>SXGQ01113723.1_pt1 | contig 10203 bp, 3 predicted proteins | sample 3178371 | NCBI WGS metagenome assembly SXGQ01 (sample SAMN11356859, study PRJNA531348) | freshwater metagenome | isolation source: freshwater sample F1-20 | place: China: Fuxian Lake, Yuxi | collected 2017-12-25 | reverse complement strand
GATTAATATCTATTGGATTGTATAAATAATAATAATAATTATTAAATTAATTATAAGAATAATTAATTAATCAAATATAAAAAACTTAAAACAAATCATAAAATATAGAAAATAAAAAATAATAATAAATATAAAATTGATAAGGATTGGACCAACATTATATTTTTTGCATCAAAATAATCTAAATATTACAGTTTAGTATAGTTTAGCACACGCAGACAGACGAATTACGATAATCGGCCCAAACCACAGATAAAGAGAATACATAATGGCATTCAATAAGCAGCATACAAAGAATCCGAATGTGTCTAAAATAATTGGAATCCAGTTTAGTATTCTTTCGCCGGAAGAGATTAAAAAGGGGTCAGTTGCCGAAATAACATCACGAGAAATGTATACAAACAATCGACCCTGTCACAATGGCTTATTTGACCCGCGAATGGGAGTGCTCGATCCGGGACTCATTTGTCCAACCGATGGATTGGATTACATGCAAACGCCGGGATATTTCGGCCACATTCAACTCGCGCGTCCCGTCTTTTACATTCAATATTTATCAACCGTTCTCAAGATATTAAGGTGCGTTTGCATGAAATGCAGCAAGTTGCTCATTGACAAGAATTTTAACAAGGGGCTCATGCACCTCCGCCCTGATGAGCGATGGGCGCGCGTGTATCAGCTCGCAAGTAAAGTTAATCGGTGCGGTAAAGAAACCGACGACGGTTGCGGTTGCTTGCAACCCGATAAAAAATACAGAAAAGACGGCCTCGCAAACATTTTCGCAGAGTGGACTAAAGTTAGCGGCGGAGGAGACGACGGCGCTTCGATCGAGGCAGTGGAGGGGGTGGTGACTGGGGGGGGATCCGGACAGGCTGGAGCAGCTTCAACAAAGCTCAACATGAAGGTCACCCCCGAAATGGTGATAAAGATATTCAAGCGCATATCCAACGATGATGTAACATTCATGGGATTCAGTCCGCAATTTTCGAGACCCGAATGGATGGTGTGTCAAGTGCTCGCAATTCCGCCACCTGCGGTTCGCCCATCAATCAAGATGGACGGGCAGCAGCGCAGCGAAGACGACATCACGCACATTCTGGTAAATATATTAAAGACGAATGAGTATTTGAAAGAACAGATTGAAAAGAGCGACAGAGTTGATCCAAGCGTGATTGATGGATGGCACACATTATTGCAATACTATGTCGCTACTCAGATAAACAACAATATTCCGGGAGTTGGTCCAGTGGCACAGCGCTCAGGCAGACCACTGAAGTCCATCCAGGAACGCTTGAATGGAAAGGGTGGACGCGTGCGTGGAAACTTAATGGGAAAACGTGTCGATTTCTCTGCTCGTTCAGTTATCACACCCGATCCAAACATTTCCATTCGCGAGTTGGGCATTCCTGTGAAAATTGCAAAGAATATAACCAAGCCGGTTGTAGTCAATGATCGGAATCGTGACTTTCTCATGGCACTTGTGATGAACCGATCTGACACGTATCCCGGCGCCAAAATTCTGGAGAAGGTGAACGGGCAGTCAATTTCGCTTAGATACGCCGACGTTTCGAATATTAAGCTTGAAAATGGTGACATCGTCCACCGCCACATGATGGACGGTGATGCCATCCTCTTCAACCGTCAGCCATCTCTACATCGAATGAGCATGATGTGCCACATCGCGCGTATCATGCATAAGGGTGACACATTTCGAATGAACGTCGGTGATACAAAACCATACAATGCCGATTTTGACGGCGATGAGATGAATCTGCACATGCCACAAGATGCGGAATCTGAATTGGAGCTTCGTCACCTGGCGGCGGTTCCGTATCAAATCATCAGTCCGGCCAAGAACGAGTCCATTATTGGAATTTTCCAGGATTCACTGCTCGGTAGTTATCTCTTCACACGCGAAGGCGTTCAGATGACGCCGCTTAAAGCCATGGGTCTCATCGTAGGATACAACAAAATAAACGGCAACCTTTTCAAAACAAAACGCGCCAAAAATGACACGATCACGAATTTTCAAATTTTGTCGCAAATCATGCCGCCTCTTTCCGTTCGATTTAAAACGGAACTATTCAGCGACAAAAAAAGCGAAGCTGCCAATTTTAACCACGTCGTCGAAATCAGAGACGGTGTCTACAAGCGCGGTCAAATAGAAAAGGGGGTGCTGTCTTCCGGTGGGCATGGGTTGATTCAGCGAATTTGTAACGATTTTGGGAACACGGCATCTGCCGATTTTATAGACAACTTACAGAACATTGTCACGGAGTATATGAAAACTGCAGCATACAGCGTCGGTATAAGCGACCTTATATCGAATGATGCAACTACCCAACAAATCGTCGAAACCATTGCCATGAAAAAAAACGAAGTTAAGAACATAATTGACCAAGTGCATCTCGGGATTTTCGAGAACAAGACAGGTCGCACCAATTTGGAAGAATTCGAAACCAAGGTTGTAAACATCTTGAACACGGCTACGAATGATTCCGGTAAAATTGGTCTGGAAAAATTAAATCCCGACAACCGCTTTGTCACCATCGTAAAATGCGGGTCCAAGGGTAGCAATCTCAACATCTCGCAAATGATTTCGTGCCTCGGGCAGCAGGCGATGGACGGTGGCCGCATTCCTTACGGGTTGGACAGCCGAACATTGCCGCATTTTGCAAAGTTTGATGACAGTCCCAGCGCACGCGGGTTCATCGACAATTCGTTTATCTCTGGTCTTACCCCAGAAGAGCTCTTCTTCCACGCAATGGCTGGTCGAATTGGGCTTATCGATACCGCGGTGAAAACATCCACAACTGGATACATTCAGCGCAGGCTCATTAAAGGTCTCGAAGACTTGATGGTGTGCTACGATATGACGGTGCGAAACAATAAAGGTCGAATCGTGCAATTTTCATACGGTGACGATGGTATTGATACCATAAAAGTGGAACGCATTAGCGTTCCATTTGTAGAGATGTGTGTTGACGAACTTTATGCGCACTACAGCTTTCCGGCGTCAGCAAGTGACGAGAGCGTGGCGGGAGGAACTGACGACGTATTTCATTCGGTATTTACCGATGAAGCAAAACGGCGCCTAAAAAAACAGGTTGCTGATTTGAAAGTGATTTCCAAGAAGTATACCGACGACCTTATTCGCGCTCGTAACGACATAATTGAAAATGTGTTTCGATTCAGGGATGACAATAAGGTGCATCTTCCGGTTGGAATTCAGCATCTGATTTCAAACGTCCAGGGAATGAACTGGTTGAACAAGAATTCGCTGGTTGATATTACCCCGCTTGAAGCATTTCAGATGATTGAAGAAACGTTTGCCAAGCTCGAACAATTAACGTTTTCAAAACCAACCCCGCTGTTCAGGGCGATATACTTCTATTATATGAGCCCGCGAGAACTGCTTCTGATTAAACGGTTCAATGAGAAGGCTCTCAATGTGCTGCTGGAGATGATTGTTCTTCAGTATAAGCGCGCAATCGTTGCACCGGGTGAGATGGTTGGAATGATTGCCGCGCAGAGTATCGGTGAACCCACTACGCAGTTGACACTCAACACGTTTCACAATGCGGGTGTTGCAAGCAAAGCCAATGCCACGCGAGGTGTTCCGCGCATTGAAGAAATTCTTTCGTTGTCCGAGAACCCCAAGAATCCGTCCATTACGATTTATGCGAAATCGATCGATGAGACCGATAAGGAACGCGTTCAGAGCATGATTCCGTTTATCGAGCACACGCGCCTGGTTGAAATTGTGTATTCGGCCGAAATATGCTATGACCCAAATCCAACCGAAACGACCATAGAAGATGATGATATGACCGTGCGCCAATATTACGAATTTGAAAAAATAATTAAAGAATGTCGTAACGAGACGGATGCTGGTGCAAAGAATAATCGTTCAAAATGGGTGGTGCGATTGGAAATGGACGCAAAATCGATGCTTGACAAGTGTGTAACGATGGATGATGTGCATTATGCCATCAAGAACGCATACGGCGATGTTGTGTCGTGTGTATACAGCGACTACAATGCGGACAAGCTCATTTTCCGCATCAGACTCGAGAATATGATGCGAAAGACTGGCGGCGGAAGCAGCAGCAGCGGAACTGGAAGTGGTGGCGGTGACGGAAATGGCATATCAACGCAGAGTTCGTTGGACCAATCGGACCACATTTACGTTCTAAAAACATTTCGCGACCAGCTGCTCAATAACATTGTTCTCCGCGGCGTTAAGGGCATTAGCAACGTTGTCATGCGAAAAATAACGGGCGAAAAACGAAGGGAGAACGGTGTTGTGAAACGCGAAGAAGGAAACTACGTAAAAAATGACATTTGGGTGCTTGACACGACTGGGACGAATTTACTGCAAGTGCTGGCGCTTGATACGATTGACCAGACTCGCACAGTTTCAAATGACATTCAAGAGATATATCGGGTGCTCGGAATTGAAGCCGCGCGTGTTGCGATTCTAACCGAGATTACGGAAAGTTTCGATACCACGTATATCAACCATCATCACTTGAGCGTGCTGTGCGACCGAATGACTGCAAACGAGAGCATGGTATCCATCTTCAGACACGGTATAAACAACGACAACATTGGTCCGATTGCAAAGGCGTCGTTTGAGGAAACTCCCGAAATGTTCTTGAAGGCGGCTCGACATGCGGAGTTGGATAACATGCGCGGTGTATCTGCAAACGTGATGTGCGGGCAGGAGGGGTACTACGGAACCAGCAGTTTTCAAGTCCTGTTGAATTTGAGAGCCATGGCTAATGCAGCCGTATTCAGTAGCCATCCTACATCTTCTGTTATTGCACCGGTTGAGCATAAGCTGGACAATGACGTCGGTATCGACGAGGATATGATTCTTGTGGCAGATAAACATGCAAATACCATGTGTTCTGCGGTAAAATTGGAGATTCATGGTTCTAACGCGGTTGGTATAAAGGCGAAAGACCTTGGTGCGGTGAGTTCATCATATGATTTAGGGTTTTAAATGTTGTAAAAAATGTAAAAAATGTAAAAAATGTAAAAAATGTAAAAAATGTAAAAAATGTAAAAAATGTAAAATAACTAAATTATTGTTTGGGTTATTAAAATAGTTTTTTTATAAACACAATGTATTTGCGTTTATTGAACTATTTTGTTTTTATTTTTTATTGAAATGATTTTATTTCAATAAATAAGTATTTAAAGATTAAAAAAAGGTATAATACTATAAAATAAATAACCATTCAATAAATTAAAATTATAAAATTAGTATTTAGTAAAAACTAATTACAAACTATTTATAATGCCTCCTCCTCCTCCTTCTCATCCGCCTGCATCGACACAACCTCAAGGAAGCGCAGTCATGCCATCGCAGACACAGAGCAATATGGTTCAAACTGGCGGTGATACGTATCGCTTGCCCAGCGCACTTTGCATGCAGCACGTATTTAAACTTGCCATCGTTGAAGATAAACCTATAATGATGGATTACTGGACTTCGTCTCTGGACAAAACCGTTGTTATTGGTGTTCGAGAGAATAACGAAAAACTCATCGTTAAAAGTGCAGATGAATATACCAGCCCCATAGCGAAGATTTACAAAGTGGATACAGAATATATTATTGTTACTGAAAACTCTATTTATATTGTGGCTTCCGATATCGCCAACAAGCGTATCTCGTGAAATTGAAATTATAAATTATAAATTTACAATATTTTGAGTTCGAATGGAAAAAACTTCAGATGCAGCAGACATTCCAATTGAATTCACCGTAAACATCCTAAAAAAATAAGAAGTATCCGGTTTTATTGCTGTCGTTATGGTAAGTGTATTACCCTTTAATAAATTACTTTCGTTGTTATACGATATCCAAACCTTGTAAGAACCAATGGTTGTAGAATATTGTATAATGTAACCCACGTTGCTGATGGTATCGCCGCCGATATTGTCCTCTACGCCGGTGCTTCCCCACCCCCAACGCAGAGCAAGTGTGGGTGCCTTTGGAATAGTTGTTGTCTCGGCCAATGTAAACTGTATATCTGTGATCGGATTTGGAGAAATTATTATTTTAGCGGTTACTGTAGACGAAGTGTATGGTCCATACATGTCATAATATAGCGAATTTTTTGCAGCGGCCCTGAAATAGTATAATGTTTTTGGGAGGATTGCGCTATTCACGTTAAGCAAATTTCCGTCTGTTAATTTGGACGTGGATAAATTCAAAATTACAGAACCGATGGATGCCACCGACAGGCTGGCAAATTCGTATTCGACCCAGTTCGTTGCATCAGTCGATATTGAAACCGCATAAGATGTAATATCGGAACCACCATTATCATCCATAACAAATGACAGGATTATGGCCCCATTTATAACTGCTGCCTTTAGACCAATTGGTGTGCCTGGAACCGTGTTTGCTCTGGCCGAAATGGTGTATGGTTCTGAAATATATGTGCTATTTTCTGCGGTAATGAACACCGTATAGTATTGGTTATCACTCAATAATCCGGATAATGTAAATGTGGTATCGGTTGTAGTTCCACCCAGCCTGATGGTTTGTGTGACATCGGTTGTCAAATAGTACGTTACACTGTATACTTTTATCGCGCTTCCGCCGTTACTTATCGGAGGACTCCACGATAGAATAATTTGTCCGCGCTGCGTTCCGGAGCTATAAGTTACATTTGTCACTGGTCCTGGCACGGTAAGCGTATTTACCACTATAACGGATGAAAATGGAGCGATTATACTGTCCTCGCTTACAACCAAATTAATTGCAGATATTCGAACATAATAATATGATTTTGTAAGCACCGGATTATCTAATGTTCCGGTGAATCGATATGAATACGTTCCTGTAACCGAATCGAGAGTGACATCCGTCATTTGAGCTACATTTACTGTTCTGGTATTCCAAACGACATGGTCGGAAGAATACTGCACATTGTATCCCGTAATTGCAGTTCCGCCGTTTGACGAAGGTGCTGACCATGTTACGATAATGTTAGTCTTGTCCATATTGCCAACAACTGTGGCCGCGGCATCGTCGCCAGTTGCTGTAAAATTCCGCGGTTTTGATGGCACTAAAAATGTTGTAGCTGATGAAATTGCCGGAAATGCAGACATCCTATTAGGAATTGCCGAGTTGACCGAATCAACCTTTACGTAGTATGCCGCATTATTTACGATATCAGAACCTGAAATGTCATAACTTGTGATCGCGTTACCGACGTATCCGCCGGTGGCTTTAGGTATATACGTCCAGTTATTTCGGTCAGATGAATATGCGATTCTATATCCGGTAAGATCTGCACCACCAAATGTGCCGTAAATATCTGTATCTGGTGGACTCCATGATGCGGTTAGTTTCTTGTTTCCACCGGTGATTACAAGGTTATTGGGCGCGGTGAGTGCGGTTGTGGGTATTTGAGAACGCAGAACTTCGCTGGTCTTATATTCGTAGGTTCGAATGTAGTTATATAGAGGAATTTCGGGATTATAACAGAGCGGTATTGCCGGTCCCGGGACATCGCAGTCAGTTGTAAGACTGCATTTTTGTGTTGGAGACGGACATACGAAAACGTTGCCAACCATAGGCAAATTTGCCACATTGGGGTTTGTTATCGTATCCGTCTGCATTGCAAACCCGCGTTTTGGAAGAAGTGTCCCGCGCGCAGCTGCAGCATATTGTTCCTTTTTAGTCATTTGGCTCGAATTTTTTTTATACTTTAGTATTTCACATTTTCGACGCTCATCTAACTGAACCGGAGTTAAAATAGCACGGTCATAGTCGGCCGGTTTAAACCGTGACCAGAGACGGGAACTGTACGGATTAGAGAAATCATACGTGCATATATTATTATATAATGCAGAATAGTTCGCCATGTTACTACTTTTATAATTTTATAAATTATAAAATACTTTTAATATTACTTATTTTATTATTTATTTTAATATTATTTCCTTATTTACTTTAGTAATTTTAATGTTTCATTTGCATGAAACAAATTACGTAAATACAAGAAAAATAAAAGTTAATAACATTTAAATTAATAACTAATTAAAAAAATTATTTATTAAGTATATAAACATGTCATTTACCAATTACAATGATTTATACAGGGCGCTCACTGCGTATTCCATAGGTTCTACTGGACCCGATGGTATTGCCGGTCCAAGAGGCCCGAGGGGGATAGTGACGATTGGTGATAGAGGAGCTACAGGTGATACTGGAGTAGGTTCAACTGGTTGTACTGGACCTGCCGGACAAATTGGTAATACTGGTCCTGCTGGAAAAGGGTTTGTTGTTTTTGCACATCTTGATTACAGCTCCCAGCTTGCAACCCTCAGACCAACAATTAGTAACATGGGTGAATTTGTAATTATAAAGGGAGGCGGTTTATACTGTTACGTTGGTCCTTATAATGGCGGCGATGAAGGTACGCCGGACCGAGCATACAAATATATTGGCGATATTACTGACGAAGTATTTTTAAGTGGAACCACCGGTTGCTTTGGTGAAACCGGTGCAGCTGGTGCAACTGGTGCCGCTGGTTCAACTGGTTCAGCTGGTGCAACTGGTGTAACTGGTGCACCCGGTCGAACGGGTCCGACTGGTGCCGCTGGTTCAACTGGTGCCGCTGGTTCAACTGGTGCCGCTGGTTCAACTGGTGCCGCTGGTTCAACTGGTGCCGCTGGTTCAGCTGGTGAAGCTGGTGCAGTTGGGTCCACAGGTGCAGTTGGGTCCACAGGTGCAGTTGGGTCCACAGGTGCAGTTGGTTCTACAGGTGCAGTTGGTTCTATAGGTGCAGTTGGGTCCACAGGTGCAGTTGGTTCTACAGGTGCAGTTGGTTCCACGGGCGCAGTTGGTTCCACGGGCGCAGTTGGTTCCACGGGCGCAGTTGGTTCCACGGGCGCAGTTGGGTCCACGGGCGCAGTTGGGTCCACGGGCGCAGTTGGGTCCACGGGCGCAGTTGGGTCCACGGGCGCAGTTGGGTCCACAGGCACAGTTGGGTCCACGGGTGCGGTCGGCGAAAAGGGGTCTACCGGTCAAACTGGACCAATTGGTGCCGATGGTTCAACTGGTGCTGATGGTTCAACTGGTGTAGCTGGCCCCACCGGTCAAACGGGACCCACCGGTCAAACGGGCCCCACCGGTCAAACGGGCCCCACCGGTCAAACGGGCCCCACCGGTCAAACGGGACCCACCGGTGAGACAGGTCCAACTGGTGCTATGGGTCCAACTGGTATCACCGGGCCTGCAGGTAAACGGTTTATTATATCAGCTATTTATGATACGGAGGAGCTGTTTTTCGGAAGAGATATGCTTCCAAACGACAAATATTACCGGTGGAATTCATCGGAATACGATCATACAAATCTTTTGGATTTGAATAAGGTTGAATTATATACATCCATACAATTGGGCGATTTCGTCATGGTTGGAGGCGGGATATTGTATTTGTTTGTCGGTGCCGGTAATGGAACAACTGGTCCATCGGATGCACCAAACTATTTTATTCATGCCGGGGATATTCTCGATGAGACAAAATTGATAGGTATTACGGGTGCAGTCGGAGCTACTGGTGAAATGGGACCAATCGGTCAGAGAGGGTTGCAGGGTTTTACAGGAAGACAGGGTCAGACGGGTCCCACTGGTCCAACAGGTCCCACTGGTCAGACGGGTCCCACGGGTGCAACCGGTCCTACTGGTCTAACTGGGCCTACGGGTCAAACCGGTCCTACCGGCAAAACTGGATCTACAGGTCAAACTGGCCCCACCGGTCAGACAGGACCCACCGGTGAAACGGGTCAAACTGGCCCCACCGGTCAAACCGGTCCAACTGGTCAACGAGGTGCTACTGGCCAACAAGGTGCTACTGGTCAACAAGGTGCTACTGGTGAAACTGGTCCTACTGGTCAAGGAGGTGCTACTGGTGGAACAGGACCCACTGGTGCCATGGGTCCAACTGGTAGTGCGGGGAGAGGATTTTCTATATTTGCAAGTGCCGACACATCTGCTAACTTTCCAAGGTCACCATATCCTTCCGATGATAAGCTGGGGCAATTTGCAATTACGCATTCGGGCGATTTGTTTGTTTTCACGCGCGACGAGTCTGGTGCGCCTAAGTATTCGTTTGCATACAATATTGGTCAATCAAACTTCATAGTTGGTCCAACCGGTGTGACTGGACCTGATG
>SXGQ01566688.1_pt1 | contig 10204 bp, 9 predicted proteins | sample 3178371 | NCBI WGS metagenome assembly SXGQ01 (sample SAMN11356859, study PRJNA531348) | freshwater metagenome | isolation source: freshwater sample F1-20 | place: China: Fuxian Lake, Yuxi | collected 2017-12-25 | reverse complement strand
TGTTTGACAACAAATGAGTCGCGGATAACTTGATTATCGAGATTAGCTATGGCTCGGCCTCCCATAAATCGTCTCCATAAGGGCTCATTCGAGCGTGTCTTCAAGGCGCCTCCTCTTGCATTGCCAAACTAATTACTGATAAGGGTGGATAACTCCTAGCCATACAAGAAAATCCTGAGAGTGCATTAGCTTATAAGGTGTAGCCAAGTTAGCTTTCCTCAATTTTAATCACTTTTCTCAATCAATTAAGAGCACCAGGAAGAGCCATTATTGTCTGAGAATTCTGATGTATTCTTTCGCGGAAGCTATTGGTGAAGCGTTTTCAATCACCCACATACGTGGGGAGAAACTCTGTTCAAGATCCAAGTTAATAAGGCCAATTAAATCAACTAGTTCTGTCCACTGCGATCCTGTCGAGGTAGATAGATATGGTGCTGGAGAATATTGACTCGCATTGAGGTTAATTGTTTCTGTATTCATTTTTATCTTGATGCATTCGTTACTACTAAATACAAAAGTTGGGACATTCATAGACCAGCATGCAAACTGTGCTATCCCTTGGCTCTCAGAGTCACCAATATATACACAGAAATCTACCTCAGCGAGTAGGCGGCGCAAGTCGCTTGGTCTGTAAGTTCCATATGTAACTAACCTCCAATCGACCCCCGGGATTCTATTGATTGAATTTTGAAGTAGCTTTAAATTTGAAGATTTTGACTTTAAATAAATTAATCCAGTTCGGAATGATGATGTCTTTTCACGTTCGAACTCGTTTGGATTCCAGTAATCACTGTCGATTCCGACGGGCCAAACATTAGTTTTTTGAGCCAACATCGGATTCTGGATTGTATTCAACACCCATGGTGACGGCACCAGATATTTTTTGACCCTTGGGTGCAGGAGCGATGGTTCGTCGGGGTAGAAGTTCGGTCCCGCCACAATTTTTTTGTGGTTAGTAAATGACAGAACTGTTCTCAAAACTTGAGAACCAGCAAGAACCCCAACACATTGAAGCGAGTTTTCAACTCTCGCGTTAAATTTTATCTCAATGTTCAGAGAATGGAGACCTTTGATAAGGTTGTGATTGACTCCGTGGTGACCAAATAGTAAACCGCGCACTTTGTGGGGTAGTTGCCAATAGTCATGATCAACTAATAGTTTCCGATTTTTTAATATCGATGATGCTAAATGGAACAAAAATCTTTGCTGGTCAAATGAGGCGTAAAGATGCACTACCTCTTGATTGAATTGATTTTCCATAATTATCTACCTGATACCGCGCTTCCTGACTGTCCATGTCTCTTTAGGGATAGTAAGGTCATAGTCGGAGTATTTCGAGAGCCAGGGTGTGGGTATGGTGACCCGCGATTGATACAAGCTGTGTCCAAACCAAGCAGCCCACCAAGAATAAGAACTATTTGACGCAACAATTCCCTTGCAATTGGCGATTTGAACAAAATCTATAAAAGGGTCAGCGGATTGAGTAGTTACGACTTCTAAATTTGTTTTCGAAAAGAATCCGCGATAGTCGAGATGTAATTGATCAATATTGTCGGTTACAAATAATACTTTATTTAAACTTAATTCAGTCGCAAGCTCTATGGCGGAGTCAATGTAGTAACTTTCAGTTGATAGTCCATGGTACCAACGGGTTTTTTTATTATTGAGGTAATCGCCATAGCGAACGTGAACGGCAATCTTTTTGTTCGGTGCATCACTAATTAACCCCGGAAAGAAATTTGAGCTAGAGATTAAATCTATTAACTCTTCACTAACAGATTCAACAACGTCTGCAATTTGAAAAAATCCGACTGCAATTTTTTGGTTGGTAATTACCGTTGACAGCAGGCGATTGGTTGGCATGGATTCCCAATAGACAGTATTTGTACTGACTTTCGAAATTAACCTTGTCAAAGTTTTTGGATATGTATTTTGTAATTGAAAGTGAGCTCTTTCAATCAAACTTTCTATTTCTAGATGCCTCTTGGTGCTCAATATGGTTCCCGTTGCCGTCCAATCAGCAAATGTAACTTTGAATCCATTGAATTTTCTCAGATGAAGAGCGGCTGCGAATTGAAAGAGTTGGTTACCTAGCCCACCCATTAGTGGAATAACTATTGAGTGACCTTTTTTTGAGTTCACTAAAGATAGGTCACTATTTCTATTTGGTACTGGTCTTGTTATTAATGGCCTTTTTGGAGTGCACGCTGCTATAGATATCAAGATCAATGATTTGATCTGCGATCTCCATGATATTTTTATCATGAGTTACCAAGATCACGGTATGTTCACCCCGAAATGATTCGAGGATTTTTATTGTTTCATTTGTGCTCAAGTTGTCAAGAAAGTTAGATATTTCGTCAAATACCACCACCGGTGGACGAAGAAGAATTGCACGGGCAATTCCCAGTTTCTGACGCTCACCACCAGATAATTTGTTTCCGTTTTCACCAATCAAGTGGTATTTGCCATGAGAAAGTCCGTGAATAAAATCACGCAAACCAGCAGCTTCGAGCGCATTGTCAACTTTATTTTCTAAGTCGCTGATTGCACTTCTGCCAAATACTACATTTTCAAAAATGGTCGCATTTATCAGAGATAACTCTTGTGGAACAAACCCAATTTGATTCTTCCATCCACGATTTTTAGTAGAGATTTTTGTGTCACCCAACTGGATCTCGCCAGATAGTGGCTCAAAGAGTCCGGCTAAGAGATTTATAAGAGAAGTCTTACCAGCCCCGTTTGCACCTACAACTGCAGTTATCTCGCCAAACTTGAAACTCACCGTCAGATCTTTTAGCGTTAAATTATTATTCGAATTCGGATAACCAAAACTTATAGATCGAAAATTTATATCGTTCGTAACAATTAGCTCTTGTTCTGAAAAATCTGATTTTGGCAGTATTTCTCGGGTGCTTAGGTCATTAGTCAAATCTGAAAAGGTTGCTGCTCCAAACCTCATTGATTGAAAAGATGCGTTTAATTTCCCGATTGACGGAATCGCTCTTAACGCTCCAAGAAGAACGATCGAAAGTATCTGTAAATTATTTGAAACCAATTCTCCTGACGACTCCAAAAGTAAAATTATGAACGAGGTACCGACGATAAGTATGAATTCCAGGCCGTGAGGTGAAACATTATCAAAAATTTGTTTTGCAAATAATGCGTTTAATTTGGAATGACAAGACCTATTGAATTTTTCCACAAAGTAGTCGTAAGAGTTCATCATTCTCACTTCAGCGTTTGAGTTTAAACCCTCTTGAGTGTTTATTGAACAAGATTTTGCGAAAGTGTTATACGTATCGCCAAAACTTGTTGAAAGTGTTGAGTTCATCTTCGAAAGAACAAGACCAACCAAAGCAATGGAAACGACCCCCGCCAATGAATAGATAGGTGCAGTAGCAAACAAAATGATGATAAGCCCAAATAAAAATAGTGACTCAGAGATAAATGCTGAAACAGGGAAAATTGACCGCTCAACAACTAAATAAACATCTTGAACATTTCGCGCTAGTGCTGCTTTTTCTGAGGAAATAAAGTCTATGTACGGCAGGTTAAAGTAGTGCTCATAAAGCTTTGTTGATAATCGGGTTGAGATTTGTGTTTTTAATTGCGCCTCAAATATGTGAATTGGAGTAATACTTGCTAATTTTAGAGTCGCGACACCAAGTAAAATTAGAACTAGATTTTTAGTTTCTATTTGCGCAAACACTTCGAGAGTCGCCTTGTCTGGTATAACTGAAGAACTACCAAATAGAATTGTTAAAATCGAGAAAGAAATCAATAATGTAATTAGCTCAACAAGCGACATGAGCGTAAGTAGAACTGTGAAAAATAGAAGCTTTCGTTTCTCCGCGCGCAGAAGAAGTGATCTTAGTCTTTGGTAATTCTTAAGCATTTTGATTCAGCGAGTTGAGAACATGAATGTTCTGAAAGTCAAAATTAAGGTAGTCAATGCCGTTATAGAAACTTTGGTCAGGCATTTGAAAATTCTGCCAAGATCCAAAGTATGGGCGATTGGTATCGATGATTCCTGCTAGAGCATCAATTCCCGAGCCAACATCGATGTATAGCGCAGGGTGGATGCTTGGTAACTCATGGAGGATTGCAGATTTTAAGTGTCCTACCCCCACCAAGAAAACAGTTGCCGTCGCAGAAGATAGTTGGTTATGAATAGACGTGCGCACCAAATCAAGGTCATCACAGGCAAACTTTTGAGGGATTTTTATATAGTCAACAAAAGAGTCATTGAAGTAGTATTTCTTAGCTTCTTCGTAATTGATTAGGGCTTTTATGATGTCAAGTTTTAAATCAGCACCGATGATGCCGATTCTGTTTGAAAAAGTTTTCAACAACCAGCGGCTCGCCATGAGTCCATAAACGAATTCTGCGGGGAAGTCAAGTTGTCGACTAATAACTTTTCTAAATCGTCTTCGGTTCGAAGAATCAATCTCGCACATGTAAAAGTCACAATTTTGCGCACCTTCTCGGTACGTGTTGATTGACTTCCTGGATAACTTCTTGCTTAAAGCCCTAACGCCTGGTTTTGCACTCCCAACTGGTTTTTGTTTTAAAAAATAGTAATCTCCGTCGCCAAACTTATAAAATGAGGTAGCTTGCTGACGCTCGTGCCGATCTACAAGTAGAGATTTAAAGCGACCTAACTCATATTGAAAGCCTGGGTAAGTCGTTGCAACTTCCAAATCAGAAGACGGGTTTTTATATGAAGTTCCTGGAAATGAAAAAGTAATATTCAGGCTCACAGCTAACAACAGTAGTTGAGATTGCGACAAATCTTGTGTGAGTTATTTTTTTTCAAAAAACTTATTGACCCAATAAATCACATATGTGATGTCATCTTCAGTCATGCCACTATGACATGGCAAAGAGATTAGCTTTAGCCATTCTTGATCTGCGACTACATATCTTCGACTTTGTTTTGTGATCGGGTGTTTGTGAAGAGGTTTGTAGTGGACACTTGTATGAATTCTCTTCTCACCGAGATAATTAATTAGCGCATCGCGCAAATCCGGGGCAACTCGGGCGACATAGTACTGAACAGTTTCGGACCACACTGGGCGTCTCACCTCTGGGTGCAGTTCTGAGTTGTATCTTTTTTGAATATGCCTACGCCACTCTAAGTTTTTAGGTAGTTTTTTCATTTGTTCCAAACCGATGGCAGCTGTTAAATCAATCATGTAGCACTTGTAGCCAAGAACATCTACTTCATAATCCCAGCTATATCCAGGACCATTTTGAGTTCGTGAAAAAGTGCTCGAAATTCCTAACCAAGTCATGGGGACAAGCTTTTCAAATAGTTCTTTGTCGTTTGTGGTGATCATTCCGCCGTCTCCGGTAGGCATTGTCTTTATAGCTTGAAAAGACCAAACAGCGGCATCTCCGTGTTTTCCTGCTCCGGGGGTGTAGCAACTGTGCGCACAGTCTTCCAAAATAAAGCCGTCAAAAAATTTTCGTATTTCTGAAATTGGCGCTGGGACACCAGCATGATTGACTGCGATTATCGCCTGAGTATTCGACTTTAAGTTTGCCTTAACATCATCAGGGTCAATATTCAGATCGTTGTCACGGACATCGACAATATTGCTCGTACAGTCATTCCAAAGGGGTACAACTGCAGTTGTCATAAACGAAATTGTTGGATTGATTACGTCTACACCCACAATATTTTTAGCTTTGAATACTAAGTCTTGGCCGTGCGTTGCACTTGTAACGGCTACTGCATACTTTGCTCCAACCATTTCGGCGAACTCTTTTTCGAATTGTTTAACCAGTGGACCCTTACCCCACCATCCAGATTCGAGCACACTCTTTAAACTGTCGATCTCCTCATTTCCTGCGACTGGTCGAAGTACTGGAAGAGTTGTTTTTCTAATTTCCATGGTGCGGACCCAATCTTAACAGATGTGCAACTCTGACCTTTTAAAGAAAATGTACTTCCTGCGAATTTCTCTCCTGATCAAACCGAGGTGATTCATCCATGAATAAGAAATTTTGTTTTCAGTAATGAACGAGTAAAGAAATTGTTCGGAGCCTGTCCTGTTTTTAATTAAGAGTGTCCTTCTTCTTTTGAACTCTTCAACGTATAGCAAGAATTGTTCAGATCGCATCGAAAAAAACATGTCATTAAACAAACCATTCTTTTCCGAAGTCCGAGTTCTTCCGTCAAGATAAAAAAAATCAGGGTTAGAGATTAATGCATCTTCCACTAGTGATTCTGTCAACTTAAAAATTTGATCATTTGCAACGATATGTCGTCCAGTCATGTATGAAACTGTTATTGAATGCTTGAGTAGGTCTGAAAATTTGTCTGTTGCTTGAGTCATCATGTCGAGCTCACCAATACCTTTATTTTCTGCCCCAGTATTTTTGCCTAGTTTAAGAATTGGAATGCTGTCAACTTTTAAATTTAGAAGTTTTCGTAATTCAATTTCTGAACCGTCAAATGTATTTTCGCAGATGATTATCGACCACAAATCAATGTCGATCACTTGGGTGATACGAGTTATAGCTGCCCTGTACTCGGTCAGTCTTCGTATGTGTTCTCGCCTTGAGAGCTGTGCAGGAAAAATCGACATAAAAACGAGCAAAATGTGCATGCAAGTTTTGACTCTATCAGTAGCCTTTCGATTGAGATGGGTGGATTCAAAATTGTATGGTGGTAACGCAATTAGGCAATCTCTTTAGAGATGATTTCACTGCTGCTCTTCATTCTCCTTAGTGAGTGAATTTTGAAGAAAGTCGAGAGAGCACGGATGGTATCTGTCTGAGATAGAAGTAGATCGGAAAATGAATTCCTTTTAGTCTGTGAAGTACCTTGTGACCCTGACGTAGATACAGCGCGTCACCCCATCCGAATACGAGCATCCAACGTGTGGCGACGCGTTTAAAGCCGGCTTTCCCAAGAAAGTCGTCAATATCATCAATTAGTGCACAGCCTCTGTAAAGTTCAACTTTGTTCACCTCTGTGTAAATAGCATTTAACTTGTTTATATATTCACCAAGTCCTTCTAGAGCGGCCAGTTCAGCCCCCTGTATGTCGAGGTTGCAGAAGTCAGGTGTCTCACTTGAAGTCAAGATTGAGTCGACACGCTGAGTTTTAATGACTATCTCCTTGTCAACAACAATTTTCGGATAATAAGTACTGTGCTTATTAAATTCAAATAGTGAGCTTGATTGACCATTTGATGCGACCCTAAGGCTGACTTCTTCTCCTGTTGTGTTCCACACTGCGGCTTCGTAAACACGATGTCCTAGCGGTTCTACTTTTTTTCGAAGATCGTTTATGAGTTCTGGATTTGCTTCAATCCAAATCACCTTGTCCCAACCCACCGACCGGTACAAGTCGCATTCTTCTGCAAGATGGGCACCGATATGGAGTACCGACCTTGGCGAAATACACCAATATTTCACAAGTTCGTTGATGGAAAACAGCATTGGAACTAAATCTCAAATAAGTTATTGAAATTATTTATCCTTAAAAATCCTAGTAGGTACCCTAAACGAACTTTAATTTGCGTGAACGCAGACATACCTATTTCGAAATGCATTGCAGGTCTTGAATCAACCAACTGACCAAACTGAGAGACTCTCAAGCCACCAATAGTAACCACTTCCACTCTTTAAAGCTTCTTTGAGATTTTTGCTGGTGCTGCTATCAAATTTAAAACCGTATGACTTTAAAAGAAGGTGAACTTCTTTTGTTTTTAATGGACACACGTGTTGAGGAGGTGCACCTCTAGGAGGGTAACTTCGTGACCAAGTTAGCACGAGTCTTCGTTTAGTTAGCGACGCTAAGTTTTCCATAAAAATATCAAGCGAAGCGGGGTCAATATGTTCGCCAGTTTCTGTGCAAATGACTAAGTCAGCCGGCCTGATTGATTTTAATTTCAGCCGCAAATCAGCTGAATGAAACTGAACTCCCTTTGGAAAGAAACTTGATTCGCCATGATATGGAAAGAGGTCGACACCAGAAAATTCTTTAATTAGAGGTGGATAATTTAATTTTTGAAGTGAGTTCAGCAAGTGCCCCGTTGCGCATCCCAGATCCAAGACAGATCCCATCCCGTCTAGTGCGCCTGATTGTTTAATCGCCCGCGCAAAACTGACATAGGGTAAGGAATCTTCACGGATCTCATTTTCAGCTAAATAGTTACCAGCGACAGAAATCAACTGTCGCCCGTCGACACCCTGATTAGTTGTGAGCAGTTTCAACCTTGTTAAAATCAATGGGTCAAAGCGTGGAAATTTTTTTCCCAAAGTTTGTTCGATCTCTCGCGGAAAGTGAAGAGCTCGCGTCTGAAGGTAGTACTTACGAACAGCACGCGAAGGTAAGTGCCAAAACCTTCGAGAAGTAATTCGGATATAAAAATACAACAAAAGCTTTTTAATTTGGATATTTATCAACACTATCAACTTCCTCAATTATGTAAATTTTGATTTGAATCTATCAATTAAAGAATTAGTGAAAACAAAAAAACTAAGTGAACCTATTAATACAACTGAGTTAACTCTGAGGGGGAAATCAGTCCAGTACCATGCGGGGTTTCCTCGGAAGATTTCGCCGACTTTTATGAGACTAATTGTATGTGTAAACGGTAGAAGGTTTAACAACACATAAGAGATATCTTTCTGAAAAAAGACTTCAGTTTTTTTTGACAGTAAAACAAGTGCGGCCACGTAAAAGAGCACCAAAGGTACGAAGTATCGAGCGCTAAAAAAAGTGTCTCCACGCCACGCGGTACGGATCAGGTAGAACGGTGGGAAGGTGCTGAGTTGACCAAACATTTGAGAATAAATAGTTAGAAATGAAAACGCAAAAAATATAATGAGGGCGAAAAGTTGTTGTTTGTTGTGTTTGGAAAGAAGTTTGGAAAGTAGGCCGCCACTAATCAATAAGCCAGAAAAAACAACGAAGTTAGGAGGGGCACTTATTAGCCATCCCAGACTTTCATAGCCAAGAATTCTTGGTGGGGTGGCGATCAAAACTTTTATTGTTCCGCCGATCGAAAGAAATTGGTTCTTGACATCAAAAAAAGTATCGGTATTGATAGACGAAATATTTTTGAGTACTTGAGAATTTTGTCTAGTGATTATTAATATCACGACAGCAATAAACGAGAGACCAATGAGGCTGATTTTTTTCAATTTAATGGTTACGACTCGACTTAAAAAATGCAGCAGAACACAGAAATTGGTGAAAATTATGAAGATTTTTACGTCGTGTCGAGCCGAAAATGCCATTGAAACCGAAATAATCCACCCCAAGGTTAGTAAAAGAAGTTTTATACGTCTCTCTCTTCGTTGTCTGATGAAGCTGTACAAATAAGCCCAACTAAAGCTGCAACCGATGATCGCCCAACTACTTGGATTGACTGAGGCAATTTGAAAGAGCGTAAACGGCACTGCAATTGACAGAAAAGAAATAATCATCGATTGCTTTACTTCTTTTGGTCCAAGCAAAAGCAATATAGTGAATAGTAAAGAGAAGATAAATGAGTTGAATATGCGCATTAAAACAACTGAAAGTGCGCCATTTTCAGTTACTAAAATGTTCATAAATTTTTGGTAATAGACCGGATGGTTTATCTGATTGAAGTCTGTTCCGACGTAACTATTTGATTCAATTTGGTTGTTTATTGAGCTTTTAAAGTCAGCCAGTGAGTCGTTGTTGCGAGTCTTGTATCGACATTGAACCTCATTTTGGTCAACCAATACACGTTTATACGTTTCTTCAATTCCAATTGGGGTGCAAAGCCCGAGTTTGACTGACGCGACCTCGATGTTGTCTTTGGTGCGCCCTAGGGGCAAGCAGTTTTCGTCGTAACCATTTGCGCACCAGATAGAACCTATGTAGTAACGCTCATCACCATGAGAGTTGATGGGTGAACTAAGTGACCAGCAAATTAGGGTAACGAAAAGAGCGACCCCCGCGAGAAGAATTCGAGATTTACTCATTGACCAGACGAGTTTAGAACAGTTTTACTGCAATTGCAGAGTGGCAGACAGTGTGCTGAGTGGTGGGCACTTGAGTAGAAGTGCATGAAGTGCGAGATCTTCGTTTGTGTTCAGACCGAGCGCTGAAATCGTTTTGTGGATCGCTGCGATCGCCGCGATTATTTCATCACCGTTTTTGGTTTCGGGGTCTCGCGATAGCAAGTCGCTGTAAACACCGGCAAAAATACTG
>SXGQ01056264.1_pt1 | contig 10204 bp, 8 predicted proteins | sample 3178371 | NCBI WGS metagenome assembly SXGQ01 (sample SAMN11356859, study PRJNA531348) | freshwater metagenome | isolation source: freshwater sample F1-20 | place: China: Fuxian Lake, Yuxi | collected 2017-12-25 | reverse complement strand
TCGGCAACGGCCGCGTCTTGCGCGAAGGGCCGTTCGAGCAGGTCTGGGTCCAGCCCGCGGCCGGTGATGCCGGTGGCGCCCTCGGCGTCGCGCTCAGCCTGTGGCACAAGCATCTCGACAAACCGCGGGTGAGCCCTGAGTCGGCCGGCGCCTGGGAGCGTTCCGCCCCTGCGGCCAAGAGCCCAAGCCCCCAAGAGCCCAAGCCCCCAAGCCCAAGGTATGCGGATGGAATGTCCGGTTCCTATCTCGGTCCCGCCTACAGCGAAGCCGAGATTGTGGCATCCATCGCCAAGGGTGGCTGGGTGGCGCGCAAGGTCGATCGCTCGGTACTAGCCGATGAAGTGGCGGCCGTGCTGGCGTCCGAAAAGGTCGTGGGGTTGATGCAGGGCCGCATGGAGTTCGGGCCGCGGGCCCTCGGCGGCCGGTCGATCATCGGCGACCCGCGGTCACCGAAGATGCAGGCGCAGATGAACTTGAAGATCAAGTTCCGCGAGTCGTTCCGCCCGTTCGCGCCGGCGGTGCTGCGCGAGCACGTCGCCGACTGGTTCGAACTGGACGGCGACAGCCCGTACATGCTGATGGTGGCCGACGTAAAAGCCGATCGCCGCCTGCCGGTGCCGCCGGAGGCGGAGCAGTTGTGGGGGATCGAGAAGCTGAACGTCCCTCGTTCGACCGTGCCGGCGGTCACACACGTTGACTACTCGGCGCGTATCCAGACCGTGCGCCGCGAGACCAGTCCGCTCTATTACGACATCATGGCGGCGTTCTACGCCCGCACGGGTTGCCCGGTCATCATCAACACGTCCTTCAACGTCCGCGGCGAGCCAATTGTCTGCTCGCCCGAGGACGCCTACCGCTGTTTCATGCGCAGCGACATGGACGTCCTGGTGCTCGAGAATTTCCTGCTCGCCAAGGCCGACCAGCCGAAACGCGCGGAAGACGAGAACTGGAAGACGGAGTTCGTGCTCGACTAATGGCGTCCCGTCAACTGAGCGACAAGCCCGAGCAGATCTCGAAGGCGGCGTACGTCGAGCTGCTCATGAACCTGACCCGGCGCGAGGTCAAGGGCCGCTACAGCCAGTCGCTATTCGGCGCGGGCTGGGCGATCGCGCAGCCATTGGCGATGATGGCGGTGTTTACCCTGGTGTTCTCGCGCCTGGCCGAGATGCCGTCGGATGGCGCGCCGTATCCGCTGTTTACGTTTGCCGCGCTGGTGCCGTGGTTCTTCTTCTCGAACTCGGTGAATACCGGGACGATGAGCCTGATCACTTACCGGAACATCGTCACCAAGACCTACTTTCCGCGCGAGATCGTGCCGCTGGCGCAGGTCGGTTCACGGCTGGTGGACCTGGCGGCGGCCTCGGGCCTGTTCGTGCTGCAGATGATCTACTACCAGGTCGCCGTCGGCCGGTGGCTCGCGCTCGCGCCGTTCTTCATCCTGTTGCTGCTGCTGTTCGCGCTGGGCGTGACGCTGGCCACCTCCGCGCTCAACGTGTTCTACCGCGACGTCAATCCGGTGGTGCAGATCGGGCTGCAGTTGTGGCTCTATCTCACGCCGGTGGCCTACCCGCTGTCGGCGGTGTCTCCGGAGTACCAGAAGTGGTTCCTGCTCAATCCGCTGACCGGCGTGATCGAAGGCCTGCGTGCGGTCGTGATCTTCAATCGCGAGCCGGATTGGCAGGTGGTTGGCGTCTCGACGGCGCTGATTCTGACGCTGCTGGTCGCGTCAACCATCCTGTTCAAGAAGACCGACAAGTACTTCGCCGACGTGATCTAGCCCAGTGTCCATCGCCATTCAACTCGACCGCGCCTCCAAGCGCTATCGCACCGGCCGCTCTCGCACGGTGGTCGACCTGGTCGCGTCGAGCCTGAGCGGGCTGCGCGGCCGGAGCGACGAGGTGCACAGCGCGGCGCGCGGGAAGATCAGCTCGACCATCCACGCCCTCAAGGACGTGTCGTTCGACGTGCCCGAGGGCGCCGGTCTTGGCCTCATCGGCCGCAATGGCGCCGGCACGACCACGCTGCTGAAGCTCATCTCGCGCGTGACCTGGCCGACCAGCGGTAAGGTGCGCGTGGCCGGCCATGTCGTGTCGCTGATCGAACTGGGCGCCGGGTTCCATCCCGAGCTGACGGGCCGCGAGAACGTCTACCTGGGCGGCGGCCTGTTCGGCCTGACCCGCAAAGAGGTGGACCAGCGGTTTGACGAGATCGTCCACTTCGCCGATGTCGAGCGGCTGATCGACACGCCGATGAAGCGCTACTCGTCTGGCCTCTACGCCAGGCTCGGCTTCGCGGTCGCCATCCATAGCCGCCCCGACATCGTCCTCGTCGACGAAGTGTTGTCGGTTGGCGATGCCGCGTTCCGGCGCCGCGCCCTCGAGGCGCTGCGGGGCCTGATCGCCGACGGCAAGACGGTGCTGTTCATCTCGCACGACATGTGGAATGTCCGCCGCCTGTGCAGCCAGATTCTGTGGATGGAAGAAGGCACCGTGCGCGCCCACGGGCCGGCCGGCGAGATTGCCGAGCGCTACATGAACGAGGTCAACCTCCAGGCGCTGGCCAACCAGGAGACCTCGCTGCAGAGCCATCGTGGCGGCACCGGCGAGGTGCGCTTCGATCACATCGAGGTCGTCAACCAGTCCGGCACCCCCGCGACCACCTTCGCCGTGGCCGACACGCTGGTGGTTCGTGGCTCCTACACCGCGGCGAAACCCGTCGAGCGGCCGGTGTTCCAGGTAGCCATTGTCGACGTCGATACCGGCGTGATCGTCACCACGGCCAACAGCGCGCGTGCCACCGTGCCTGCCACGGTGTCGGGCTCGGGTGCCATTGAAATGCGCTTCAGCGGTTTGCCGCTGCGGCCGCGGCAATACGTGCTGCGGCTCTCCATCACCGACGCCCACCAGTTGGGGTCGTACGACGAGATTGTCGCCGGACCGCGATTCGCTGTGACCGGAACCGGTGGCGGCGTCGATAGCCTCGCCGACGAGCAGGACGGCCTGGTGTCGGTGCCGTTTGAAGTTGAGCACTTGTCTTCAAGCCCCCAAGCCGCCAAGCCTCCAAGCCCCAAGCCTTGAATCCTCGCTCCATCTTCGTTTCAGTGCCCCATGGCACCAGTGCCGGCAACATGTTGCGCGCCGGCGGCCTGCTGGACCGCCTGCGCGATTTCGATCCGGCCCTGCGGGTAGTGCTGGTCTCGCCGCTGGCTCGCGACGCCGCGTTTGCCAAGGAGTTTGCCCGGCCGGGCGTCCTGCTGCTGGATCAACCCGCGCACGTGCCGTCGGGACTCGAGGCGCGGCTGGTGTCGATGATCCAGGCCGCGTTTCTCAGCCGCGGCCGGACGGAATCCGTCCGCATCCGCATGATGGAGGCGCGCGCCAACGGCATCATCCGCTGGCTTGGCATCAAGGCTGTGCTCGGGCGACTGGTGTCCCGGGCCGCCGCGCCCTACGCCCTGTCGGACCGGCTTGTGTCGCACCCGCAGATGGAGCAGTTGTTCGACGAACATCAACCCGCCCTCGTGGTGTGCGCCAATCCAGGCCTGGTGTTCTCCGAAGTCCCGCTCATGCGCACGGCCCGTCGCCGCGGCGTGGCCTGCATGGTGATCGACGCCAGCTGGGACAACTTCACCAACAAGCTGCTGCCGGTCCGCCAGGCCGATCGCCTGGTGGTGTGGAACGAGATCATGAAGGACCAGGCGGTGCGCCTGCACGGCTACCGTCCCGAGGCGATCTCGGTTGCCGGCGCCCCGCAGTTCGACGTGCATTTCCGAGCCCAGGCGCGCTGCACCCGCGCCGAGTTCTTCCAGCGGATTGGCGCGGATCCGTCACGCAAGCTGATTGTCCTGACGACCACGCCGCGCTCGCTGTACCGGCACCATGACTACGTGCTGCGCGAGCTGAGCGCGGCGATCGAAGGCGGCCCGCTGGCCGGCGCGCAGGTGCTGGTGCGGCTGCACCCGCGCGACGAGGTCGAGGCGTATCGCGAGTTCGAGGGCGTGCCCCACGTGATCATCGAGAAGCCGTTCCGCCCCACCGTGACCGGCTCCGATGGCCTCGCCATCGACGTGATGCCCGAGCATCAGCGCCACCTCGGCGACACCCTGTGCCACGCCGACGCCGTCGTCAACGTCGCCTCGACCATCACGATCGAGGCGTGCATCTTCGACACGCCGGTTGTGAACGTCTGCTTCGACGGACCGGGCGGCGAACCCTTCGTGCGGTCGGCGACGCGTTATTACCGGTTCACGCATTACGTGAACATCACCAACCGCCAGGCCGTTCGCGTGGCCACGTCGGCCGCCGAGATGGTCGACGCCGTGGCCCGTTACCTCGCCGATCGATCGCTCGATGCCGACGGACGCCGCCAGGTCGTCCTGGACCAGTGCCGGTTCACCGATGGCGGGTCGGCTGAGCGCGTGATCGCACACGTGCTCGATGAGCTTGGCCGCGCCGCCGCAAAGGCCGCATGAGGATCTGCCAGGTCGCTCCGGAACTGCTGCCCGTGCCGCCGACCAAGGGTGGGGCCATCGAACGCTGGATCCGCGACGCCGCGGTGCGCCTGACCGGCCGCGGTCACGAAGTTCACGTAATCGCGCGTGATCACGGTGACGGGGTGGAGTCGAGGGTGATCGACGGCGTGCGGTATCACTTCGTGCTCATACCAAAGGCCATCGACAGCGGGCGCCTCGCCGGACTGTTCCGCGGACTCTGGTATTACTGGCACGTTCGCGGGCTCCTGCGACGGATCGCCCCAGACATCGTGCACCACCACAGCCGGCCCGCCGGCCTGTGGCTGAGCGCCTCGTCCGGCCTCGCCACGCGGTATTTGATCTCGCTCCACAGCATGGACTACGGCTGGGGCTTCGGCCACCGGGCATGGGACCGGCGCTGGTTTGCGCGAGGCTTCGCGCTGGCCTCCCGGGTGCTGTGCGTGTCGAACTTCATCGAGCGTCTCGCGATCGAGCGCTATCCCGGCGTCCGCGCGGCGGCGACGACGTTTTACAACGGCGTGGACGGCGACGTGTTCCGCCCTCAGGCCCCCAAGCCCCCAAGCCCCCAGGCCCCCGTGATCCTCTATGTCGGCCGGATCGAACAACGAAAGGGCGTCAAAGTGCTGGTTGACGCCTTCGAGCAGACGATCAGTCAGCGAGTGCCCGACGCCAGGCTGCTGATCGTGGGCCCGCACTCTTATTGGGACGCGCAGCCGTCCGGCTACTACCGCACCCTCGCCGATCGCTGCGCCTCGAACCCGCGGATCGAAATGCCCGGACCGACCAATCAGGACGACGAACTGTCGGCGCTTTATCGCCGGGCCACGGTCAGCGTGGTGCCCTCGGTGTTTCCGGAGGGGTTTCCGTTGACCTCGATCGAAGCGCAGGCCTCGGGCGCGCCGGTCGTAGTGTCGAATGTCGGCGGGCTGCCGGAAAGCGTCTCTCCTGAAAGCGGCATCGTGTTCGAAAGCGAGAACGTCGACCAACTGGCCGAAGCGGTCGTCTCGTTGCTGCAAGACGACAAGCGTCGCGAAGCCATGGCGGCCGGCGCCCGGGCGTGGGCCATGGCGCAGTATTCCTGGGACGTGGTTGCGGCCCGGCTCGAGCAGGAGTACGCGCGGGCCCTGGCGCGGCCGGCTCCGGAGGCGGCCCGGTGAAGGTCGCCCTTCGAGACGATGACACGTCGTTCTTTACGGCGCCCGAACAGCTTCATGCCGTGTACCACGACATCTGGGATCGCCTGCCGGTGTCGCTGGCCGTGGTGCCGAAGGCCGCCGGGTATCGGGACAAGGCGATCCCGGAGAAGTACTGGCAGGCGGGCCGCGCCTTTCCGCTCGACGAGAACCCGGCACTCGTTGAATATCTGCGCGAGCGCCTGTCCGCCGGGCACGTCACGGTTGCGCAACATGGCTACACTCACGAGGAGTTTCCGGGCGGCTTCGAGTTCCAGGCCGCGCCCGACCTCGAACAGCGGCAGGCTGCCGGTCGCACGTATCTCGAGACACTGCTGAATACCCGCATCGAGATCTTCGTGCCGCCACATAACGCCCTGTCGAAACGCGGGCTCTCAGTCATCGATGCCGCGGGCCTGAACCTGCTCGGCTCATTCCTGTACTTCCGGCCATCGCTGCGCCGGTGGGATGCGCGCACGCCGGCCAACTGGTGGAAGGTGCGCCAGTATCGTGCGGCAACCAACCGGACCAAGGCCGACCGGCTGATTTATCCACACGTCCTGCGGTATAACAATCATGCCGAGTTCGGCTGCTACAGCCTGATTCCGGGGACGACCGTCGACGAGCTGGTCGCTGGATTCGAGGAGGCGCGTCGCGCCGGCGGTCACTTCTGTATCGCGACGCACTACTGGGAAGTTGACACGGTTCTCAAAGACGTCTTGAAGCGGGTGCTCGACTATGCCGGCCGCTATGCCGACGTCGAGTTCGTGGCGGCGGAGCGGCTGTTCGATCCGGTGGTTGCGCAATGACGCCGTTCGCCAACATGCCGGTGCTGGTGATTGGTGGCCTGGGCTTCATTGGCGGCAACCTGTCGGCCCGCCTCGGCGCCGAAGGCGCCAGGGTCACCGTGCTGACACCCTCGCGGGCCAGGTACGGCACGTTGGCGGATCGACTGTCGGCCGCCGGTGTCGCCATCATCGAAGGCGACATCCGCGAACGGGCGCAGGTGGCGGCGGCCGTGGCGGGGCAGCAACTGGTGTTCAACCTCTCGGGTCAGTCGGGTGCGGTCCGGAGCATGGACGATCCCTGGACCGACCTCGACATCAATTGCCGCGGCACGCTCGTCCTGCTCGATGCGCTCCGCCACGTGAACCCGGACGCCAAGCTCGTCACGGTGGGTTCGCGCCTTGAATACGGGCGTCCGGAGTCGATGCCGGTGGAGGAGTCGTCTGTCGGCGAGCCGCTGTCGGTCCACGCCATTCACAAGCGGACGGTGGAGCAGTACCTGCGGCTCTATCGCCGGCTGTTCGGCTTGCGGTTCACGATCGCGCGGGTGACCAATCCTTATGGCCCCGGTCAGCCCGCAGGACGTGTTGCCTACGGCATCATCAACCGGTTCATCCACCTGGCGCTGGCCGGCGAAGCCCTCACCTTGTACGGCGATGGCCGCCAGCTCCGCGACTACGTTCACGTCGATGACGTGGTGACGGCGTTGCTGGCGTTGGCCGCGTCGCCGGGTGCCGATGGCAAGGCGTACAACGTCGCCAGCGGCACCGGCACAGCCATGGCCGACCTGGCCGCGATGGTCATCGAGATAGCCGGGTCCGGGCGCATCGCTCACACCGAGTGGCCGGCGCTGGCCGCGCAGATCGAGACCGGCGACTTCGTCGCCGACATCGGGCGGATGCGCCGCGACCTGGGCTGGGCGCCGCGCATCGGGCTGCGTGATGGGCTGGCGCAAACCGTGTCGCACTATCGGAGCCTCGCGTCCTGATGACCGCCACCCCGACTCGCGTCCTCTACCTCTCGCATGCTTTCGCTATCGGCGGGGCCGAGGAAATGGTGCTCAACCTCGTGCGCCACCTGCCTTCGTCCTATCAGCCGGCGGTCGCATGCATTCACGAGGCGGGACCCATCGGCCTCGAGATCGAGCGGACCGGCGTGCCGTTCAAGGTGCTGGGCCTCAATCCCGGCGTGCGGCGTCCGTTCGACGTCCTGCGCCTGCGCGACTTCCTCTACGAGTGCCAGCCCGACATCGTGCACACGTTCCTGCTGACCGGGAGCCTCTATGGGCGGTTCGCGGCCATGATGGCGCGCGTGCCGGTGGTGATCGGCACCGAGGTCAACGTCTACGAGCGCAAGCGCCCCCTGCATGCCCTCGCCGAACGCTGGCTGATGCGCGACACCGACGCGGTGGTGGCATCGGCCGAATCGGTGCGCGACTTCTACATCCGGCAGGTCAAGGCGGATCCCTCCAAGGTGGAAGTGATCTACAACGCCGTGGACTGGGCGCAACTGCAGGCGACCGTTGGCCCTGACGAGTTCCGGGCGTCGGTGGATGTGCCGGTCGGCGCGCCGCTGCTGACCATCATTGCGAGGCTGACCGAGCAGAAGGGCCACCGCATCCTGCTCGACGCCATGGCCCGGCCCGACCTGGCGCACGCGCACCTGCTGGTGGTCGGCGATGGTCCGTTGCGCGAGGCATTGGAGCGGCAGGTCTCGGGCCTGGGGCTGTCGGGGCGCGTGCGGTTCGTCGGCGCGCGGCGCGATCTGGGCAACATCCTGGGCGCGACGGATGTGTTCGTCATGCCGTCGTTCTGGGAAGGATTGCCGCTGGCAATGGTGCTGGCCATGGGCGCCGGCCTGCCGGTCGTCGCCACCCGCGTCGCCGGGATTCCCGAGGTGGTGCAGGACGGCGTGACCGGGTTGCTGGTGCCGCCCGGCGATAGCGCCGAGTTGGGTGCGGCCCTCTCGCGGGTCGTCAACGACGACACGACGCGCGTGCTACTCGGCCAGGCAGCACGAGCGTTCGTGCGCCCGCGGTTTGGCGTGGATGGCTACGTGCGGTCGGTGACCGCACTCTACGACCGCCTGATGGCAGCGAGGGAGCCGGCCTGAGCACCCCTGGCACCTTAGGAATCGTCTACCACATGCCCTGTTGGGAGGCGGCTGACGGCAGCGTGTGGGAGGCCGAGGGGTCGTTCGGCCGCTACGTGGATTCGCTGGCCCCGTACTTCGATGAGATCGTGTTGTCGGTGCCGGTCTTCGCGACACCGCCGGCGTCGGGGTCGCGGTTGAGATCGGCCAACGTGCGGCTGGCGCCGTTGCCGTACTTTCCCGGGCCACGCCAGTTCTATCCGGTGCTGCCGGCCGTGCATCAACGGTTGTGCGAGTTCGTCCGCCAGTGCGACGTGATTCACCTGCGCGTGCCGACCCCGGCGGCGATCTTCGCGTTTCGCCTGGCACGGGCGGCGAACAAGCCGGTGTTCCTGCTGGTGGTCGGCGACTACAAGGCCCTCCTGCCGCACCTGGGATACCGCGGCGTGAAGAAGCTGCTCTTCGGGGCCTATGTGGCCTTCGAGGAGTGGGCGCTGCGGCACATGACCACGCGGGCGCTGACTTTCGCCAACGGCGCCGCGTTGCGCGAGAAGCATGAACAACACGGTGCGACCGTGATCGAAACCAAGACCACCACGCTGAGCCTGGCCGACATCGCGTCTCGGGAAGACACCTGCGGCAGTGGCCCGGTCAAGTGCCTGACCGTGAGCAGAATCGACCCGCGCAAGGGTCTGCGCGTTCTGCCCGCCGCGATCGCGTCACTGGCAGCCCAGGGCCGTGACGTCACCATCGATATCGTGGGCCCGACAATCGGCCAGCTCGGCGACACTGAGCGCGACGCCATTGCCGCCGAAGCCCGCCGGCTGGGAGTTGAAGACCGGGTCCGGCTGCGCGGCGCCATTCCGCTCGATCAGTTGATGCCGCTCTATCAGGAGTACGACGTGTTCGTGTTGCCCACGCAGCCGGGCGAGGGCATTCCGCGCGTGCTGCTCGAAGCCATGGCCGCGGGCCTGCCGATCGTCACGACCGGCGTGTCGGGCATCCGCAGCCTGGTCCGGCATGGTGAGAACGGCGTGTTGATTGCCGAGAGCTCGGCCGAGGCCATCGCCACGGCGCTCGCGCAGGTCATGTCGGACGCGGCGCTGCGGCGCCGGATCATCGATGGTGGCTACTGGACGGCGCGCAACCACACGCTGGAGCGGCAGGCCGCGTCGATGATGAGCGCCGTCTCCGAGGGGCTGGGCCTGTCGCTGAACCCGGTGGCCCAGCCTGCATGAAGATCTGTTTCGTGATCCCGAGCCTGACCAGTGGCGGTGCCGAGCGGGTCGCGGTCACGGTGTTGAGCGCGCTTGATGCGCGTCATGACCGTGTCTTGTATTTGTTCAGCGGTGAGCGCGGGGTCTATTTCGACCGCATCGCGCCAGGTGTGCAGGTCGTGATCGCCAGCCGGCGCTCGTGGCTGGGCCGGCTGTGGGAACTCGTCCGCTTCATGCGCGCGACGCGTCCGGATGTGGTGATGCCGTTTCTGAGCTACTTCATCACGGCGACGGCGGTGTGGCTCTCCCGGACCCCGGCCCGCGTGATCTTTAACCAGGGCACGCCGACCACCGGTTTCCTCGACGACCCTGACTTTGCCTGGCGCCGGCCGTGGAAGCGCCGGTTGTTCGCAATGGTGACCCGCTGGTTCTACCAGCGTGTTGAC
>SXGQ01604119.1_pt1 | contig 10207 bp, 20 predicted proteins | sample 3178371 | NCBI WGS metagenome assembly SXGQ01 (sample SAMN11356859, study PRJNA531348) | freshwater metagenome | isolation source: freshwater sample F1-20 | place: China: Fuxian Lake, Yuxi | collected 2017-12-25 | reverse complement strand
GTATGTGGATCTAATTTTATTTCTATGTCTTCTTTTTTCTTTTTAGGTCTATAATATTTTTTGTTTGGTTTTTTTGTTGTTATTATTTTTTCTTTATTTATAGGTTTTTCTGTCATAATTTTAAATTTATTTTTTTATTTAACTTTAAATACTTTTTCTATAGATCCATCGTCATGTACGTAAATCATAATCTGATTGTAATCTTCTTTGATGGTTTGTCCTAATAGATTTTTTATCTCAAGTAATCTCTTGGCTGTTGTAATTTCATTAACACTTAAAATAGTACAATCTTCAATGTTTGTTCCTAAACGAATGAAAGTCATATTGTTTTGATTAACGAATGTGACAATGTTTCCTTCGCAACTAAACGCCATATGACTAACTACTATATTTCCAAAATTGAAATCAATAGTAATGGTATCATTCGTCACCGAATACTCAAGTGGGTCTGGAATGTTATTACCGTCTCCAGCTTCAAAAGTATTGTATAGAGAATCACAATTTACTGATGTACAATAATATGTAAATCGTTCACCATTTTCAAAGATATATAGTGTATTTTGAAACCCTTGCGGTTTCCATTTACCTTCAATAGAATTTTGCGCGAATGAATTAAATGTGCTCAATAGTAGTAGAGCTCCTAATAGTAATTTTTTCATGCTGTTTTTTATTTAATTTAAAAATATATATCACACTATAAAAGGTAAATATTTTAATTTTAGTTAATATATATATTTAATCATATTAGACCCAATTCTTTTCTAAATTGTTTTATTTTACTACGTATTTCTGAAAACTCATCTTGATCGGTTGCTTTATGCCCGTTAAAAACTGCTAAAGTTATTTTATATTCATTATCTAAAATAAAATTAAGTTTTTCATTTTTAGTTAATTCATAAGGAACAACTTCAGCTCTTATAAATTCCCTGATCATATTTTTTATTTTATTAATTTGGAATTTTGGATCTATTTTGGATCCATGATTAATTACAGAAGTTTGATATATAGTTTTACTTAATTCTATTATTTTTTTATCAAATTCCATTTTTTTAAATATTTTTTTTATAAAATTATAATAAATTGTTTTTTAAATAACAAATATAATTTATTTGAATTTTTTAACTTTATTATTTAATCTAGAGTTCATAGCATAATCCATCCATAATTTTTTAATTAAATACCATTCTTTTTTTGGTTCCTTAAATTTTAATTTATTCTCTTCATACCACTCATCCATAGCATCAGATAATGTTATTTTTTTTGTTTTAGCTCTCTTAATTAATCCTCTAACGTAAGCTGGAACTTCAACTTTAGACGTTAAGTATTTAAAATTATAATCTAGTTCATTATTATCTATTTCTATGTCATCAACATACATATCTTCAAAGTTTTGTTGTTCAACATGTTCTAATTCATGCTCTATAGTTTCTTTAACTTCAGATACTAAGTCGTTCATATTTTTTGGAAACTCTTTTGGGTTATAAGTTATTTCTATATCTATGTTTTCCGCATCTGCATTGGCATCAATTGAAAATGGAAAATTTAAATTATAATCTTTAAAAAATTTACATTTTAAATCAAAATTAGCATATTCATCTCCTCTATCAAATTGAATGTTTTTTAAAAAAACGTCTCTGTCTATTTTAAAATTATTTATTATTAATCTAGATAATTTATAAGATATTTCATCACTTTTTCTTTCAATAATAATATTATTTTTAATTTTAAAAATAATATTTTCTATAATTTTTTTTTTTAACATATAAATAAATATATGATATTTTATATTAATTGTAACTTATATATAAAATAAAATTATTATATTTGTATTAAAATTTAAATTATGGAAAAAAATATTATTATATATACTTTTATTTATTTTATTCATTTAACTAGTTTTTGTCAAAAAATTGATTATAATAATTTTAATAACAAACTTATGAATAATGCAATGTTAATAGAATTTAACAATTTTAGAAAAAAAAATAATTTAGATACATTAATTTACTCTGAAGAATTATTTAATAATGTCTCTAAACCAAATTGTTTAGAAGTTTCAGATTCTTCTATAAAATCTAACTTTGATGTTTTTTAACATCCTGATTTAAATAAAAAATCTAATAATTTAAATATAAAAAATAGACTCATATTAGACCATAACAATAATTTTAATAAAAAAATAAATAATAAAATTAAATACAGCGTATATGAAAACGCATTTAAAACAAATATAAATAAAAATACATATCAAGAAATGGCAAAATATGCAATATTTTTATGGTCTAAATCTGAGTCGCACTCTAAAACTCAGAATTTAAATTTTAACTATTTAAAAATGTTAGGTATATTTTCTTGTCATTCAGTATATACAAGTAAAAAAGTATTATATATTTATATTAATTTTGCAAAAATAGATAATGTTAATTAAATATTAATTATTGTTCTAAATGTGTCATTAAAACACCACCAAGAGATGTGGCATAAACTTGAAGATGTTTTAATGATTCTTCGTCAAGTTTAGTTTTTCTTTTTGTATAGTCAAGACCTAAAACTCCAATAAATTTATCTTCAATTGTTTTAATTGAGAATAAATAACCAGATTTACATTGAGTTTCTTCGGCGATATATTTTAACCCAAAAGTTGCAATAGTATTATCTTTATAATCTGAAATTTCTATAAAATCATTATTTAATAGTTCATTAATTGATTTTGAAAATAAATTAACAGGAATATTATGAAAATTATTTTGTACTGAGGATACACCACTACTTACCGTTTCATACATAATTGAAAACTTTGCTATAGATTTACCTGTTGGGTAAAAATTTCCTCCGTTATGGAATTGCGTAATCCAAACTCTATCAGATTTATATTCTTCTCGTATTTGTTCTATTTTGTGAGTTACAAGTTCACTTACTTTAAGTGTCTCTTTAACAATATCTGGCTTTTCTTTTTTATTTAAAATGTGTTTTATATATATTACACATATTGGCCCTAGTATTCCTGTTATAAATGCAATTATTATTCCTGGTGTCATATTTTATATTATAAATATTAAGTAAATTGTAAAATTTAAATTTATTTTTTATAATTTATTTTTTTTCATTTTTTAAATTAAAATAGGTAGAATATTTAATTGCTCTTTCCCTATGACCAGTATCTCCACCTGCATTTAAATCTGCAAAATAATTAACAGCGTCTTCTTTAGTGTTAAACTTAGGAAAATTTGTTTTGCCTTTAAGAAGAAATTCTACAGCAACATTTGCGGCAACTTTAGAATCATTTAACAAATTAGGGTTGTTAACTAAATCTAAACCAACTAATCCACCATATTTTTTATAGTTTCCTTTAAAAGTTAATTGATTAAATCCCCTACCTCTGTATTTAAATCCGTCCCCTGGTAAAGTATTTTCATTTCTACCACCATAAACTAAATTAAAAAATTTTTCAGGATTTTTTTTTATTTTATTTAATTCATCATCATCTTTAATTTTTTTTGCGTTATTAAATTTAGTTCTTATTTCAGAATTTTCTGTATTAGAATAATCTATTTCATTTTGTGGTATATAATTACACTCTTTACCTATAACAGATAAAATTCCAATTTGAGCGTATGGGTCGGTTATTCCTTTTTTTTCAATATATGAACCAATAAGTTGTATATTTTCATTTTGTTCTTGATTAAAATATTTTTCATAATTATCCAATAATTTAAGATATTTTTTAGATTTTTTACCACTATTTTTTGGACACTCAAAACCTGATTTAGTGTACCCATCCACATCCGCCACAGTTAGTCCCATAAGTGAGTAGTCTAAAGTCCACCCACAAGCCTTTGCATTTGCCTCTAACTCAGTTTCTTTGTTAAATGGTATAGGATAATATTTAGTATCTTTTGGGTCACATTCTTTACCTGTTTCACTATCAATATAGATTGGGTTTCCATTTTTAGGATTTATAGTAATAGATTTATTACAACCTTCTGTAATAATTAATTTTGAGTTTAAAAATCTTAACTCAGATAATAAATTAATATTTTTAATGTGTCTAATTTTAGAATAACTCATAAAATATTTATTTATTTTTTATTATTTTTTTTTTGTTGATTTATTTTTTTTATTAGGTTTAATGATTTTTTTTGTATCAAATTTAATTAAGATTACAAATCCCAGTAATAATAAAATTAAAAAATAAATATAAATATTTAATTCAAGTATTGCTCGTTGTAATTTATTATTAGATTTTTGATAAGTTATATCTCTTAACTTTTCTATACTGGTAATAATTCTAGTTTTATAAGATAAATATTGATCAGTAAAAAATGCGGTATCATTCATAGATGCAAATGCTGGAGTTTCTATAACTAATGCTAATTCATTACTTAAACGTAATCCTTCATTATAATACACTAAACCTTCAGGATCAATATTAAATGTTAAAAACTTTCTTCGTTCTAAATGAGAATTAAATTCATTAATAAATTTTTCTTTACCAGTAGCAGTATATGCTATAGCTAAATAAGTTAAACTATCTGTAGAAGTTCTTAAATAATATGCAGTTCTTTTACCGTTATCTAATTCTATATGAGCATCTTCAATATCTTTTATAGCAGACATTGATAAAAGTGCGGCAATTGCAATAGGGATTGAAATTATCCAAAGTTTGTTTTTTATTTTTTCTAAAATCATATAACTTTCTTTTTAATAACTTTCTTTTTAATTGGAGTTTTTTTTATTGATTTTTTATTTTTAAGTTGAGGATCAACTTGATTTAAGAATTTATTACTTAAAATTTCTACTAATTTTAAACCTAAAAATCCAACAATAAATGCAAGACCATTTTGTAATTTAACTTCTTTTAAGTTAAGTAATTCAATCATTATTGGAGTAAGGTAATTAGCCGCCGACATACCTCCAAAAATAGATAATATAGTAGATTTAATGCTAGTTTGAGTATTTTTAGATGCCATTAAAATAGCACCAAATAGTCCACTAATTAAAAAACTTATAGTTATACCTATTTCTTTCATAAGCTTAAATTACCACTTTGTTATAGTGCGAGTAATAGACAAACCAAATCTTAAATCTGGGGTTTTTTCATTTAACCAATAGTTATATCCACTCCAAGCTCCATAAGACCATTTATTTGTACTATAATTAATATTTAAAGTTGCCCATACATTTGATTGAGATCTTAATATAGGATGTTTAACTGTTGAAAAATTAGTATATCCTACAGTACTGCTTAAAGACCATGGTTTTAAGGTTGGTTTACACACTTGAGTAAAAGATATGTAAGACATTAAAACTAACAATATACTTAATAGTGTTTTTTTCATATTATTTTATTTAACGTAGTTGTAATATTTATTTGTTAATGATTTTCTGTGATCTAAACCATTAATTCCACCATTAATACGTTTTGTTAATGAAAGAATAGCAGCATCGTTTATTCCTTGATCACATATACCCCAAAGTTTATTTTTATCAAAAAAATATATTGCCGATTCAAATGCATAAGTAGTAGCTACTAAATCGGGATTAGCAATAACTTCGGGCTTCCCTAAATACTTAGCAAATGATTCATAATTAGCTTTTCCAGTTAGTTGTAAAGCACCTCTACCACGATATTTCCAACCATCACCGGAAGCTTCGTTACTATTACCCATTCTATCTGCATAAACTTTATTAGCAATCTTTTCAGGGTTGCGAGCATAAGATTCTTCTAGGTTGCCTGGGAAGTACTTACCAAATGTAGTTTGTAAGCCCTTTGATGAGTAATTTAGATTTTCACTAAATAATTTATATTCTCCTGTTTCATGAGCGGTTTGTGCAAAGAAATGAGTTGCTCTAATAGGAGTTAGTTTATAAAAAGCCATTGCGGCTTTCATTGTATTAGGCCCAAAAGAACCATCTGGAGTTACTCCAATTTTTTCTTGTAAACTTTGTAAGCTCATTATTCGTTTGTATTTTCTCCCTCTCTTTTGCCCCAAATTTTATCCACAGATGCTAATCCTAAACATCCAAAGGCTAACATTGCCACTGCGTTTACTAAAGTATCTGCCGGTTTTATATCACCGTGAGTGTAGCTATTAGCAAAAAGTGTGGCACATAATGTTATACCACACAATATACCAATAAATCTTTTAGATGACGGACTTCCTTTTTCATCTTTAAACAAACCTGTTATCCAGTTAATAATTTTTTTCACTACTTTGATTTTTTGTCAATGATGGACCAAATAGTACCTGTAAGTGTTATTACACCACCAATTAACTCTGTCACAAGAGTTTCGTCAACAAGTCCTCTTGCAATTACAATACCACCAATAAATGTTAAGCTATGTCTTACAATACCTAAAATTTGTTCTTTTGTTAATTTCATTTTTATTAATTTATTTATAGTTTATTTATAATAATAAATATAACATTAAATTAATTTTTATAATTTATTTTTTTCTTTCATTTAATTTTTTTATAATTCGAAGGTTACATGTTAAAACATTTGTATGACTGATAACTTTTATTTACCTATATTAACCTTAATAAAATATACTAATTTTTTCCCAAATATACCTCAAAATAAAAATTAAAATCATAAATAGTCACGTAATTTAATATAATAACATATAAAAGTTTTTTTAAATTAAAATAAATACTTATATTTGTATTATAATAATTTATTAATTTTAAAACTATACAAATACCATGAAACATTTATTTATTATTTTATTTTTTATTTCTTTTACTTGTGTTTCACAGGTAAAATATCCTTTAAAAAAATACCCAATTCATTCATCAATTTGGAGAGCTGAGGTTTATCATAGAGATCCGAATTGCGTTTTATTATCACCAAAAGAAAAAACTAACTTTGAGTTTAATGATGATTATTTAAAAAAAATTGACATTTCAATAATTAGAACTTACCTAAAAAGTTCTTTTGATATGTTTCGTTTAAGTTATGGATACAAGTCTAAAACAGAAAACAAATCGTTAAGTCGAACATGTAATGAAATTGCAAAAAATATATTAAATAATCAAAATTATTTGTCTGATGATTTAAAAAAATTAACTATAACATCTGACATTATTCCATATTTTTGTTTTGGTAATGTTGACACAAAAAAAATAGAAATTAATCGTGTCATATCAGATTCTTTTTTTGATTATTGTGTTGGTAATGATTTATCTATGCAGATATTATTAGACACGAAAAACAAAGAATTTGGTTTTGGTATTTTATATTCTGAAATAATTAATTCATTTGTAATAGTTATTGCAAGTAAACCTAAAGTTTGATAATATACCTTTATTTATTAAAAAACTAATAAATTATTTTAACTTAAAATATAATCCATTATTTAGAATTAATAAGTATGTTCCTTAGTAATTGATAGAGTCGGTATAAAAATCTTAATCTATTTAAAGATATTTACGACCTGGTTCTGGATTACCAGGACATAAACCACTGTCTATAACGCCCATTGTGAAATCGTCTGTGAAAATATTATTATTTGACTCAAAATTAAGTAACCGACCTTTATTAGCTCCTTTAGTAGGATCTTTAGCAAGAAATAATTTAGTTTTACAGGTGTAATAAGCTTTTATTGGAAATGCTTTATTTTTTGGATAGTTATAATAATCTTTACCGCCAGGATATACTTTAGCGTTTCTATACCTTAGTACGGCATCAAACTCAACCACAGGCCCATTTCCATCAGTAGCGGTGAAAGGTAGCTTGTCTATTTTTCTTCCTTTTCCATTTGGTGCAACATCAAGCTCCAAAACAGGACTAATTATTGTACTCCCATCATTTGTATTTATATCGTAATTACCATGTGTACCTCTAGGGTAGTTTAGAAGTGGTGTTCCAAATTGATCTACACTTTTCTCAAGTTGTTGTTCATTAATTACTCGTTTAACAATTCTTGTTAAATCTCTTTCTGTTAATCTTACAATTCTTCTCATAATTTTAATTTATTAATAAATATATAGTGATTAATAAAAAATTAGTTTATATGAAAATATTTTTTTTATTTACCATAATTAGTTTCTTTTGTTTTGATTTTTTTTAATATCTTTAATTTTTAAATAATTTACTATTGAATTTAATGCTGTACCGATCGCGATTAGTGTACATCCAAGTATCATTAATTCATCCATATTTTTCCAATATAATGTTAATATAGTTATCTGAGATAAACACATAATTGAGTTAAGTATTAAAGGTGTTATTAGGTTTTCGTCTTCTTTCATTTTAAGGACTTTCTATTGTGTAATTTTCCAATACATTTATTTTTTCTATTAGTAGTTGATTTTTATTTTTTAACTTTGTGTATTCATATACACCTACTGTTAAACCTAATAATAGTCCAACTAATAATCCTAATAACCCTGCTCGATATTCTTCTTTTGTTTTCATAACTTATATTTTTTTAATTTGATAATGGAAAATAAATTTTAGGATGTGATTTATAATTTTCTAAAATAATATCCTGATAAGTATATTCAGACAAATCATTAACTAACTTATCTGAAAATTTAACACTAGGTAAAGGATAAGGTTCTCTATTTACTTGTTCTTTAACTCCGTCAATTTGGTTGAGATAAATATGACAATCACCAAAATTACCAATCAATTCTTCTGGAATCATATTAACTTGTTTTGCTAACATCATAAGTAGTATTGCATATGACATTATATTTGCCGGGATTCCGAGTGGAAAATCGCACGACCTCTGTGACCACATTAGAGAGATTGCTCTGGTTGGGATATTTAATTCGGTGAAATATTGATGTATATTAGGGACTTTAATATCAAGAGGAACCATAGTAGAGTCTAATCTTTCAATATACATCACATACCTTTCTTCAAAACTCAACTCTCTTGTATAAACTTGAAATCCATAATGACAAGGAGGAAGAACCATTTGGTCTAATTCACCTACATTCCAAGCTGAAACCATTAGACGTCTTGAGTCAGGATTTGTTTTAAGGTCCTTGATTAGGTTTGTAATTTGGTCTATTCCCTTATTACCAAACTCATTGTTAAATTCGTTATCCGTTTTCAGTTTTTGTAAGAACTCTTCTTTAGTGAAAGGGGTTCCATCTTCGTGTTTATATTTCATAACTTTTTAATTTATTTTTTAATTTGTTAAAAATTTCTCTACCCCCAATTAAATTTTTTGGTTTTGGTAATATGCGTATTGTATCACCTAAAACTTCGGTTTCAATATCTAAATCTGAAATAATATTATACAAATCACCAAGATGTTTTTGACTAACATCAATCCAAGGATAAGGTAGTCCCCATCTTTTGTGTCCCCAACAAGATTGGGTTGTTCCAATATTATGATAATTTAATAAAACAACTAATTCTATAACACCTTTATCAATTTTTTTACCTAAACCATCGGTAATACTTTTTGACTTTTCGTTTATCGTTTTGTATTTAGTTTCATTCATGGAAAAACACTACTTATCTTTAACTTTTTTCAAATAATCTTCATAAAGTTCGTCATCCGATTTATTACCCCAATTACGCCAACCAGCCCCATACACGGGACCTAATTCACCCCACTTTTTTGCAAACACATCATCAGTTTTGATTTTGTTTATGAACCACTCTTTTATATTTACCATCTGACCAGCATCGCTAATCATTTGTTCATCTGCAGTTGGATTATGTTTTATGTAGTTAGCAAAACAATCCCCATCCCAAATATGACAACCATTATCGACAAGGAACTTAATGTTTGTATCACCACGAAGGAACCATAACAATTCAGTCACTATTGTTTTCCAAGCCATTTTCTTGGTTGTAATAAGTGGAAAACCGGACTGCATGTCGTGTCTAATTTGTCTTCCAAATACAGATATGGTTCCTCCATTTCTAGTTTCTTTTTTTACCCCATTATCCAATATATCTTGGAGTAACTCTTGATATTGTTTATCTAAATTATTCACTTAATATAATTTATTTGTTTAAATCTTCATACTCTAACATGATACCTTCTCGCAACATCATATTATCTGATTCTAAAAATTTAATATAATCATCAGATTGCTTGAGTAATCGATTAGTAGAGTCTAACTTTACTTGTAACGAGTCTGTTGAACGACAACATCCATCATGATTTGATTTGTTTGAGGCACATCCAAAAAGAAGATATCCTAATGTAATTCCTGCCAAAATATGTAACATATAC
>SXGQ01590602.1_pt1 | contig 10207 bp, 14 predicted proteins | sample 3178371 | NCBI WGS metagenome assembly SXGQ01 (sample SAMN11356859, study PRJNA531348) | freshwater metagenome | isolation source: freshwater sample F1-20 | place: China: Fuxian Lake, Yuxi | collected 2017-12-25 | reverse complement strand
GCGAGCCTCGAGGATCGCGTACGTCGTACCGGGGCGACGCTGCTGCAGGTGCACGCCGGCGCCGATGCCGGGGAGCCCGGCGCCGACGATCAGGACGTCGAGGTGCTCGGAGGTCATACCGCGATGTTACCGATCGGTAGCAATGCGGGTGACGGGTCTCAGTCCCCGGCGGTGCCGGTCACGTCCTCCGCGGACTCGATGACCCGTCGCCCGGTCTCCCTGGCGCGCTCGTGCAGGCGCGCTTCCGCGGCCTCCGCGGTCAGCCCGTGGCGTTCCATCAGCACGCCCTTGGCCTGCTCCAGGGCGGCACGGCCGCCGAGGGCCCGCGTGAGCGTGTCGACCCGCGCCTCGAGCTCGGCGCGATGCCCGTGCAGCCGTACCGCGACCTCCAGCACGCCCTGCAGCTCCTCGTCGTCCGGGGACGACGCGAAGGCCGAGATGCCGCGATCGGCAGCGGCGGCGAGAAACGTCGCGCTCGGGTCCTCCAGGAGCACGACCATCGGCCCGTCGAGCTCCGCCCCGAGCTCCTCGATGAGGTCGAGCGCGTGCTCGTCGCTCTCGTGGAGCATCACGATGGTCAGCTCGGGATCGGTCTCGATGATGTCCTGCACGCCCTCCGTCACCGAGATGGCCATCCCCGTGACGTCGTGCCCGAGCCCCTCGAGCCGTGCGGCCAGGACCGCGAGCGCGTCGCGGTCCTCGTCGGCCAGGGTGATGCGAAAGCGTGAAGGCGTCATGGGCGATCCTCGGTGGTCCGTCGCCGCAGCGGGAGGGCGAACCAGAGCAGAACGTACAGCCCCAGCATGCCCGCACCGGCGGCGACGGACGCCAGGCCACCGAACAGGACATCGGAGACCAGGAGTACGGCGCCGCTCATCGCGAGCGCCAGCAGCACGAGACCGGCGATCGCCGCGCGGGTGGCGAAGAAGACGAGGCGCTCCTTCTCACCCTGGCGGAACAGCAGACGGTGGTACGCGGTCGGTGCGATGAAGCACGCCGTCGCGGCGCCCGCGCACAGCAGAGTCGCGAAGTACGCGCCGCGCTGGAAGTTCGTCACCTCCTCGAAGCGGCTCTGGAACGGCACGGCGAGCAGGAAGCCGAACAGCACCTGCACCCCGGGCATCGCGACGCGGATCTCGTTGAGGACGTCGTCGAGGTTGCGGTTCAGGCGCTCGTGCGCGGACTCCTCCTCGCGCGCGCGAGCCACGTCCGACGCCGTCATCGGCGGGCCTCCCTCACCATCCGCGCGTGCCCGAGCTGCAGCGCGTCGGCGCCCGATCGCACCGCGAGCACAGCGGCGACGGTCCGCGTGGCGCGCGGCGCGGCGAGATAGCCCGCGGTGAAGGCCGTCGCGGTCCACTGGTCCATGCAGATCGTGCAGGTCAACAGGTCGGCCACCGCACGTCGCAGCGGGGTCTGGCCGGGGCGCACGTCCTCGGCCAGCTCGCCCGGCGGGCTCGGCGCGTCGGGGTCGACCTGCGTGAACGGCCTGCGCAGCGGACGTGAGACCTTCTCGCGCGAGAGCATGCGGCTCAGGCGATGGGCCCCGATCGCCAGCAGCGCGAGATCGCCAGGGTCGACGCGGTCGAGAAGGAGGTCCCGGCGACGGGCGGCCGCGACCACGCCTCCGAGCAGGCCGACGTAGGCGCCCGCCAGCAGCGCGTACGCCCCCAGGGGGCGCTCCGCGTCGAACGACACCGTGTCCTCGGCAGCGGACACGGGGACTCAGACCAGGGACGCCGGGCCCGGCGTGTACGGGTCCGTCGGCAGTTCCGGGTTCTCCGGCGGCTGCTCCGGCTCCGGGCCCTCGGGCGCGGGCTCGTAGTCCGGCTCGGAGGCGGGCTCGGACGGGACCGTCGGATCGGACCCCGGCTCGACCTCGGGGCCGTCGGGCGCCCCGGGCGGCACTTCGTGCTGCGGGGAGGGATCGGGCACCTCGGCCAGCGGCAGCGGATTCATGGCGGACACCTTTCGTCGTGACCCTCCGGGACTGCCCGATCGGGCCGCGGGCGACACCCAGGTTGCCCGCCGCCGGCCGGCGGGTACCGGACGCCCATGCCCGCCGCCATCGTCGACATCGACGGAACGCTCATCGACACGAACTACCAGCACACCCTCGCGTGGCAACGTGCCTTCAGCGCCCACGGACACGAGGTGCCGGCGTGGCGCGTGCACCGGGCGATCGGGATGGGCGGGGATCAGCTCGTCGGCCACCTGATCGGGGCCGAGCACGACGCCCGCGACGGCGACGCCATCCGCGAGGACGAAGCCGCCGCGTACGCCCGGCTGATCGACGAGGTGCGGCCGCTGCCGGGCGCGCGCGACCTCCTGGTCGCGCTGCACGATCGCGACCTGACGGTCGTGCTCGCCAGCTCGGCCAAGGCGGACGAGGTCGACCACTATCTCGACCTGCTCGACGCGCGCGACGTCGTCCACGCGTGGACGACGTCGGCGGACGTCGAGCGGACCAAGCCCGAGCCCGACCTCGTCGACGCCGCGCTGGAGCAGGCGGGGACGCGCGACGCGGTGATGGTGGGCGACACCGTGTGGGACGTGCGTGCCGCCGCACGCGCCGGGATTCCCACCATCACGCTGCTGAGCGGCGGCTTCGGCGAGGACGAATTGCGCGCCGCGGGAGCGGCGGCGGTCCACGACGACCCCGCCGCGCTGCTCGAGGTCCTGGACCGCTCGTCGCCGTTCGGCGCGCTCATGGCTGGATGAGCACCTTCACCGCCCCGTCGGCCTTCTCCTGGAACATGTCGTAGGCGTCGGGCGCGTCCTCGAGCGTGACGCGGTGCGTGGCGAAGTCGTCGACGCCCAGCCGGTCACCCTCGGTGAGCAGGGGCAGGATGTCGTCGGTCCAGCGGCGGACGTTCGCCTGGCCCATCCGCAGCTGCACCTGCTTGTCGAACATCGTCATCATCGGCATCGGGTCGGCGTTGCCGCCGTAGACGCCGAGGAGCGAGATCGTGCCGCCGCGGCGGACGAGCTCCACCGCGAGGTGCAGCGCGCTCAGCCGGTCGATGCCCGCGCTCTCCTGGAGCTTCGCCGCGAGGGTGTCCGGCAGCAGTCCCGCCAGCGTCTGCGCGAGCTTGCCCACGGGCGCGCCGTGCGCCTCCATGCTGACCGCGTCGATCACGGCGTCGGCACCGCGGCCCCCGGTGAGCTGCATGACCGCGTCCACGACGTCGATGCCGTCGTCGGCGAGGTCGATCGTCTCCACCCCGCGTGACCTGGCGCGCGCCAGGCGCTCGGGCACGAGGTCGATCCCGATGCAGCGCGTGCCCTCCAGCTGGGCGACGCGGCACGCCATGTCCCCGATCGGGCCGAGGCCGAGGACGACCAGGGTGTCGCCTTCGTGCACGTCGGCGTACCGCACCCCCTGCCACGCCGTGGGCAGAACGTCGGAGAGGTAGACGAAGCGGTCGTCGGGCGGACCGTGCGGGACCTTGATCGGGCCGTACTGGGCCTGCGGCACGCGCAGCAGCTCGGCCTGGCCGCCGGGCACCTGGCCGTACAGCTTGGTGTAGCCGAAGAGCGCGGCGCCCTGGCCGTCGACCCGGGTCGTGTCGCACTGGGACTGCAGCCCCGTGGAACACGGGTCGCAGTGGCCGCAGGAGATGTTGAACGGCACCACGACGCGATCGCCGGGGGCGAGGTCGCGCACCCCGGGTCCGACCTCCTCGACGATGCCCATCGGCTCGTGGCCGAGGATGTCACCGGCGTCGAGGTAGGGGCCGAGGACCTCGTACAGGTGCAGGTCCGAGCCGCAGATGCCGGATGAGGTGACGCGGATGATGGCGTCCGTCGGCTGCTCGATCGCGGGGTCGGGATGGGTGTCGACCCGGACGTCCCGCTTGCCGTGCCAGGTGAGCGCGCGCACGGCCTAGCGGCCCGGAGCCGCGGAGCTGATGTCCGCGAGCACGGAGCCGGGGTCGCGCTCCATCGCGAGGTCGCCGAGCGAGATCACGCCGACGACGCGGGCACCGTCGACCACCGGGATGCGGCGGATGTCGGCGTCGCGCATGACACGCATGACGTCGCCGACGTCATCGCCGGGCGCGGCGGTCAGGGGTGTGTCGGTCCAGACATCGCGCGCCGAGCACGTGTCGGGGATCCGGCCGTCGGCGATCGCCCGAATGACGATGTCGCGGTCGGTCACCACGCCACAGAGTTCGTCGCCTTCCGTGACGGGCACCATCCCGGTGCCTGCGTCGCGCATGATCGCCGCGATCTCGGTGAGCGGCGCCTCAGGGGCGACGGTCTCCGGAGCGCGGGTCATGACGTCCTGTGCAGTCTGAGTCATGGGTCCTCCTGTTCGGGTGGGGACACCTGGCCGGTACCCCGGCCCGACCGCCCGAAACACGCGCCCGTCAGGGCACGGCGCGCGCGACGAGATGCGCGCCGGCCTCGAACAGCTCCCGGCCCGAAGGGGTGAGCTCGGGTGCCGTCTCCATGGCGAGACCGATCACGGCGTGGCTGCGCGCGCCTCGAGGCGCCCCGGCGAGCAGGAGCCCGGCGCCGTCGGGTGCCCCGAGGCCGGCCGCCGACTGCGGGGGAAGCCAGACACAGCGGCTCACGGCGCCCAGCTGGACGTCATCCGGAGGCCCGTCCTCACCGATCTGCGCGAAACGCCCGCGCAGGCTGGTCACCAGTCCCGCCACGCCCTCATCGACGACGTACACCGCCGCGTCGAGTGCATCGAGGCGCCGCCGCAGGACGTGGAGCCCCGCCCGCAGACCGCGCATCCCGGGGGTCGCGGTGGCGACCGCCACGTCGCGCGTCGCCGTCGCCCCCAGGCGCTGGACCTCGTCCTGGTCGTGCAGGCGCCCGCGCTCGAGGCGCAGGGCCGCGCGTGCGGCCTCCGACCGGCGGGCGCCGCCGGCGTCCATCCCGATGAGCGCGACGAGCGGGCGGCTGCGCGCGATCTGCCGAACCTGGACGGCGAGCGACTGCGCCGGCCGTGCGAGGCCCGCGGCCCAGTCCGGATGCGTGACCCGCGCCACGCGGGCGTCAGACGTGAAGAAGTCGCGGAGCTCCGCGGCGTCGTCGCCACCGAACCACGGCGCGACGTCGTCGAGGAGGTCGCCGGCGCGCGGGCCGTCGGGACGGGCCCGGAGCACGCCGTTCGCGAACTCGACGGTCAGCGGCACCGGCCCGGACAGCAGGACGACGCCGAACGGGAGCTCGTCGACGAGATTGCGCCACGTCGAGGCCCCGACGGACCCCGTGGGCGGGTCGGACCGCTGCTCGATCGCGTGGTCCAGCGGCACGCCGATCTCGTGCAGCCGCCGGACGGCGACGACCCGTGCGGCGTCCTCGGTGCGGTAGCGGCGCGCGCCGCCGCCGGCCCGCTCAGGGCTGGGCCAGCCAAACCGGCGTTCCCAGGTGCGCAGACGGTCCCGGGTCATCCCGGTCACGATCGCGAACTCAGAGGCGCTGAGTGTCGGGGCAGACATCGCACCCCGGGTACTACCCCGCTGCGCGTTTCGCAACCCCCGTCAGTCGCGCAGTGCCGCCAGCGCCTCCTGCAGATCCGGGTAGCGCGGCAGCAGGTCGCCGAGCCCCGCCTGGTCGAGCGATGCCGCGACGATGGTCCCGGCGCCCGCCAGGACGAACTGCCCACCCCGGTCACGCACACGCCGCCGGGCGTGCAGGAGGATCGAGAGCGCGGTCGTGTCGAGGAACGGCGCGGCCGTGAGATCCAGGCAGACGTCGACGTCGTCCTCCAGCAGCGGCTCCAGCGCGGCCCGCAGATCCGGCGCGGCGAAGACGTCCACCTCGCCCACGAGCTCGACCACGACGATCGGTCCCTCGTGATGCTGAAGGGCCGTGGCAAACCCGATGGATTCCGAACTGGTCATCCCGACTCCCTACGGAGTTCTACCGGGCAGGGCTCACCGCTGTCCACCCCTGTCCACCCTGGCGCATAACCCGTCGTCGGAGGAGGTTGTTCCCATGACTGCCACCCGCATCGCCACCGACGAGAACGACCTCCTTCGCCGCTACCACGAGACCCGCGATCCTGCCCTCCGCGCCGAGCTCGCCGAGCGCCTCCTACCGCTGGCGCACTCGATCGCCCGTCGCTACGCCCACCGCGGCGAGCCGCTCGACGACCTCATCCAGGTCGGGGCCATCGGCCTCCTCAAGGCGCTGGACCGCTTCGACCCCGACCGGGGCGTGCCGTTCAGCGGCTTCGCCGCGCCGACCATCACCGGTGAGATCCGCCGGCACTTCCGCGACACCGGGTGGATGGTCCGCCCGCCGCGCGACCTCCAGGAGCGCGTGCTCGCCGTCAGCGCCACGACCGAGCGGCTGGCCGTCGATCTCGGCCGCGAACCCACCATCCAGGAGATCGCCGAGGCGACGAGGAGCTCGGTCGAGGAGGTCGCCGAGGCGCAGCAGGCAGGCACCGGCTACCGCGCGGCGTCGCTCGACGCTCCGGTGGGCGAGGAGGGTCTCCCCCGCGGCGAGTCCATCGGCCAGTTCGACGACGGGTTCGCGCTCGCCGACGCTCGGCACGACGTGCGCACAGGGCTGCTCGCCCTGCGTCCCCGTGAGCGCCGGATCATCGCCCTGCGGTTCTGGGGCGGGATGTCGCAGCGTGAGATCGCCGAGGATCTCGGGATCTCGCAGATGCACGTGTCGCGCCTGGTGCGCGCGGCGCTCGCGCAGATGCGCGCGGGGGTCGGCGAGGACACGCCGCAGCCCCTCGAGCTGGCCGCGCACTGACGTTTCGCCGCCCCCGTCGCGGGGCACCAGCCCGCCCATGACCACCCCCACGCGCGCCCAGGACCGCACCGCCTCGCGCGGCGCCGCGCCCGCCGGCTCGTACTGGCTGACCTCCACCGCGGACACGACGCCCCGGCCGCCCCTGCGCCCCGGCGCGCGGGTGGACATCGCGGTCGTCGGCGGCGGGATCGTGGGCGTGACGTGCGCCCTCCTGCTCGCCCGTGGTGGTGCGCGTGTGGCGCTGCTGGAAGCCGACGAGCTCGGCGCGGGCACCACCGGCGCGACGACCGCGAAGGTCACTTCGGCGCACGGGCTGGTCTACGACCGCCTGAAGCGGCGGGTCGGCGCCGACCGCGCCGGCGCCTACGGGCACGCCAACGAAGCCGCGCTCGCGTGGATGGCCGCCCTGGTGCGCGACGAGGACCTCGACTGCGACTGGCGCGCCCGTGACGCCTACACGTACACCGAGGACGAACGCCGCGTCGGCACGATCGAGCGCGAAGCGGCCGTCGCGCGCGAGCTGGGCCTGCCCGCCGAGTTCACCACCACGGTTCCCGGCCCGCCCGCGGCCCGTGCCGCCGTCCGCATGCGCGACCAGGCCGAGATGCACCCGCGCCGCTACGTCCTCGCGCTCGCCGATCTCGCCGAGGCGGCGGGCTGCCTCATCGCCGAGCGCACCCGCGTGACCGGACTGCACGCCACCTCCCCGTGCGTCGTCGTCCAGACGGACCGCGCGACGCTGGAGGCCGACCGCGTCGTCATCGCGACGCAGTTCCCCATCCTCGACCGCTCGCTCCACTTCGCGCGGATGCACACCAGCAGGTCGTACATCGTCGGCATTCGCACCCCCCGCCCGGCCCCCGCCATGCTCTACGGGATCGACGACCCCAGCCGCAGTGTCCGCTCGGCCCCGCTGCCCGACGGCGCGGAGCTCATGATGATCGGCGGCGAGGGCCACCCCACCGGCGGCGACACCGACACGGAGGCCCGCTACCGCGCGCTGGCCGACACGGCCCGCGCGTGGTTCGGCGAGGCGCCGATCACCCACCGCTGGTCCTCCCAGGACATGACGAGCGTCGACGATCTCCCCTACGCCGAACCGGTGCTGGCCTCCGGCGGCCGCGTCTGGACGGTCACCGGCCTGCGCAAGTGGGGCATGACCCTCGGCACGGCGGCCGCCCACCACCTCGCGGCCCGCTTCGAGGACCGCGACTCCCCCCATGCCGCGGCGTTCGACCATCCGCGCGTGCCATCGCTGCCCGCAGTCGGCGAGGCGCTGCGCGAGAACGCCGGGAACGGCTGGCGCCTGGCCACGGGGCGGCTGCGCCGCGGCCCCGTGCCCGAGGACCTCGCCGCCGGTGAGGGTGCGGTCCACGGGCCGCCGCACCGGCGCGTTGCCGCCTACCGCGACGACGCGGGTGCCCTGCACCGGCTGTCCGCGACCTGCACGCATCTGGGCTGCGAGGTGCGTTTCAACCCCGCCGAGCGCAGCTGGGACTGCCCGTGCCACGCGTCGCGCTTCGATGCCCGGGACGGCCGTGTCCTCGACGGGCCCGCCGTGCATCGCCTGCCCCCCGTCGACCGCTGAACAGGAGCACCGTGGCCGAGAACAGCATGTGGGTGCCCGCCACCCCGCAGGACGCCTGGTCCATTGTCGCCGACCCGCGCGGCTACGCGTACTGGGTGATCGGGGCCGACGGCATCGAGAGCTTCGACGGGGACTGGCCCGCCGTGGGCGCCACGTTCCATCACGCGCAGGGCGTCAAGCCCGTGCGCCTGCACGACACCTCCAGCGTGCTCATCTCCGAGCCGCCGTCACGGCTGCAGCTCGAGGTCCGCGCCCGGCCGTTCTTCGTCGGCGTCGTGACCCTGACCTTCACGGCCTCCGACGGGGGCACCCGGGTGTCCATCGACGAGAAGGCGACCGGAGGCCTGGCGGGGATGCTGCCGCAGTTCGCGACCTCGCCGCTCATCGGGCTGCGCAACACCGAGAGCGTCCGCCGGCTCGGCGCGATGATCTGGGCCCGGTCCACCGCATGAGCCGGCGCGACGAGCCCGTCACGATCACGCCGTACCGCGACGGGCCGCTCCTGGTGCGCGGTCCGTTCACGATGCTCGACCAGGACGGCGCCGAGATCGAGGTCGACCGCACGACGGTCGCGCTCTGCCGCTGCGGGCACTCGCGCCAGCGCCCGTTCTGCGACGGCTCGCACCGCCTCACGCGGTTCTCGGCGCCCGGCGCGGCCGAGCAGCGCGCCTCACGCTGAGGCGACGGGCGCGCGGTCCAGCAGCGCGGTCTCGTCCTGCGCGAACGCGGTGAGCAGGTGCTCGGACCAGGCCGCATCGGTCGCGACGAGCGCGGCGGCGCCCCAGAGGATGTCCGCCGCCAGCTCGGGCTGCTGCACCGCGAGGCCGCCGGCGAGATCGACCGCCGCGATGCTCTCGTGCACCGCGTCGGCGGCGACGTGCTCGTCGAAGAACGCCGTCGCGTCCTCGCTGGTGAAGCCCAGCCGCCGAAGGCCCGCCGCATAGCGCCCGTTGGGCACCGACGACGTCATCTCGAACACCGCGAGATGGCCGACGAGCGCACCCCGCAGCCGGCGGTGCAGCCCGAACAGCGAGATGAGGTTGACGGTCGCGAGCGTGACGCCGGGGATGACGTCGAGGTAGGCGCCGTACGCGTCGTCGAGTCCCGTCGCCCGCAGCGCGCGGGCGAAGAGCTCGGCATGGATGCGGTCGGCGCGGCCGCCGCCGTACTCGTCGGCCTGGATCTCGACCATCGCGGCCTTCGGGCGCCCGGACAACCGCGGGAGCGCCCACGAGTGCGGGTCGGCCTCCTTCAGCTGGTAGGCCGAACGGTGCACGAGGAACGCGCGCAGCTGGTCGGCGGTCGCCTCACGCTGGATGAACTTCGACAGCGACGGCGCGTCCTCACCGTCCTCGGTGATCTCGCGCAGCGCGGCGTCGGTGTCGCGCGGCGCGACGGGATCAGGCTGGGGCACGGTCGCGCGCAGCGCGTCCTCGAACGCGCGCTCCAGCGTCGCGCGCAGCCCAAGGAGCGCCGGGTCCCACTCCCAGCGGTCGTCGACGTCGGTAAAGCCGCGGTAGTGCAACTCGTACGCGACGTACAGCGCGAGCTGCAGGTCCTCGTCGGTGCGCGGGTCGTCAGGCAGCGCGACGACGGGCAGCAGCGGCAGCGATCCGACCGGATCGCGCAGCGCATCGAGCAGGTACGCGGAGATGGGGCCGCGAGGGGCGGGAAGCGTGGTCACGGTCGCCCTCTACCCGCGCGTCGCCGCCGGCGACACACGGGCAGGGTCACATGGTGTCGTCGAGGAACCGGTCGGCGAGCCGACCGGGCAGCGCGGCGACACCGTGGGCGAACGCCTCGCGCCGCTGCGCGGCCGCGCCACCGCCGGAGGCGACGAGCTCGCCGACCGTCGCCAGCTCCGCCGCGCAGCCGAGCCGGGCCGCG
>SXGQ01689399.1_pt1 | contig 10208 bp, 13 predicted proteins | sample 3178371 | NCBI WGS metagenome assembly SXGQ01 (sample SAMN11356859, study PRJNA531348) | freshwater metagenome | isolation source: freshwater sample F1-20 | place: China: Fuxian Lake, Yuxi | collected 2017-12-25 | reverse complement strand
TTTAATCTTTAGAATTCAAGCTAAATATATCAATTTCTGCAGCGGATTATTTGAGTTGCACTCTGATTATTTAATAATTGGTTTTATTCAAAAATCAATCAATTTCTATGCTGGGGGGTACCGCCTATGAAGTGCGTCATTTTGGCTGGTGGTAGCGGCTCGAGAATCAGTGAAGAGACGCATTTGCGTCCAAAGCCAATGATTGAGATAGGTGGCAGACCTATCCTTTGGCACATCCTCAAGATGTATTCCTCACAGGGTGTTAACGACTTCGTGATCTGCTGCGGCTACAAGGGGTACATGATCAAGGAGTACTTTGCCAACTATTTCCTTCATATGTCGGACGTCACCTTCGATATGGTGCATAACCGCATGGTAGTTCATGAGCAGAAGGCGGAGCCATGGCGTGTCACTCTTATTGATACTGGAGAAGACACGCTCACAGGAGGTCGGTTAAAGCGTGTCGCTGATCATGTGCGTGACGAGGAAGCGTTTTGCTTAACCTATGGTGATGGATTGGCGGATGTAGATTTCAACGCAGTGATTGACTTTCACCAAGAGCATGGCAAGCTTGCTACCGTCACTGCGGTGCTGCCGCCAGGTCGCTTTGGCGCTTTAGACCGTGAAGGTGAAACTGTCCGAGGATTCATAGAGAAACCGCGAGGTGATGGCGGCTGGATCAATGGTGGATTTTTTGTCCTTTCGCCCAAAGTAATCGACTATATTGACGGAGATTCGACTAGTTGGGAACTGGAGCCAATGGCTCGACTGGCAACAGAAGGTCAATTGCATGCCTTCGACCATAATGGATTCTGGCAACCCATGGATACACTGCGAGAAAAAAACATTCTCGAAGACCTTTGGGCTTCCGGTAATGCTCCTTGGAAAAAGTGGTGACCATGCGTCCAATGTTCTGGAGAGGTAAAAGGGTTCTCGTGACGGGGCACACCGGCTTCAAGGGTGCCTGGTTGGTGCTCTGGCTTCGTTTCCTCGGCGCTAAGGTCTGCGGTATTGCTTTGCCACCGTCGACAAACCCAAACCTGTTTGAGCTGTCTCGCGTAGCTGAGGATGTGGAAAGCCATTTTTGCGATATACGCGATGCTAAACACGTAGCTGCTTTGGTGCGAACCTACAGACCAGAGATTGTGTTTCACCTTGCTGCACAGCCATTAGTTCGCACCAGCTATCGTGATCCGTTGGGAACCTTCTCTTGCAATACCATGGGTACAGCCAATCTACTGGATGCCCTTCGTGGACTGGATTCGGTTCGCGTGGCACTAATGGTGACCACAGACAAGGTTTATCAGAACCTCGAGCGGCCCTACCCTTACCGGGAGGACGACGCCTTGGGCGGACATGACCCATACAGTGCCAGCAAAGCGGCCAGTGAAATCGTGATCGCAAGTTTCCGCGATTCTTTCCTTAAAAATCAAGGAATCGCAATAGCATCTGCCCGCGCAGGCAACGTAATCGGTGGTGGTGACTGGTCCGAAGATCGGCTGATGCCTGATGCAGTGCGAGCTTGGCTTGCTGGTCGTACACTCGACATTCGCCGACCACAAGCGATTCGTCCATGGCAACATGTACTGGAGCCCTTGCAGGGCTATCTAACTCTTGCTGAAAAACTCTTTCACCATCCAGAATTAGCTGGAGCATACAATTTTGGCCCCCATACTCATGAAGCCGCCTCGGTAAGAGATGTTGTTGAACTTGCCCGACAGGTAATGAGAAAGGGCGATGTCCGCTACGGAGAAGATATTACTGGTCCGCATGAGGCTGGCTGGCTGACCTTGGAAACCGCCAAGGCGCTAGTGTCACTAGGCGTAAGGCCTAGATGGAATCTGGCCAAGACTGTGACGCGAACTATAGATTGGTACCAGGCACAGCACTGCGGCGCAGACGCACGTGAACTGTGCCTTGCCGAAATTAATGAATACGAATCCAACAACGCGTGTGAGGCACTGCCATGAGTCGATTTGTCCGAGCTGATTTACCGCTGACTGGGCTTAAGCTTATCCAGCGTCAACGGCTTGGAGATCACAGGGGTTTTTTGGCACGTATGTTTTGTAGTGAAGATTTAGCGGCGGAGGGCTGGACAAAGCGGATTGCACAGATCAATCATTCCTACACCGCCAAGCAAGGCACAGTAAGGGGTTTACATTTTCAGCGTGAGCCTTATGCCGAGATGAAATTGGTGTCTTGCATATACGGTGAGGTGTGGGATGTAGCGGTAGATTTGCGGGTTGACTCACCAACTTTTTTGCATTGGCATGCGGAGGTACTTTCCGCAGATAACGGCTTTGCCTTTCTGATCCCAGAAGGTTTTGCTCATGGTTTTCAAACACTTACTGACGACGTGGAACTGCTCTACTGCCATTCAGCCGCCTACGTCGCTCAGGCTGAGGGAGGCTTACACCCAAGCGATCCATGTCTAGGAATTGCGTGGCCACTGGACATTGCAGAGTTGTCTTCGCGCGACGCCATGCATCCGCTAATCACAGCAGATTTTGAAGGAGTAAGGACTTGAAATGTCGTCACTGTAACAGCGAATTGCATCAACCGTTTCTCGATCTAGGCAATGCACCACCTTCTAATGCCTATCTAACAGAGGAAACTGTTCGTACCCCTGAAATCTGGTTACCTCTATGTATTAAGGTTTGTGAAAATTGCTGGCTTGTGCAGACTGAAGACTATGCTGGCCGAGAAGCACTGTTCACAGAGGACTATGCCTACTTCAGCTCTTTCTCTGTGACATGGCTAGAGCATGCGCAGCGTTACGTAGATCAAATGATCACACGTTTCGGCCTGAACTCAAGCAGTTGCGTGGTCGAAGTGGCTGCCAACGATGGATATCTGCTGCAGTATGTGAAGCAAGCTGGCATACCCTGCTACGGCATTGAACCTACCTCCGCTACATCTAGCGCTGCGCGTAGCAAAGGCATCGATACTGTTGAGCGCTTCTTTGGTGTTGAACTGGCCTATGAGTTGGAGCAGATGGGCAGAACGGCGGACTTGATGGTAGCAAACAATGTGCTTGCACATGTGCCAGATATCAATGACTTCGTTGCTGGATTCAAGCGTCTACTTAAGCCTCACGGCGTGGTTACTTTTGAGTTTCCTCACCTATTGAATATGGTGTTAGAAAATCAGTTCGACACCGCTTACCACGAGCATTATTCCTATCTCTCGTTAACGGCTGTGCAACGCATTTTTACCGCCAACGGGCTGATCGTGTTTGATGTTGAGCAACTGCAAACTCATGGCGGCAGTTTGCGTGTTTTTGCGCAACGCTACGACACGGGTATTCATGTGTCAACTCCTGCGGTAGCAGATTTACTAAAGATGGAAGCTTTAGCGGGAATGACTACGCTAGCTTTCTACCAGACATTCCAACAAAGAGCAGAGAAGGTCAAGGATGATCTGGTGCTTTTTCTGCTGAATGCCAAGTTACGCGGCATCAAAGTGGGAGCCTATGGTGCAGCAGCCAAGGGAAACACACTATTAAATTTCGCAGGTATACGTTCTGATCTGTTGCCGTATGTGGTCGATAAGAACCCAGCAAAACAATATAAACGCATGCCGGGGAGTCGGATTCCAATCATGGATGAAGCCTATCTAAAAGCTGATCGACCGGAACTCATTCTGATTCTGCCATGGAATTTACGCGAGGAAGTGATTACGCAACTGGCTTACGTGAAGGAGTGGGGGGGGGGATTTGTCACCGCAGTACCGGCGCTTAAGGTTTCAAAGGCGATGTCCTTATGAGGGTAATGCTAACTGGCGCTAGTGGTTTCATTGGAAGCTATGTACTCCGTGCTCTGGAACATTATGGGATCGATGTAGTAGCAGTTGGCCGCACTCAGCCTCAATCATCGATTCCGTTTATTGCAGCTGATCTGTTGACCATCACCGATTTCGTCCCGTTGGTTCAGCAAGCTAAGGCGACCCACCTACTACATCTTGCTTGGTATTCGGAGCATGAAAAATATTGGACTTCACCTTTGAATTTGCGCTGGGTTGAAGCAACGGTGCGACTTGTGGAGGCTTTTTGCTCAGTTAATTGTCAGCAAGTGGTGATCGCCGGCACTTGCGCTGAATACGATTGGACGCACGGCTACTGTAGGGAAGACAACACGCCAAAGAATCCAGCCACACTGTATGGAACTGCGAAGGACGCAACCCGCTGCCTGATAATGGCAATATGTGCGCAGCATCACGTGCCTTGTGCTTGGGGACGGATTTTTTTACCTTACGGACAAGGCGAATCTGCTAGTCGACTAATTCCCTCGTTGATCGACGTCTTCAGTGGTAGGCGTGATCCTTTCGGAGTTAATGTAACGGCATATCGTGATTTCTTGCACGCCTCTGATGTGGCAGAGGCGTTTGTCCGTTTGCTCTTCAGCGGAGCAAGCGGTGCACACAACATCTGCTCAGGCGAACCAACACGCTTGACCGAGGTAGTGACGACTTTGGCAACATTGCTAGGCGTAGATCCGGAGCCCGTGTTGGTTCTGGCTTCCGAGCGGTTCGGTGAGCCTCCCTTGCTTGTCGGCGAAAACTTAAAACTCCGGTCGCTCGGATGGCGGCCTCTGCTGACGTTGGTGAAAGGCCTAGAACGCACGCAAAATGGGGAGAAAATATGAAGGCATATCGTTGCCCAGTATGTGAGCACGCTCAACTCAAACCTTTCTTGCACCGCTCCCAAGTTCCCGTTCACCAGAATCTGGTTGTGACTAGTCAAGATGCCGCTCGCAGGGGGGCACATGAGGAATTGAATTTCGTCGTTTGCGAGACCTGTGGTTTCGTCTTTAACCACTCATTTGACTTGTCGCGCCTGAGTTATGGTGAGGACTATGACAATACTCAGTCGTACTCGGACTATTTCGACGCCTACCTTAACGGGCTCGTGAAGGACATTGTGGAGCGCCAAGGAGTACGTAACTGCACGATCGTAGAGGTCGGCTGCGGTAAGGGGCACTTTCTAAGGAAGCTGGTCAGTTACCCGGGTGCCAACAACACAGGCTTTGGATTCGATCCCAGTTATGTAGGGCCCCTGACCGACTTAGACGGCAGATTGCAGTTTCGAACTTGTTACTTTGATCAGAACTGTACGGACATTGCCGCAAATGTGGTGGTTTGTCGCCATGTGATCGAGCATGTGCCAGAACCCTTGGAAATTCTTCGCTCTGTGCGTGTCGCTTTGGCGTCCTCCCCTGAAGCAAGGGTTTTTTTCGAAACGCCCTGTGTCGAATGGATTTTGCGTAACCGCGTGATCTGGGATTTTTTCTACGAGCATTGCTCACTTTTTACCGCAACTTCTCTGGGACTTGCCTTCCGGCGCACCGGCTTTGTTGTGGATCGCGTTGAGCACATTTTTGGTGGGCAGTACCTCTGGCTGGAAGCACGTGTAGCAGATATTGACGAAACCCTGCCGGCAACCGGGGAGACGGTGGGACTGGCAACGGCATATTCAGCAAATGAACTGAAGCACAGAGCAGCCTGGTTGGCACGCTTGCGTGTTCTGGGGCAGAACGGGAAAGTGGCCTTGTGGGGCGCTGGTGCCAAAGGCGCAACCTTTGCGAACCTGGTCGATCCCAACTGCGCACTGATCGATTGCGTCGTTGATCTGAATCCGAACAAACAAGGTGGCTTCATTCTCGGCACAGGCCATCCGATTGTTGCGCCAGCCGACCTGCCCAGTCGAGGAGTTTGCAATGCGGTGCTAATGAATCCGAACTATCGAGACGAAAACCTGCAGCTGCTTGCCAAGTCAGGCCTTGAGTTGAATTTGATTGATTGGAGCAAATGATGAAATTGAGCCTGGACACAGAAGCCAAGACCTTGACCATAGATGATGCAGGGCAAATCAAGGTACTTGACCTCTATTCGAAAGCCGCCTTTGAGGCGATTTCCCGCGAATGGGTGCGTGTGGGCTGGAACCAGAAATATCAGTACACCTTCAGCTGGATGGGCAGGCCGGTCATTCAATTGCCTGAAGACATGATCCGCATGCAGGAAGCGATCTTCCAAATCAAACCCGATGTGATCATTGAAACTGGTGTTGCGCATGGGGGCTCCCTGATTTTTTACTCCAGCCTGTGCAAGGCGATGGAGAAAGGTCGCGTGATCGGCATCGATATTGAGATTCGCCCGCACAACCGTGCAGCTATCGAGGCGCATCCGTTGAGTGACCGTATCACGCTGATTGAGGGCAGCTCAACGGCACCAGAAATCGTGACGCATGTGCGGTCGTTGATAAAGCTGGGGGAGACCGTGTTGGTCATTTTGGACTCGAACCACACCTACGCACACGTTGCTGACGAGTTGGAAGCTTATGCAGACCTAGTGACGCCTGGCTCGTACATAGTAGCAACCGACGGCATTATGTACGACTTGTTTGACGTACCGCGCGGTACTCCGGAATGGGCTACCGATAACCCTACTTGGGCAGCGCGAGACTTTGCCACCAAACACCCAGAGTTTGTGATTGAACAACCTGGTTGGCTGTTTAATGAAGGCGAACTCGAGAAGAACATCACGCATTGGCCAGATGCATGGTTGAAAAAGATTTAATTTAAGTGCATAAGTACAAACATTTTATTTTTAGCCATGAATTCTGCCGGTACACAACTCAACAGAAAAGTCCCTCCCCCAATCTTTGCAAAGCAACTTGCGTTGTGTCTTGCTAGGAATCAAATTGAAGCTAAACCTACAGCCTTGGCTTTAGCCTTCAACAAATACAACATAACCAATAAAGTAAAGCCTCATACCGTTAGGAAGTGGCTTTTGGGTCAAACACAACCTAAAAGTGAAACACTTCTGCTATTAGCAAGATGGCTCAAAGTTGAACCAAGCGAATTGATTTCAAATCCCACAGCAGAAACAACTACTTCAAACAAAGTCAGCTTTGAGTTTGACTTTACAGATCAAGAGGTGATCTCTAAATATCTATCCATGACGGTCAAGCAAAAAGTCACCGTCAGATTGTTGATTGATGCAATTGCTGATAAAAACCAATGAGTGCCAAAGACATTAACGCTGGACTATTGCTAGTGGTCATGATTATCCTATTTGCGGCTTGTATCGCTACTATCTTCTGGATGATTCGATAGGCATCACGATCTGACCTACGAAGCCCAAGCGTTCTCCATCCGTCTGGCAGAGCAACTCAAAGCCAAAGGACACCCCATCTCGGCTACCTACATAGCCCGTCAAATTCACGTTACCCCACACGCAGCTAGGCTGTGGCTGCTAGGCGTGAACATTCCCAAAGAACAGAACATGCAAGCCTTGGCTAAGTGGCTCAAGGTTGACCCACGCTGGCTTCGGTATGGCGGTGTACATTGCAACTCAACAATCAAAAAAACCAAATAAAGATATTTTCTAGTCATGTTCCGATCGGAACAAAAAAGCCCGCACTAGGCGGGCTTGTAATGGGCAATATGTTCAGCCTTCAACGATTTCAGGCTCTTTGCGCGGTAAAACTGCATTGGCCTCGTCGCCCATATCCCAAGTGTCGGGTTTGAACTCCTGGTGTTCGTAGTGCTTCTTGGCGCTTTGATAGCGGCGCAGGCGGCGCTGCTCCACCAACTTAGTCAGTTCCGAAGGCACCACGAATTTCACGGGCAGCCGAGCAGCTAGTTCACCCATGGCCTTTTCAATGGCACGCCAATCTACATCATCAAACTGGCGAACTGCCACCAACTTGGCAAAAACGAAACCACCAGAAGCACTGTCAAAATTCAAGGGCTCAACAAGGTTGTCCAGAGGCTTGGTCAAGCCCATCAATGCCTGCAGACGCTTACCCTTCAACTCATCCAAGCGTTTGCCGTGCTTTAAATAGTTCTCAAACTCGTCCGCAGGTATTTGCGTGATTTGGTAGATCGCAGTCCATGCACTAGGCAATTGATCGGCGTACTGGATAAAGCGTGGATAAACCTTGCCAATTGCTATGAACTTGCGAATTGATGAACTGTTGTCTCGATAGCCAATATCTTTACAGAAATTCTGGAATTGATAAGAGTCCAGCATACGGTTGGCTTCGTATACAACGCGGCATGTCTCAAGAGTGGCACGAGCAGTTTTTTCCACCCCGCGCTTGAACGCTGCAACATATTGCGCACGAGGTTGTGCTACCAAAGTGATATCTTCCTCAATGGCACGTTCAACGCTGAGTTTAGGTGTCAGGTCCACTAAGAGTGCTTTTTCATCAGAGTTTCGGCTTGAATTGCCTTGTTCAGCTGCAGTGGCATTGACTTTGCCAGTCGTGACTTTGACCTTTGCTTTGATGGCATCTAATTTCACACTGGTCTGCTCTGTTGCTTTGACTGGCATTGCTTTAGCAATTTCAGCTGCGTTTGTTGAGGAAGGTACGGAAGTTTGAACGGTGTTTTGCATTTGGATTCTCCTTGAATGCTGGTTGATAAAGACCGCACCGCTGCGGCCATCGCATCAACTTTTTTGGTGTTTGTTGCTGCGATGGATGAATTATGTTTTTTATTGATTTTTTTGAATGTATTCTTAAAATATAGAAATAATTCGTGCTAATACATCAATAAAAATAGTGGTTTTAGATAAATCTTTAGTATCATGAATAATAAAATATATGAAATTTTTATTAAATTCTTTTAATATAGTGTCATGACAAACACAAAAGACCTACCTCAAGTTCAACTCAAAGAGATTCCACGCACCTTGAGGCCAAGGGTGCCCATGGCCCCTGAGCGACAAAATGAGTTCTTGATAGAGCTGCGCAAAGCCAAAAGTGGCTGGTACGGGTTGTGGTACCGCTGCTTGACCTTGAGCGAGGAGTACAGGCACTGCTGTGAGAACGAAGGCAAAGGACGCCTCAAGCACATGTATGGTGATTTTGGTGATGTGGTCAACATGCGGTTTGACCAATGGTGGCAGCGAGTAGGACGCTACTTGTTTGCTGAACGCAAAGAAGTGCCTCAAGTCAAAGTCTACGACCGCAGAGTCGACTTGGAAGAGATTACCAACTTACGAGACAAGATCGTGATCGAAGTACCCTTGACGTTACGCAAAAGCACAGTGGTAAGGCAAATCAACAAGGCGCTTAAACAAGCCTATGAGGGTCGCGAAGTTGTACCAAGACAGCAAAGCACTGCCCGCAGGCGACTAGCCAAATCCAAATTGAGAAAAGAGACCTTGATCAGGATGCTGGATGTCTATGAACTGCGCCATCGCAAACCAGAACTAACTCTATGGCAACTTGGTGAGCGTGCTGGCATTGAGCTTGATTTGCAAGCACGCAACACTGACGGACAGGTCATGACACTGCAACAAGAACGCATTCGCATGAGCATTGCTGTTAGTCGCTATTTGAAGCAAGCAAGAAACTTGATTTGGAACGCAACTGAAGGCGTTTTCCCAAGCGTCAAAGAGCTGGAAGATACGTTAAGTCAATAGTTTGTTCCGATCGGAACAAACTTCAAACCAATTCCACTGCGTTGCGCTTCATATCATCATGCACGTCTATGTATCGCTGAGTAACCGCAATGGAGCGGTGCCCAGCAAGGCTTGCCAACACGCGAACGCCAATGCCTTTGCTGGCCAGTGTGGTGATGAAGCTGCGCCGCATTGTGTGGCTGCTGGCGCCTGAAATTCCAGCCTTCTTAAACAACCAGTAAAAGTGCTGCGTCATCACGTTTGCAGTAAACGCTCTGCGGCCTGCTGTGATGAACAAAGGGTGTGCTGGGTTTTGGGGTTTGCGTAGCTCCAAATACTGCTGCAATTCATCGCGCAGCTTTTGGGGCAAGAACACTGTGCGCGGTTGGCGTCCTTTGGTTTGTTCCGCACTCAAGCGCACTTCTGCTTTGACAGTGCCATTGACATTCATAACATCGCCAACTGAGAGGCTGGCAATTTCGGATACACGCATACCTGACCACATGCCGGTGAGCAGCATTACGCGATTGCGCAGTGCAAAGCTGCGCTGTGAGATGAAATTCAAAACTTGATCAAGTTCTGCAGAGGTGAGTGTTTTTGCTTGTGCCATTTGTATTGCTCCTTTTGTATAAATAAAAACATACGTGCAAGTGTGTTTTCTTTTGCTAAAAAGAGCGACCTGAAACCCGATCAACTGGCGGGGCAAAAAACCTCAATGAAGTCAACGCGATTAAGAAAAGTGTACTTTTCTTATGTGCTTGTATTTATCCTCGTTGTAGTGGATTCCGTGGGAAATAGAC
>SXGQ01454420.1_pt1 | contig 10208 bp, 16 predicted proteins | sample 3178371 | NCBI WGS metagenome assembly SXGQ01 (sample SAMN11356859, study PRJNA531348) | freshwater metagenome | isolation source: freshwater sample F1-20 | place: China: Fuxian Lake, Yuxi | collected 2017-12-25 | reverse complement strand
GTCGTTCAGTGCCGTATGCATCGATCCCGGCTTCCCGGAGGCCACGGTGAAGGGTTTCGGCTTCGGTAACGAGTGGCGTGTATTGCTCCGCCAGCGCCCGTAGGCCGGCTGCGTCCTTGTTCTCAAAGAGGTCGTACCACTTCCCACTCGACCCCATGATCTCCTTTTCGCTACGATCAAACGATCTGGTTTGCCGCTTTGTCCAGTCCTTCCACTCCGTTGGGGTCTCTAGGGAGGCGAGTTCCTCTTTGAAGCTGATCTGACGAGACGGATCGCTCCGCGCTTCGCCCTGACTGGCTCTGGGGGTTGGCGAGGGAGTACCGTTGCCACCGCCTGCGCCACAGGTATTCCCGGGTTTGAACCCGCCAGCACCAGTACCGCAATCCTTGAGGACGAGCGTGACCTTCATGGGCAATGATAGCCCACCAAAACAACCTCTTGGGGGGGTTGACAAGCGCCAACCGTTGCGCTATGGTAGTGGGCAGTGCATCGTTGAACCGTTTCAAACCACTCGAAAGGAAAACCAGACAATGGCACACCAGATCACAAAGACTGACCGCGTAGCAATCGTTGGGGGGCGTGGTTGGCACGGGCTGGGGAACGAAATCCCACCCGGGCTGACGGCTTTCGAAGCCCTACACATCGCCGGCCTGGCGTGGGAGGTCGAAGAGTCGGAGTCCCTGCTCGCCAACTTTGGCGGTGGCGAGTCCACTCAGGCCGATGACGCGAAGGCTCTACGGCGTAGCGACACCAAGGAAATCCTGGGTGTGGTCGGGACGAACTATTGCCCACTCCCCAACTCAACGCTCGCCTCGCTTGCTGACGGCCTGGGAGCGGGCGAGGGATCGCCACATATCACCAGCGCAGGATCGGTTCAGGGAGGCAGACAGGTGTGGTTCTGCCTGAAGGGTGACACCACGGTCATGGGCGGCGACGAGATGCATACACAGTTGGTGGTCGCCAACTCCCATGATGGCACGGGCGCACTGCGGATCCACCCATCCACCATCAGGATCGTCTGTGCCAACACCTACGCTGGTTCAACGGCTGATGCCCACCTCGGTTTCAGCTGGCGGCACACCAGCGGACTGCTGCTGAAGCGCGATGAGATCGTTAGTTGTCTCGCCCTGTGGCGGAACCGCCTTGACCTCGCCAAGCAGGGTGCTGACCACCTCGCTAGCGTGGATGTGAACGCGGACCTGGTTCGGGAGATCTTCGTGGCCGTGTACCAGCGGCAGTGCGGCTACTCCATCCCCCTGCACCCCGCAACCCCAACGGAGAACCGGCGCAAGGAACGCGCCATCGTCGCGCTCGACAGCATGAGCCGTGTGTTCGATGTTGAACGCTCGGCAGGTTGCAAGCCAAGCGCATGGTTGGCAGCAAACGCAGCAACCCATTGGATCCAGCACACCAGCGGGCGGCTTGAAGACGCTGATCGTGACTACTCCAATGTCCTAGGGCTGAAGGCCGAGCAAACGGCCAAGGCGTTCGCCACCGTGACCCAGTTGGTTTCCTGATGGTGACAGGGGCGAGGACCGCAAACTCGCCCCTTGACCACCATTCATCACCCCGCTATGATGGCGGGACGAACCCCCGGAAGGGGTTGGCGTGAGCGAAAGTTCCGCCAACCCTTTTTTCTTTGATCACTCAACGAGCGTAGGATTGGTATCAACCGAACGGCCGCGGACGCGCATCCTCGCCCTAACCCGGTTTCGACCCGTTGGCCCAACAAAGGCCGGCGGGTCTTTTTTCTTTAGTACCCCCCGTTGGTCCAACTAGGCCGGCGGGTCTTTTTTTCTCTAGTACCATTGACACCCGTAGCGATTCACGCTACTGTTGCGGCATGACCATATCAACAGAACAACTCCAACAGCGTTCGCTAGGCATCGGATCATCCGAGGCAGCAGCGATCCTGGGCATCTCTCCATTCAGAACACCGTTCGAGGTGTGGGCGCAGAAGACGGGTCGCAGTCCCGAAACAATCGCAAAGCGTGGCGGAGCGATGTGGGTCGGCAATAGGCTCGAGGCAACCGTACTCGGCATAGCATCAGAGTGGCTGGGTGCTCCAGTCATTCAAGCTCCTCCCGATGGAGCAGCAACCTTTGTGCGAGGTGTCCTGCGGGCTAATGTCGATGGGATGGTCAAATCGTTCGGTAAGGGCAGCGAGATCGTTGAAGCCAAAACAACGGGGCAAGCTTGGGAAAACGGCCCCCCGCCCCATGTCCTGGCCCAGGTTCAGCATCAGATGTATTGCGCCGAATCGTCAGTCGCCCATGTCGCCAGACTCTCTACTGGATATGGGATGGAGTTCGATCTGACCCGTGTCGAGTATGACCCCATCATGGCGGAGGAGATGGCTGAGCGCCTGACGGATTGGTGGAACGCTCACATTGTTGCCGATATCCCGCCGGCCGGAGATGTCTCAGTAGAGGTACTGAGGACCCTGCGCCGTAACCCCGTCTCCGTAGCGGTTCCCGATGAGTTGTTCCAGGCCGATGCGGCGGCTAGGGATGCCCTAAAGCTGGCAGAGTCCAACGCTGACCTGTGTCGGGCAAACCTATTGAGGGCGCTGGGAGATGCCGAAGCCGGGATGGGCAACGGGTGGGCAATCAAGGTTCTCTCAGTCAACCGATCAGCCCCCGACACGGAGGCTATCGAAGTAGCCCACCCCGGGCTGCTCGCCAAATTCCAGAAGCAAAGCTCGTTCCGCAGAGTGGATGTCCGCAGACTCAAAGGAGTTCAATGAGGACCGCAAGCGAGATCAACGATTTCATCACCACCAGCGCCATTTGCAAGAGGCTGGGGATCTCCCGACAACGGGTGTGGCAGATCGCTACCAATCGGGGGATCAAACCCCTGATGATCGGGCCGTCTATCGCCCTGTGGTCGGTTGCCTCCGTGGCGCTCTTGTCGAAGCGCGGTAAGCCCGGTCGCCCAAAAGCGGTGGCGGAGAAGACATGACCACCACACCACCCGAGCCACCCAACCACGACCGGGGAGATGGCGCTAGACCATTCCAAGAGAACAACACCCCCGCAACCCCCCACCCCAAGTTCACGGAGAATACAGAGCGGCTGTTGGCGTACTACCCCTCCATCCAACAGGAGAGGCAACTTCCCTGCGTCCGGGTCGATGCAAAAGTGGATACCGTCCCCAGCCTGTTCAAGCGGCTCTTGAACCTGCTGAAGAGAAACGGGCCACCAAAGGTGGGCTGAGATGACCCGAATGGCCGTTGAGGTGGTGGAGGTTGCCCTACTACAGTTCGACCCCGAAAACGCTAGGAAGCATGCGGAACGCGACCTGACCGCGATCAAAACCTCCCTCAAACGCTTCGGGCAACAGCGCCCAATTCTGATCGACAAGGCCGGCGTTGTTAGAGCCGGCAACGGAACGCTGGCCGCAGCGAAGATGCTTGGTTGGCAAACCATAGCAGCGGTTCGGACTGAACTCGAGGATGCCGAGGCGGTCGCCTACTCCATAGCGGACAACCGCACCGCCGAACTGTCGGCCTGGGACAAGGATGTCCTGTGGTCGAACCTTGATGCAATCCAATCGTTCGACCCCGCTCTGTTAGCCGCCGCCGGCTTCACGGAGGCCGAGATGGAAGCGTTCGCCCCCAGCGATGAGGAGGTCGGGCTTCCCGTAGAGGAGGGCAAGAGGCTCCGGGAGGACGACTTCCCCGCTGAACCAGATTGGGGCATCCCACTTCTAGAGCTGGACACCCAGGCAACTACGGTTTCAACCCCCGCCGTATTGTGGGGGAGCCGGGGTGGACAGTTCAGCGGAACATGGTTGTTCTACACACAAGAGTTCAAGTTCGATAGGTTGTGGTCCAACCCGGACAAGCTGGTTGCTACAGGAGCGCCCGTTGTAAGCGAGTGCCACTTTGAGCTCGATGGAGCAAGGGCCGTTGTGTTGTGGGGCATCTACCGGAAACGCTGGCTGTCTCGGTATTGGGGCGCGAAGGGCATCAAGATCATCGTTGATGTCCCGTCTGAGCACGAAGACCTGGCACTACTTGGCGTCCCGGATGGCTGGTCGGCCTACTCAACAAGAGGGAAGTCGGACGCAACCCTCAACACCGCCTACGACATGGCTAAGACACGGTGCGGAACCGATCCGAATCTGTTCTTGGTCTACGGCGGGAACGAGGAGATCGCTCGGTCATGTAAGGCCCGGGGGCTCATCTATGTGGCTGAACAGAGGACTCCCAAGCCAACACCTTGACCACCGGAAACAAATTGGATAGGATCACGCCATGAGCGACGAACTGCGGATACTGAAACAGGAATACACGCCAGAGCAGACCGCTACCGTGCAAGCCGGCATCGCAAGTGGGGATGCGGCCTGGATTGCGGCGCTGGTTGCCGTGCTGCGCGAGCAAAACACCTTTGGCGCTATCGGTGGACCCAACGATGGGCAGGTGGTGGTTGTTCCACCGGGGACAACTACCATCCCGGGTGAGGGTGGGGCGTATGTCAAACGCACGACCGCCGGCCCCGCAATAATGCTCAGTGGGTTTGTTTGGATGTCAACCGGGCAAACCGAACTGTGGCTTGATCCAGCCATCGCCGCGGAGGAGTTCCAGCGCGGACTAGATGAGGATCGCCTACTGAAGATTCAGCGGTGGGTTCACTTCGCCAATTGGAAGCGCCAAGAGGATTGAACCCCATCGCCGCCCGCGCCGGCGATATGCCCCACTGCACGGCTAGTGGCGGTGGAGGGGGTTTGCGTCGCTCATAACTCTTCCCCGGGGTACGGCGGCTCATCCCTGAGGCGGATGCACACCTCGCCGCGCACGACATACGACGCCAGTTCGTCCGGTAGGTCGTATGGGATGATGCACCCGATTTGCCCATGAGAGAGGGGATTGGCGGGGAACCATTGCGCCCTGTGACGGGCGAGTAGTTCGGCGGCTGGAACCGTGATTCGGTGGAATGAGAAGTGGTTGCCCGCGTTCGTCTGGTTTGCCATTGCGTTTTTCCTTTCGGGGGTTGGGGGGGTCAGATACGACGAGCGGCGGCTTGGCGCACCCAATCGATACCGTCGCTCGCCAGCAGCGCGAGTGTGTCTGCTGGAGTGGATGGGTTACGGGTGGCGGCATGACGCACCCACTCGTTGTCATCGCTCGCCAGTTTCGTGAGTGAGGCGGGGGGGGTCGAGGGGTGTAGGGCTACCGCTACGCGCACATCGGCATCGCGGTCGCTCGACAGCCGCGCCAGCGTGGCGGGTGGCGTGGAGGGGTGGCGGGCGACAGTCTCGCGGACCAACCACTCACGATCACCCGCCAGTTTGGACAGCGTGGTGGTGGGGGTGGAGGGGTTCTGTGCGGCGATGCGGCGCACCGTCATTGCGCGATCACTCGCCAGTTGCGCGAGCGTTTCGGCGGGTGTAGACGGGTGACGGGCGACAGCCTCTCGTACGCGCCAGTCCGTGTCGTGCGCGAGCAGGTCTAGTCTGGCGGGGGGGGTGGACGGGTGACGGGCGGCAGCGACGCACCCAGCATTCGTGGTGAGCGTAAAAACATCCCGAAGGAACGCCCTAGCGGCACGATCAGAGATGTTGTGGTTTGTGTCGGTCATTGGGGGTTTCCTTGTGTTGGGGGTCAGATACGACGAGCGGCGGCGGAGCGCACCCACTCGTCACCGTCGCCAGCCAGCATGGCGAGTACGGCGTGGAGAGTGGAGTGGTGTGAGGCGACGGCGTGGCGTGTACACCAGTAGCCATCGCTCGCCAGCAGCGTGAGCGTGTCGGCTGGAGTGGACGGGTTCGACGCGATGGCGCGGCGGATCGATTCGCCCTGGCTGCTGGCGAGGCGAGCGAGTGCGGCGGAGGGCGTGGTGGGGTTGAGCGCGACCGAACAGCGCACACGGGTCGAGCGGTCGCTCGCCAGCCGCGCCAGCGTGACGGCTGGGGTCGAGGGGTGGTGGGCCACCGCTGCGCGGACATCGGTCGAGCGGTCGCTCGCCAGCCGCGCCAGCGTGTCGGCCGGGGTCGAGGGATTGAGCGCGAGGTGGAGGCGGTTGCTCAGGCTGCTGGTCGTAGTGGTCATTGTGGTTTCCTGTTGGGTGAGGGTCAGAATCGGTCTGCGACGGCCTCGCGCACCAGCCCATCGCTGTCGGTCGCCAGCAGAGCCACCGCGTCGGCGGGAGTGGCCGGGTGTGTGGCGATGGCGCCGCGCACGATCTTGTCGCTGTCGCCAGCGAGCAGAGCCAGCGTGGAGGCTGGAGTGGCGGGGTGTGTGGCGACGGCGCAGCGCACGCACCCGTTGGCATCTTCCGCCAACAGAGCCAGCGTGTTGGCCGTGGTCGAGGGGTGGTCTGCGACGGCCGCTCGCACCAGCCACTCGCGGTCGGTGGCGAGCAGGGCGAGCGTGGCGGGGCTGGTCGAGGGGTGGTCTGCGACCAGTCTGCGGACGACCACAGAGTGGTCTTCCGCCAGCAGGGCCAGCGTGTCGGGGCTGGTGGACGGGTGACGGGCGACGGCGGCGCGGACATCGGCGTCGCTATCGGTCGTGAGCGAGGCCAGCGTGTCGGCGGTGGTGTAGCGGAGCAGCGCGGCGTGGAGGCGGGCGCTCAGGCTGGCGGTCTCAGTAGTCATTGCGTGTTCCTTGTGTTGGGGGGGGGGTCAGGCGATGTGCTAGTAGCCCATCTGCTGTTCTTCCTGGTCGTTCTGCCAACAGGAGCGGCATACGCCGGAGCGGTAGACGGGGTTGTAGCGGGACGGCTTACAGCCGCAAGTCCTGCAACGCGACGGCTGGTACTGCGCTTGCGGCTTCGCGTCCGTCGCCCCAGCCACCAACGCTCGGGCTGCATCCGCCTTCTCAGCCGGGACGAACCACGCACGCTGCGCGGAATCCCAGCGCCCGCCGAGCATGGCGAGGCTGTGCCGAACCGGGTAAGTGTTGCCGACTATCGGAACGGGTGGTAGTGGTTGCATGATCCCCCCATCATACCGCAAACGCTGCCGGGTGTCAAGGCCCGTGCGCCAAGAATTATCTCTGCCCGTGGCGGTTGACACGGGGCAACGAATTGGTATAATGACCGCAGCTCTCTGTTGACCCAACAAAAGGAACACACGCAGTGAAGACCACGACTACCACTAGCCCCGTCCCGACCGACTACTACATCGGCCTAGACCACACCACCGACGCTGACACCCTCGCCCTGTTGGCGAGTGATGCCAACGAGTGTGTGCGCCAGGCCGTCGCCGCGAACCCGGCCACACCAGCCGACGCGCTCGCCCTGCTCGCATCCGACAGCGAGGCTGGTGTCCGCCTCGCCGTCGCCCGTCACGCGCACAGAGCCGCGATCCTCGCCGCGCTAGCGACCGACAGCGAGGCTGTTGTCCGCGAGGCTGTCGCCCACGACCCCGCTGCGCCAGCCGCTACGCTCGCCCTGCTGGCGAGCGACGGCGACGACTGGGTGCGCGTGGCCGTCGCGCTGAACTCCTCCACGCCAGCCGATGTGCTGGCGAAACTAGCGAGCAACCGTGAGGACTGGGTGCGGATCACCGTCGCGCTCAATCCAGCAGCGCCAGCCCGAGCCGTCGCCGCACTCGCAATGAGTCCCGCGTCCACTCCCTCCGTCACGCTCTCGCGGCTGGCGAGCGACGGCAGAGAGTGGGTGCGTCAGGCCGTCGCCGCGCACCCGGCCACACCAGCCGAGGTGCTGGCCCAACTGGCGACCGACAGCGCGTGGGTCGTGCGCTACCTCGTCGCGCAGAATCCGTCCACGCCAGCCGACACGCTCGCCCTGCTCGCGACCGACAGCGACGGCTCTGTGCGCGTAGCCGCCCGATCCTGACCCTCACCCAACAGGAAACCACAATGACTACCACTAGACCAGATTCACGGACTCGACAGTCCCTCGCCCAATCACCATCTACGCCGCCTGAGACACTCGCGATCCTCGCGAGGGATCTCGCCAGCCGGGTACGCGAGGCTGTCGCCACCAACCCAGCCACGCCCGCCGATGCGCTCAGTCGCCTCGCGACCGACCGCGAGGAGTGGGTACACACCGCCGTCGCCGCGAACCCGGCCACACCGCCCGATGTGCTGGCCGTGCTGGCCACCAGTCAGGAGTTCGGCATACGCCGTTGCGCTGCGCTCAACTCCTCCACGCCAGCCGATGTGCTGGTCGCGCTGGCGAGCGACCGTAGCCATTGGGTGCGCGAGGCTGTCGCGCAGAATCCGTCCACACCCGCCGACACGCTCGCGCAACTGGAGAGCGACGACAACGAGTGGGTCAGCGAGGTGGTAGCGCAGCGACCGTCCACGCCACCCGCCGTGTTGGCGCGGCTAGCGCGAATCGGCAGCGAGCGTGTCCGCACAGCGGTCGCCCGTAACCCATCCACTCCAGCAGACACGCTCGCGCTGCTCGCGTCCGACAGTTCGTGCGCGGTGCGCCGCGCCGCCGTCCGATCCTGACCCATCACACCAACCCAACACAAGGAAGACCACCAATGACTACTGAGACTACCACCGTGTACGCCATCGCCGTCATTGAGCCGCTGACTGGTGGCGATGTCGGTTTCGATTGGGGTACTGATCGCGCCCATGTCCTACTCTGCGCCGATTCGCTGGACGAACTCGCCGCCGCCGTCACCGACCGCTACGACCTGGACGAGTGTCCAGCGCCACACCTGTCGGCCTGTGTCGCTGCGGTGCGAGATGCCTATCGCCACGGCAACACCGATGTCGCCGGGTGGAGTGGCGAGGCTGGTGACCTACTGACCGACTGGCTACCTACCGCCGGGAGTAGTGAGGCTTGGGGCGACGATGTGTGGCTAGGTCTGGCTGACTACCTGTCCTACTGCGCGTGGACGGCGGCGGCGATTGGGCACTACCCGGTGCTGGCCGATGTCTACGGCCAGCACCAGTACGACCTCTTCGCAGACGATGCGGATTCCGCCGTCGCTAACTGCGGGGCGGACGCGGTACTAGGCGCGTGTGAGTATCTGCGGGCGAGCGACCCGGTGCGTGCCGTCCTCGCCAGCGCCGTCGCCAGCGCCGTCGCCCGCGCCGCTCGATCCTGACCCCTCACCTCACCCCCAACACAGGAGACCCCAATGACTACGCCCGCCCAAGATGCTCCCCAGCGCCTCGCTGCCCGCGATCCATCCACCCCCGCCGACACGCTCGCCCAACTGGCGACCGACGGCGCGGAGTGGGTACGATGCGCCGTCGCCGGTAACCCCTCCCCGCCGGCCGACACGCTCGCTCGGCTGGCGAGCGACCGCGATGAGGGGGTGCGCGAGGCCGCTGCTCAACCCCGATCCTGACCATCACCACCACACGAAAGAAATTACGGTGACTCGCACTAGATGCACCTGCTCGTCCGGTTGCTGCCCCCGTGCCGCGCCGCGCACCCCGTCACTCGATGGCACGCTAGCGCGGCTCGCTAGCGACGGTGATTGGTGGTTGCGGCTGACGGCAGCGCAGCACGCATACACCACCGCCGACACGCTCGCCCTGCTCGCCACCGACCGCGACTGGCGCGTGCGCGGGGCCGTCGCGCAGAATCCGGCCACAGCTTCCGCCGTACTATCCGTGTTGGCGCATGACCGCGAATGGATAGTGCGCGATTCCGCCGCTCGATCCTGACCCCCACCCCCACCCCCACCCCGAAAGGAAATGCACATGAAGGACTGGCTGACCGTAGACACCGATGGATTGCGCCGCCGCGCCGAACGCACCGGGCGCAGTCCCGTTCTGGAACTATTGGCGAACGCATGGGACTCCGATGCCACAGAGGTGATCGTCACGCTCCAGCGCGAGGGGCGTTTGACCACCATCACCGTAAAAGACAACGGGCGCGGACTCAGCGACATCAACGATGTCCACACCATGTTCGGACAATCCGCGCACGGGGCGAACCCTGAGAGGCGCGGCAGATTCGGTGTAGGTGAAAAAATCTTCCTGTCGTTGTGCGAGTGGTGTCAGATCACATCGCGTGACTGCGCTGTTGAGTTTGGCCCGCACGGTCGCCGCAATGTGGCCGTCCGTCACGACGGGACTATTATCCACGCCGAGATGCGACAGACTGAGGCGCAGTACGCCGCTATGGTCGACGCCATCATGGCGTGCCGCGCACCCGCCGCGACCACCACCACGCTCGTCGTGGGCAACAAGAGAGTGCCGATCCCGGCGATAGACGGTAGGGTGATTCGCGCCACACTCCCGACAGAGATCGAGTCGGATGGCATCC
>SXGQ01195972.1_pt1 | contig 10208 bp, 9 predicted proteins | sample 3178371 | NCBI WGS metagenome assembly SXGQ01 (sample SAMN11356859, study PRJNA531348) | freshwater metagenome | isolation source: freshwater sample F1-20 | place: China: Fuxian Lake, Yuxi | collected 2017-12-25 | reverse complement strand
TAAAGCTCTCCAAGAGTATTAGTTATCTAATGAAGCTTTGGGAGCTTTAGATGGCCATTGTCGTTATGAGAAACCTTGATAAGAGCAAACTTACCAAGGTGTATCCATATGTCAGAAGAGAGCCAAGAATTGTCAAAGTAACTGATAAGAACGTCTCCTTTGAGATAGGGACTATCAGATTTAATGACAATATGGAAATAAGATACAATTTTATGGGACAGTATTCATTTCCACCAACAATTGTTTTGTCTCCAAGAGGAGATAACGTCAATGTCTGGATTTCCCAGATAGACAAATTTGGCGTGACATTCAAGTCATCTGCCCCTACCAGCGCTTATGTTGAATTTCAAGCCCTTTCAATAGTGTAAAGATGGCAAAGAGATTTGTAAGCAGAAATTTAACAAATGCAAGATACAAAACCATTGTATTGAACGGCTCTGGGAATACAGGCCCGACTGCTCAAGTTGCTATTTCTGGGGTTGTTTCTGATTTTGAGGCTTTGGAAAAGACAAACGTAGTTGTTTCTTCCACAGCGGATGGAATAAACGTATTCCTCTGGGGGACACCAGTATTTATTGGAAATACATACGTTTTCATAGTTCAATCATCAGACGTGAATGCAGGTTTTAATTATCAGTTAGTAACTGTAGGAAATTCTTAATGCCAATAGACTTTAAAACAAGGCAAATGAGGGCCCACAAGATTATTGCTTCTGGCTCTGAGACAAAGCCTTATCTGCTTCTGTATCCATCAGGTTCTTCCACCAACCAGACTGGTGGCTTTCAAAATCTCGGTGGTTATGGAACTGATGCCTGGCTCTTCATATCTGGTGCAACTGATAGCAACAGCAAGATTGTTTTAGGTGGAAGGTCTTACGTCTCTGGAGGACTTGAGGCAAGAAGCATTACTGGTTCAATCTACACAGTAAACGGTTCAACTCCATTCTTAACTGGTGCTTCAGGTACCGGTATTAGCTATGACAACTCCACAGGACAGTGGACCGTTTCTGCGTCAGGAGGAGGCGGAGGAACTTCTCCTGGTGGTGTTAATGGAGACGTTCAATACAATTCAGCTGGAACTTTTGGAGGTTCTTCAGAATTCTCTTTCAATCCAACTACCAATGAAGTTGAGATAGGACAGGGAAGTGGTGGAAGTCTGACAGTATTTGGTTCCGGAACTTTTGACTACGTGACGGCTTCCTATGTCAAAGTTCAAAATTTGACTGCAAATAGAGTTGTCTATGCAGATACAGACAAGCAGCTCTCATCAGATAGCGTATTTTCTTACAATGAGAGCGCTAATCGACTCTCAGTTCCAGAGCTTGAAGTAAGCGGCCACATAACAGCCAGCCTCTTAAATCCAACTGAAGTTGTTTTTGTAGGCTCAAGCAATGAATTGACTGGCGTGGGTGAATTCACTTTTAATCCTACCACTTCAAGGATGTCAGTTGATTATGTTACTGTTTCTCAATCTCTGACAGCATCACAGCTTCTGTCAACTGAAATGACTGGCTCAAATGTCAGAGTGAATTCTCTTACTGACACAAGGGTGGTATTTGTCGGCGGCGCTGGGAAAGAACTTGTCGATGATGTTGGATTTACATACGATGAGACTTCCAACACTCTTAATGTTGGAAATATTGAAGTCAATAATGACCTCACTTCTTCCGCTGTGGTCGCGACCAACATAACTGGTTCTAACATCAGGGTTCCAACTCTGACGCCAACAAGAGTTGTATTTGTTGGCTCCAATGAAGAGCTCACTGACGATGGTGGGATGACTTATGACTCTTCAGGTAACAGGCTATCAACCAGTTTTATCACAGTATCCCAGTCAATTACTTCATCCCAAGTTTTAGCAACTGACATTACAGGCTCAAATGTTATGGTAACTTCCCTAACATCTGGCCGAATAGTATTTGCTGGAGCAAATCAAGAACTGATTGATGACAATGGATTTGAATACAATCCAACTACAAATCTATTGAGCGTCGGAAGCGTCGATGTAAATCAATATGTCACTGCTTCAGGATTTGTTGCAGATGCAATGACGCCATCCAGTGTGGTATTTGTCGGTTCTTCTGGTGAACTCACAGAGGACATCGGATTTACATACAATCCAACGACCGATAGGCTCTCGATAGAAAAAATTACTGCTGCCCAGTCCGTGACATCTTCTTATGTTTCTGTCACGAGCCTGACTTCTGGTGAGATTGTATTTCCAACTGCAGCGGGAGAACTAAGCGGAAGCAGTGACCTTACTTTCAACCCAGTAACTTCGAGGCTATCAACTCAGCTCGTAACAGTATCCCAGTCTGTTACTGCCTCTGAATTCTTGTCGACAAATGCAAGAGTATCAAGCATCACAACTTCTCACGTGGTTTTCTCTGGTCAAAATCAACGCCTCACTGGTGATAGCGACCTTACTTTCAATGCAAACACAAGCACTCTAAGCCTCAATGGAAACTTTCAGCTCATAGGTGCTGGATACGTAACTGGCTCAGTCCTTCCAGGAGCGGATGACCTATACGACCTTGGAAGTCCAAGCTATCGTTGGGCAAACGTCTACACAGGAGACTTACATCTAAGGAACGATAGAGGAAGCTGGACCATAATCGAGGAAGAAGAATACCTCTCGATAAGAAACAATAAGACTGGAAAGATGTTCAAGTTCGTCCTCTCTCCTGTAGAGGAATGAGGAAATAGAATGCCTCTCTACGGAACAGTAATCGGCTCTCATCGGATAGTCTTAGATGGCTCTCCATACATAAAGGCTGAAGAAGGAATTACCATCTCAACTGGCTCCAATGGAACTGTCCACGTTGGAGTAAATGAAGAACTCATGAACAGGTATGTCTTCAATGAGACCGTCCTTCTCTCTCAGAGCGATGGAATTTGGTCAAGGAGCCTCTCCTACTCTCCTGACCCCACATCTTCACTCATGTTTTTTATGAACGGTCAGCTGCTCTCTCAGGGTGCCTCAGATGACTACACATTGAGTGGCTCGAATATTGAGCTATCCAATGAAGTAAGAGTTACTCTGGAAGATAAATTTTTTGCTACATATCGTCGATAGAGAATACTTACTCTTGAAGGATGGTAATCTGCTTGAAAATGCATACCACATCGGACGTGTCTCTGGCCGCATTCCTCTACATGAGAGGTATGATTTTAATTTCTTGCAAGAAAAAAGGAAGTAAATTCGAATTTATTTTTGAAGATACTCAAAATCAGGCATCAGGCTTCGAACAAGAATATTTATTTTCTGAATTCCCACGGTATGATGCCGCTGTAAGACAGATGAAGTCAAAGCTTTACGGTTCAAATCCAGCGTAATTTCAATTTGGACTATGATCCAGTCGAGTTGAGTCGAGTTGAGTCGAGTTCTCAGTTCCAATGTTGGGGCTGGGGTTTGTTATTCCTCATTCAAGATTGGTGAAATAATGGCACGTACGCAGTTTAGGCTTGACGCCGTTACTGGTTCCTATACCTCCTCTGGAGATATCACTGACCAGCACGAAGCAGCCCCATCTGGTTCACTTGTCCGCGTAGACCTCGCCGAGGTTCTGTCCGACTTTGCTTCTGCTATCAAGCGCATCCACGGTTCAGACTCCTTCACTGAGTCTGCCGCTGGTGCATTCGCTCAGTCCATCACTGTCCAGGGCAACGTCTCTGGCTCCGGCGACTTCCTGGCCGGCGGCGCATTGGAAGTTGCTGGAACCGCTGGCATCGCAGGAAACCTCTCTGTTGGCGACGCAATGGGCGGAAGCATCTTCCTCGGCACTGTCCAGATGTCGGACACCGAAGGAGATCTGGTCATCCAGAGCGACGTTCAGGTTCTTCAGGATATCAGCGCAGTGAGCGCCTCCTTCTCGGGCAACCTTGACGCCGTCAACGCTGACTTCTCTGGTGACCTCTCTGTCACTGGCGACATCAGTGGCTCCGCTGGCTTGGTCCTCGCAGGCGCTCTTGATGCAAATGGCTCGGCCGACTTCCAGGGTGCAGTGAACCTGCAGTCTACCCTCGATGTGGCTGGTGCAGTTGTTCTCGACTCTACCCTGGTAGTGAGCGGTGCAGCAACCCTCGAGGCTGGTCTGTCTGTCTCTGGCGCAGTGGCCGACTTCAACAACGGCATCACCGCCAACGAGATCAAGATTGACAGCGATGTTGCTCAGCGTCTCTACATCGTCGGCTCATCTGGCGAGATCAAGGACGAGTCGAAGTTGGTCTTCAACGGCTCTACCTTGACCGTCACTGGTGACATTGCAGCCGCAAGCGGTTCATTCTCGGGAGACCTCACCATCACCGGTGACCTCACCGTCAATGGCACCACCACCACCGTCAACTCCACCACCCTGTCTGTTGACGACAAGAACATCGAGCTCGCCGCTGGTGCAGCTCCAACTGATGCAGCAGCAAACGGCGGTGGTATCACCCTCAAGGGCACCACCGACCACAAGATCACCTGGAGCCAGTCTGCTCAGGCATGGTCGTTCTCTGAGAACGTCATACCAGACACCGATGACGCCTTTGATCTGGGCTCTTCCTCGAAGAAGTGGCAGGACCTCTACCTTGCTGGCGCAGCAATGGTCCAGAGCCTCTCTGCTTCTGCTGGTGCAAAGATTGCTGGTGACCTCGACGTCAACAGCACTGCTGACTTCCAGGGTGCAGTGAACCTGCAGTCTACCCTCGCAGTTGGCGGCCTGGCCACCATGGGCGCTGGTCTGACCGTTAACACCGCTGTTGCTGACTTCAATGCCGGCATCACTGCTAACGAGATCAAGATCGACAGCGATGTTGCTCAGCGTCTCTACATCGTCGGCGCATCGGGCGAGATCAAGGATGAGTCGAAGCTCACCTTCGACGGATCCGAGCTGTATGTTGACGGCGCTTTCGAAGCCGTTGGTGCAGCAGTGGTCGGCGGAACCCTCACCGTGTCGGGAGTCTCCTCGCTCGCAGCAGTCACCAGCTCTGCTGGTCTGAAGCTTGCTGGTGACCTCGACCTCAACAGCTCTGCCGATATCCAGGGCGCTCTGAACCTCCAGAGCACTCTGACTGTCGCAGGCGTCTCCTCGTTTGCATCGATGTCTGGCTCTGCTGGTCTGAAGCTTTCCGGAGACCTCGATGTTAACAGCTCAGCCGACTTCCAGGGTGCAGTGAACCTGCAGTCTACCCTCGATGTGGCTGGTGCAGTTGACTTCGCCTCGACCCTCGTCGTCGGCGGCGTTCTCACCCTCGAAGCCGCTCCTGTAACCGGCTCTGCCGGCTTCAAGCTCAAGGCTGGTGGCGAGATCAAGCTTGCTGACTCCTACACTGCTGGTTCCGGCTGGTCGGATGCAGAGGGCATCAAGCTCGCCGCATCCTCCGCAGAGTGGACGGCATTCGAGGCAGCATTCGGTGGAGAGGTCTCCCTCCTCGCCGCAATCACCGCAGCAGCAGCTGGTGGTGATGCAGCTGGTAAGTGGACCACTGTAATCGCCTCTAACCAGTCAGCCAATGCTAACGTCAGCGTCGCTGGCTTCGACTACTCGCAGGTCGAAGCTGGACAGCGCGCATCCCGTATCGACGTCTTCCTCAATGGCCAGATGATGCTGGTCACTGAAGACTACGTCCTCGGAACTGCAAACGACCAGGTCGCCTTCACCTTCGCTCTGAAGAATGACGACGTGGTTGCAGTAATCGTCCGCTGATAGCTGCTAGCCTCTCTTGAGGCACGGCGGGGGCCAAAAGCCCCCGCCGTTTTTATTTCTGCGTTGTGTTCTTAATATTTATTCTATGCAAACTGAACAAATAAAAGAGCGGCTTCAGGAAGCCCAAGAAATATTTGATGTCATTTCAAAGACGCGCGAAAGCTCCATCAATGAACTGAAGGACGCTAAAGAAGACCTCAGGTCTCTTAGAGTGATATCGGAAGTAGAAAAATACTTGAAGAGCCTTTCTCAAGACATCAATAGAGCTGATGAGACTCTGAGGCTAAAAGTTGCTTTTGAGGGAATACAGAAGCTCATAGAAATTTGCTCCGCGGAGTCAAAGAAGCTGCAGAATAGAGTAATCTCGCTTGAAGAGAGGACCAAAGTTCTTGATGGCGTTTCAGACTTCATAAAGGGAAGGTCTTCTTCATACTCTGGCAGACTTGAAGCTATAGACAGAGTTGTTTCAGGCGACACCGACCTAAGACATCCGGAAAAAATTTCAGTCTTAAGAGAAGCTGAAAGAATTAAGAAGCAGAAGAAGGGAGATAATAGTTAGAAACTATGGAACACATTAATTTTTTTCTCGAGCAAAATGGACAGCTACTTGCAATTTCTTATTCAGCAATTGCTTCATTCTCTCTTTTGACCAAAGTTCAGCTTGTCAAGTTCTCACGTGACCTTGCTGATATATCACGCTCCAGAGAGACAAAGAGCGAGTGCCAAGAGATGGAAGCAGGCCTCAAGTCTTCATATTGGAAGTCTGCTTTTTGGCCTATTGAACTTTTGAGGGTTCTCTTTTCAAGGTCTAAATGATTGTCCTCAAGAAGCGCCGCTCTTGCAATTAAGCTAAGAGAGCTCAAGCTTGAGCTTGATTCTGTCCTTGAAAAGAAGTCTGCTTATGAGCATGACATAAACAGGGCAATCTTATCTCTTCATAGGCTCAATAGGGCGATTGTTGATTCTACTTCTCCGAGATACAGAGAAAACGGTGCCAACGCTCAAGAAATAAACTCAACGAGCATCCCTCCTCAAGAGCAGAATAATGAAAAGCCCCTTGAAGAGATTGAAAAAGAAGCTGATGACTCTCCAGCTCCTGCTTGGGCAAAGAAAGCATACAAGCAGATTGCTGTAAAAACTCACCCAGACAAATTAAGGGCTCTTCCGAATATTACGGATTCAGAGGCGGAGAGGCTTGGAAAGCTGTATCTTGAGGCTGTTGAATCTTACAAGACAAAAAACTATGATGTTCTTCTTGAGATTGCAATTGAGCTTGAAATCCCAGTTGAAGTCCCAGACTCTGAAATCGAAAAGGGCTTTGAATCCAAGCTCAAAGAGATTAGGAAAGAAATAGATTCTACAAAAAAGAAGATTAGCTGGGTCTGGGGCATTTCATTTGGCGACGTTGATAAGAAGGTAAAAGTCCTAACTCAGTGTGCTAATCTTATGTCAATTCCTGTTCCGCCAAGAGACGCTCTTGAAGAGATAATCCGTGAGCTGGAGAATAGCCCAGAATTTGATGTAGTCGATAGGCTGGGTAGAATTAGAAGGATACGCTCTGGGGCTGACAGAAGAAAATTGGGAACCAGACCTGAGCGAATGATTAGATAATTAATGAAAAGAGTTATCGCTCACGGGAGTTTCAGTTGGCACTTATCGGGAAAGTTAAAGCAGCAGAAGGAATTCCCTTCATTCGCACCAAGGGAATAATTGTATCATCTACTGGTTCTGATGGCTCAGTTACGCTATCAATCGATACACCTGGAACTGGAAAGGTAACAAGAACCTGGAGCTCCAGAGTTCCACCAGAAGATGCCAGCGACTGGGATGATGAATTTGATGACCTCTCTTTTAATACAAAGCTTTGGGAAGCTTATGACCCCCATAAGATTCTTTCAATCAGTGAAGATGCCTACGGTCTAAAGCTTGAGCTAGCTGATGACTGCTATTCGAATGATTCAATAGCAGGAATCTTTCAAGAGTCTCCTGGTGCTGATGAGTTTGAATTTGTCTCAAGCGTCTCACTCACAAGCCTTGGAAACTGCAGTTCTGGTCTTTTTATCTCTGGAGATGTTAGGAAGAGCCCTGTCACATCAGGCTTCTTTACGGTATCTCTTTCACAGAGAAACAAAGAACACTTTGTCGAGATATCAAACTATTCAAACAACCGAATGATAATTGATACACTCGTGAAGCTACCAGCCAGAAGCCTTAAGATGTTCTTCTGTGCACAGTATTCTAAGAAGACTTCAGAGGCTCTTGTCTGGTGCTCTGATGACGGAATAAACTGGTCGCCGCTATTAGATTTTCCAATTCCTCTAATATCAGTTCCAGAGCCAAAATATTTCGGCATCTATGGAAATCCCTGGGGCAACAAGCCTATGATTCTTCGAAGCGAATTCTTTAGGTTCACCCGGGCAGAGGATTCAGGTATTATTGGAACTATTCCTGAACCGGTAGGAGCTGTAGTATCTGTATACAAATACTGGTAATTTTTAGAGAAATAATTTCTAAAATTTTCTTGTAAAAGCTCAATTCTGGACACAGATAATAGAACAGTAAGAGGTTGGTTGATAGTGTCCTATTGAGCATAGAGCCTCTGTCTAATTTTTAGAGAGTTCTTCTTAAGAAGAATATTCTCTTTAGAGAAGAGATATTAGAAGTAACTTCTCTCTTAGAGACAGTGGCCACTGGGGCCTCAGATACAGTTTCTAAAATTCTGTATTTACTTTTTGCCTATTTTGTTATCTTATGGCTAAGGAATAGGCATGACCAGTAAGCAGACTGTCGTATTTGTAGCAGACTATTTTTCTGAAGACTTAGTAGGTGGAGCTGAGCTCACTACAGAAGCTCTAATAGAAGCTTCTCCGCATAAAGTAGTGAAGCTTCACTCCAGAGATGTGAGCATGGAGACCCTACAGCAGGGTCATCAGCTCCACTGGATATTCGGAAACTGGGCTGAGCTTGACAAGAAGCTCATTCCAACTATCATAGCCAACATGTCTTATTCTATTCTGGAGTATGACTACAAGCTGTGCAAGTATCGTTCCCCAGAGAAGCATCAGGCAGCTGAGAATAAGCCCTGTGACTGTAAAGATTCTCCCTGGGGTAACCTTGTGGGAGCCTTCTATTATGGAGCAAAGTCTCTCTGGTGGATGAGTGAGAGGCAGCAGCAGAGGTATCTTGCAGCTTATCCAATCCTGCAGGACCGCCAGCAGACTGTTCTTTCTTCTGTTTTCTCAGAGGCTTTCTGGCTTAAGCTGAAGGAACTCAGGACAACTGCTGAGGGTTCTGATAGGTCAGGCTGGCTGGTCTTGGGTTCAAGCTCTTGGATTAAGGGAACAGACGAAGCCATTGAGTGGTGCCAGAAAAATGAAAAGAAGTATGAAATTCTGCAGGGCATGACCCCAGATGAAGTCCTCCAAAAGATGTCTCGTGCTGAGGGCTTTGTCTATCTTCCAAAGGGCGGAGATACTTGTCCAAGGGTCGTAATTGAGGCAAAGCTATTAGGCTGCCAGCTCCACATTAACGACAATGTTGAGCATGGAAATGAGCTCTGGTTTAATTCTGAAGACCCTATTGACACTGAATCATACCTCTATGCTGCAAGAGAGACTTTTTGGAGAGGAATTGACCATGCAATGAGCTGGAAGCCCAGCGTCAGTGGATACACAACCACCAGAAATTGTATTGAGCAAAAGTATCCATATGAAGATTGCATCTCTTCTCTTCTCGGATTTTGCGATGAGGTGGTAGTTGTCGATGCAGGCTCTACAGACGGAACTCTTGAGAGACTGAAGTCTTGGGCATCCACTGAACCTCGCCTCCTCATCCACGAGGAGAATCTTGATTGGGATTCTCCAAGATTTGCAGTTTTTGATGGTCAGCTTAAGGCAAAGGCACGCTCACTCTGCACCAAGGATTTCTGCTGGCAGCAGGATGCAGATGAGGTCGTCCCCCAGGCAGATTGGGAGAAGGTTGCAACTCTCTGTCGCCGCCTCCCGAAGGAGATAGTTCTTGTCTCCCTCCCGGTCGTAGAATACTGGGGCTCAAAGGAGAAGGTGAGAATGGACATCAATCCATGGAAGTGGAGGCTGAGCAGGAATGACCCAAGAATCACGCATGGTATCCCTGGCTTCTTGAGGCAGACGGATTCAGAGGGTAGACTATTTTCTCGCCCTGGAACAGATGGATGCGACTACATCTTTAAGGATACTCTCGAGGTTGTTCCACATGCCACTTTCTACACTGAAGAGGCCCATGCAGCAAGGAATGCGGCTCTAAAGGGTGATAGAGAGGCTCTGCAGCACTATGAAACTTGGTTCAAGTCTGCAATCAGTTCTCTCCCATCTGTTCGACACTTCTCTTGGTTTGATATCGAGAGGAAGATTAAGACTTACAGGGGATATTGGCAGAAGCACTGGGAGAGCCTCTACAATATCAGGCAGGAGGACACTGCTGAAAACAACATGTTCTTCGACAAGCCATGGAGCGAAGTCACAGATGAAGAGATTGAATC
>SXGQ01756332.1_pt1 | contig 10209 bp, 7 predicted proteins | sample 3178371 | NCBI WGS metagenome assembly SXGQ01 (sample SAMN11356859, study PRJNA531348) | freshwater metagenome | isolation source: freshwater sample F1-20 | place: China: Fuxian Lake, Yuxi | collected 2017-12-25 | reverse complement strand
GTGGACCCGGTGTTCGGTTCGGAGCGTTTCCCAGCCCAGTTCTACGCCACGGCTGCTGGCCCGTCAGTACTGGAGGTCGTCCTCGATCTGGCACTGCAGTCAGGCGATGCCAAGTTGGCCCTGCGGGCCATCGACGGTCTGGCGTTCACCGCCGGACTCACCAACCTGTTCGAACCATTTAGCGACTTCGGTGGCGAGGAACCCGTCCCGGCCGCTCTGGCCTTCCCGCAGATCGATGTGCGCTTCCGCGCCGCGCTGGTTCTAGTGAACGCCATGCCGCGACAGCCATTCGTAGGCCATGCCGATGTGGTGCCGATCCTAGCGGCGATGGTCGCCGAGGGGCCGGCTCGCCGTGGCATGGTGATCGCGAGTTCAAGCGAAGAGCGCGAGAGTCTGGATCAGGCCCTGACCGCCGTCGGCTACCGCACCGCCGTGTCGGGGGCGGACTTCTCACAACTGACTGCCCAACTTGGCGCCGCGCGCGGGGTCGAGGTGATTCTGCTCTCCGGTGCGCCGTCGTCGACTCTGAGCGCCATGCGCCTCTTACGCGCCAATCGCCTGACACAGAACGCCCCGGTGGTTGTGGTCTGCACCCAGGCCGATCGGGAAACGATCTCGAAGGCACTGGCCGGCGACTGCCGGGCCCTGGTGTCGAGCCACGAAGTCGGATCGGCGGAGTTCGCCGAGGATGTGGCGCAGATTGAGGCGGCGGCATTTGGCGGCCAGATCAGCCAGCCCGATGTGGTGGCCCAGACGGCCGATGCGCTGACTGCGCTGGCTCGTATCGGTGACGCCGGGCGTCCTGATGTCTTCAGCCTGCGCACCGCCGAGTCACCGCTCTTGGGTGCCATCAATCAGGCCAGCGGCGCGTTGCGATTGGAGATCGCGCAGGTCGTGGCCCGCATTGACTCGGCCCAGGCCCAGCGGGCCTTGATGGCGCTGGCCCTGGCGGCCACCGACGACGAGCGAGTTGGTCTGCTGAACGCCGCTGCCGCCAGTGCCCGTCGCTTCGGAAACCTGCTTGACCCGGGACAGATCACCGCGCTGCGCGTATCGATCCATCAGGGCGGTCAGGCCGCAGCGGAGACGGTCGCGGCGGGCGAACTCTACGGCGCTCTGAATCTCCCGGCCGACGAGACGGTTCAACTCATCCTCGGCCGCGAGTGAGCGCGCCGGCGGTTCGCCGAACGCCCTTGCTAGACTTCGAGCCTCGCCACCCTAGCTCAGCGGTAGAGCGGTGCTTTCGTAAAGCACAGGTCGTGGGTTCGAATCCCATGGGTGGCTTCCATCGGTCCCGTTTGCTGCGTCGTCACCGCAGCGGGGAGTGTGGGAAGGCGAAGGCGGCGCATGTCTAGTGCACTAGGGCTGCTGGGACTCACGCTGGGAGCGGTGCTCCTGCTGGGCGGTCTGGTACGGCCAGCCTGGGCGCTGGCGGCCGTGGCGCTGCTGTTTCCGCTGGAGCAGGTCATCTCTTCCCTGCTGCCATTCTTCGCCGCCTACTCAAAGGTTTTCAATTTCGCGGTGGGAATCACCGCGTTGATTTCAGTGTGCACATCATTCGCCCGCGGAGAGGCACCGTTGCGGGGGTACTTCTCGGTCACCGCGGTCGCCAGTCTGGCGCTCTACATGTTGGCTACCGTTTCGCTGCTCTGGAGCCCGCAGCCCCATCCAGTAGCCGAGATGCTGGGGATCTATGTGCCGCCGGTGATTCTGGGTCTGGTGGTTGCTCCGCTGCTGCCGCGAAACCTGGATGACTACCGGGAGTTTGCCAAGGTCATGCTGGTGTTTGGCACGATCATCTGCCTGCTGGTGCTGGTGAATCCCACGCAGAAGAATGTGTGGGGGCGGCTGATGCTGGAGATCGCCGGTGGCACTTCCAATCCGCTGGCCCTGAGCGAACTGGGCGGCTCACTGCTGATCATCGGCGCTTTCCTGATGCCGACCGGATTGGTGGGGCGCACCTTCTGGACAGTCGTCCGAGCGGCGGCGGCGCTGCTGGGGACGGCGCTGCTCTTTGCCGCCAGCGCCCGCGGTCAGGTTTTCTCGGCGCTGGGCGCCATCTTCATTTTCTGGCCGATGGCCCGCAAGATCCGCAGCGTCGGGCAGTTCCTCGGCATCGGTCTGCTGGCCGGTCTGCTCGGCGGGCTGGGCATGCTCGGGCTGCAGCTCTTCTTCGTCAGCGGCAGCGAGCGGCGCTGGGATCCGGCCCGCATCCTCACCGACATTTTGGGGCGGTTCGATGCCGTGGCCACCCTGTTGAGTACTTGGCTGAGAACTCCGATGTCATGGTTCTTCGGGCTGGGCAATGGCGCCTACGAAACAATCGATCCGACCCTGCCATATGTGCACAACACTCCGGTGGAGTGCCTAGGCGAATTGGGACTGGCTGGCGGGGCGCTCTACTCAATCGCCTTTGGCGGAATGATCATCGCCTGCCGCAACTTGTGGCGGGCGTGGCGGCATGATCCCTCCATGCGCTGGGTGGCGGCGCTCATCGCCGCCATGCTCTTCGACATGTTCGTGCTGTCGCTGAAGCAGGGGCAACTGTGGGGTAGTTACAAGTTCTTCATGTATGGCATCATCGCCGTGCGCCTGTCGAAGATCGACATTCCGGAGGAACTGCCGCCGGAGACTGGCGTGCCTCCAACGCACTCCTAGCGCGCTGGCGGGTGCCGCCGCAGGGCGCAGCACAGCGCCGCAGCGAAGCCATTGGTCATGGTTTCAATCGTGAACCCCCCAGGGCGGTCGATGGTCTGGCGGGCGCGAGTGCGAAAGCCGTCCGCTTCACCACCGAGTATTCGGTTGATCTGAGCAGCGAACGAGGCCGGGTCGCCGTCGGCGGCCAGCAGGCCGTTCTGCCCCGCGGCCAGCGATTCGATTTCCGGATTGTGCGCGGCGATGTTGTCGGAAGTCACCACCGGCAATCCGTATGCAAAGGCGTGCAGAATCGAAAGGCCGATGGCCGCCGGGTAGGCGAAGACACCGGCGCTCAGGCACCACGGCGCCAACTGCGACTCTTCGTAGATGGGACCGGTGAAGATTGTCGCGGCATCGATGCCCAGTTCACGCGCCCGGGCCTTCAGGTTGGGCACATCCGATCCATCGCCGACCAGAATCAATCGGCAAGCGGGGGCGGCGCGGTGCAGGATGGCGAAGGCGTCCAGCAGCACGCTGACCCGTTTGTCCGGCTCCATGCGCGAAATGAAGATCACCGACTGCTGGTCGGTCAGGCCCTTCGCGCGCTGGAACTCGGCCAACTTCCCGGCGGCGGATCGCCACAGCGCGGTGGCGTCATCGACCGGTCGATGATCAATGGCATTCTGCGCGACGAAAATGCGAGATGGGTCGAAGCCCTCCTGCGCCAGCGTCGCTGCGGCGGGATGCCCGTAGAGGAGCAAAGCGTCGGCCTTGCCAATCAACTGGTTTCGCAGCCAGCGCCGCAGCGCCGACTCGCGCTTGCTGAATCCGTGGCCCCACAAGACGGTGGCCACGCCGCGCCGACGGGCGGTGGCCAACGCCCGGCCGAGATGGACGAAACGACGATTCCAGTTGTAGATGATGGCGTCGAACTGCCCGCTGCTGGCCAGCCTCACCTGCGATGGCTGAAGGAAAGCCGGACCGATGATCCGGATCGGGGCATCTATGGTGCGAAACGATCCGTCGCCCCGTTCGCTCTTGAGTGATCCCCATATCGGGCGGAACTCCGCCGCAATGGTCAGGTCAATCTCGAAGCGTCTGGCCAGCATTGAGAACACACTGAGGCGGTAGCGGGGCAGGGCTGGCTGCATGATGCAGACCCGCTTGCCGCGCAGCAGGCTCAGGTCGGCGGCAGTTGGTTCGGGCGCGGCGCTCATGGTGCGGTCCACTTCGATTCGAGTTGCGCGGCGATGCTTGGCCAAGTTCGTTCACGCAGCACCCATTCGCGTCCGGCAGCCCCCATTCGCTGGCGCAGCGCGGCGTCGCGGAGCAGACTGGTGAGCGCGGTGGCCAGTGATTCGGCATCGGGTTCAACCACCAATCCCGCCCCGAGAGTGGCCACCTCTCCCGCGCCACACTGCGGGCTCACTATCACCGGCAAGCCGGCCGCCATGGCCTCAAGGATGGCGACGCTGGCTGCTTCACCCGAGCTCGGCAGGCAGAACACATCTGCGTCGGCATAGCTCTGCGCCTTGTCGATGCCCCACAGCGGGCCGGGGAGCACCAATCGCCCGCCAAGCGCAGACCCCATCCCGGCGAGCCGCTCCACCAGCGCCCCATCCTGCGGGGGTCCGGCCATCACCAGCCAGGCATCGCTCATTTGTCGGCCCACCAGTGCCATGGCGCTGGCCAGAGTCTCGACACCCTTGTGGGGATGTAGGCGCGAGAGGAACAGCACCAGTGGAGCATCGGCCGGAATCCCCAGTCGCTGCCGCATCGCGCCGCGCTTGGGGAGTGCGCCGTCGACCAGCGGCGCTATTCCGTTGGGGATGATCTCCAGCCGCGCCTTGGGCACGCGCCGACGCACCGCGTCGGCTTCGCGCTGACTCAGACAATGAACAAACGCCGCGTAGCGCAGCAGCGCACTCGCCCAAAGCGTCATGGCGACGCGCTTGCGGTTGGTGTGGTGGCCCCATGCATAGTCAAGCAACATCCCATGTAGGCAGACGCACCACGGCGTCCCATCGCGGCGAAGTTTCCGGGCCACGGTCGCCAGCACCGGGTCCCAGAGTCCGTGCAAGTGGGCGAAGTCCCAAGTGCCCGGGAACGATGCCGCCTGATGAAGCACGGCGCCCAGCGCGCTGGCCGGGACGAATCGGTGGGTGATGCCATTGCCCATCTCAAGGTGCCCGTGGCTGGACACGACTTGAACCTGATGCCCGCGCTCGGCCTGAGCTGCCGCGAGAGCCAGAGCCACCGAAGTTGGGCCGCCCATCGCCGAATCGACCGAGCGGATGACATGCAGCAGTCGCATCGGGAGCGCGCCGAGTGTAATCCGGGACCGGCGTCCCTTGACGCGGCGGTGACGGCGGGCAACACTCCCCCCACGCCGTGGCCCACCCTGTCACTTCCACCCTCGCCCTCACTAGATTGTTGTTGACGGCGGTTGGGCTGGCCGCCGGGTGCCAGACTCCACCTGCTGCAGTCGAGCCAGTCAGGGTTGACCCGGCCAATTGCTGTCCGCTGACCGGGACGGTGCTCAGATCCGAAGAGCATGTGGCCTACTTCGACGCCTACCCAGTTTTCTTCGACTCAAGTGAGTCGGCGGCCCGGTTCGGTTCACTCACGCCTGCGCAACAGGCCTTGGCCGCGACCGCCCAAGTCCTGCCCCAGAAGGGAATCCCCAACCGAATCTGCCCCATCAGCGGGGGGCAGCTCACTGCGGCTGCGGTGGTGGTTGTCCACCTCGATCAGCGGGTCGGGTTCGCCGATCAGTCAAGCGCGATCAGATTCCTAGCACTGCGCCCGGAGGAGCAGGACGCACTGCTGGCCCGCTGGCGCCTGACTACGCGCGCCCGGCAGGGGCCTCTCCCCCGGTCGGCTGATGCCGGCTGAGGACAACTTCTAGCGTCATACACACCTGCTCAATCTCGCTGGCCACCATGGAGTTGAACATCGGCAGGGTGATGGTTCGGGCGGAGAACCGTTCTGCGATCGGGCAGACATCGCAGGTGCCACTGCCCAATGCCGCGACTGATGCCAGACGGTTAGCCGCCGGATAGTGATTGGCAGCGCCGATGTCATGGCGGTGCAGAGCATCAATGATTGCGTCGCGGTCGGCGCCCTCAAAGCGATCGGTGAGCCGGACCCAGAAATGGGGCCAGGAGATTCGGTCGCCGCTCTCTGGAGCGGGCAGGATCAGATCAGGGTGACCGGCCAGACGGCGCACATACTGCGCCGCGATTGCCTGCCGCGCCGCCATGCTCTCATCGAGCCGGGCCAGTTGCGGAACTCCCAGTGCTGCGCACACCTCGGGCATCCGTGCGTCCATGCCATCGCGCTCCACCCGGATGATTGCCCCCAGATCGAGAGATTGATTCAGGAAACTGCGCCGATCGTTGCGCCCCTGATCGCGCAGGCAGCGGCAGGAATTGGCGCAGTGGTCATCATGAGTGACGATGGCGCCGCCTTCTCCTAGGCAAACCGGGCGCGGTGTGGGGAAGCCAAAGCAGGCCACGCGCCCGAGGCGGCCGACCACCTCTCGTCCGCTGCCCGAACCCAATCCCTCGCTGCCATTCTCGACCGGAATGATCTCATGCTGGTTGCAGACCGAGACCAGTTCCAGCAGCCCGGCCGGATTGCCAAAGACCGGCACCAGAATCGCGGCGCGGGTCCGGGGAGTGATCCGCTCGCGCATGCGTGGTGCGGACATGTTCAGAGTACGCATGTCGCAATCCACGAAGACCGGCGTTGCGCCGCAGTGGATCACTGAATGAGCATTGGCGGCGTAGGAGAAGGCTGGCACCAGCACTTCAGAACCAGGCCCAACACCGACGGCGCGCAGGCCGATGGTGAGTGCGGTGGCCCCGCTGGATACCGCCACAGCGTGGGGACGACCCAGCCGCGCGGCCAGATCAGTTTCGAAGCGCTGGGTGGCTGGCCCGAGTGAAAGACGATCGCCACGCAGTGCCACCAGCGCGGACTGGATGTCGTCTTCGCTCAGGTCGGGCTTGCTGAGAGGAATGATGGCCATGGGATTATGGATGAACCGCGGCCAGCGCTTCGGCTGAGCGCCCCGAGTGCTTGGCGAAGAGCCAGGCGGCCTGCACGCGCAAGGTCGGATCAATGCCCGCACCACCGGCAGCCACTAGGCCGAGAGCCTCGAGGGTCTGGGGATCGAGTGAATCCAAACCGCGGGCCATGGCCAGTAGCGCCAAGGCATCCGCCCGCCGGGAGAGCGACTTGCGCACCGCGCTGGCGACCTCAGCAGACTGCTTCGAGGCGCTCTGGTTCAGCCCCAGCAGCAGGAGTTCCTGACAGATCGGGTCGGTGCTGTTCTCGATCGCCGAGCGCACTGCCGGGGCATCCCAGCTGACCAGCCGGGCGCCAACCTCCACCAGCGCGCCGCGCAGCCCTGGCGCGGCGGGGCTGTCGCCCTGAGCCTGCGACAGCACATGCCGCAGTACCGCCGCCGCCTCCGCCGAGGGAAGTCGCAGGGCGGTGCGGATGGCCCACTCACTTGTCTGGCGATTGCCCATCGAGATGAGCTCGCAAAGTCGCTGGGCGGTAACGGCGTCGTCCCCTCTGGAATGCGCCGCCGCAGCATCAGCCACCGCCTCTATCAGCGGATCGCCGTTGCGGACCGCCGCCACGCGGTCAGCGGGCAACTGCTCGGCGAACAGGAGGAACTGCAGTGCCCCGCGCAGCAGCGCCGGTCCACTCCGATCTCGCTGGACGCAATTGGTCCATCCATCAAGTCCCAGCTTCGGGTCCAGAGCCAGCGCGCAGCCCACCAGAGCTCCGGCTGTCTGCGGCTGCGTGCCCTCGTCGGCGCCCAACTCGAGCAGGAGGGCGACGGATGCGCTGAGGCGATAGGTCTGCGCTGCCTTGCCGATTTCCTGCAAGATGATGTTGCGACGCGGAGCCGGGAGTTCACGAGCCCGCGAAGAGAACTCCGCCCACGGCTCGGGATCGCCTGCCTCGAGCAACAGCATCGCGGCCAGTGAACGCACCTCTTCAGGAACCCTTTCGTCCGCGGTGATCTGACGGATGGGCTGTGCGTCCCACGGCTCGCCGCGACGCTGGAGTTCGGCCGTCAGCAGCACTCGATCCAGTTCATTGAGGTCGGTCCAGGTGAGGATCTCGCGGGCGCTGCCCGGTTGGACCAGCGAGAGTCCGATGGCGCCGTGGATCGCCGCGGAGCGCTGACCCGCTTCGGCCAGACGGCTAAGCATGAATGGATCAATGTTCTGATCGGGGGAGAGTTCCGCCAGTGCCAGAATGCCGTCGATCCGCCCGGCCCAGTCGCCCGACTGGGCCAGCGTTTCAAAGAAGGAGCGCAGGTCGGGGTCGCGCATGGCCCGCAGCGAAACGACCAGAGTGTGGTTGTCGCCCCGCACCGAGGAAGTTGCGGCGCGGCGCAGGATGTCAACGGCGGCGGCGAAGGCATCACCTTCCGCCCCCGGTAGCGGCACTGGAGTAATCAAGGCGGCTAGGACAACACAACAGGCGCTCACATCGGGAGTGTACGGGCCACGCGAGTCACTTCGTCGGTGTTGAACGACGTCGCGATTCGAAGGCCAGCTCGGCCAGCACCGCTGCCGCTGGTGCCAAGCGCCCGGCGGCCAGTGGAACGACTTCCCCGGCCTCGGCCATGCTTCGCACCCGGGCTGCGGCGGTGTGGGCGGTTGAATGTGTGGAGCGGCCCAGCTGAGTGGCGATCTCCGGCCATGAAGCACAGGTGAGTTCCCGCAGCAGCGCGGCAGCGACCCCGCGAGCCAGCGTCACTTGTCGGTGGCGGGAGGGGCTGCGCAGTTGGTCGAGCCCAACCCCAAGCGCATCGCACACCGCACTCAGGATTGCCGCCGCGCGCACCGGCTGGGCGTGAAACCCGCTCGTGGACGACGCCCGTAGCACCCGCTGGGCATCGAGCAGTTCAATCGGCGCAAGCCCTTTGCCGACAAGGCGTTCGGCCAGCAGGCGGGAGATGATTCCCTCAATCTCTCTGACTCCGCCAATGACCGACCCGGCCAGACACGCCGCCGCCTCGGGCCGGATGGCCAGACCACGCCGATGGGCCAGTCGCTCCACAAGTTCAGCGCGCATCGCGGCGTCCGGCTGCTCGACTTCCACCACCAGGCCGGCCAGGAATCTGCTGCGCAGCGCCTCGGCGAAATCGCGCACCTGTCGCGGATGGGCATCGGCCACGATGGCGATGCGGGCATCGGCGTTGGCGATCCCCTCCATGGTTTGCAGCAGTGCCTGCTGCGTGCCGGTCTTGCCCGAGAGGCAATGAAGGTCATCAATCACCAGCAGGTCCAACTTGCGCACCGTTCGCCGGAATGGCTCGACCGAGCCAGCGCGAACTGCGGTGATGTACTCATTCAGGAATGCTTCAGCGCCGGTCAGGCGCACCCGCGAGTTGGGGCGAAGTTCCCGCTCAAGTCGGCAGAGTCCTTCGAGCAGATGGGTCTTGCCCACGCCATATGAGCCATGAATGAAAAGCAGTCGGCTGGCGCTGGCGGGTTGTTCGGATATTTGCCTGACCGCCGCCACTGCCAAGCGATTGCTGGCGCCGACTACCAGTTCCTCGATCGAGCGCCACCGGCATGGAGCCCGGCGGGGACCGGCGGCCACGCTGGGGCCAGCCGCCTCCCCGCGGGATCGCCGTGGCTGGAGAGCAGCTGCGCCGCGGGCGGAGTCCAGATTCGGCGCCACTGGCGCCGTCGGCGCCGCGGTGACGCAGTGGGAGGCCTGAGCCCCCAGTTCCTGACGGGCAACATCCTCCAGAACTGGAGAGTAGTTGCGGCGAATCCAGTCGGTCTGCAGTCCCGTCTGCCCCTCCACCTCAAGCCGCGACCCTTCAACGCGCAGGCGAACTCCGGAGCCGAACCACATCCCGTAGCGATTGGCCCCGATTGTCTCTCGTAGCCGCGCCCGGATCCGTTCCTCACAACTGGCGCTGATCGTGGCGGAGCTGTCAGCGGTCGGCACGGTTCGCTCCAACTGGCACTGTGGGAGTGCGGTGGCGGCGGGGGGGGGAACGCGTCCGTGCAGGGAACCCGGCGCGAGCCGAGCCGCTCATCCAGAGCAGCGGCGAAAGTTAGCCTTCATCAAGAAAGTTCAAAGAGGAGTTGCGTGGTTCTCCGGTGACCGCAGGGCACGCCATGCAAACCGGACTTGCCGCACAACTTGCGCGAGGCGACTGTGTTGATGATCCTCTCGAGGAGGCCCGCTGACTGAACTGTGGCTGAACTGTGGAGAACTCAGCGGCGTGCGGCGGCGATGAAGGCTTCGCGTTGCAAGGTGATGCTGAATCCAGCCTTGCGGTAGATGTGCAGTGCGGGAGCATTGGCCATGTCGCAAGAAAGCGAAAGGAAGCGCTCCCCGAGTTTCGCGGCCGCGCGGATGCACTCGCGCACTAGGAGGTGTCCCATCCCGAGCCCGCGTCCTTCCGGGACCAGCCCGAGGTAGATGAGCTGGGCGGAGCGGTCTTCCACCGGCGAGACCAGCGCGGCACCGATCGGGCAGCCGTGGCGCAGAAGCACCGCCCAGCGGCTGGGTTCAAACCGC
>SXGQ01484882.1_pt1 | contig 10209 bp, 12 predicted proteins | sample 3178371 | NCBI WGS metagenome assembly SXGQ01 (sample SAMN11356859, study PRJNA531348) | freshwater metagenome | isolation source: freshwater sample F1-20 | place: China: Fuxian Lake, Yuxi | collected 2017-12-25 | reverse complement strand
GCTGGCCGTGCAGCAGGGCAAGGGCTTCCGCGTGGCGCTGGTGACCGACGGCCGCATGAGCGGCGCGTCGGGCAAGGTGCCTGCAGCCATCCACGTCAGCCCCGAGGCGCTCGCCGGCGGCCCGCTGGCCCGGCTGCGCGACGGTGATCTGGTGCGGCTGTGTGCCGTCAGCGGCACGCTGCAGGCGCTGGTGCATGAAGATGACTGGGCCGCACGCGACATCGCGAAGCTCGACCTCGCCGAAGCCGACGTCAACGCACACGGCCTGGGCCGTGAACTCTTTGCCGGCCTGCGCCGCAATGTCCTGAGCGCCGAGGAAGGCGCTGTCACTTGGTTGTGAATGAGATCCGACATGCTTGAAACCTTGAGCCTGGCCAGCCACGGCCCCGTCATTCCCGTCATCGTCATCCAGCGCCTGGAAGACGCCGTGCCGCTGGCCGAAGCCCTCGTCGCCGGTGGCGTGAAAGTGCTGGTGGTGACGCTGCGCACGCCCGTTGCGCTGCAGGCCATGGAAGCCATGGCCAAGGTGCCGGGCGCCATCGTCGGCGCTGGCACGCTGCGCAGCCCGCAGGACGTGGCCAACGCGAAGAATGCCGGCTGCCAGTTCGGTGTCAGCCCCGGCTTCACCGACGCCATCGGCGCGGCCTGCCAGCAGCACGGCCTGCCGTTACTGCCGGGTGTGTCGACCGCATCCGAGGTGATGCAGGCGAACGCAGCCGGTTATGGCTTCCTGAAGCTGTTCCCGGCCACCGCCGTCGGCGGTGTGAACCTGCTGAAGGCACTGGCCGGCCCGTTCCCGGACGTGGTGTTCTGCCCCACCGGCGGCATCTCGCTGCAGACCGCGCCCGACTTCCTGAAGCTGCCCAACGTGAAGGTGTGCGGCGGCTCGTGGCTCACGCCGCAGGACGCCGTGGACGCCAAGGACTGGGCACGCATCACCCGCCTGGCCGCCGAAGCAGCAGCGCTGCGCGCCTAAGCCGCCGGCAGGTCGAACAGCAGGCAGGTGGTGCTGGCGTGGGCGTACAGCTTGCCGTCGTGCCCCACGAGCGTGGCCTCTGACGTCGTCACCTGCCGGCCCCGGTGCACCACGCGGCCGATGGCGCGCACCAGCGGCACCTGATCGGTCAACGCACGCACGAGGTTCACCTTGAACTCCAGCGTCGTGTAGCCGCGGCCCACGGGCATGGTGGTGTGCACCGAGCAGCCGAGGGCCGAGTCCAGCAGCGTGGCGAACCAGCCACCATGCACGCTGCCCAGCGGGTTGTAGTGCTTGAACTGGGGCCGGCCTTGGAACACGGCCTCGCCGTCGGCCACCGAGATCAGCAGGAAGTCCAGCGTCTCGCTGATGGGCGGGCGCGGCACCTCGCCGCCCAGCATGGCCTGCATCTGCTGCAGGCCCGTCTTGCCTGCCAGTTGCGCGCGGGCGGCGACGCCGGTGTCGCGCTGCTGGCGGGCACGCACGGCGGCCTCGTCGGCCTGCCACTGCGCGAGGATGTCGTCGGGTGAGGAGGGGGTCATGTCGGCGGCTTTGGAGTGGAGCCACCGATTCTGCGCAACTGAGCAGCCGGGCGCTGTCAGCAGCGGGTCATGCCCTTCAAGCGGCGAGCCGCTGCTCCCTCACGGCCGCGTGGCGCGGCACGCCGCTGATGCGCAGCTTGTCCAGCACCGGGCCCTGCCAGGGCAGCAGGTACACCAGCGTGGCCAGCGTCGCCTTGCGGCGCGATGACAACAGCGGCCGGCCGCGGTCGTCCAGCAGCAACACGTTGGAGCGCACGTTGAGCGGATCCACCTGCACGACGGTGCCTTCGCTGATCTCGGTCCAGTCCCACTCCACCCACGCGCTCACGTCGGCGTAGCGGCGCTCCCAGCGCGTGGTGCCCCCCACGGACGCATCCGCACCGCGCGAGCGGCTCACGTGGGTGTGGGCATGCCGCACATCCTGGGCGGCGCTGGACAGCGCCGACACGGGCCAGCAGACACTGCCTTCGGGCAGCTGGATCAAGGTCGACATGGGCTCACCTCTCGGTCGTGTGATTCGAACGGGAAGGCAGTCTCTGGTCACCGGCGAGCCCGAACAAGCTGGCAGACTTGGCAGGTATGGGCAAGCCCGAAATGAACTATCAACAGCTGATCGACGTCGGCATGAGCGAGGACTTCGCCAGTTTTGAGCGCCGTCTCGTCGCGACGGCGGATGCGATGGGCTTTCCGATCATTTCTGGCATGTTGATGCGTGGCGTCCTGAAGGACGACAGCATGCAGATCACCACCTATGGGAATACGCCAAGCGGCCATTTGGAGGCCGCAAGAGATCGGAATGACGCATTGCGCGATCCCGTGGTGGAGCATCTGATGACGCAGACCGTTCCGGTGGTCTACGACCAGAAAACCTACGTGTCTGCAGGCGTTGGTGAACTGTGGGAAATGCAAGCGCCTTATGGCTACAAGACAGGCATCGCGGTTAAGTTGCACCTGCCTGGAGACAAGCATTTCGTGCTGGGAGTCGATCGAGACGAAACCCTGCCGAACAGTGGCCCGCAACTCATGCACATGGTGGCAGGGCTGCAACTCCTGGCCGCCCACGCATTGACTGCGGCGGATCGACTCCTCAGCCCCAAGCTCAACAAGGGCGACATGCCCAAGCTGACCAAGCGAGAGCTGGATGTGTTGGGATGGACGGCGCAAGGCAAGACGGCCTGGGAAGTCAGCGTCATCCTGGGCATGAGCGAGAAGACGGTGAACTTCCATCTCGGCAACGCGATGCGCAAATTGGGCGTTTCGTCCAAGCATCAAGCGGTGCTGAAGTGCGTTTCTGCTGGCCTGCTTTGAGTCAGATTGGGGAAATCCACCCTGGAAGACTTGCTAGGTTCCTAGGGGGGTGAAAACAGGGACAGTTCGGTCAGCGATCTTTCCCTCCCGGAGCCCCCCCATGAAACTCATCGACCTGATCTGCGAAGTCCTCGGCGTTCCCCGTTTCGGCGGTTGATCTACTGCCAGGACCGTACCGGGCTTGCAGACCATGGACCGCCACATCGACCGCCGCCAGACCCCGGCCCGCGATGTGCCCCCCGTGGCCGCGCTTTGCGAGCAGCCCATGCGGCCCTATCCCACGCGCAACGGGGTCCAGGTGCCTATCTCCGCTGAAAGCTACACCCGCCTGCTCAGCCTGGCTGACCAGGCGCCTCTTGACGCCCTGGCACTGACCGACCGCACGCTGGCCCGTGCCAAGACGCTGGGCTACAACCTGATCGGCCAGGTGCGCTGCACCACGCCGAACCGCCTGGTGGCGGACTTCGGCGTCGAGCCTGCCGACGAGTTGCTGCGCGCCCTGTTCGCCTTCGGCCTGTCTCAACAGGACCCCACGGACCGCGACGTCGCCGAGTGAGTCGCCTGCTCGTGCGAGCATGCGACCCATGCAAGCAGCTGATCGCGACATCCCTCTGGACCTCTGGCCGCGCCGCGCGGCCCTCGAACACTTCCGGCGCATGGCGCAGCCGGCCTTCAGCGTCACCGTGCCGGTGGACGTGACCGGCCTGCGCGAGCGCGCCACCCGCCACGGCGCCACGCCCTGGCTGGCCTATCACCATGCTGCGCTGGAAGCGGCCAACGCCGTCGACGGCATGCGCCAGACGATGAAGGCCGACGGCACCGGCGTGCGCGAGTTCGCCACCATCCATGCCAGCACCACGGTGCTGCGCGACGACGGCAGCTTCGGCTTCCTGACGCTGCCGCGCGACCCGTCGCTCGCCGCCTTTGCCGCGCGCGCCAAGCCACTGATCGAGCGTGTGCGCCACGCCACCGGCAGCCTGTTCGAGGCTGACGACCCGGGCGATGTGCGGGAAGAAACGCTGGTGCACATGACGGCGCTGCCCTGGTTCTCGTTCACCGCGTTCACGCACGCCCGCGGTCAGGGCGACGACCGGCCCAAGGTGGCTTTCGGACGCTTCATGGCGCAGGGCGACCGGCTGTTGATGCCCGTGGCCGTCGACGTGCACCATGCGCTGTGCGACGGCGTGCACGTGGGCCGGTTCTTCGAGCAGTTCCAGGCACAGCTCGACGCGATCTGAGCGCCGGGCTGTCGAAAGCCGAGCCCCCCGAACGTCGTGGCAGCATCAGCCCTGAAAGGATTGCCATGAGCACGACCGAGAAAGTCAAAGGCCCGGCTTCGTACTTCCCGTCCATCGAGAAGACCTACGGCCAGCCCATCGCGCATTGGGAGGCGGTCATCCGGCAGGCCGGCCCGCTCAAGCACATGGAGCTGGTGAACCACCTCAAGGCCGAGCACGGCCTGGGCCACGGCCACGCGAATGCGCTGGTGGCCTATTTCATGCCGAAGAAGTAAGTCGCGGGGCGGCTCAGCCGTCGATGGTGACGATCACCGGGGCGTGGTCGCTCGGGCGCTCGTTCTTGCGCGGCAGCTTGTCGATCTCGCACGCCGTCACGCGGGGCTTCAGCGCGTTGCTGACGAGGATGTGGTCGATGCGCAGGCCCTGGTTCTTGCGGAAGGCCAGGTTGCGGTAGTCCCACCAGCTCCAGCTCTTGGCGGGCTGCTCGAACAGGCGGAACGCATCGGTCAGGCCCAGGTTGATGAGCTGCTGGAAGTGCTCGCGCTCCTCGGGCGTGCAGTGGATCTGCCCGGCCCACGCGACCGGGTCGTACACGTCGCGATCTTCCGGGGCGATGTTGAAGTCGCCCATCAGCACCAGCTGTTCGTGCTGCTTCAGCTCTTCGGTGAGCCAGTTGCGCAGGCCCGTGAGCCAGCCCATCTTGTAGGTGAACTTGTCGCTGTCCGGCGCCTGGCCGTTGGGAAAGTAGCCGCCGATGACGCGCACGCCGCCCACCGTGCCGGCGATCACGCGGGCCTGCTCGTCGGCATAGCCGGTGATGTTCTTGACCACGTCGGTCGCGCGCTCACGGCTGATGAGGGCCACGCCGTTGTAGGTCTTCTGCCCGAACCACTGCACCTGGTAACCAGCTTCGCCGATCTCCTTGGTGGGGAACTTGTCGTCGGTGAGCTTGGTTTCCTGCAGCACCAGCGCGTCCACCGGGTGGGCGGCCAGCCAGTCCAGCACCTGCGGCAGGCGGACGGCGAGGGAGTTGACGTTCCAGGTGGCGAACTTCTTCATCGAATGTCTCGGGGTAGGGGGCTGACGGGCATTGTGACGGGCGTCAACCGCCCACTTCAGCCTCGGTGTCGCAGTCCAGGCAGTTCTCGACCGGCGGGTCGGGGAGGTGCAGGTCGCTGTGCACCTGGCGCAGCGCGGTGCGCAGGCCTTCCTCGATGACGGGGTGATAGAACGGGCAGTCCAGCATCTCACGCACCGTGTCGCCGCGCTGCACGCTCCAGGCGAGCAGGTGGCCCAGGTGCTCAGCGACGGGGCCGATCATCTCGGCGCCGAGCAGGCGGCCGCTGCCAGTTTCCGCATACACATGCAGCGCGCCGCGGTTGACGAGCATCACGCGGCTGCGCCCCTGGTCTTCGAAGCAGACACGGCCGGTGTCGAACCGGCAGCCGGACGCCACCAGCTCGGCATGGCTGGCGCCGGCCAGCATGATCTGTGGATCGCTGAAGACGACGGCCAGCGGCGTGCGGCGCGGGCGGCGGTGCACATCGGGCCAGCGGGCGGCGTTGTCACCGGCGATGCGGCCGGCGTCGGAGGCCTCGTGCAGCAACGGGCGGTCCTGCGTCGCGTCGCCGGCGATGAACAGCGGCGTGTCGCCCCACTGGCCGGTGTGGCGGTCGAAGTCGGGGTGGCCGTCGTCGTCGCGCGGCAGGTGAGGCAGGGCGTCCAGGCCGATGTCGTCGAGGTTGGGCTCACGGCCGGCGGCGCACAGCAGCAGGTCGAAGAGCTCGCCGTTCAGCAGCACCTGACCGCCGTCGAGCATCGGCTCCAGCGCGTCGTCGTGGCGGGTGAGCGGGAGGGCTTCGGCAAAGAGGCGACCCGAGAGTGCTTGCAGGTCAGGGTCGGTCAGCGGGCCGACACGGCCCTGGCGCGCAAACAGGCGCACGCGCACGCCGAGGCGATGCAGCGCCAGGGCCAGCTCCAGCCCGATGACGCCGGCGCCGACCACGGCGACCGCGGCGGGCAGGTCGGTCCAGTCGAACACGTCGTCGTTGACGATGAGTTGGGCGCCCAGCCGCTCGCGCCATCCTTTGGGAATGCGCGGCCGGGAGCCGGTGGCGATGACGATGGCCTTCGTGTCGATGCGCTGGCCGTTCACGTCCAGCGTGCGCGGGCCGGTGATGCGCGCATGGCCCTGCAGCCGGGTGGCCTCGGGCCAGCCGTTGACGGTGTCGAGCACGAAGCCGACGAAGCGGTCACGCTCGCTGCGCACGCGCTGCATGACGGCGCGGCCGTCGATGCGCGGCAGTGCGGCCTGCACGCCGAAGTGATGGGCGTCGCGCACGGCTTCGGCGGCCTCCGCCGCGGCGATGAGCAGCTTGCTGGGCATGCAGCCCACGCGTGCGCAGGTGGTGCCGAAGTGGGCCGCCTCGATGAGCAACACGCGCTCGGTGCGCGCGCGTGCCGCCCGGTAGGCCGACATGCCGGCCGTGCCGGCGCCGATGATGGCGACGTCGCAGGAAAGGGTCATGGTGAAGTCCGTGCAGCGGCTGGGCGGGTCAGCATAGCCGCCGGACGGCTCAGCTCAAGCCGCGCGCGGCGTGCGTCGCTTCCACCACAACCACACGCCGGTGACCCCGAACGCCGCCAGCACCAGGCCGACGATGAAGTTCACCGCCTCCAGCAGCGGGCCGCCCAGTTCGCCGGTGTGCAAAGGGTAGATGTAGGCGGTGGCCTTGGCGCCGGGGTCCAGCGCGTCCCAGCGGTGCGCCGCCAGCACCTGGCCGTTGCGTGGGTCCAGCCACACCGAGGTGAGGCCGTTGGGGTGCGGGTCGTCCGCCAGCATGAGGCGCACGCGCACCGGGCGGTTGGCTTTGCTCGGCGCCTGCACGAAGCCCACGGGCGCGCCGTCGAAGCGCGCGCGGGCGGTGGCGACGAGCGCATCGAGCGTCGGCCGCGGCGCCAGCGCCTCGACGCCCTTGGGCAAAGTGGGCGGCTTGATGGGGGTCTGGCCGGCCAGGTTGCTGACCATTGCTCCCAACGGCCGCCAGGCCATGTAGGCGCCGGTGGCCACGGCCACTGCCACCAGCAGGCCCAGCACGGCGCCGCCCGTGCGGTGCAGGTCGAACATCGCGCGTAGCGCGCCTTTGCCCAGCTCGATGCGCAGGCTGGGCGGCCAGCGCTTGGGCCACCACAGCACCAGGCCGGTGACGAGCAGGAACAGGTAGGCCAATGCCGCCCAGGCGAGCAGGGCCTTGCCGGTGTCCTGCAGCAGCAGGGCGCTGTGCAGCTTGAACAGCGTGTTGCGCAGGCCCTCGGTCTCACCGCGTCGGCCTTGCTCCTGGCCGGTGGCGGGGTCGATGTAGACGGTGCCGTTCCACGAACCACGCACGATGGCGTGCAGTGTCTCGCCCGCCTCGCGGGGCGGGCGGAACGTGAAGTTGGCCTCCGGCCCGAACTCGGCGGCCAGGCGCGCCCGCACGGGCTCCAGCGAAGCGTCGGCTGCGCCGCTGCGCGCGGTGAACAGCCCGGGGTTCAACACCGGGTCCAGCGGCTGCACGACGATGAGCACGGCGCCGGTGAAGCCGGCCAGCAACAGCAGCGAGCCCAGGCTGAGCGCCACCCAGCGGTGCAGGCGCAGCCACAGGCGGCGCAGCGAGGCACGCATCGTCAGAAGCCCAGGCGGCCCTGCACGTAGACCGTGCGCGGTGCGCCCACCATGCGGCCGGCGTTGCCGTCGACGTTGCGGGTGTAGTAGCGCTTGTCGGCCAGGTTGTTCACACCCACGTCGACGCCGAAGTGCTTGTTGGGCTTCCAGCTCGCCTGCGCGTTCCACAGGCGAAAGCCGGGAATGACGCCGTTGTTGGCGGTGGCCGTCTCTGCGACGGTGTTGGCGTTGTCGGCGTACTGGCTGCTCTGGTGCGTGGTGGAGAGGTTGAAGTTCCAGCCGGCCAGTTCGTAGCGCAGGCCCAGCGTGTCGGTGTTGCGCGAGTAGAAGGGCACGTCGTTGCCGGCCGTGGTGCCGGACTTCTGGATGGCCTTCGTGAAGGTGTAGTTGGCGTAGGCCTCCAGGCCGGCGAGGGCGCTGGTCTTGTCGAAGCGGTAGCTGAGTGCCGACTCAAGGCCGTCGTGCTTGGTGACGCCGATGTTCTGGAACCGCGCCGGCGTGGTGCCCGGCACCTGCTGGATCTGGTTGTCGAACTTCATGTGGAACGCCGTCAGCTCGGCCGTGACGGTGGCGCTCTGGTAGCGCGAGCCAGCCTCCAAGGTGCGCGCCAGCTCGGGCTTCAGCGGGTTGGTGGGCGTCTGCGAGTTGAGCTGCAGGTTCTGCACCGGGCCGAAGCTGGTGCTGTAGTTGCCGAACAGCGTCAGCTCGCGGTTCAGCAGGTAGGCCACGTTCAGCGACGGGAGCGGCTTGTTGTTCACCACGTCGTAGGTCTGGTTGTTGGCCAGCTCCAGGCGGTGCGAGGTGATGCGCTCGAAGCGCACGCCCGGCGTGATGCGCCAGGCGCCAAGGGCGATCTTGTCGTCCATGTAGACGGCGTGGGCGTCGGTGTCGTTCTTGAACTGGAGGGGCGTGGACGTGGCGCCGGTGGCGCGGGTGATGTTGAAGCTGTTGTCGCTGCCACGCTCGCGCACGAAGCGGTAGCCCACGGTGATGTCATGCGTCAGTGCGCCGGCCTTCAGGCGCTGCGTGTAGCGCGGCTCGAACCCCAGCACCTGGTAGTCGCGCGGCTGCACGGCGATCTGCGTGCCGGCGGCGTTGATGAGGTAGCTCTGGCGCGTGCTGTCGTTGTAGTACAGGCGCACCTCCACCTCCTGCGTGGCCGACAACGTGTTCAGGTAGCCCAGGTCCAGCCCCTGGCGGCGGCCGTTCCAGTAGTCGGTGGGGCGGGTGTTCTGGTACGGGTCGGCGTTGTACTGGGCCACGGTCAGGCCGCCGGGCGTCATGGACTTCACGTCGTAGTAAGACAGCTTGCCGAACACCTCGGCGCCGGCGCCCAGCTCGTAGCGGAACTTCAGCGCCACGTCGTCCATGTGCTCGTCGCTGCCGGCACGCCAGCTGCTGCCGCGCATGCCGGAGTACAGCAGCGCCATGCCGAGCCCAGAGTCCATCTGATGGCCCAGGAACACGCTGGCCTGGGTGTTGCCGCCGCCACCATCGCTGTACTCGTTGCGGCGCACGGTGACCGAGCCCGTGGTGCCCACCTCATTGGGAATGGCGCGGGTGTTGAAGTTGATGATGCCGCCCACGTTCTGCGGGCCGTAGCGCACCGCGCCGCCGCCACGCACCACGTCGACCGACTCGATGTTGGCCAGGCTGATGGGCGCGAACGACAGGTGCGGCTGGCCGTAGGGCGCCACGGCCAGCGGCACGCCGTCCAGCAGCACGGTGGAGCGCGGCGAGTAGCGGCCGGTGAGGCCGCGCACACCGATGTTCAGTGAGATGGCGCTGCCCGCGGTGCCGGAGTTCTCGCTGGCCTGCACGCCGGGAATCCGGCGCATCAGGTCGCCGAAGCTGACGGCACCGCTGCTCTCCACCTCCGCGCGGCCCACCAGCGTGCGGGCGCCGGGGAAGGTCTTCACGCTGCTGCCCTGCAGGCCCGAGCCGAACCAGTTGCCGCTGACCTGCACGGCCTCCAGCTGCTGGGTGGCCGCAGCGTCGTCCTGCTGCGCATGTGCCATGGAGGCGCCGGCCAGGGCGAGCAGGCAGGCGAGGCGGATGGGGGTGGAGCGAGGGGCGGCGGAAGCGAGATGAGGCATGGCGGAGCTGTCGAACGGGAGCGCAAGCGGTGGCGGGCAAGGCGCGACGCCACCGCGAAAAAGGGCGGCATTCTGCTCGATAATGAGAATCGTTTCCATTTGCGAAGAATGTCCATGACCGTCTCACGGGCACCCGATGCCTCCCCCAAGCAACCGTCGACCTGGACCTGGCCGGTGGTCCTGAACGTGCTGGCGGCCACCGGGCTGGTCAGCGCGCTGGTATCGGACGGGTTCGGGGACGTGTGGTCGTGGATCGCGCTCGGCGTGCCGACCGCCGTGATGGCCTGGCTGGCGGTGCGTCGCTGATGGTCAACACCCGCGCTTTCCGGATCTGGTCGTGGCTGCACAAGTGGAGCAGCCTGGTGTGCACGCTCTTCATGCTGCT
>SXGQ01637118.1_pt1 | contig 10210 bp, 17 predicted proteins | sample 3178371 | NCBI WGS metagenome assembly SXGQ01 (sample SAMN11356859, study PRJNA531348) | freshwater metagenome | isolation source: freshwater sample F1-20 | place: China: Fuxian Lake, Yuxi | collected 2017-12-25 | reverse complement strand
GAATCTAAAAATAAAGTATATACCAAATCATTATTTATCTTTTCGAAATTATCTTTGGGCTCCATTTCTATTTGGATTACCAAATCACCGTAATCACCACTTTTGAAATCTCCTAACTGAGGTACCTTGACAAATTGTCCGTTGTCAACACCAACAGGTAAATTAATTCTAATTTCATTTTGTGTAGATTTTGTTCCTTTCCCCTGACAATTATAACATCTCGATATTAATACATAACCTTTACCCCCACAATGAGGACATGCAGTTCTAACTTGTTGAACCATGAATCCTGTCCCAAAGGTTTTTACAATAAAACCAGAACCTTCACAGAAATCACAAATCCTTTGGTCCCCTCCCGTCCCATTACAAGACCCACAATGGGTTTCTCTGAAATAGATAATATTTTTTGCTTCCCCTCGGTATGACTCCAAAGGTGAAACATTAACCTTTATAATTTTGTCGGGAGCCTGTTTTCTTCTGAACTGATTTGGTTGTTGTCCACCAAACATGTTCGAAAAAAAATTCTCGAAAGGTGTGTTTTGATAAGGATTTTTCCTTTGTTTGTCATACTGAGAACGTTTTTGTTTGTCTCCCAAAGATTCGTAGGCCTCATTAATTTCTTTAAATTTTTCTGCACCATCGGGATTAATATCAGGATGATATTTTTTTGAAAGGTTTCTGAAACTTTTCTTGATATCTTCTTCGGTCGCATTCTCTTCAACTTCCAATATTTTATAGTAATCTTTCATTATGGCTAATTATGCTGTGGTTATATTTAAGAATAAATCATTGAAAAAAATATTAAAGGAATTTATTACCTTTAATAAAGCGAAGTCCTATTACATGGATTTGAAAAAAGAATCAGATGAGGTATCATTTGATGTAATATTTGAAAATGGGAAACCTTGTAGATATGAAATAGCTTTAATTGAAAATTCAAGTTTGAAGTTAATACCGGTTTATTTAACAGATGAAATGGGTAGGAGTCAAAAGGTTAAATTGAAGGAGTCAGGTAAAACAATTTCTGAAATTTCTTTGTTCAAAAAAGAAGAAAAAATTTTTGATTTAGGTCAAAATAAAAAAATTCTACCTCAGGAATTCTTGAGTAAATACCTTCGGGGGGATGGTGTAAAACTTGTATCCTCATTGAACAATAAAATAATTGTACAAAATGATGATGATTTCAAACTTTTTAGTTTGAAAAATGAATCTGAGGTAATGAGGTTTTTAGATTTTTTGACCTCATTTTTACAAAAAAATAAAAGAAAAGATTGTTTGATAGTAAAAGACACCTCTACCGCACAAAAAAAATATCTATTGGAATTGCTTTCTAATAAAGGATTCGATAAAAAAATTCTATATAGAAAAACTACTACTCACCCTCGGTAGTTGGTTCCTTTTTCTCATCTAAAACAAAATGGAATTCAGTTCCCGAGATGTCTATTGAAAATTGTTTGTGGTGTCTATCGATTTCTCTAAAATGAGAAATCACTGGCATATACTCATCTTTTTCTAATTCGAAAATTATTGTTCCTTTTCCTCGAAATAAAGTTTGAACAGACTCAGCAATTAGAGCCAATTTTGCTAATGTCCCAGTATCATTATTTTTATTTTTTTCCATAGGGATAGTTTTGGCTCGGTAATAAACAAATCTTCTTTTTTGTGTTTTCTTATCTCGTTGATATATTTTTTCTTTTGGATATCAACTTGAATTTCATCTTTAACCTTTTCCTTATTCAGCCAATTCAAGAGTTGTTGTGTCTTCTGATTTTCCTCCATCATAATCATTTAAATTTGGGGTTTCCTCTTTTTCAATTTCGAAATCAAAATAAAGTTTTTGTAAAGTATCTAAATCATTTTTCTCGAAAGTTTTTTTCAATTCCTCGATTGTGTGTTTGAAAAGAATTTCTTTCTGTTCCTTTTCTTTGTTGAGTTTGATGATTTTATTAATCTTGGCTATTGTTTGAGTTATTGCTTGTTCATTTAGTGGACATACAAATGATAATCCTTTAGAATTAGTATCTTCAGAATTGAATGGTACGGTTTCTGTTGTTTCCACCATACTTTTAGGTATAGACCATTTCACTGGAAATAATAAATCTATACTAAGATAGTCTTTCAATTTTCTAATTGAAAATAAGTAATCACTAAAAGGTGTTATATTTTGATAAAAATTCATTTGAAATTGATGTAAGTAATTATATAACTAACTGAGCTTGCTAAGATTATAAGTTCCCTGTTATTCATAACCAACTTTTTTGGTGTTTTAGATAACAGGGCTCCTATAAATTTACTGGTAAACCTTAAAGATACCAATATAGCAAATACGAATATGAAAAAAAATACAGATTCTGTATTATGCATTTGTCTCAGTTTTCTTATGGTCTAAGATTTCTCCTCTGAATTTCTGAAGTAAAGCTTTAAGTTCTTGTGCTGTTTTTCTCGCCCTTGTACCAGCACTTTTATTACCTTTGTAAAACTTCGTAGCATCTACTGAAAGCACCTCGGTCAATTCTTTGATTTTTTCTAATGTTTCCATCTTTAAAAATTGTTAAAGTTTATTATTCAAAAAAGTTTAATTTTTTCTTTCTGGTTGTAAATAGAATGGGGTTTTTTTCATTTCAGATTTTTTTCCATCAACTTGTAAATTTCAGTCATAATTTCCAAATCTGACTTACTAAATGGTTTGTCAAGACTGAAAACTTCATTCAAGAAACTAGGAATAGCATCTTTAATATTTTTTTGTCCTGAATTATAAAAAGTTTCAAAATAAAATTTTTTGAAGTAGTTTTTATGTTCTCCCTCCGAATTGAAATTAATATTTTCTTTCGTGAAATCCTCTAAGGTTTTTGTCCAACACCATTCGAAATGCTCTTTTTTATTTTCTTCAGAAAGACTAATTTTTGTTTCATAATTATCCTCTTCGAAATACGTATCCGAAACTTTTGTGTTGAGGGACTTGAAAAAATCACCATACAACTCGACTTTCTCGAAGTTCATATTATTGATATTAAACCAAACTATCACTTCATCCTTAGGAACCGGCTTAGATACCCAATTAAAAAAATTCTCCATAGAGTTCATCTATGGAGAATATAATAAATTGATACTATTTGTGAATTTTTACTGAGTTTTTTTGTTATAACCAATTAGATTCTTCATTTTTTTCATTTCCTCACGGATAAGTTTTTCAGATTTGTCCTTTTCAGATTCCAATTGATTTACAATTTTTTCAGCTTTGTTAGTTGAACCTTTTCTGATACTTTTCAAAGAACCTTCCATTTTCTCAGTACCATTGACATCCACAGGTTGTGGTTGTCTTTTATAAGAAACATTCATTTGTTCTGCTCCATATAGATTGTCCTCGAAGTTCTTCATGAATCTGTCCCCAACTTCACTTGGAACAACGTTTCCGAGTGCTTTACCGTCCTTATCTTTAACCGCATTTCCCATTGTAGAATCACCTTTGAGATGTTTTTCAATTTTTTTCTCATCAGGTTTTATTTCATCGTAAACTAAATTGGTCATACCAGGAAACGCAAAAGCCTCGATGTACTCATCAACCGCTTGTGACGGATGGTATTTCATAGTTTTTTCTTTCATTTTTCCTAAAGAATAATTACTCTCGGGAAAATTTTCAGGGGACTCGTTAAACTCTCCTACAGAACCAGCCTTGACATATTCTTTCATTTTTTTAACGACTTGTTTTGCATAATCGTCGTTTTCTTTTTTGTCAGCCTTCAAAACCTTTTCAGTTTTTTTGAGACCTTCGGGTTTTTTGTTTCCGATATTATCTTTTTCTGCCTTATCTTTTACTTTCTTTTGTTCCATAACAATTTTTTCTATCATATCGATTAGTTCATCTTCAGTTAGTTGTAAACTTTCTTTTACTGTAGCTTTTCCCTTACCTTTCCATCCCTGTTTTGCTCTTTTAGCGAAATACAATTGACTCATCTTAGTTTTATCTTTTTCTAGAATTTTATCACCAGCTTCTTTTTTCTTTTCATTTTGAACTTTTAGTTTTTTGATGTGAGCATTCAATTGAGCGATTGTCATATCAGAATATTCACCAGTTTGTTTCACATCAACATCCCCCTCCCATTTTTCACCCATCTCTTTTCTTTGGTTTTTTATGTTGGAGTAAACACCAATAACTTTGGATTTCCTTCCGTCAAACTCATCTCTACCTTCTTTAGATTCTTTAACATCGAACTTTTTACCATCTACTTCAAAACTATCTTTTCCCGATTCTTTTGCCTTAGCTAAAGCACCAGTAAATGCATTTCCTTCCTCTGTTTCTCCATCCTCCTCAGTCATTTTCATGACTCTGATTTTCATAGGACCATATTTTTCTTTGTAAGTATCGAATAACCTTTGACCTCTTTCATCAGGCGCAAACCATTTTGTTTGTTTACCATATTTGTCATACATAGAAGCAAAATCATCGAATAATTCCTCGTCATAGTCAAAATCAAATTCACCTTCAAAATCTTCATCATGCTCATTGTACCATCCATGGTCATCAGAGAATGAACCAAAAATTTTGTTCTTTATAGCTGCACCAATTTTATTATCCTCAAGACCTTTACCAACGTAAGTGGGTTCTTGTGCCGATAACTCCTCAGCATCCTCTTCAGCATCTTCATCACCTTCGTAATCACCAGGAATAGATTCATCTACTTCATCTTTGGATTTTTTCTTTCTAAGCATCTTGAAATCCTCGGAATCTATTTTACCGTTTTTATTTTTATCTAATTTCTTTTGATTTCCATGGAGCTCTTCATCAACTTTGATTTCTGTCCATTCGCCACCCTCTTCAAGTCTTTCAAGTATTGTTTTACTCTTTGACTCAATTTCCTCTTTCAGAATTTTGGAAATCATTTTGTCTATATTCTGTTCAAAATTTTTCATTTGATTTTTTTTATATAAATATCTTTAATTATCGTTTAGTTTTAGAATATTCGAATTCCAAAATGGTTTTGATAACATCTTCGCTTATGTTATATTTTTTGGAGACATTTGTGATTGCTTCTTTTACTGATTCATTCTTTGAAATCTTAAGTGCATTTATGTCTCCTTGATTACAATAAGGAAATCTTGTACACTTCTTTTTTACTTTGACGAATGCTCCACCCTTATATTGAGTTTTTCTTGAAGGTCCCCAATCTTTTTTCTTAGTTGACTTAGCCCACATTGCAGGGGTTTCATATCCACCAACTGAACCTGAAGTTGTTGCCTCTGTTGTCTCACCCGTTTCAGGTGCTCCAAATCCCATAGCCCCAACCGCAACACCCTCTTTCAATTTACCTGGAGTTTCTTTGAAGGAGTTTTTTACAAAATCACTATCAGCAAAAGCAACTTGACCTACATAACCTCCCGATGAACCTGAACCAGTTGCTTCTTTGTTCTCAGATTTTGAAAATGAAGTTAATTTTCCAATTGGTTTCTCCATTTTTTTAATCTTACCAATTATTTGTTCTTTGTTCTCTATTTTTGTCAACTTCGTATAATATTTTGGGTCTTCGAAAAGGTGGTCCATTGCAATTTCTTTTGCCTTTTTTTTGTCTTCGGTATGTTCCATTTCCACCTTTATTCCCTTCTCTAATTCTTTTTTCAACAAATCAAAAATCTCAACAATCTTTTTAGCATCTTCAGTCTTAGCGTGTTTTTTTGCAATACTGAATAATGTATGACTGTCGGAAAGGCCACCCTTAAGTTTCTCTTGTTCTTTCATTTCTTTCGAATATTTGTTCATGTCTTGAATTAATGTTTGAGATTGTTCACCCCCCGACTTGGACATATAATTTTTAATCAAATTTTTTTTGAAAATTCCTTGACTTGTATTCATATTAAGCGTTTTTTAATCTTGGTTCCCAATAACTTCTATTTTGCCACATGAATTGATAAAACTCTCTGAACATCTTTACAGTAAGTTCTTTTATCTCGCCTTCTAGTTTTCCTCTTTTGATTTCCTTTTGAATTTTATCCATAAGTTTATTTTCATATTGGGATATTGTACTAGATTCCATGAAGTCTCTAATTTCCTTTCGAACTATTCTTTCAATTTCTTTTATTTCGGTGCTTGTAAGTGCCATTATTTGTTAATAATTAAAAACCCTAAAACTAAGATTATACCAGTACCAACGATGGATTTGAATTTACCTTTAACTTTTTCTTTTTTCAAGTCAAATTCGAGCTTCTTGGAGTACTTTTCCATTATTTCGAATTTTTGTTTCTCTGAACCAATGATGTTTTGATAGTTTTCCTCTTTGAGTCTCAATGTATTGATGATAGAATCTTTCAAACTTACTTTTTTTTCCGTCTCAACCAATTGTTGTTCTGTAAGCTTCAGTAGGGCCTTGGCTGAATCACCACTGAGTACGTCTTTCATAATCTGTTTTACGACAGGTATTGGGAAGCACTTAGTATTACTTGTTGTATCTGTCTGTGAAAAAACTGTCAAGCTCACGAACAGTAAGCTTATCAACGTTGCTAATTTTTTCATGATAAATTTCTTTTACTATGGTCTTTTGACCTTTTATTTTCCCTATGTGGGCGTCAACCTCTTTGATTTCCTCATTAAAATCGGATATCTTATCTTCTAATTTCAAGTTATCTTCATGTAATTGTTTGATAACCAAACTCAATGAATCCAACTGTTCTTTTTGACTTGCGACCATCTTTACGTTTGGTGTTAAGAAAAATACTAAGTAGTATAATATAAACAATCCAAGTAATCCTTTTAGAATTGACTTGTAATTTGATTTTATGAAATTCAGAACGTTATACATTTTCTTCCCTCGTTTTTTTCCTTCCAGCCAATATTTTAGCCCATTTTGATTTAAACTTTTCAAAGAAGGTTTGGAGTTTATTAAGAGTATCCAATAAATCACGGTCTACTTTAATCATGTTTCCTTGTATATAGATTCCGCTATCTTCACCTATTGAAAACATGAAATCAATGTTTTCATCAATCAGTTTTCCAGACCACTGAACATTATTAGGATAAACGTTTAGAGTATTGAAATCTACCAAATCTGAAACCTCATCGATAAACTCATCCATCGTTTGTTGGAAAGCAATTTTATCATCACTTGTAATATCTAAGTCGGTTTTATACTTACCGTGAAGTGCTAATATTCCACCTGAAACTCTGTATTTTTGTACTTTATCATTAGGAGGGGTTTTAGCTTCCTCATCTTGAAACTCTTCATTGTCTTGGTCGATTTTTGTTTCAATGTCTCGGGCAACGTCAATTTGAGTGTCAGTTTGACCATTCAGATTAACTTGTTCAAAAATCATCTTTGATTTTTTCAAAAGTGATTTTATCTCATCGTATCTCTCGTTGTGTATGTTCCTCATTTTCAATATTTTTAATTAACATTTCGAAATCAAAAGCAGGACTCAGGTCCGTAAACCTAACATCAAAATTACTTCTTGAGGAAACTCCCTCAAACTGTGCCATACCTTCAATCTTGGTATTATGCCCGACACAGGTTTTTTTTATTTGGAGTTCATCACACAAATCAGAACAAATTTTACTCGTTTGGAGAATCTGTTCTTCATTGTATGGGTCCCAAAAAAAGTAATCTCTCCACTTTTTTTCGAAAACCTTACCTTTATAAATACTCCCATTCCAATTAATATAATGGTCAGTAAGTGGTTTCTTTTCTAACCACCCAAGATTTTCTAAGACTATAATAATTGAATTTTTCTTAACTCCATCATCAACAAAATAATTAGAATAACCAGTCTCATCCAACAATTGAATAACCTCCCCCTTTCTTGATATAACAAAATGGGGTATTTTGTCATACTTCCCATTATACCTAAATTTAAGGGAGGTGAGATATTCCCTCACCTCCCTTGATGTATGACAAAGAATTATTTGTTTCTTATCCCTATTTTTTCCTAAGGATTTAAAACTTCCATATTTTTCATGTTCGAGCATCCCTTTTTAAATAACTCAATCTTTTTTTCTCTCTTTCTTCCTCAGATTCTGACTCGTTTATTGGTTTCATTTTTCTAAGTTGTTCCTCTAAATTTCTCAAATCTTCTTCAGTTGGAATATACGGTTTTTCTAAATCCTCTGATTCAATTTTTCCTGCTTTCTTACTGAGCTCTTCAATATCCAATTCTAAAACTTTCCCATTTTTCCCTTCTTCTTCAAATTTAACTAACATGTGTAAAAATGAAAGAGAGATAATTGGTAGCATACCACCTGCAAACAAAGCTAAAAATCTTTTGTGACCAACAGGGTCTCCCGATTCAACACCCATAAAACTTACTATCGGGTCTACCATGTCCACCCAGTCTTTGAACGGTTGACCATTGATATCAATGTATTGATAAGCAAAAAATATATTACCTATAAATTGTATAAGAGTTACTATTACAAAGGGAAAATACACTTTTTTTCCCATCTGAGCTGCTATTGCCGCAAGAGCTGAAAGTGCCGCAATTTCAATTCCTATTGAAAGATATATTGCCCAACTGAGTGGGTTAGAAATACCATACCATTTTGTGACGTGGGAAATGGAAACAATCGCAACGGTAATAATTGGAACCAAGAAGGCTCCGTAAATTAACGTTTTGAAATTTTTCTCAATCCAGTTCATTTATTTTTTATTTAATTTTTTTATCTCCTCTTCTATTTCAGTTTGTCTTCTTACATCCAAAAGTTTTCTATCAGTTGCCTGAATCATTCTCTTTTCTGCTTCCAAACCTGAAATTTTGAGTTCTTTACTCAACTCGTCCTTCGTGAAAGTTGAGTCTTTTATTGTTTGGATTTCTTTTTTGATTCTTGTAATCTCACGAGAATCTCCACATCCCTTAAAAAAACTAAGAAGGGCAATAACCAAAACAATTATAGTGAAGTTTGTTTCGATGAATTTTTTCATTTTTTTATAATTTTGATACAACCTTAAAATATAAAAGGTGTATTATATAAATACACCCTTTAATTGATTTATAGGAAATCAAACAGTATTCCCGTTTCGTTTCGTAGTTTTCGGAGTGCCTTCTCCTTGATTTGACGTACCCTTTCTTTGGTCAAGGAAAAATCATTACCAATATCCTCGAGGGTTCTAGTATTTCCAGTAAGCCCAAAATAGTCTTCTATAATAACTCTCTCACGTTCATCCAAAACATCCAACATAGAAATTAGTTTGTCTTTCAACGTTTGTTCAGTTGACTCACATGTGTCAGCAGCCTCAGCATTTGGATTAATCAAAACATCCATAAGTGTATCTCCATCCTCATTTAAGGGACTATCCAAATCCACAGTATAAGGAAGATTAACAAATTTATCGGGCAACTCCACACCGGCATTGTCCAATTCTTTTTTTGCCTTTTGTAGTTCTTGAACGACGTTTACGGGAAGACGTATAGTTCTTGCGTTCTCATTCAGAGACTGTAAAATAGATTGACGGACCCACCAAACAGCGTATGAAATAAAACGAAGTTTTTTTGACCAATCAAAATTCTCAATTGCCTTCATCAAACCATAATTCCCTTCTGCAATCAAATCAGGAAAATCTAACCCTTGATTCTGATATTGTTTTGAAACGGTAATCACAAAACGTAAATTACCTTCCAACAATTCTTTTTTTATACAATCCCTCTCGGACTGTGAGGTCTTGGGATTTAGCATTTTTTCTGACAACTCTCTTTCCCTTTCGGGTGTCATAACCGTTAACTTTCTTATGTCTTTCAGATAGCTTGAAATCTCTTCTTGATTAATGGGGATTACTGATTTTTCTCTCATATTAGGATTGTTTTATTCTGTTTCTCATTTCTGTTGAACTATAGTTATGTGTTCTTTTATTAAAATATAAACCCATTTTGTTATTTTCACAAAGATGAAAACCTGTAAAATTTTTTCCCTTATAATCTTCACCTATAATTCGAGGGTCCATATTTTCGGTTTGGAGAATTGTTTCTAATTCTTTTTCGGTTTCATAAGGTATAATATCGTCCACGTAGGAGACTGCTTTCAACTGTATATATCTCTCATATAAACTTTGTATCGGTTTGTTTTTAGATTCCCGTTCAATCGAAGGGTCAACAAGTAATGCACAAATCAAATAATCACATTGCTCTTTGGCCTCTTTCAACATAAGAATATGACCCGCATGTAATAAATCAAAAGTACTCGCTGTAATTCCTCTAATCATAATTTTTCAGAATAATCGTCAAGTATATCTTTTTC
>SXGQ01201232.1_pt1 | contig 10210 bp, 12 predicted proteins | sample 3178371 | NCBI WGS metagenome assembly SXGQ01 (sample SAMN11356859, study PRJNA531348) | freshwater metagenome | isolation source: freshwater sample F1-20 | place: China: Fuxian Lake, Yuxi | collected 2017-12-25 | reverse complement strand
GTACACCTGGAATCTCACACTTCTTCCTATCAACATTGATAACATTATGCCCTGCTTGAACTAGTAGCCTACAAGTAAGATTACCGATAAAGCCGCTGCCGCCGGTCACTAATACTGTCTTTGGTTCTCGTTCAATGTTTTTCATGATATATGTTTCCTAATTGTTTCGTATAAAATCTTGCCGCTAAAGAAATCCTGTTGTAGAATATCTACTTGTTCTTCTAATTGTTGTATCCTAGATTCATATGAATCCATGTGCTGCTGGATTGTTAGACACAGTTGCTCTCGATGTGTTTCATATGCTTCAAACGATTCAGTCCATTCACTTGGATATTTGAATATCTGTAACGCCATTTCACTGTAGCTAAGACGATCTGGTACAAGTGGTATCGCACCAACTGCTGCACCCTCATACCAACTGATACCTAATGTTTCTTGTAGATTAGCACTGAATACCATTTTAGCTTCTCCTAGCAGTTCGTGATATTCCTGCTTAGAAAGGCTCTTCTCTTGGCATACTACAAATTCGTATTGGGGTAGATGCTGTGCTAGATCTTTAAAAATATCTAATTGTTTTTCTGGCGCAATGCGATGCGGGAACAATATAAGGTTACGCTTGTTTTTGTTTTTATAACCATACATCATATGTTCTAAATATTCCATCGGCCAACCACATCGAATAATCTTACCTTCTCGGCAATATCTATGTCGAACAGTCTCCGGATCTATCCCCAGTAAGTTTAGACTAAACAAATCAATATGAAAATCTGTAGCAAAATAGTTATGATCAATGGCATAGAACAGTGCCTTTTCGGTATGTCGTACCCAAGAAGCATTACCAATGAGCCGACCTAAAAAGTCCGCAGGATCATAACTTCCAGCATGCCACATACCACCAATCATAATTTTAATACCCAACAGCTCTGCCATATATTTTAGCTGTAGAATTGTTGGGTTCCATGCGTCAGTATATAGGAAGTAGTCCCCGTCTTTAATTTTACCAGCAGCAAACATCTGTGAAATAGTTTTTAACTGTTCGCTTTTCCAGTAGTTAGTGCCACTAAAATTTAGGAACGCCCCTGGTGTTGTATCCTGAGGGGCATCACTTGGACCTTCGATTACTTCGACAGGAAGTCCTGCCATCAGCATCTGTGATGGCAGGAACTGCTTCCATTGTTTAGTATATCTAGTCTCTACCGGTTCTAGTTCAACTATATAAATTGTCATGTGCTATTTTCTATTACCAAAAAGTTGTAGTAAGTTTAAGAACAAGTTAATGAAGTCTAAGTATAGTGTTAACGCACCACTAACTTCTGCATGACCTGTACGATCATATGCTACCATTTCACGGATCTTCTGTGTGTCGTATGCAGTAAGTCCTAAAAAAATAAGAACTGCTAAAGCACTTACAACCATCGACACCAAGCTGCTACCAATAAACAAGTTGATTATGCTTACAAGAATAATTGCAATTAGTCCTACAAACAAAAACTGTCCAATACTGGTAAGATCACGCTTAGTAGTATAACCATACAAGCTCATTGTTAGGAATAAACACACTGCACCTAGGAATGCTTGCACAATGCTTAAACTAGTATACACAACAAAGATGGTTGCAAAACTGACCCCCATCAGTGCAGCAAAACCGTGCAGCATCAAGTATGCTTGACTTCTATTGGCCCGCGGCATAAAGTAGCTAATAGCAAAAATAGCAGCCAACGGTGAAAGGACAACAATCCATTTCATCACACCTGTAAACAAGAAAGCCATTAGTGCTGGGCTAGTACTAACAAAGTAGCTAACAATCATGGAATTAAGCACGGCCATGGCCATCATATTATAGACACGAGTCATTGCTTCGTTTACTTTAACTGCGTCAGCTCTTAATGATTCTCTATAAAACATTTTAAACTCCTATTCCCAACTAAATGGGCCTTTCTTTTTAACACCAAAGTTTTTATAAGTTAAAATCTTCTCTAAATCATTTCTATCTTTTAACGATAAAAATTCATTTGCAAAGTGAAGTTCAACTCCGTTCTGTAATGCTAAATTTAGTATCTTATTAGCAATTATAGCATCGTCTGGCAAGGAATGCAAGCTAAAAAGTACAATAGCATCTGGTCGCTGTAGAATATAATCCTCTAAAATTGGCAACCAATGTAAAAATTCATTTTCAAACTGTACACCACTATGATTAATTTTGTGTTTTGCACAATATGAATCTATCATAGTACGTTGTATGTACATTGGAATGTTTGAATCAAAATCTGTATTATTACTGGTGTATGCTACTACGACCTTATCAGTATAATCCATTTGGATGTCTTGTGCATAGTCCCCGGGCATTCTAAAAAATCCACCCGGTAGTCTACGCCAATATTCTTCACCTTCAATGAGCAAGTGCCAGTCAATACTCATCCGAGTATAATTTGTTTCATTGTTCACGTTTCCGTGAATATGTTCTTGGTGAAACAAATGTGCTTGACCGGGAACAATTTCTACAGGCTTTGAATATTTTACACACGCTTCTTCAAATTTGGAGAGAGGCCATTGTTCTGTAATAGTTTGCTTTGTGATACGGCGACTGTTTTCGGTGTCCATAATCCACATACTATTAGTACCTTCGCACTTGGTTAGTGCCATCCAGATAGTACGCTGGCCTCTCCCATTTGAATAGAAGATACCCTGATGAAAGGGTAATCTTCTACTCTGCTTTGCTTGATTAGGAATCACTACATTTAGTGTAGCATTCCGCTTGATGAGATACTTTTTATTTCCAATGAGAACTTTACCGTATTCTTCAGCAAAAGAATCAAATCTTTCCATGAACTCTTTACGGCCAAATGCAGACTGCACATATGCTTGTATTTTTACAAGTTCTGGTACAGTCACATATTCATGAATAGTTTCCAGACTTTTTATGTCTGGCCGCACTTCATGAATAATATCCAATACCCATTTATTCCATGGGTACTTAGCTAGATTATAGTCTAGTGTTTTATTTTCCCAAGCTGAAAGAGTATCTTCAAGCATCATAATTACATTGCGTTCTTTTTGTCTTGGATCTCTGCACGGCGAGCCTTAGTTAGCTTACCAAGTTCACCTAGAGCCTTACGAGCGCGAGCGGCTGCTGCCTTAACGCCCTTAACTTCAAATGCTTCTGATTCCTTGAGGTATTCATCGAATACTGCCTTAATCTTTAGATGTGTCTCAGTCATATGTTTCTCCTATTATCTAAAATATGTTGGACCGTCTACTTGCCAATCATCTGATGGCTTTGGAAAGTCAATTTCGCAACCGTTTTCATTATCTTCGGCTACGCTGATTTTTAGCCAACGATTAGGGTATCTACCCTTAATTGTTTTAGCTAAATCTTCTGCGATCATTTCGCAGCTCTTGTGATTCAGTTCTAGTACACCCTGACTGTACTGACGTTCTATCCAACGTTTAAACTGAATAAATTCAATGTCTCGATCGTCATGAAATACTTCGATCCAAACTTTGAAATAGAAAATGTGCCTATGCGGCACACCTAGAAAACTTACGTCATCCCAGCTACCTGTGGCTAACTTAGGATCAGTATCGGCACCCGGATACATATGGATGCCTTCTTTTTGAAATGTAACCCAAATAGTTTTCATTCTTTATCCTTAACTTGTGTGGCTCTAGCACGTCTTAGCAGCTCTTCGTGGATCTCATGATCATAATATTTGCCTGTTTCTTTTCTTAGGCGATTACGCTCTGAAATATATTTGTTAGTCTCCCATACAAACCAAGTCAAAACGGAAAAGAAAATAAATGCGGCTGTGCCCACAATTATGTTAACTATAGTTTCAATCATTTATTAAACTCCTTTTCTATTTGTTCTAGTTCTTCAGGAAACTTAGCACCACACTTTCTAACAAACTTGATAAATTTGAGAAATACTTCTTGCAGATCCTGTTCAGTATCTAGACTTTCAACTTCTATAATTGTACTAACAATAACTCCATCATCGTCACATTCTAATTTTATATTCATATATTGTATAATATTGCACTTTGGATAAAGGTCAAGTAATTACTTCATCCTTAGTGTATTTAGACCAATCTGTGAATTGATCTCTGTTTTGTAGGCTGTGTAAGCTATGGCACCAAACACCCGGATTAGATTCTTTAAATCCTTTGTCATCAATTTTAACTGTAGCGTTGTAATTAAATATTCTAATATAGGGTAGTTTAACACTAATCATCGGAATGAAGTTATCATATTCATTCCAACCATTATCGTGAAACCATGGATGATTAGCATATTTGCTGTCAAAGTCTAGTGTAACCCAAATACCATCTTTTAGTAGTCCAGTGACCAGCTTATCCCAATTATCCCAATCTTTATCATCGGGGACAAAACTTTGGTTAGCACCTAAATAAATATGTGGGCATTTGTTGTTTAATGCACGAGCCAGGATTTCTTCTTTAGGCTGTAAACCTACAACAAATAGAGTTCTCTGTCCGTATGCAGGTGTATGCTCTACTTCAGTTCCGATGAAGAACTTTGTGCTATCGTCATGGCCGTCTCTATTCTTCACCAAAGCCTCCCATCATTGCCGGATCAAGCATTTCTTCTTCTCTGCTAACAGTTTCGTCGTGTACTGCGGTTGACGTTTCTTCAAAGAAACTTGTATCGAGATGTGTTTCAGTAGCATAACTACCAAAGCTAATTTCTTCTAGGAACTTACTATACTTGTCAATTAGTTCGTACGGATTGGGACATGCTGGATCTAATACTTCTTGTACGAAACTATCAAAGTACACTACACTATAAGGAATATAAGGACTAAACTCATTTGTTCCTTTATTTGTTTTATCGTTGATCCAATCACTGTAATGTACATTAGCCCGATACTTTTCCATATCAGCTAAACGATTGGCTTCTTGAACTGCGGTGATATGATTGTATACGCTATGCGCCATATAGTAAAGATAGCTCTGTGTGTCCCAGCTGGTGCTTTCTTTTGTCTTAGCTTTGTTGTTGCGATCTAAGTCGCCTTCTTCCATACAACAAATGTCGCCAGCAACAAGACGTTCCATAATTGGTCCATTGAACGGCATTGGCAATGTACTGCCCTTTAACTTTTGATTATCAAAAGCGCGATTCATGAAGTAACCAAATCTCTTTGGGGAGAAGTAGTTATAACTATAACATTGACCATAGGCTGTATTCACAAACGGACTAGCAGCATCAAAGCTAATTGTAATGCTTGGACTGTCATACTTACGAAGCACACGCTGGATACTAGTGAGGTAGCAAGCCCAATTCAATTTACCAGTACCTAGGAAGTGGATCCAACCTTTGCCCTCCAGTAAGCCATCTTCGCGTAACTTTAGAATACGCTTTAGTGCAATAGGCATGTTACGCATGTTAATACCTGCGAATGCGTAGCCCTCTAGTGTACGATCAGCATCACCATAGGCGGCAGCAACAAACTTTGGATCACTAAAGTGCTTCACACTTTCATACCAATCGTCTGCGCTCTTTTGATCAGTGCCTGACAGGACATTAAGAAACTTAGTCTTACCTGGTACGCGATTACGCACAAAGTAATCTAAGTTTAACATACTAATATCAATGGTATCTTGAATTTTAGTTAGTCCCGTCTTTTTATTGTACGGAGGAACAGCAGCGAAGCCTGGAATATCCAGTGTCATTGCCCAATCGGATGTATGCTCTAACCAACGCAAAATCTTCTCGCAAAGTGCAATACGGCTAGGGTCGTTTGGATCCTTTGCGTTAGACCAATCTAGTTTGAGTACTCCGCTTGCTACCTGAAACCCGCCTGAATCACCCAAAATAGTTGTGTAACTACGATCACGCAATTGCACCATCGGCTCTTCAGCGTCGCTTCTAGCAGGATCTAAGTGTGCGTGGCCTGCTGAATATAGTCCGTATGGATAATGGTAATAGGCTTGATCCTTTTTAAGGAAATCAAGTCCAGCATTGCCATTTTCAAATCCAGCTGGGGTACGCCAGTCACTAGGATTAGCTAGTGTCTTTTGTAGTTGCTTTGTGTAGAAGCTGCTGATAGCAGGCAAATACACTGCATAATCACTTTGACGCTTACCTAAATCAGTCATATTAACCCTTCGCTGGGAGCAGATATGTATACTCGCCTAGTCCGCTTAGTACCTTAATCTGTAGCAACCCCTTGTTGTTGATGCTTAGTACAATGTTTGCACTATCACCTAGACGTAGAATCTTTAGCACGATATCTAAGGGCCATCGGAACTCGTGTGTGATATCACCATCAACACCCTCTGCAATAAGAATCTTTGTGCGATCACTTACACCATCACCAATATGAAAGAACAGTTTGCCATCTTTGGTCTTTGGAGCAAAGTTAGCTTCATACGCACCGAGTACGCTGTTGAAGTAACCGAGATCCTTTAGGTTCTTTGCTGTTGGAATGATGTTAACATCAAACTCTGCGCCTTTAAACTTGATTTCCTTTAACTGCTGATTAACAACATCAGCGAGCATAAAGCGATAGTGTGCGTCAGTACCGTCAGCAGCAACAAACTCAACTTCAACAGGAACATCTTCACCGTTGCGATTCTGTGTCGTTATCTGAACAGTTGCATTTTCATCGTCAAAGCCTGGATATTGTAAGTAACCCTGTAGCACTCCCATACGGCTCAGGCCAATAGTAGCGTCAACAAAGTCTGGTACAGGGTTTACAGTCTTGCCCTTAAAGATAACTGTCTTATCTCCGTCAACAGTTTCAACAGATGTTTCTTCCATTGTACCTGAGATCTTTACCATTTCAAAAATACCCAAACTATGGGTATGCTTTAGCACATCCTTTAGGGTGTCTTTAATATAATTATTCTTAGCCATGTTTATTCGCGCTCCAATGTTGCTGCTTCTTTGATTAGTTCTACAAGTTCTTCAATTGAACTACAGGTAATTTTCGCCGCAGCCCAATCATCCTTCTTGTTGCGACCACCAATTTCAATCATGAAGCCGTTGTCGTACATGTTAATAGTAAAGTTATCATTTACCTTAACAAGTTTGTCTGAAATCTTCGTTACTTTTGCCATTATGATTCTCCTAGATTATGTTTAGTATACATTAATATTTAGATCTGTCAAGTGAAATCATACACTTTTCTTTGACTAAAATTCAAAAAACTCACCAAATGCTTCACTCTCTTTGGTTCTATTAAGATCCCATCCCATTTGTCCTAGTACATTTTGTATCTTTTTGTCTAGTACCGCAGTCTCCATTTCTACCTCATCAAAAGGTAGTTCTTTAAACCATTGGGGTAGATTGGTCTCATCAGTAGGATATGCAATACTCTTATATCCCATTGGGTTACTTTTTAGTCTGCAAACAATTACTTTAGCACCATCCATAATAGTCGTACTGTATGCGTCACTGTGTGCTTGTTTTAGCTGATTCCAATTGATGCTTGCCCTAACATGGCCTGGTATAGTACCATCATCGCTGTCTTCTGCAATTTCTTTTAGCCGCAGCAGACGAATGTTCTTTTCGTTCGCTTGTTTCTTTTCAATTTTCTTAGTATACTGTGTGAGGTTATTGACACGCTTAGGCATACCCTTCTTCCAGGGTTCGATACTTTGAAAATCCTTTTTGAACTGCTTGATGTAATCAATAACTTCTTTTTCGCCTTTGCCGCTAAGGGCATCAAACAATATCTTTTCTAGAAAGTCTTGTACAAACTCGGGCGTGTCACTGCGCTTAATTTCCATGCCCATAACCTTGAGCTTACCACCTTCTGGTTGGTAACCTTCAATATCCCAACAGTTAATAGCGTAACGCTTTTTAGTAATGAATAATCCTGCACGACCAACTACTTCTCGGCCAGCTTTTAACACCTCGCCGGATTTCAAGGGAACATTAAAATCTTGTTTTAGAAATTCTGAAAATGTGCTGCTTACTGTATCACTAATATGATCATATAGTTTTACCGCACTGTCTAGATCTAATTCTGTATCTTTTGGTAGTGCAGAAGTAGCAGTAAAATATACAGAGTCAGTGTCACCATAAATAATACATGACCCTAAGTGATCGTACTCGCCAGTGAGCAGCTCGTTAGTCTTAGCTGCCATGTGTCGTGTAATACGTCTACCTGTTAGCGTTGTACTCTGCCCAATGCGTTTATCAAAGAAGCGACAACCTGGATTCAAAATAGCTCCATACAAGCTGTTCAAGTTAATCTTCTTAACCAGCTGACGTTTATCCCAGTATGCTGTTTCTTCTGACGTAGTTGCTTCTTTCTTTTTCTTCTGAAGATCCTTACGTTCGCTGTACCAACGCTCTAGCAATCCGGGAACAATACCCTGTACATCTGTTTTAAAGATAGTACCATTAGCACTGATATTCCATGGCTGACCACTTTTAAATACTAGATTGTAAATGTCTGCGCCGGTACACTCCAGTCGCTCGCCACTCTCAAGTTCTAGTACTAGCTGATGATTAATGTCTTTGTCAATTACATATTCAAATTCATTTGTACCAAATTTACCTGACCATGCATCAGCAAAGCTCATCTTTTGCAATCGCATTTTACTTTGAATTTCTTCATCTGTATAAGTAGATTTAACTTGACCAACAATCGTTTCAGGCGCCATGTTAAGTGCGCGAAACACGCTCGGATATAGGCTGTTAATGTCCATACTGCCTACCCATTCGTGATAACCCTTCTTTGGAAATGCCACATAAGCACCTGCCGCTTGCGTATCGGAATTATCACTGCTACGAATTCTATCAGGCACAACAAAGCCTCGTCGATGTGCTTCGTTTATGATAGCTTGTTCTGTGGTTGCTACGGCACCCATTGTTGTAGGCAACAGCACAGTATTATCATGTGCAATTGTATTTGCTAGGTCAATAAACTGTAGCTTCTTATCTAACTTGTTAAGTAGCACAGTATCTTGAATGTTATAATCTAAAAACTTTTTAAAGTCGTGATTATATAGACGATCTAAACTGCCTTCATATGCAACCTTTCGTTCACCGATCTCCATCTCACCGATGTAATCTAGTCGATAGCTGTGGCGCTCTTCGTAGTTGTACTTACGATACAGTTGCATATAGTCTAAATGCACACGACCAATTAGGTCATAAGTTTGTCGCTCACTACCAAATGCTTCATACATTCTTTCTTTTGGCAATTGGTCCCAGAGACATAAGCGTCTTGTATCGTTTCGGCTCAATACCTTAACAATTCTATTAAGTGTGTAAGGAATATCGTAACCTTCACTGTTCCAACCGCTTAGTATGTCTGCATCTTCAATCAACGACAAAAACACTTCAATCATTTCTTTTTCAGTTTGAAAAAGCATGACCTCAGGTATATCTTTAGCAATATTCTGTGCCTGATCCCAACTAAGAGTTTTAGGAGGAACAGCTAAACAAATCATTGCTTCTAGCCACTGTAGATAAACACCGATAGCTGTAATTGGCATGAAAGCATCATCGGGGCTAGCATAGCCTCTCTGCGGATCAAAGTCTACCTCGATATCAAAAAATGCTGTTTGAAGTTTAGGTGGTTCAACACCACTATAGTGTTTCGCAATAGTTTTGTTAAGAGGTTTGATGTCGCTTTCAAACGTTCTGTTTGAGCTGTTGATCGCAACATTTTTACGAAAGTCTTTGTATGACTTACATCTTATTTCGGCAACAGGCTCGCCATAAATACTGCGGTGGTTGCCTTTTGGATCCGCGACATAAAAATTATATTCGGGGCGATGTTCTACTAGTACTCGTTTACCGTTAACACGTTCCGCGACATATACTACATCTTTATTCTTATCGTAGAAAGCGTCTACGTAACTCATGCATGAATCCTATCTAATGATTTTATATTATACATAAGAATGCCAGTTTTGTCAACTGAATCTTTATGTTATTTCTTTATCTATATAGCCGATAGCTCTCTCAGCCCAACTAACGCTTTGACTAATAGTTAGATGGCAACTTCTATCTGCAACAGGAATCTGTCGTTCTATTATACTATTGTGAAGCGCATCAAATTTTGATTTAGGAAGGAAATCCTTTTCTTCCATTACTGATACTGGCCCATCAATAATATACTTCAACTTGTGAACATAATTGGTATTGCGCCATATTGGAAATATATTGTTGAATATAATAAAAGGCTTGTTCACTGACTTGCATAGATTAATAATGTGTTCTATATATACTTCAT
>SXGQ01516896.1_pt1 | contig 10211 bp, 11 predicted proteins | sample 3178371 | NCBI WGS metagenome assembly SXGQ01 (sample SAMN11356859, study PRJNA531348) | freshwater metagenome | isolation source: freshwater sample F1-20 | place: China: Fuxian Lake, Yuxi | collected 2017-12-25 | reverse complement strand
TGATTTCAGGAGTTGATGTTTTTGTCTGTGCCATGACCGTGGTAGATGCCAGCATGGCCAAGATGGCGAAAAGTTGTTTCATGATTGATTTCCTTTGTTTTTTATCCATTCGTCAGGTGTGATGCTGTGTTTTTTGACAAAACGATCATGCAGTGCTGTGGCAGTGATTCCAGATTTTTTAGCGATGGACTGCATCATGTGATCAATGGCATCGTAACTGTGTGGATTTTTTAGATCTTTCACTAGATCCTGCACTGTATCCTCGCGAACCTTGGTGGCCACGTTCTTGGCCGGACCACGACGTTCTGGATTGGGATCTTCTCTGCGTTTCTTGGCACCGGCTGCGGCACGCTTCTTTTTGCCCAGAGCATAGGCTTTGCTCTGTGGCAAGCACTTGGGCTTGCCTTCTTTGCTGGATCCACGGGCACATGGACCACGGATCTTGCCGTCGGGACCAAAACGAACCCACTTTTGTTTGAACCACTTTTTTAGATCTTCTTCCAGTTCATGCTCACTCATGGACACACAGTTGGGCACCATCCTGTCACCTTTTTTCTTGACACCCTGCTGACTGTAGCCGTCCCAGCACTTTTCATCCAGTTGCTGTTGTTCATCGGCACGTTTGTTGGCATTGATGTAGCGTCGATACACCGCGGCTGCCGAAGCCTTGCCTGCGGCTCGCGCACGCTGTTCCATGGCCACAGCCGCCTGTATCTTGTGTGCATGGCTTCGTCCACTGTTTCTTATCTTTGACACACTGGCTCTGGCATCCTCCACCGTGGCGAACTTCAACCCTGTGATGGTGCCACGGGGATTTTCATCTGTGTAAAGATCACTGTGCTGTTTGCTGTCAGCAGGTTGACCAGGTTTGCGTGCCACACGACTGGCTTCTTCTATGCTTTCAGATTTTTTCTTTTTGACACAGTTGGGATAGCGTTTGCCGAACATGGTCTTCATGCCATCTTTGCGATAGCCTGGCCAACAGGCTTCGGGCAACACAAACTCATGTGCTTTCATTTTTTTGGCTGCCGCGGTGGTTGCACTGCTGTGGGCTGGTTTCTATACACTCTACGCTTGGGATCGTATACAGTTTTCATGGGACCAAGTCCGGCCAACTTCTTGACTCTGGCCACCATGGCATCGTACTCGTCATCGTAGTCAACTTCCTTGGGGTCGCGATAGTCAGCACCCGGTTGTTGCTCACCGCCTTCAATAGTCAGTGGTTTTGATTTACCAAAATTGGCGAACATTGCTGTCTGGTATGCATCAAATGCACCTTGACGGTAAGCAAAGTCTTGGTCACTTTGATAAGTGTGAGGACTTTTTTGTATCAGTTGCTTGCCGGCTTTTTGCTGTGCTGCCTGCCCTTGTTTGTATGCGGGCAGTGCTCTAAAGCCTGAAATGTTTTCTGGTTCAATATTGTCAGTCTCCCCGGATTGTAATGTCATTGGCACCTGACCCCGGCGTGTTTCCGCCACACCTTGCTGACCTTTAATTGCTTGTAATAAAGCACGGGCAACTACACGGTCTTTTTCTTGTTCTTCATTGTCAAGTTGACCATAATTTATTTTCATTAATTTGGCTCGTTGTGCTAATTTTGCTTCTAATTTGCCGGCTTGTCGTAATTTTTCCGTGTCATTAAATTGGTCTGGATTTTGAACAAACTTTTGTGCTGTTACGTTCCAGCCCTTATGTATAGCGTCACTAATCTTTTCAATATCTGTAACACCGGCGTCTATCATTTTCTTAGCATAAGCCGCTGACATTAAGTTTGCTTGCCAGCCAAATGTGTTACCAGGATTACTGCGTCCATAACCATATGCTTTATCTAATGCTTCGTCACTTATGGTTGCTAATTGCTGAATAGATAAATTTTGCTCCGAGCCTTCCGCCACACCTTTTTCTTCAATGTCTTCATCAGGAACTACCTGTGCTGGTATTGATTTTGTACCCAATAATTTGTAAGCCAAGAATCTGTGGTGTCCATCTAATACTTGATATCCATTTTTGTATTTGCGAACCAACAATGGGGGAAGTTTATCACCTTGTTTCAATCCAGCAACAATCTTTTCAACATTGGCCTTGCTGGCAGGTTGATTCATTTTGTCATCAGGTTCAAATCCTACCAAACGGTTTGCGGGAATGTTTACAACAGGCAAACTATCAAATCCTGCGTCATCTATTGTAGCACCATAATAATTGGGATCTGTTGATAGTTCAACCTTGCCTTCTGCCATGCCTTGCCCCAATTGTTTTAGATCAACAGTCAATACAACTTTTACACTGCCACCAAAGCCAGATCCAATTGAGATACGAGAATACTTACGGTCCTTGGACATTTCAACTACTTTTGCTTGTTGTCCAAGATACTTTACGGTGTCACCCACTTGAATTATTTTCATAGTGACACCGCCAATATCAACGTGCTTGTCACCAGTAAAGTTACCTTGTGGTCCCCATGGATCATCAGAGCCTTCCGCCACACCTTGTTTTATTGAGTGAGCGGGAACTATTTTACTCTCATACTCTCCAATATCAACAACATACGCCGGTGAATAGCCGCCTTTGCCCGAATCGTAACGAACTACTTTTCCTGGAACCATTTTACCTTTGTGCGGTATCATCACCGAAGAACCAGCCTTTAGTATGTCCTGACCTTCCGCCACACCTTGCTTTAGTTCGTCGGTATTTTTCACACAGTTGGGATAGGTTTTGCCAAACATCTTTTTGTTGCCTTCCCTGTGATAGCCTTTCCAGCAGGCTTCAAGTATCTCGCGATATCTCATTTTTTCTCTCCACCGGTGCCCCAGTTGGCGGCACCTTTCTTACGGCATTGTACCAGGGCTCCTGACGCATAGGCCGATGGCCAGACCTTGTACCGACTACGCACCTTGTGATAACAGGCATCTTGTTTTTCTGTCAGTTCACTTTCATGAACTATAGATCCACCACACAAAGGACACTGATCAAATGGTATGCCTTCCGCCACACCTTGCTCTACGTTTTCGCTTTTATATGTGGCTCCAGTGCAGACCCAAGCAGGTCCTGTGTATCCTTGAGGGAATGCCTTCAAATGTTGAATAGTTCTGTGCCAACCTTCAATCAAATCATAACCGTTGGCTAATTTGGCAACAATAATTGGTTCCGCACTCACACCCTTTTGCTGAATCATTCGTGATTGCTGTGCGTGTCTTTCAGCATCTCTTGGAACTTGAAAGGGATTAGAACTACCACCTTCACGACTTGTAAGCATACGTTGAGTCTTTGATGTAAAGATATCAAATGTTATAGGCAGTCTAGTCAGTGTCCATTTACAATTACCAAAGTCTTGTTTATTTCTTTTTAGAAAATCTTCTAACTCTGCTTGGTCACGGATGCCCTTGGCTTGTTGATATAAGAAGTCTTTCAATACATAATCAGGCCAAGTAGGAAAATGTTGTTTCACAAAAGCAAATAAACTATTTCTAGCTTCTGACAAGCCTTCCGCCATGCCTTGTTCTTTGGCTTTTTCTTGTGCCCTGCGTCGCGCATAATCACTGGTCTGCGCCGGTTGTTTTTTACGTGGGAGTTTCTTACCACTAATGATTGCTTCTTCGCGTTCGCGCCGGCGAGCATAGTCCGAAGTTTCTGCCACACTGGAGGTCCAATTGAACAATTTATCTAGTAACATGGTAATGGGTCCTTGCTTTATTTATTTTTTCTGGCCCGGCCCCGGCGCATGTTCAGCTGCCATTGTGCCATGCGGCGCCGCTCACCGGTGCTGGATTGCGCTATTTTAGCCAGTTGTGCAAGGCTGGCTTTACGAGGAATCCCTACCCTACGGCTAAGCCCTTTGCGCCCGGGTTTGCGTCCATCCGCGAAGTTTTCTTCTATATCACGTTCTGTGATCGCAGCGATACCAGTGCCCACGCCCATGCTGGCCAGGGTGTACTTGATGGTGTCACGCCAGTTGCGACCATTCACACGACTGACCATGGTGGGTATCACTGTGTTCAGCAGAGCCTGCAGCAGCATGTTGGTCTGTGTGGGTGTGAGCCCCATGCGTTGTGCACTGGTCAGCGCCGGCCCGGCCAAGATCGCACCCACGGCTGTGATCACTCCGCCCTGGATATAGGGATTCTTTCGGCCTCGCTTCAATATCTTCAACACCTGATCTCGCAGGCCCGGCCCGGCTTGGTGCAGCAGGTCACGAGCTTGATCCACATAGTCCGGCACCGGTGCCTGGTCTGGAGTGTGCCGATCGTAAAAATCTAGCACCGCTTGGTGTATCTTTTCTGCAGGAAGATCACGGTCTTCGCTCACGGCTTTTTGGGTCCAGCGGTCCCGGGTCCAGTTGGCCAGATCAGTCAGTGTGGTCAAGCGTTCGCGGCGCATCAGTGCAATGATCTTGGCCACATGCTCGCGGTCCGGACCCGAGTTGGGTTTACGGGCATTGCTGAGATCAGCAGCCAGGCTGCGTATGGCATCCTGTTTGTAGAAATCGTAATTCAAATTGTATCGTATTTTGTCAGCTTGATCGCTCAATCGATCTTTGGCCTTGCCAAATATCAGTTCCATCCAGGGCATGAGATATCCACGATGTCCCCGGCTCCAGCTGCGACCACCGTCGTAGGCCCCGGCCAACTTGGCCACGGACACAGTGTGAGCACGGTCCAAGCGGCGCCAGGCCTGCTCATCATCGTAAAGATAGACCGGGATGCCCCGGCGCTTGGCCGCGATCAGCAGACGGCGTGCTCGGGCCGGCGCATCAGTTTCGGGTTTGACCAACACATGCACTGCCCGCACACCGCCCAAAGATATGGTAGGTTCACGGCTGAATATGCGATCTTCGGCCTCGTGCCTGCGACGATGCATTTTCAGCGGGTCACGATTGCCCCAGTAGTCCACGGCTCGGCCCGGATAGCGAGCATTGAACCAGCTGCCATCCAGCACAAACATCACGGCTGTGCTGCCCACGAAGTCATGATAGCCGCCGGTCAGGGTGCGGGTGGCACTGAGGAAATAGGGATATCCCGGGGGCGCATAGCTTTGCTCCACGTCAGTGCCCAAGGTGCTGCTCAGTTGTATCTCACCGGACTCCAGTATCTGGGTGGCTGACCATAATCCAGTATAATGATACAGTGTCGTGCTCACCCGCTCTTGCAGTGCCTGTTGTTCGCGCAGCTGGCCCTGGGCCACTAGGCGTTCCCAGCGAGCCTGATCCATGTACCAGGCGCCATTTGAGGCACGCCGGAAGCCCAGGCGTGCGAGATCTTGATCGGTATAGCTGCCCCGCAGCTCGCCAGGTCGGAGGAAATGCAGGGCTTCGCCCAGGAAATCACTCAGTATCACAGTGTATCCTCCAGGGGTCGCCAGGCCGGTATGGAGTCCAGGCCCATCTCTCTCGCGGCCACGGCCCTGTGATTGCCGTCTATGATAGCGCCCGCTGGGTCGGTCACTATGGGACGACGCCGAATGTCCTGGGGGCCGCGTTGGTTTATGCGTTCCACTTGATCATAGTCTATGTCCAACACACGGCCCAAGGGGTCGTTGCGATCAGGGTCGTCTATGATGAGATTTTCCAGCGGGGTCTGGTCCAGCCGCCAGCGCGGGTACTCCAGCACATCCTGATCATTGCGGTAGTCATGATGCTGCTGCCGGACATATCGCAAGATCTCCTGGGCCGTGGCTGTGACGAATTCTTGGGCTCTCATAGGGATATTTACCGCTAAATATCTTAATGCGCATGCAAGAAGTTACTCCCACCCGTCGTAGTGCCGCTACCAAGCAGGCCATGGCCACACGGCGCCTTTATCAGCGCGAGGGTGAGATCATCGAACGGATCTGGGACATGCGCAGACCCCGCAGCCAGAAAACCCTGCAGGCCGCCCTGGATCCCTTGTGGGATCACTATGCGCCCATCCTGGGCGCTCGTACTCGCAAGCCCGATCTGAGATTTGGGCCGGGCACCATGTATCACGGTCGCCCGCTCAGCTACACCATGAATACCTGTCCGGGACAGGTGATTGAGCTGGCACCCAGTGAGAGGAATTTCTACGTTCTCATACACGAGCTGGTGCATGCGCTTGGCCCCAGCCAGCATGGTGTGCGTTTTTCCCGGGTCTATCACGACCTGCTGAGCCACGAAACCTTCCGAGAAATGATGAGCACACCCGAGGGCATACGTTTTCTAGAATATTTGAAGCAGGAACATCCGCGCTTCGTGCGCCGGGCCTATCGGGGCTGACTCACTCGCTGGAAGTAGGCGGCGCGTTTTTCAGCGCCTTTTTGGCCGGGATTGATGCCGCGGGTCACGTCCTGTACCGAAGCCGAGTCAAAATCCGCTACCCTGGGTGCCACACGATTTTTCCAGAACCATATGGCGATACGGGCCGCATTCTGGGGTTCCGCTGCCAGGTCGGGGTTGTTCGCCAGATCCAGACCCAAGGCACGACCAGCCCGTGTGTAGTTGTCCCGGCCCGTGAGCTGGATATAGCCCCGACCACGGAATCGATAGCCATCACCGGGTCGCACATTGCCCAGGATCTTTTTGCGTTCGTATTTTTTGGCGAAGTAGCGTTGGGGATTGCGGGCGCCCTGGGGCGGTTGTTCTTCCATGTGGCGGAACTGCCCAGTTTCGGCCTTGACCTGGGCCAGCAAATGTTCCAGCTCCGTGCCAGTGAGACCAGCACGTCGTGCGGTGTTCAACAGCACATGATGCTCGGCGGGCACGAATTTGTACAGTCTCTGATCGGTATCCGGCGCCTGGCGTTGCTGTTGTTGCTGCGGAGTGACCTGCTGCATGGGCTGCTGTGCTTGATAGTTGTGGAGACCACCATAGCCCAGAGTGGCCGCTGTGGCCAGGGCCGCGGTCTTTTCGCGCCAGCCTTCGTCTACTTGATTGGGATGCCAGATCATGCTGGCCGACCGGGAGGCAGTGGGTTGGAATCCCACACTGCGATAGAACTTCATCAGCTGGCCACGGCTGACCTGCCCCTTGTCCCAGGCATACAGCGTGAGCCCAATGCCTGCTTCCTGGGCCAGCCGTTGCAGTTCCTGCATGGCCCGGGTGCCCACGCCGCGACGCAGGGGATAGGCCCAGAACCACTTGACTTCCACGTGATTGGGCCTGGCAGGATTGGGTACCAGTTCAAACATGGCCAGTTCTTGATCATCTCCTTGACCCCAGGTCATGACATGATTGCGTTGCCAGGTCTGGGGATACTGGTCGTAGACCTTTTTGATCCAGTCTCGAGCACGGTCTGACCTATCTCTGAGATATAATTCGTGCAGGAGCATTATTCAATACCGTATATTTTAGACAGCTGGTCAATCACTGAGTTCACTTGCTCGTCGCGATAGAGGATACCAACGCCCCCGGCCTCGCGCCAGGCATTCACATACTTCTTGAAATCATCCACCAACACATTGGGCTGGCCGCCACGACGTGCATAGTGGAATTTTTCCCCGGTGAAAATGGCCGAGCCTGAAGTACCGGGATTATACTTGTCCAACCACTCGCGCTTGCCATCGATGCTGGCCTGTTCGTTGCCGCGCAAGGGTGCACTCAGCACAGTGAATGGGATACGATTTCTTTTCAGCCAGCTGACCAATTCCAGACCGCCACGCAAGGGCGGCAGTGTGCGAAAGAACTCATACACGAACTCAGGACCGCGTGCATTGAGTTCCACGATGCTGGCTTCTCTTTGAGCCCGATCTCCTATGTCCTTGTAACTGCGTTTGTCATGCAGCCGTGCCCATTGGGTAAAGAAATCGGCTTGCACACCATCCATGTCCAAAAATAGGGCGGGTGGATTTTGTATTTCGGAAGCACGCATGTTAGAACCTAGGTGGTGGTGGTGCCGGTGGTGGTGGTGGTGGAGTCGGCACAAAACTGTTGGTCGCAGCAGGCGGTGGGGGTACGAATGCCGGAGCAGCGGGCATGGTGCTCACCGTATTTCCCCCCAGCGGTACGCTGCCCACAGACTGTGGTAATGCAGGTGTGGGCGGCGTATTACAATTGGCAGCTTTGGCACCTTGGGCCGCGCCGGTCATGAACGCATCCTTGCCTGTACCTGCCAGCATGATACCACTTAGGGTACCTGTCAAAAAGGTCGCGACGGGGATGATCAATTCAAAAAACTTGTTGTCCACGGGACTGATAGCGTTCAACGGCTGGGTCACAAACATAATACTATACAGCACAGTGAATACTATGCCAACCAGCGTGAGTGCCAGGCAGCCGCCAATGAACACCTTGAGGCGTATCATGAGCTCTTCTTCGGTGTAGATCGTGCGGGGCTCGTTGTTGGATCGTAATGGATTGTTCATCGGCATGCTCCAGGGGGTGGCGGCGCTGTGGGACGGGCCGGTATTGTTACGACCGGGGCCGATCCCTGCAGGCTGCGCAGGCTGTCCGGTATGGCAGTGCCAGCCGGAAACATTTTGGTGGGGTCTGCGCCCTTGAAAATGTGCTCGGGACAGGTGCGATTTACGTCGCACGTGGGCTTTTGACAAAGGGGTTTGTCCCAGTTGTCGGGATTCTGGCAAGGGTATCGATACTGATCCCCGCACCCGGCCAGTGCCAACAGGGCCAGGGCTGCTGTGCTTGTGCGTGTCATGCTGTTACTTATCCCGAATCGGGATCATTTGGCCAAAGGGTTGTCCAGGGCCCGGCGGATCTTGTCATCCACTTCGCGCCGTATGGCACGTGTTTCGGTGTCCAGCTGGCGTTGCAGCGCAGTGGCAGTGCGATCCATGTTCTTGATGCCCTCGCCCATGTCTCGGCGCAGATCCTTGACCTCTTCCTGGGTCTCGCGCTGACTCTGACGGCTGCCGCGCTCTACCTGTTCCACCACTCCCTCCAACCTGCGTATATCGGCCTTGAGATCGTTCTTGATGTCCTGGGTATACTGTGTGCCCTTGGCTGAGCTCTGCTCTACCAATTCCAGCTTTTTGTATATTTCCGTGAGATCGGGTGTGACATATTCCGCTATCTTTTTCTTCATGCTCTGGTAATCTTTGTACACTTCAAATGATCCATACAGGCCGCCCAGTGTGGTGGAAATAATGGTGGCTGCCACCATGAGTTTGGCGGGCGTAAATTCATAACCACCTATGCTGATCACGGTATCTTTGCTGGCATATTTCTTTGCAGCAGCTTCCATTTGATCGATCTTTTTGTTTACATCTTTGATTTCTTCAGTCATTTTGTATTCCTCGATTGGCAGTCATAAATTCTCTACCTATGTCTCTGATCCGGTCTGACATAGATCTCAGGTCGCGGCTGATATCACTGCGGTCCGGAAACATGCGATCCACATTAGGTACCAGATCATTCAGATCCAGCTCCAGTTGTGAGGTATCACGTCTGAGTTAGTTGAAACTGTACATTATGGTTGAGCTCCTTGTTGATATTGTTGGTCGACCATCTGATCCAACCTGCGTTCGCTGGCACTTGTCAGCCCGCGTAGCAGACGCGTGTTGTCCACGGTGCGCGAATTGGGGTAGATCTGCACGCTGGAATAAAATCCACGATCGCGCAGTACCAAACTGTTGTAGACATCAAACCCCGGGTTGTAGCCCATGGCTCCTATGATCTGATTCTGTGCCGCTACCTGCTGCTCCATGCTCTTGGCTTCGCGAGCTTCCTTCATGTTTTCACCACCGCGGGCTGCTGCTTCTTTGCGGGCCGCTTCCTGGCGTGCCTGTTGCAGTTGTTGGGCCCTGGTAGTGGGCTGTGCCTGAGTCTGAGTCTGTTGTGGTTGCGGCGCTGTGGATTGGTTGCCGGTACCAGTGCTGGCCACCGGTGAGGGCGAAGCGGGATCGGCACTGGCTGCGGGTTGTGTAAGCTTAACTGCTGCGGCCGGCGCCGCAGCCGTGATTGCCGTAGTAGTGGTAGGCGTTATGGCCTTGTCCACGGTGCTGTTACCCGTGGTAGACACCTGAGCGACACTACTCGCGGTCACGGGCTCGATCGTGGTAGTGGCCGCTGTGGTCGTGACTGCTGTCGTTCTGTTGGTCACGGTTTGATTGTCTAGCAGCATTTTGGTGGCATAGGCCGTGGCATAATTGGGACAATTTCTATCGTATAATCCATTCAAACTGCACCGCTGATTGTAGTAGGCCTGGGCATAACCTGTGCAACCCGAATCATAGAGTGGATTCAAACTGCACCGCTGATTGTAGTAGGCCTGGGCATAACCTGTGCAACCCGAATCATAGAGTGGATT
>SXGQ01223461.1_pt1 | contig 10212 bp, 7 predicted proteins | sample 3178371 | NCBI WGS metagenome assembly SXGQ01 (sample SAMN11356859, study PRJNA531348) | freshwater metagenome | isolation source: freshwater sample F1-20 | place: China: Fuxian Lake, Yuxi | collected 2017-12-25 | reverse complement strand
GACGCCGGTCGGCCCGAGGAAAAGGAACGAACCTACCGGGCGGCTCGGGTTCTTCAGTCCCGCCCGCGAACGGCGGATAGCTCTCGCAAGAGCTAAGATCGCCGGCCGCTGGGCAATGACGCGTTTGTGAAGCTCGGCCTCGATCTCAAGCAGCTTCTTCGATTCTTCTTCGCGGATGGACGCGACCGGAATCCCGGTCCAACGGGCGATGGCGTCGTCAACGTCGTCCTTTGTCACCTCGACCGCACCGAGCGAATGCTCGATGTTGCGAAGCTCATAGGATATAAGCTGATCTTCGTTCGCCGCGACGCGCTTCCAGCTCTCGACAGCTTCCTTCCACGAAGGCTCGGCCGAGCTTTCCTGCTGATAGCGGAGCTTGGCACGCGAACCGGCCTCGTCGAGCAGGTCGATGGCTTTGTCCGGCAAAAAGCGGTCGGTAATGTAGCGGTTCGATTGCGAAACCGCAGCCTCGATTGCCGAACGCGTATAGCGGACCTGATGAAACGCCTCATAACGGTCAACGATGCCGCGGATGATCTCAAGCGCTTCGGCCTCGCTCGGCGGATCGATCTGAACGGCCTGGAACCGCCGTTCGAGGGCCCGGTCTCGTTCGATCGATTTGCGATATTCGGCGGGCGTCGTCGCACCGATGCACTGCATCTCACCGCGGGAAAGAGCAGGCTTGAGGATGTTCGCGGCGTCAAGTGTTCCTTCGGCCGAGCCCGCACCGACGAGCGTATGTATCTCGTCGATAAAGATGATCACGTCCGGCTCCTGCCGAACTTCGGCCATCACTTTCTTTAGCCGTTCCTCGAACTGCCCGCGGTATTTGGTTCCGGCGACAAGTGCCGAAAGATCGAGTGAAAGTATCTTCTTGTTCTCAAGAAAGGTTGGAACGGTTCGGTCGATTATCCGCTGAGCAAGGCCCTCGATGATCGCCGTCTTGCCGACGCCCGATTCGCCGATGAGCACCGGAGTGTTCTTGGTGCGGCGGCAAAGTATCTCGATCAGCCGCTCGGTCTCCGGCCCGCGGCCGACGAGCGGATCGAGCTTGCCCTGTTCGGCCTCGGCCGTCAGGTTTCGCGTGTATTCTGCGAGTCCCGCCTGTTTCTGCTCGCCCGGTTGCCCTTGGGCGGTGGCCGGCGGCGCGGGTATCGGCTTTGCGCTTTGCCGCGCGATCTCGTCGCGGACATCTTCGACCCGCACGCCATATTTGAAGAGTATCTCCGCAGCAACGGTCTTCTCCTCGCGGAGCATTCCGGCGAGCAAATGCTCGGGGCGTATCTTTGTACTCTTTAGATGGCGGCTCTCTTCGCTCGCCCAGAAAAGCACCTTTTTTGCTTCGGGCGAAAGATGCAGCTCGGCCGATTGTGGTATGCGCTCGCGTATGGCGATGCGCTCCTCCACATCGCGGCGGATCGCGTCCACTGAGATCGATCTTCGGTAAGGAAAGAAGCGAGCACCGACGGTTTTATCCTCACGCATGAGGCCGAGCAAGAGATGCTCGGGGGCGATGACCTGCGACCCGTATTGAAGTGCTTCATAACGGGCAAAGAAGATCACCCTGCGAGAACGTTCTGAGTAGCGTTCGAACATAAGATGGACCTTGGCCGAAACGGTTTCCGCAATTATAGCGGATGGACCGGCGGGATCGGCAATCGTTTATTGGATCAAGTTTAACGAGCTAGCCCTATATAGTTAGAAACAAAGGATAAATCCAGATTTATTTTTTTCGCTTTAGCTTGGCATTTGCGAGCCAGACTCGACGACCGGGCGGCTTTCGGGTTCCGGCACCTCGACCATCACGGCCTCGTGGCGGTTTGCTATATTCCCGAGAAGCTTTCCGCTCGGGGCGAGTTCGACCCGCGAAGTGAGCACTCGTGCGACCCGCTTTGGCAAAAGCATCGGAGCGATGCTTGCAATCGAATCCGCCAGCGAAACGATGTCGCCGCCGCCCGACCAATGCCGCCGGACGACCTCTTCGTCCGTTCGGTTGATCAGCCGCAGCAAGGAGAGAGCGACCATATAGATGTCATCCACTTGGCCGATGAAGGGGAAAATGTCCGGGATAAGATCGATCGGCGAGATAACATAAACGATCGCGGCGAGGAAGAGCGCCTTTTCTGCGGTCGGAACTCGAGCATCCTTCAGCAGCCGGCCGAGCAGGACGACCATGTTCGGCAGGAACATCAGGAAATTGCGCATCCGGCCCTTGGCCTCGCGTTGACGCTTAACGGGCCGTGCCTCGTCGGCGGAGATGATCTTGCTCTTGCTCTTGCTCATATCGATCCTTTTCGGAATAGCCCAAGTCTATTCAGCCGAGTCGATTTGTGCAAGTTTCCTGCCGCCGGGTTGTATGCTAAATTCGCAAGCGTTAGCCTGTAAACGGAATATGGTCCTCGAAAAGATCCGCCGCCGAGCCGCGGCCGACCGCCAGCACATAATTTTGCCCGAAGGCGAAGATGCCCGGACGCTCGCCGCCGCAGAAACTTGCACGCGCGATGGCATCGCGGACATCACCGTGCTCGGCAACGAAGACCGCATCCGCACGCTTGCCGCCGAAACCGGTGCGAACCTTAATGGCATTCGCCTGATCGACCACCGCAAGAGCGACGACCGCGAGCGGCTCGCGAGGCTCTATCACGAACTCCGACGTGCAAAGGGCGTAACGCTCGAAGAGGCCGAACAGGCCGTCAGAGATCCGCTCTATTTCGGCAATCTTCTCGTCCGCGAAGGCCGGGCCGACGGCTCTGTTGCCGGTGCGACAAATACCACGGCGCACACTGTCGCCGCAGCTCTGAGGTGCATCGGCGTCAAACCCGGTTTTAAGACGGTTTCGAGTTTCTTTTTGATGGTGGTGCCGGACCGCAAATTCGGCGTGGACGGTGCGATGATCTATTCCGATTGCGGCGTCGTCATTGACCCCGATGCGGCGCAGCTTGCTGAGATAGCCATCGCTTCGGCTGATTCGTGCCGGGCACTACTCGAGGCCGAACCGCGCGTTGCCATGCTTTCGTTCTCAACAAAAGGCAGTGCCGAGCACAAGCTGCTCGATAAGGTGATCGCCGCGACCAAGACCGTCCGCGCACGGCTGCCCGAGTTGATTATCGACGGCGAGCTTCAGGCAGATGCCGCGATAGTCCCTTCGGTCGCCGAATCAAAGGCGCCGGGCTCTGAGGTTGCCGGCCGTGCGAACGTCCTGATCTTCCCCGACCTCAACGCCGGGAATATCGCTTACAAGTTGACTGAGCGCCTGACCGGCGGAACCGCAATCGGGCCTATCCTTCAGGGCCTCGACCGCCCATGCAACGATCTTTCCCGCGGCTGCAAGGCCGAGGATATCGTCGATGCCGTTGCAATCACCGCTGTTCAATCACAGGCTCGAAAAAAGTAGATCAAGTTATCGATGGCTCAGATGTATCGCCGAGCCCTCGGGTGTAATTCCTGCCAAGGCAAGCACGCCCTTCTTACGCTTCTTTTCTTCGTACATCCTTAGGTCGGCTTCGTGCAAAAACGCCTCGAAGGCCTCGGGCGAGGTCACATCGACCGCCGAAACTCCGATGCTGCATGCCAGCGTGTACGGCTTGTCGCTTGTCCGGTTGAAGTCGTGTATAGCAGCTTCGATCCTTTCAACCAGCTTTTCCGAATTCTCTTCCGGCGAGCCGATGGCGAGAATAACGAATTCGTCGCCGCCCCATCGGGCCACTAGGTCCGCGCCTCTCACAGCGGCTTTCAAAATCCCGGCAAGGGCTTCGATGGCCTCCGAGCCCGCTTCGTGGCCATAGATGTCGTTGATCGCCTTTAGCCCGTCCATATCTGCAAACATCAGCGTCAGCCCGCGGGCCGTTCCGCTGTGGCTTTCAAGCCGAAGCTGCTGATTGGCATGCTCAAGGAAGCCGCGGCGGTTGTAAAGCCGAGTCAGTTCATCCGTCAAGGAAAGCGTGCGAAGTTTTTCCTGTGCCTCTAGAAGCTCGGTAATGTCCGTTGCGTGACCGACCACATGAGGCTCGCGCCCTTCCTCCATTATCAGAATGCTCTGATATTGCCAGACAAGTCGATCGCCATTGCGAGCCATAATCGGAAGAAGTCCTTCTGAAATACCCTCGTGTTCGATCTCTCGCAGAAAACGTTTTACCATGTTGAGGTTTTCTTCGGGCACGAAATCGATAAGATTCTTGCCCACGATCTCATCTTCACGATATCCCGTAATCCTAAGAACTGCAGGATTTACGGTTGTAAGTCTCCCCTGTACGTCATGTATGCAGATCATACCCTGACTGTTTTCAAAAAGGTCGCGATACTTTTCCTCGTTTCTTGAAAGTTGCGTTTCGAACTCGCGACGTTGATTGTCCATGATCGAGACCTTCCTGCTGTAGGTCACAACGATCCCAAACATAAGAACGACAAGCACAAGCATCGATAGCGTTGTGCCGAATGCTGTGCCGTAAAGGCCGAGATCCTGACCTATTACGCGTGCCCATCCGACGAAGGTCGGAACCAAGATGACAACCGGCAACAGCGTTCGAGCCGCTTTCCCGCCCATATCGGGGCTGGTCAATAGGGCGAAAAGCCGGCATTCGACATTTGTAGCAACAAGGGTAATACCCAGGCAGGTAAAAGAAACCGCTGCCGCAATTGCCATTGTGTTCCGGTTGGAGATTCCAGTAAGTTCAAAGGAATGAAAAAGCATTCCCAGGATCGCACCGAAAGTAACAATAAGCGAGGCGACCGTCAAAATACCACCTAGTTGGCCTAGTCTTCCTCGCTTTTCCGCAAGGGCTAGGGCCACTCCCAGTAATAAGAAGTTTAGGGCGGATTGAGGCGGCATGCGATTCCCCGCAATATCGGCGATAAGAACCCCCTCAGGTACTAAGAAGTTGTCAAGCGGGGTTGAAATTCCCAAAACGTAAGAAACCAGAAAAAGGGAACCGATTACTGATGCGAGGAATCCTGTGAAACGCAGCCAAGCCAAGCTTCCCGGGTATTCCGGTGCCACCAAGCGCCAAATGAACGCGGCCGAAATTAAGATAAAGAGAACTGCCGTGATCGGTCTTATAGGGGCAAAACCATGTATCGGCGAACGGAGGAACTGAAAATCAATTACCCAACCGATAATGCCGGCAGCCGAAATGACAAGGACTGCGATCAACGCGATCAAAAGGAAGCACACAAATGCTTTAGATTGATAGGTGGGAGGAAAGCTATTCAACATACGTTAAAATTGCGGTGCAAATCAATGCACAACACAATCAAACAATAATAAACACTAATTTGCTCAGTGTAAAGCGTTATTAATCTTTCTGGTTCAAGAGCTAATCAGTGGTCGCAGATAGAAATGCCGCGATCCGCAGCGGGCCACCTGAGCCGCCCTTGATCTTCATCGGGAACGCAAAGACGTGGAAGCCTTTTGGGGGAAGTCCGCTCATATCGCCGACGTTCTCAAAGGCCGGGATGTTATTCGTCATAAGCGCAACGTGGGCCTCAAAGGTGGTTGATTGCCCGCGGTCGATGCTTGCCGTGTCGATGCCGACAGCCTTGATCTTTCTGTTCTCGACCAACCACTTTGCGGCCGCCGGATCAAGCCCCGGAAAATGAAGGTCTTTGACGGCATCCGGCCCCTTTTGCTCGGTCCCGAGATAGGTTTTGAGGTCCGGCCAGCGTTTCGCAAAGCCGGTGCTAAAGAGAATTATCGAGCCCTCGGCGATCTGTCCGTTCGCCGTTTCCCAGGCTTTGATATCGTCCGTTGAGATCAAGTAATCGCGGTCGGCCTCAGCCTTGGCGGCGACGTCGATCTTGACGCCCGGCCCGATGAGTTCCTTGATCTCGATCTGGTCGGCGGTCTTCTTGCCCTCGGCAAAATGGATCGGTGCATCGAGGTGCGTGCCGCCGTGCTCTGCCCCCGAAAAATTGTATGCCGAATAGTAAAAGCCCTTGTCCGTCGTACCTTCGGCGACCGTTGTCCGCTTGAAAGGCTCGGCCGTCACCCAATAGACGGTCTTCTCGTCAAAGTCATGCGTCAGGTCGATCCACTGCCCGGCAAACGGATCCGCCGTCGGCGTTCCGCAACTCACGGCAAAAAGTAGTGCCGCCGCGGCGAGGTATGCTTTTTTCATCTCTTTGTCCTCTCTTCGAAATTCCGCTTTTCGACCGGCGGGCCGCCTTTCACGAAGGTCGAAACGCTCGCCCGAATTCAGAAAACTGACGCGAAAAGGCTGCCGGCCATTCGGCGAATGAACGAACATCACCTGCGTTTTTCCAACGACCTGCAGCCGACGGTTGTCCTCGATCAGTACGGCCGTGTCCTCGTCGATACCGATCCCGAGCATCCGCGGATTCTCCATCACAAGGCCAAAGAGCCGGTTATGCCGTTGCCGAACGAGGAAATGCTGGTCGAATATGACGTTCGGAACAAGCCCAAGCCCCTTTCGTACGCCAACTTGCTTGCCGTCCAAAAGTTTCAGATCGGCGTCGCCGGTCATCATCGGGTCTGACATCACGGCCGCTCCGGCGCTCGTTCCGCCGAAGGGTGTTCCCGAGTTATATTTCGCCCGAAGGCTCGTCAAGAGCGGCTCATCCGCAAGCACATCCATTATTCGGTTCTGGTCGCCGCCGGAGAAGAAAACGCCGCTTGCTTGCTCAAGCATTCGCACGAATTCCGCTCGCCCTTTCTTATCGAGCGGCCGCCGCGGAGCATCAAGAACACTTCCGGCACCCGCCTCGGTGAATTGCTTCTTGAGCGATTCAAAGCTCTCATCCGGAACCCCGCTTGCCCAGGTGATGACGAGTATCGTCGATCGCTCCCCACCGCTCCATGTGACAAATTGCTTCATCGCTTCCGCAGGCCTCTCACCTCCGCCGATGACCAGCAGCCGTTGTTGCCCAAAGGCCGCAAACGAGCAAAAGCACACGAGGGCCGCGATAAACAGCCAACGGCCCTCAACAAAATTCTTCAGTTGTCCCAGGGTTCTCATTATGTGAGGCAGCTATTTCTCCGTTCGGTTTGAGTGGGCAGCGATCGCCAGCCAACGGCCGTTCGAGTTAACGAATGCGATCGTGTAGTGAAGCACAAATGGCTCGCCGGCGACGCCGTTATTTTCGACCTGCCGAGGCGAAACTCCGCGGACGATCGCGGTATCGCCAAACACCGTGGCCTCGATGTCACGAAACTCGCGTTTGATGTATTTCATTTTCCCGGAGACGTATCGTTCGATGAATGGCTCGAGCGGCGTCTTGATGCCGGTGCTGTGCGTCCAGTTGAATGCCGGATGGGCGAGTTCGCGGACCGCTTTCGCGTCACTTGCCGCGACCGCATCCTGAAACGCCTTTTCTGCCGCCAAGACCTCGGCCTTTGCCTCGGCTTCGTTTTTCCGCATCGGCGTCGCTTGCCAAGCTATTGCCTGCCAGCGGCCGTCTCGCTTGAGGAATGTGCCGGTGTTGAGGTGGTTAGTTATTGTCTTTTTACCACTGCGTTCGGTCGTCGTGCCGACCAATTTGAAGGCGACGACTGCCGTATTGCCATGGACCTGTATCCGCACATCTTCGGCGCTATAAAGCGTTACCGGGTCGGTCGGCTTTGCCGGCGGCGCCGAGCGGACGCCCCGCATCAACTCTTCTTTCCCGATCCGCTGCCCAACACCGCGAGTGTAGATCAAATCATCCGCCCAGAAGCGGTCGTGGACCGCGGCATCATTCCGGCCGGCACCGTCGAGGAACTCGGTCAGAAGTTTGAGCAGGTCGGCCTCGTCACGCGAGCCCTGGCCCGCCGCCGCTCCTGCGAGTCCGGCCACGAGCATTACCAAGATGATCAGCTTTTTCATTTGTCGAGAATCTTAGCCGAATTCGCTATGTGATTTAAAGGAGAACGGTTAATTGCGATAAAGGTTCGGCTCGCCTTTCGGGCGGGTTTTCCAGCGTTTGTGTATCCAAAGCCATTGGTCGGGGTATCGGCGGATGATCGCTTCGATCTCGCGGGTGAAGGCTTCGGTCGTGGCGAGGACGTCGGCCTTTCGGTCACCGGTTATCGTCGGCTCGATCGGGTCGCCATGGACGAACTTGTACTTCCCGGCCACGGCATCGTAAACGCAAAAGCAAGGGAAGATCAGTGCGCCCGAACGGATCGCCATCAGTGCCGCACCGCTCGTCGTGCAGGCCGGAATGCCGAAAAAGGGGACGAACACACCTTCCTTCGGGTGAGCGTTGACATCGACCAATGCACCGAGAAAGCCGCCGTCGCGGAGTATCGAGATGCCTGTCATCGCCGAGTTGCTCTTGTTGATAGGCCGTGCACCGAACCGCGTCCGAAGCGAATTTGCCATATCTTCGATCAGCGGGTTATCGATCGGCCGGGCAAGAAAGCTGATCGGCTCGTAGATTATTGCAAAGCCCTGAACGAGCAGTTCCCAGTTGCCCATGTGGCCGGTCGTTATCAGGATGCCGCGTCGCTCTTTCTTCACCTTTTCGTAGAGCGCATCGATCTTGGGCCCGAGGTCGAAATCAACGATGTCCCGAATGTTCTCCGGTGTGATCTTTCTTAACTGGCTTGCCTCGCCAAGAACACGGCCGAGGCTCTCAAAAGTCCCGCGAGCCGTCCGCAGCCTTTCCTCGGGCGACATTTCCGGGTATGCGAGTTCGAGGTTTCTTATCGCGACACGCCGCAGCCCGCCGAGCACTCGAAACCCTAATCGCCCGACCGCGACACCGAGTCCGACCGCCAACTGCCGCGGGAGCAGCGACAGCGCAGTAAAAATGCTCTTCGCGACGGCGTATTCGGTGTAGATCTGCAGTTTCCCCTTCCGGGCCATAAGCCATTTTTGTTCAATACGTTAAGGTAAAGCAAGCCATCTCCAAAACTCGCTCCCATTCTCTTACAAAACTCTTACAATCGCCCGCCCGAAAAGGTGCTAGCCTAAAACTGCGGCAATTCTCCCGCCGCAAAAAATTCTTTCGGGGGATAGATGGGAACAGCAACTTTAAATCCGGCGAGCGGCCGCTCGCTAAACCTCACGACGATATTCTTTGTTATCGTCTTTCACTTAGGAGCCATCGGGGCACTTTTCACCTTTAGCTGGCTGAACCTTGGCGTTGCGGCCTTCGTCTGGTGGGTTGCGGGAAGCCTTGGCATCGGCATTGGTTATCATCGCCTTTTAACGCATCGCGGGTTCAAGGCACCGAAATGGTTCGAATATACGCTTTCGGTTTTCGGCACGCTCGCCCTTCAGTCCGGGCCGCTGAGCTGGGTCTCAACGCACCGTATTCACCACGCCTTTACTGATCAGGAAAACGATCCGCACAGCCCGCGGCACGGAACCTATTGGTCACACATCGGCTGGATCTTTCGCGGCACCTCGCAGAACCAGACCGAAGAAACAATGCGCCGCTATTGCCCGGACATGATCGATGACAAGTTTCATCGCGTCCTCAATCGCGTCTATTGGGTGCCGGTCATTGCACTTGCGGCCGGGCTGTTTGCGATCGGTGGTATCGGTATGGTGTTCTGGGGCATTTTTCTCCGGACGGTGATCGGCTGGCACTTCACCTGGCTCGTCAATTCGGCAACGCACCTCTGGGGCACTCGCCGTTTTGAAACGCGCGACGACTCGCGAAACAATGGCCTCATTGCCGCACTTACCTGGGGCGAAGGCTGGCACAACAATCACCATGCTCACCCGCGTTCGGCCAGGCACGGCCTTGCCTGGTATGAGATCGATATCAATTGGATCGAGATCCGCCTGCTCGAAATGGTCGGGCTTGCAAAGGACGTTTACGCCTTCGATCAGAAAAAACACGAAGAGCGAAAGCAGGTCAAGCTCGACCCGGTAACGGACGCGGCTTGATCGCAAAAAACTCTTGATGATCGGGCAAAGGTAGAAGCACCGCTTTTACTTTTGCCCTTTTCGCTTCTAATCTTGGGCTTTTAGCGATGCAGCGGCGAAAGTCAGCCATTTTCTTCCTCGTTCTCGGCATTAGTCTTAGTGCTCTTGCGGTCGCGCTCAATGTCGGCTGGATAATCATGAGCCTTCGCGAGGTCGTGATGATGATCCTCGGCATCATCTTCTTTGCCCTGATTATAACGGGCCTCATCCTTAACACCATCTTTCTTGTCCGCGAGATCCGCCGCAATGAGCAGCACGATGCTTTTTTAAATGCCGTTACTCACGAGCTAAAAACACCGATCGCCTCGATCCGCCTTTACCTTGAAACGCTCCGCAGCCG
>SXGQ01203640.1_pt1 | contig 10214 bp, 11 predicted proteins | sample 3178371 | NCBI WGS metagenome assembly SXGQ01 (sample SAMN11356859, study PRJNA531348) | freshwater metagenome | isolation source: freshwater sample F1-20 | place: China: Fuxian Lake, Yuxi | collected 2017-12-25 | reverse complement strand
CACCCCGTTGACGACGCGACGTCCCTTGTAGGCCTTGGCCAGGCCCTCGACGGTCAGCAGGCGATTCGGTTCGGCCATGGGATCAGGGCTTGGGAGCGGGCCGGGTCAGGTCCGTGGCGCCCTTGGGCAGCACAGTGGGTTTGATGACCATCCGGAAGTGCCCCTTGGCATCGAGCTTGTCGTTCGCGCGATCGAAGGTGATGACGTCGGCCTTGAAGTTCCCCTCGGTCCGCTCCACCCAGGGTTGGCCGAAGGCCGGCGTGCCGGTGAGGGTCACGAGGTCGTTCGTGCCCGAGTACACGGCGAGTGCGGCGTACACGCGATTGGTGGCGCCACTGCGGATCGTTGAGGTGGCGTTGGTCGACGGGGCCTCGGTGAAGGTCATGACGACCTTGTTGCTGGCAATCAGGCGGTCGATCTGGTCGGTGCCTGGGAGGAGTCGGATCCGGAGGTCGTCGCAGTCGAGATCCATCCCGCCGGGATACCGGAACTTCACGTTGCCGGAGAAGTGGTAGAACCCCTCCCGGAGATCGAGGGCGCCCTGGTCGGCATTCAGCGTGCCTTCGCCAACCGACTGCTCCGCAGCGGTGAGGGGCAGCGTGAGAGCCAGGAGGGTGATCAGGGGGAGACGGGCGGCGGTCATGGGCGGCTCAGCAGGGAGGAGGATCGGGTGGAGAGTCGGAAGGTGGCGTGGACGCGGTTGGAGAGGACGAGGCGCTCGGCCTCCTGGTCCCACTGGAATCCGACCCCGCTCAGGGTGAAGGCCCCGCCGGCCTGGGTGATCGACACCGGGCCTTCGGAGGTGATCTGGCGAGTCGAGAGATCCAGGACGCATTCCGGGGCGGATCCCTGAAGGTTGGGTACGCCCTCGCCCGTGTAGGTTTCGAGGCGGAAGTCCTTCACCTTGACGACGGTGACGGACAGCGGCTTGTGCTCGGATCCGGTGAACAGGGCCACGGTCTTTCCAGCCTTCTTGTAGGGGAACGAGAATCCGGACACGCCCTTCGGGGCAGTAGGCGACTGGGCATGACCCAGGCCAAGGACCAGGGCGACGGCCCCGAAGATGAACGGAAGGTGCCTCACGAAACGTGGTCGGATGCTAGGCAGTCGAAGGGGTGAGGCAAGACGTGACCCGAGAAGTTCGGTGCGCTGTCGGATCCCTTGTGCGGCCCTGTAAGTCGGCGCGCCCGGTGGCCGTTCCTGTTTTTGGAACCACACGCCATGGTAAACCCTCATGAAAACAGAACCGACACTCATCAAAGCCGCGTTGCTTGCAGGCCTCCTCGTCCTCGAATGGCTCTTGGTTGCCCATGAATTCGGGTCACCCAGGGGCCTGTCCGAGCGGACGATAATCCGGCCGGGGAGGACCACGGATCACATCGACCGAGGGCCCACTCGGATCTCTCCAAAACTCGCGCAGCAGGTGGAGAGGGCGACGCCCGGAGTTGCCCCGGATCAACTGGATCGAGGTCCCATGCGGGAACCACCGAAGCTCCATGTCCCGTCCCGGTCCACGCACGGCCCGACTCATTGCCACCGGGCGGGTCCGCACGGCAGTGACCATGCCCCTTGAGCTGATGCTTGGATCACCGGTGCAGGAATCGTATGAGGCAGGTGGGATGGCACGGGTGCCCTAAATCTGGGTCGGAATCCAGCCATCAACGGGCTGGGGCCATTGCGTGGCTCTATGCGGAGAGGCTCGGGGACGGTTTCACCGTCTCGGACCGGACCCTGCTTGGGCGCCCGGTCGAGCCGTTCCCTGCAGTGGATCACGAAGGGTTCTTCGTCGTTTTCGTTGGGTACCTCTCCATGGACCATCGGGACTCAGATGCCTCCGGGATCGGCTGGGTCGCCCCTACTGCGTCCGTTCACCCCGCAATCCCCGGAAAACAGCGAAGAACCTCAAAAGGCAATCCGAGTTGTCCGGTTTCCGTGTTGGCGGATAACAAGGAACGGTGAACGGAACGGCGGATCACGAATTACTCACGCGCTACGCCCGGAAGCGGGACGAAGGGGCATTCGCGGAATTGGTCCGACGGCAGATGGACGAACTGCTGCGTCTGCGCGGTGAGGTGGCCCAACTTCGGCAGGCCACGCGAGATGCCCGGAACGGACCGGCGGCGGCACCGAATGCCGGGGTGGCCGCGAAGGTGGAGTCGGAAGACCTCGTCAAAGCCATGCAGGCGGCCGACGCCGTTGCCGTTCGGACCGTCAACGCGCAGAAACATCTGGGTTTGGCACTGCATGTTGATGCCATCGCGCATCAAGGTCAGCTTCCAACCTCGATTGAGGAACTGAAGCCCATCTTGGGAGACGTCCTCGATCCCGATGGCATGGTGACTGGAGTCCCCCTCGAGCTGTTCGAATTTCACGTCCACGGGAGGGCCGTTGGCATATCGGAGCCCGAGAAAATCCTGCTTCGCGAAAAGCAGGCCCGACGGCACCTGGGAACGAATCTACAGCCTGGCGGACGGTTCCGTGCACCGCATCAAACGGCCCGACGGGGACTTCAGCGAGTACGAAAAGGCCGGCACCGGCACATCGGAAAATGCGCCGAGGCGGCCGTAGGTAAAGTGCTGCTGGCGTCCCCACCGACGAGGAAGACGATGGGGCTCAAACCTCTGGAAACCATCCCCTCGGTTTCACCATGACTGGCGGTGCTTAAAAGAGAAGGCAGGGGGCCCGATGAGTCGAGCGGTTGGCCGGTAGTGTCGGTAGTGCCGAGTGGACAGGCTGGTCTTGGACAGGCTAGACCGCTCTGGGTGATTACGCGCCGCACCATCAACTGGTTGGTCGTTGCTGCCGTTGCGGGAGTCGTGCTGATCGTTGCGCTGCTTCTTCCGAGGACGCGGGCTTTGCCGGAGGGCTACAGCGACGCCTACTTTCCGGGAGGCGGGCATCGCTACCTGATTGCGCCCGACGGCATCAAGAAGGTGGGTCAGGAGGTTCTTGAGTATTACATCACCGGAACGGTTGTGACCGGCACGGTTCGGCTGAGACTGGAGCACGATGACGTTCGGACGTTTCGTCTCGATATGAAGACGCACGAGGTGACCCTTGGAGGCAGAGTCCAGGGTGACACACGCTGATTCACCTAACTGCGCCTTCCAGCGAACCCGCCGCCACCACCGAGGCAGGGTTTGGCACTTTATGAGGAATTAATCAGATGATGCCAAAGACGTGGCCTGACAAGACGCTCCAGCGAACGGTCGCAGGCCATCCTGGTTGAGGTCGGCGTGTCTCGGGGACTACGGCCGGCTCACTGTCGCGATTTCCGTCCTGGCTCCACCCGGCCGCGGAAAAGTGAGGGGGCGGACCTTGCGAACAGCCCTCCCACGTCGGCGCCTCAACCCCGACTCAATAGTGGTATCGGAGCTGTGCAATCCACAGGTCCTGCCCAACCCCCCGGTAGACCATCCGGTGCACCTCTGTGATCCTCCGGGACCCATACCCCGATAGGGCGTGCCGGAGCGGCTCCGGCTTTCCGAGGCCCTCGAAGGGGTGGCGGGTGGTGTCCTTGATCAGCTCGTGAATCCGTCGGGTGATCTTCGGGTCGGTCTGTTGCCAGAAGAGGTAGTCCTCCCAAGCCTGCTCGGCGAAGACCAGTCTCATGACACCGATGGGAGTTTTCGCGCTTTTCCTTGTCCTGCTTCCAGCGACTGCATGGCAGCGAGCAGCCGTCGGACGTTCGTCGGGCTGCGGAGCAGGTGGGCCGTCTCTTCCAGTTCTTCGTAGTCGTCGAGCGACATCATGACGACCGACTGGTCACGATTGCGCGTGATGATCACCGGCTCTCGATCCCGGCACACTAGATCCATCGTCGAGGCCAGTGTTTCCCGGGCCGCTGTGTGGTTATAGCGTTCATCTGTACAGAAAGATGTCCAGCAAGGGTCTCGACGTCAAATAACAGCCAGCACTGGAATCTGAGCAGGTTTGTACAGGGCTTTTCCCGGGATCTTCGAGGTGGTCTATGCTCTTCACCGTTGCGATTTCCGTCCTGGCTCCACCCGGCCGCAGAACAGTTCGGGACGGATGCGGACCAGCCGGACCAGGGCCACGCCCGTTTTTGGATCGAGTTGGCTGAATGCATCATCCAGCTCCGTGAAGGGATCATCCTGGTAGGACTCGAAGAACACCTCCAACGACCCGGCCTCCCGGATCTTCTCCAGGCGGGGGCGTTCCCGTTCCTCGATCTCGAGGGCGCGTCCGAGGAGTGCGGCGAACCCGTGCACTCCCAGCAATTCGGCACCGGATTTTGCGAGGACCACCGATTTCCTGCCGCAGTTGTAGAAGAGCTGGTTGAAGCCGCCGTTGAGGATCTCGCCCTTGGCGATGTCGGTGAAGAAGGCCGCCGCAAAACCGGGACCTAACGCAGGTATCCGCTCCGGTTCGTCCACCCACTCGCCACCAATGGCCTCGAGGGTGAAGTCCCGGATCGCCTGGGCGAGATCGGCATCCGCAATCCCGGCAAGGATCGTGGGAGTGAGTTCCCTGTGGATCCTGCGGTTCCTGTGCTCGTCGGGGCTTTTGCCGAAATACCGTTTGAACAGTTCGTCGAGCTTCTCCTGGTCGGGCATCGAATTGATGGGATCCCGACGACGTGAGGCCGTCAAACACTTGGGGAGGAAGGGGCCGACTCCGGTTGGAACTGGGATGAGGCCAGGAATTGCCCGGTTACCGACACAGACTGTCGAATCGCGTCTCCAGGATACCGGCCGGATCCTGCGCAGACGTCTTTACGGGTGTGTGGGTTTCGAAGCGGAGGAAGGGACTCCGGAACGGCATCGCACAATGGACACGGCGTCCGCACCTCGGCGGTGGTCCCTGGAGCGGCTGTGGCGGGGCCGTTAAATTGGTTCAGGTAGGCCCTTCTGTTCCTGCGTACCCGGATCAGATCTTTGTTCCTCGTGCGGCGGGCCTTGTGATAGCAACCCGGGCACAATGGTCGTCACCTCATTCCAAAGATTCCGGCTCGGACTGGCATCCACGAAGGCAACGGATTCCGGCTTCCTGGGTATCCCCCCGGCGCGGTGCGATGGGTTGGGCTTGCGGCCTTGCCCGGGGGGCGGCCGATGAGGCCTTCCTCGGGATCTGGATCCCTGTTCCGGGAATGGCCACTGGTCGTCGCCCTTGGTGTCCTTGGTGTCCTGCTCGCGGCACCTGGGGCGATCGCGCCCCTGCTCGGATCCTCGGTGTTCCTCATCCTGTTCCTGCTCCTGCTGTGCGGCGTGATCCTCGCCGAGGCGGTTGCCATCGTCCGTCATGCGGAGGAGTTGGCCCACCGGTTGGGTGAGCCTTTCGGGACGCTGCTGCTGACGCTGGCCATCACGGGACTCGAGGTCCTCATGGTGGCGTTCGTGATGTCGACCGGGGATCCCAAGCCGGCCCTGGCACGGGACACGATGTACTCGGTCGTGATGCTGGTGCTGAACGGATTCCTCGGCCTCGCGCTTCTCCTGGGGGCGCTTCGGCACAACCAGCAGCGATTCAACCTCCAGAGCGCGAACTCCTTCCTGGTGATGATCATGCCGATGACCGTCCTCGCCCTCGTGCTGCCGACCTTCACCCGGTCGACCGCCGGTCCGACGCTGACCCCGTTCCAGATGGCGTTCCTGTCCCTGTTGTCGATCGGCATCTACACGGTGTTCCTGGTGTTCCAGAACCGCCTGCATCGGGAATTCTTTGTCGACCCCGAGGCGGGTGCGTCAGGCGGTGCGCATCCGTCGCACCCGACGGAATCCGGTTCGCTGTGGAAACACGGGATGTTCCTGGTCCTCTATGGCATCCCCCTTGTTCTGTTGGCCAAGCAGATGTCGACGCCGCTGGATCTGTTGGTCGGACGCCTCGGCGCCCCGAGCGCCCTCGGGGGACTGTTGATGGCGATCCTGGTGCTGACCCCGGAGTCGATCGCGGCGATCCGGGCCGCTTGGCACAACGAGCTCCAGCGGTCGGTCAACATCCTCCTCGGATCGGTCCTCGCCTCCATCGGCCTGACCGTGCCCCTGGTGATCGCCGTGTCCTTGGCGACGGGACGCGAACTCCTCCTGGGGTTGAATTCCCCGGAGATCGTCCTGCTGGTCCTCACCCTCGTCACCAGCATGCTGACCCTGTCGTTGCCGCGGACGAATCTCCTCCTGGGTGCGGTGCATCTGCTTCTGTTCGGGGCCTTCCTGATGCTGATGTTTGATTGAGCAGGCCGGCGACCGGTCCCGGCATTCGGCGTTTTCCGGTTTCTCCAGGTCCCCTGCGGGGTTTCTGCATGTCCTGACTGCTTTCCCTGCGACATCCTCCACCCGGATGCCGGAACCGATGGCCAGCCCCAAGGAATCGTCCGCCCTCCGCTGTGGCTATTGCCGGGTGCCGGTGTCGGCCGATCCGGTCTGGTCCGCGGAGGGAGAGGCGTTTTGCTGCTATGGGTGCCGGGTCCTGGGGGCCTCCGCGGCGGGACGGTCCGCGGCCGGGGAGGATCGGGGCATCGACCGCGCCCCCTGGTTCCGCATAGGACTCGGGGTCGCCATCGCCAGTCAGGCCATGCTGGTGGGGTTCGCGGTGAACCTGACCCCACCGGAGGGATCGATCCGCCTCCTCCTGCATGCCGCCCTCGCTGGCTCCTCCCTGCTGGTGTTCGCGATCCTGGGAGGACCGCTGCTTGGCACGGCCTGGGACTGTGCCTGCCGACGGCGTCTGACCGTCGAATGGTTGTTCCTCGCCGGCATCGTCGGAGCCTTCGGAGCCTCGGTCTGGAGCAGCCTGACCGGCTTCGGTGCCGTCTACTACGAGGTCGTGGCCATCCTCCTCGTGTTCTACACGCTGGGGAAGGCGCTCACCGCCCAGGCCCGACAGCGGGCCATGGCCGAGGCCTCCCGGCTTCGGGACGTGTTCGACGTCTGCCACCGGATCGCCGCCGATGGAACGCTCCAGAGCTGTCGGGCAGCAGAAGTGGGCGTGGGCGACCGCATCCGGGTCGCAGCCGGTGAACCGATACCGGTCGACGGCCGGGTCCTCTCAGGCGCGGCGTTCGTGCGGGAAACCCCGCTCACAGGGGAACCCGATGCGGTCGTGCGGCGGGAAGGGGACCGTGTCCTGGCCGGCAGCTGGTCCGAGGACGGGGACCTGGTGATCGAGGCGACGGCTCCCGGACGCGATCGGGAGCTGGATCGTCTGGTGGCGTGGGTCGATGAGGCCCGCGGGACGGTCCGGTCGGATGCCGGAATCGGGGCGAGGCTGCGGCCTCTCGTGGATCGGATCACGGCGTGGTTCCTGCCGGCGGTCCTCGCGGCCGCTGTGACGACCGGCTTGGTCTGGTCGTTGCGCGGACAATGGCGGGAGGGATTGTTCCATGGCCTGGCGGTCCTGTTGGTCGCCTGCCCCTGTGCCCTCGGGCTGGCGGCCCCCCTGGCGTGGTGGAGTGCCCTGGCGACGTTGGCGAGTCGGGGTGTCGTGTTCCGGTCGGGTGATGCCCTGGAACGCCTCGCGGCGGTGAACCGGGTCGTCTTCGACAAGACGGGGACCCTGAGCGAGGACCGTCAGACGTTGATCGACCTTGTTGTCAGGGAGGACGGGCTCCCGCGGGTCCGCCTGATGGCACTTCTGAAGGCCGCTCAGGCCGGTAGCTCCCATCCCATCGCACGCGCCTTTGATCGGATCCCCGAGCCGCTGCCTTCCGGAGTCCGCGTGGAGTCTCTCAGGACCGAGCCGGCCTGCGGGATCGAGGCGATGGTCCAGGATGAGGGACGGCTTCGGCGCCTGCGGATCGGGGTCCGGGACTGGGTCCTGGAGTCGGTGACCGGATCCGATCCTGCTGAGGAGCGGCTCCGACAGGAGATCCGGTTCAAGCCTTCGGACCAGCTCATCCATGTGGCGGTAGATGGACGTCTCGAGGGGATTGCTGTCGTGCGGGAACGGCTGCGGGATTCGGTCGAGGAAGTGTGTCGCCATCTGCAGCGCCTGGGGTGTCGGTTGAGTGTCTTCACCGGGGATCGTGAGGCGCGTGCGGTCCGTATTCTGCCGGAGACGCTAGGACTGGAACTGGTGGGGTCGCTCACTCCGGAGGAGAAGGCCCGTCGGGTGGCGGAGCACCAGGCGGCGGGGGAGGTGGTGTTGTTCGTTGGCGACGGCGTCAATGACACGCCAGCCCTGAGGACGGCCGCGGTCGGGATGGCGCTTCACTCCGGCGCGGGGCTCGCGACGGCGACCGCCGAGGTGGTGCTCTGGGGCGGGCAGTTGTCGGAGGTTCCCCGGGCGATCGAGTTCACTCGCCGGGTCCAGGCCGGGGTCCGATCGAACCTGCTCTTCGCCGCCACGTACAACCTTCTCGGCATGACCCTCGCCGCCACCGGGCGGATCGGCCCCATCTCGGCAGCTCTGTTGATGGTGGGCAGCAGCACGATCGTGGTCCTGCGCGCGGCCCGGCTTGGTGCCGATGCGTGCCACGGGCCAGACGAGAGGAGGCTTCAACAGGGCTGGGCCCGCATCGGCTGGACCGCGAGCGTGGTTGCCCAGATCCCGTTGTTGATCCATCTGGGGCAACTGGTGCCGATGCAGGCGACGGTGACGACGGCGGTGCTGCTCGGGGTTGCGGTGCTTCCATGGCTGCGGGGGCTTACGGGCTCGTGGCTCGGTCGGATCTGGGACGGAGCAGCGCTTCGGATGGGATTGGCGATGCTGGGTCCGGGCAACCTTGGGATGGTGCTGGGGTGGTGGGCGGAGGCGGACTGGAAGCCGGTGATGTCCGGGGGTGCCTGTCTCTGCTGCCAGTTCCACCATTATTTCGACCTCACCGGTTCGGTGCCCTGGATGGTAGTGGGCATGCTGGTGGGTGGGTTGCCGTCGATGGTGGGGGCGGACGACGCCGGGAGCGGGCTGGGTCGTGGACCACGGCTGGCGCTGGCCACGGTGGGCATGGTGTTGGGGATGGCTTGGGGTGGGGATTTGGTGCTGGTGCTGATGGGTCCGATGCACCCCTGGCAATTCCTGGGCGCCTGGGTGGGTATGACGGGTGGCATGCTCCTGGGGATGGTGCTCCTCTGCGGGGCTGGAGAGGCCATTGCCGCGGGACGAGGCAGGAGGCGTGGAACCGGTGGGTGACTCACTGCCCTGAGTCACGGTCGCACCCGGTGCGGCCTTCGACCTGAGCCTCAACCCTGTGGGGTGCTCAAACCGATCACCGAGCCTGTGCTGCAGAGGGGTTCTGATCTGGGTCTGGGAACGAGAGCCGTGGACGGGACCCATGCCTGGGCGCAAACCATGCCCAGGTGCTGTGGGCGCTGCCGCACCCAGGGCCACAGAGCACTGCGGCACCCACCCTCCAGAGGCAAGCCCAACGCGGGCCCTGCGCCCTACAGCACCGTCTTGCCGCTCCGCTTCAGCCAAGCCTCGGCATCCTTGTAGCTGGGGCACATCCGCTCGACCTCTTTCCAGAAGCTGCGGCTGTGGTTCAGATGCCGCAGGTGGGCCAGTTCATGGAGCAGGATATAGTCCCGGACCGACCCCGGAACCTGCATCAGGCGCCAGTTGAGGCAGACCAGCCCCCGGGGTGAGCAGCTGCCCCATCGGGTCTTCTGGTTGCGGATGCTCACTGAACGGAGTCGGGTCTCGAGGCCATGCTGTTGGGCCAGTTCACGGAGGCGGTCCGGCAGCACTTGGCTGGCCCGCTTTCTCAAAAGGGTCTCGACAGGTTTCCTCAGGTCTCCCTCGGCGGTCTCGAGGTCGAATCGGAGTGGGCCCAGGGTCGCCTCGAATCCACCCTCCGGCTTCGCCTCCACCTGTAGCGTCTGTTCCTCGCCCTCCCACCAGACCCGGCCTCCGGGACGCAGGGTATTGGTGGATCCGGTCCGGCTCCGGTGCTGTCGGAACCGTTCGAACAGCCAGGCTTCGTTGGAGGCGACGAACCGACGGGCCTCGGCCAGCGTGCCGCGTCGGGGCAGGGTACAGCGGGCTGTGCCGTCCTTGCGGAAGGTGAGACGGTACCGTCGTGCCCTCGGGTGGCGCACGAAGCGGACCACGACACCGGAGTCGTCGCACGCCAGCTCGTCGACGGCGAGGGCTCCATCCTTCTGGGATGCGGGCGGCGTGGCTGGACTCCGGCTCGGCCACAGCCGACGCAGGAAGTCCAGCTGGCTCACGTCAGGAGCCACCTCGGTCGAGCGGGTTCCGGGCAAAGACGAATTCGTCGACGGGGCGGCCATGGATCAGATGTTCCTGCACGATGCGTT
>SXGQ01512800.1_pt1 | contig 10215 bp, 9 predicted proteins | sample 3178371 | NCBI WGS metagenome assembly SXGQ01 (sample SAMN11356859, study PRJNA531348) | freshwater metagenome | isolation source: freshwater sample F1-20 | place: China: Fuxian Lake, Yuxi | collected 2017-12-25 | reverse complement strand
GACGCCGGACCCGGGCCAGATGGCATGCCAACCTGAGGGAAACCCGCCAGTTGCCGTAGCTACGCCAATCAAGCCTTGGCTGCTTCAGCTCAGCCTCCATGGCGGCAAGGGTGGGTGGCAGGTGATCGCAGGAGCCAGCCGCAATCCACCAGGCCCGCCGCTCCTCCAGGTAGTCGAGTGCCCTCGGCAGGATGTTGGCCAGTGGGGTGGGATCAGTGACCATGGGAAGACAGAGGGGCTCCACGATTGGTGCCGTGGAGCCCCGGAACTGTGCTGTGGTTGTGGGAGGGGTGGTGGGTCAGTTGGTTTCCTCCTTGGCTTCCTCAGCCTCAGCGGTGGGTGCCGTCAATGCGTCCTCAAGGGCGGTGCGAAACAGTTTGCGGCCGGAATACTTCACGCAGTTGCGCAAAAGTGCTTCCAGAGTGGCGGCACCGCGGCGGTAGACCGTGACGGCGACCAGTTGCTCCTCAACGTATAACCCGAAGTGCTTGCCTTCCTTTTTGATGGCAAAGGCGATCTTGGTGGCCCGCAGGGCCGTGGGAGCGGCTGGGGCCAGGGTGTCGGTGTTTTCGGTGGGGGTGGATTCGATGGTAGGTGCATTCATGCAAGCCTGGCTGTGCTGCGTGGCGGGCGGGAAGTACACACCAGATTTGATATGGGTGCGGGTGGGTCGAGCTGCGGTAAGATAAACTCCACGCCGGAGCGCATTTCCGTGAGTTGATGACGGTGAAGAAAGTTTTCAACCGACCGACCTGACCGGGATGCACCGGCGTCGCTTCTCCTGGCGGATCCTGCGTCCGAGGTTGCCAGTTCCAAGGCCTTGTCGTGGTGGCCCCTTTGTCAGCCAGGACGCACCTGACGGTTGCTGACTGGTCGAATCACACCCACTGCACTTCAAACGCGCCTCGATGTCACTGGATGCGGCTAGTCGACAACCAGAACTGGTCTGTTCATCGAGTGATGGGGTGCTTTAACATCATGGAGATAAACCCCGGCAGAAATATCTGAAAGTGTTCGCCGTAGGGAGCGGCGGCGCGGTAGGGAAACTGACTGAAACAGTCTCAATCCACTATGCCATTCCATCCCTCACCTCACTTGAACTTCCTCTTTGGCCGCCGGTCTTATCAGGGCTGTGACCCCGCGACGGCCCGCTTCATCTTCACGGGCGAGGACGCCAACTATGCACCCGACATCGAGGCCCAGCCCATCTGGCCGTTTGTCACCGAGTACCTGACGGACGGCGTGGCCTTCTGGAATCACCACGGTGTTCACCACCCCTTGCTGCTGGGGAACTATCAGGGCCAGGGAATGGTTTATCACCGGCACTACCACGCCATCTTCAGGCATGAGGGCGGTGACTCCGGAGGTGTTAAGGCACCCTTGCCGGCCTGCATCCGCCAGGGCGTCTGCTTCGTGGAGTATCTGGATCGGCCAACCACGGGGAACAACAACATCGACAATGCCACCATGGTCAGGGAGACCCGTGGCCGCTGGCACCTTGGTTGGCTGGCGCAGTTGCTGATCCGGCGGCCGGGAGACCCGGAGCGGACGGTGTTCCTGACCAAGGGGGTGGCCAACAAGCTGCGCAAAGACACGGAGCGGCCCTACCCCAGCCTCGTGCCACCCCACCCGGCGGCGGTGGTGGCGGTGTTTCCGGCGGATGCGCGGCGGCATGGAGTGGTGATCCATGGCCATGTTTGTGACCACATCACGCGGGAACAGCGCCGCGAACTGCACGGGGTCATCCGGCGGATTCTGGAACACGGCAGGCTGGCATAAACCGCGGACTTTAACGTCACCGGATGCGCCGGCCGGGTGCGGGCTGGCCAGACCACGTCCGCTGAACTTCAAGCGTCACCTGATGAGATCTGGCGACGCCCCACGCTTACTCGACAGTCAGGCCGGCAAGAAATGGGGACGAGTTTTGCATCGCGGATTCAAACTCCACGTGGGTCACCGTGCGATCAGGGTTCGGGTTGTCCCAGCTGCGGAGATACAGCGCGAGGCTCCATTGGTTACCCGGGAGGGCGGCATTGCTGCCGGTTGCGACACGCTTCGCCCGCGGCAGATCCCCATGGGGCTGGTTCCAGCCCACCCACCAGGCCATCACGTCGCGCTCAAACTCGATGGGCAATTCGGCGGAGGATCCATCGGCATAGTGGAGCCGGTATTTCGCCACTACCGTTCCCACAGGATCGCCCCATTGGACGGCGTGGAGGAAGTGCAGGCGGTGAACGTGCCGATTCAGGGGAATCGATGCTGACCGTGGAATCAGTCCGGCAATCCGGGCCTCTGAGTTGCGCCCGTCCAGCTGGATGACACCACGGACGTCGAAGGGGACCCCGCCCACCGTCACATTCCCGGCAGGCAGCGTGCCCCAGTTGTTGTCAGTCGCTTCCTGCGGGCTGAGGGTGAGGTGGACCGATTGGCTCAGCGCCCCGTTGTAAAGCCCGGTCAGGTCGATTTGGCGCGGGTCGGTCCCCTTTGGCCGGGCGGGTATGAAATGCCGCCGCCAAGAGTTTGCGTGCTCTGGACGGTAGGCCCGGTTCACCCGTTCGGTGGGGGGCAGGGTTTTCCAAAAGTGATCCTCCTCCTTCCGCTGCCACCACGGTCTCCCCAATCCCCAAGCCCCGGCCATCACCAGCACGACGCAGGCCCCCCGCCTGATCCACTGCTTCCGGTACAAGGACCCGCCGGATTGAAGCAGCACCAGGTCCCGTCGAAATCGGCCCGCATGAGAATACCGCCGGGCAGGGTTGGCGGCGCAGGCTTTGGCGAACACCGGATTCAGCGCCAGGAGCTGCCTGGAATCCGCGAACGTGGGAAAGTCGGCGGGGAATTCCGGGAAATCCTGCCGGTCACAGCCGGTGGCCATCTCATACAGGACCTTGCCAAGACTGAAGATGTCCGCCTTCGGACCACGCGTTCCCTCTGGGGCATGGTATCCTTGGGTCCCGACGGAGGAGGTGGAGTCGCTTTCCCCGCTGATGAGTCCCAGGTCCGCAAGCTTGGGGTGTCCGTGAACAAAGATGACATTGGCCGGCTTCACGTCCCGGTGGACCAACCCCTGCCCGTGCAGGTGCTCAAGTGCCGCACACAGTCGGATGGCGATTTGGAGACTTTCCTGGACGGTCAATCGGCCGGCCGTCCTGAGCCGGTGGCGCAGGGTGAGCGGGGCGTAGTCCGCCACCCCATGATCGTGGATGGAATCGGCCAACTCCATCGCGTAGGCAAAGCCGCCACAGGGGAGATTCTCCACCATTTCATGGATTCGAACCAGGTGCGGGTCGCTCTCCGCCACCGCGAGGAAGCGCTTGAGCCCCCCGAGTTCGCGTTGGAGCATTTTGTCGGTGAGCTCCGGGCGGGGTGTAACCACCTTGAGGGCAACCCGGCGCCCGGCAGCGTCTTCCGCGAGGAACACCTCGCCATAAGCGCCGCGGCCGATGGGGGAGATGAGTGCGTAGCCTGGAATGACCGGCAATGACTCGCTCATGCGGTGCCTTGGCTGGAGCGACCCTATAACCGGCGTTCAATGGCCCGGCGCACACGGCGTTCGGTGGCCCGGTCGAGATCCTTTGCGGCCGGGGTAGGGTGTTTCCACGGGGCGTCCCGTGGGAGTCGAAGGAGCGCGCGGAGAATTGACTGCAACCGGTTCATGGCTGGCATCCCTTCGGCCAGGGTTCACGGCGCAATTGCCGCAGGTGCTTCTCCAGATGCAGCCTCACCCGCAGCTTGGTCACTCGCACCACTCCGGCGGAGATGTCAAAGGCGGATGCGGTCTCCTGGGTGGAGCGCCCCATCCGGACCGTCCAGTCGAAGATCTGGAAGTTTCGGGGCGAAACCGTCAACCGCAGGCGATCGATGGCGGTGTCCAGCAGGTTCCTTTCCCACTCCGCCTCCCAAGTCGCATCAAAGGGTGAATCAACCTGCGTTCCGGTGGCGGGAACCTCTCCGCCGGTGTCAGCCAAAGGCACCTGTCGTCCGCGTCGGCGCAGTTGGTCGGCCACCCGCCGCGAGGTGATCGTTATCAGCCACCCTTTGAAGGAGCAGATTGCGGGGTTGTAGACAAAGTTGGGAAGGCTCCGGGCCACGGAAACGACGGTGTCTTGCAGGACTTCCTCGGCGTCCTGGGGACTGAGTCCCTTGCGGCGGGCGGCCCGGAAGATGAAGCGCCGGTACCGCTCGTAGAACTCCTTCCACGACCTGTCGTCCGCCAAATCCCGGAGCCTCTTCAGGAGGCTGACCCGGGTAGGCAGGGAATCTTCCATCATGGGGGGCACGAGCGTCACCACTACCCCATCGCTCCGCCGATGGCGACTGTTTCACACAAAATTGGAAAAAGTCTGTAACGCCAGGGTCCTCTCCAGCGATGGTCCTAGTATGGGAAAAATCATCCGGCTCTTTCTCGCGTGTTTCTGCCCCCTGATGCTGGCATCGGTCATTCAGGCTCAGGCTACCAATCAAGTGCTGGTCCTGAATGAAGGCGGTTATGTCCGGGTGGAGAGCAGATCCGGCCTGCAGAATCCATCCGCCCTGACCATTGCGGGCTGGCTCTATCCGGTCGAAAACGGTGTCCAGAACCCAGTTTTCCTGTCGAAGGGCGATTTGCTCGATGGCACTTCTGACCAGTCCTACTGGATGAGTTGGTCGCGTTTCCAAGGCGCTCCCGGCAGGAGCCTGAGTTTCAATTTGTTCCTGGGACCCCAAACCTGGGCGGGCATCACCGCCAACAATGTGGCGTCCAACGAATGGATTCACTTCGCTGTCACCTACGACAGCGCCGGCAGCACCCTGAAACTGTTCACCAACGGCGTGGTGGCATCGCTCCGCACCGTCGATGCGGGAGGGAACCCCATCAATTCGCTGCCAATCCGACAGTCAACTCAGCCGCTGATGCTGGGCCATAACCAGAGACCCATAGCCGCCAGCGTAAGACCGGCAGGCGCGATGGATGAAATCCGGATCTGGAGCCGGGTGCTTTCGGCCGAGGAAGTCCTGGTCGAATACCGCTGTGGCGCCGGGATCGATTCCGCGTCGGAGGCGAAGTGGTCATTTAACGCGGGGACGGCAACTGACGACAGTGGCCGGGGAAACCATGGGGTTCTCGGTGGAGATGCAAGCGTTGGGACATGGGTTGGGGCGAGCCTTGTCCATGCCGAGTGCCGATTGCCTCGCGCCGCCCAAGCCAAGGCGACCGTGGTCAACGGGTTTGTCGTCGGCGCGGAGATGACGGATAACGGATTCGGCTACCAGACCGCTCCGCAGGTTTACTTTCTCGGCGGCGACGGGACAGGCGCGGTTGGGCTGGCAACGGTCAAGGATGGCATTGTGACTGGCATCAGCATCACCTCAGCGGGCTCCGGTTACACCTCGCCACCCAGGGTTCTGGTTGCGGCCCCACCCGGTGTGCCCTCGCTCGGCATAGCCGTGAAGCAGGTTGAAGTCCGGATGAACGTCAGCATCGGCTTCACTTACAAACTCCAGCGGTCTGAAGACCTTGCCACATGGACAGACGTGGACCTGCCTTTCCTGGCCACGGAAAGCGTGATGCTCCGGACATTGGAGGTAAGGTCGGCTCCAGAAGTATTCCGGCTTGTTCAGCTACCATAGACTTGCGACCAGCAGTCGCAGGGCGAGAGCCGGGTCAATGCTTGGAACCTGATTCCGGCAATCAGGCCCAGAAGTCTCTGTTTACGGGTTTGGCAAAAAACCGTGCTTCCTTTCCCCCAATCCCCCAACCACTCTTAACTCTGTAATGGGTTTTAGTCTGTAGCACATATGTGTTGATCAGCCAGAGCAGGTATTTCTCAAAAGAAGGTCTGCTGCAATTGGGGAGTTGGGGGGAAGGTCTTGTTGGTGGATTGGTGTTTTTCGATGTGCTTTCCAATAATGTGGGGACTTTTCACCCCCAATCCCCCAATCTTCTTAAAGCACTCAAGTAAAGTTTTGCTGTTTGTAGAAGTGCTGGTAATAAAGCTTTTGAAATCTCTCTATGGAGAGTCCCTGCAATTGGGGGATTGGGGGAGAGCATGCCCTGTTGCCAGAAAGCCCTGGATGGCATCCAACCCATGCCAGCAAGGCAGGCAGCAGAGGTGAAGTGAAAGCCTTTCTGGGGCTGCCAGGGGTTAATCTGTGGACCTCTTGGGGCTGGCTGGTGTGATGGCCAGCCAGCCCCTTTGCATTCCAGGCTCTACTGGGTCAGCGTGATGGTTTCATCCTCGGATACTCCGGGCGGAGTGTGGTCCTTGGCCCCGTCACTTTTGCCGCGGTCAAGCTGAGGGGAGGGGGGTGGCCAGTTCGGATCCTCAACGCGCTCGAATCGGTAGATTCGTGTGGGATGATGGCAGATCTCCGTCGCATCCATCTGCTCACGGGTAACCCTGTATTCCTCAAGTTTGACTTCCATGGCATCGCCAAAGGCACGTGCCATCACCCGGCCCACGATTCGTGCGCCTTTGCTGTCGTCATCGTAGACGGCGCGGTTGGCATTGGGGATGTCGACCTGGTGCTCCTCGGCGATGTTGAAGAGTTCCTGGGCGCGCAAATCCTCGCCCAGTTTTTCGGCTCTTTCGACGGCCACGCTGAGGAGACGCAGGAATCCAAGCCCAGGGCGGCAGAGACGGTCCCTCACTGCTTCGTGGTCATCCATTAGTGGCGCAAAGCCAAAGATGTTTTGCACGATCCAGTCGAGGGACTGGCACCAGGCCAGGAAGGTATGGCGTGTTTCCTTGGTCTGAGGCCGCCCGGCTTCAAACCACGCCTTGATGACGGCGTGGATTGCGCCGAGGAATCGAGGAACATTGGCAGCAGCGTGCCGGTCGATCAGGCCCTCAGGATCGCCCCGGAACTTGTGATTCTGAAGCTTGCGCATCCTGACGACGGAGATCCGATTCGCCATGTCTGGCGTGAAGTCCGCCCCGTTCGAGGTGATGAAGAGGCAAAACCGGGATGTATCGACGTTGACGAAGGACTTGTAGGGTGTGCGCGCCTTGTGGCGGTCCTTGGTCAGGATCGATTCGAGCGCCGGTGAATTGAGCGAGCCGCGCAGGTTGTCCAGCACGATGATCGGTCGCCCCTCAACGAGAGCACCGTCGATGCTCTCATCCAGCGATCCGACGCCCCCCTTCCGCTGGTTGATGTAGGTGCCGGGTTCCCCGTTGACCCCCTCGATGCAGCGGACGCAGGTGCCCTTGCCGGTTTGGCTATGTGTCGCCTCAAACACGGTGGGCGCAATGAACCCCTTGATCAGGCGACCGATTGAGAGGGCAGGTGTCAGAATCGCTGCAATCGCCCGGGACTGATCCGAGGGGCGGAGGAAGCTGAACTCCCCAAGAAGTTCATCCTTCAGAAGTTGGACGGCCTCCTCAACGGACATGATTTCCACGGATTGCGTGCTTGCAACGTAGATTCCTTCGCGTGGGTTGTAGCCTGGGCTCAGGGATTCGAGCTTCCCATCCCTGACAACCAGGAAGGGCCATTCGACGATGGTGTGCAGCTTCGGCAGGATGGAGCGGCATTCAGCTGCGAGGATCGCTGCGGCCATCTTGTCAGTGAGGATGCCGTTGACCGGCCCCTCCTTGGCAATCTGGACGAGGCTGATGTTCTTCTCGAATCGACTTTGAGCTGCCGTTGGGGCCAGGGGTTGGATGTATGGGCGATCATCCGTTTTGTTGATCATGGAGACGGCGCCACCGGTCAGGTAGAGCTCGCCGAGGTCTTTCTCTGCTTCGTAGATGGCCGTAGCAGTCTCCGTGATGGTGGAGTACTTTCCGGCGAGGATGGTCTGAGGTCTTGGTTGAGGGGTGGTTGGGGTCTGCTTGTTTGGTGCCTTGCTCACGATGGAGGAGACGAGTTGGGTTTCAGCTTTATCAGTCATACAGGTCCTTACTTTTCTTTGTGTTCATACTTTTGTTTTTGTTTGCGCATTGGGGCTCCATGGCGGCAGTGACTGCTTCATGATTTGCTCCCAAAATTCTTTCGTTGAACGCCCTGGCGCCTTGTTGTGCGCGGCGAGGTGTCGTGCTGCCGTGAGGAGTTCCGCCTCGGTTGCCACCGGGTAGGCATCGCCACAGGCCGGTATGGTGCCATCGCGGGGCTGTCGCTCCCGCCACATGTGCGGCTCCCCAAGCCATCGAGCGATCCGTTGGCGCTGGTTCTCCCGTACATGAGGTGTCTGGCTGAGTTGGAGCGGTGCCGTGTCCAGGAGCCTCAGCTGCCAGTCGTCCGGGGAGGAAACCGTTATGAGAAGATTGGTTCCGTGCACCTCGTCGGCGAGGAGCGGCGCCTTGCGCAACTCAGCAAAAAGCCTGATCTTGGATGTGCCCTGAAAACGGAGGCGGTGGGGCCGGTCCACAGTCTCCAGATCCGTGTCCTGCCAGACGCCCCTCACCTTGACGGCAAGTACAAGGGCGTAGGCCCAGATCTCAGTGCTGAGTCCAGGGGTCAGGTATCTTGGGTAGGCTCCCGCGCGCAGCAGATCGCACAGTGGGCAGGACCGCTGCTTATCTCCGCCCAGAGCGGCATCGGTCCACTTGGGACAACCCAGCCTGCCAAACTGGTACACGAGGTGGCGGGCGATGATGGAGATCGACCTCGCCGGTTCCCCAAACTGGAGCAGCCGCACCTTGGCTGCATCGCCGCACTTAAGCTTCAGTATGGGTGCGTTTGAGGCCTCCCCCTCCCGGATCATCGCCGGGACATTCAAGACGATGTCGGCGAAGTCGTCTTTCGGGTCTGCGGATCGCGGTCGCCGCAGAGGGTTGAAATCGTTGTTGGGTTGCAGACTAGACATGGCGGCATCAGTGGTTGGAATACGAGTGGGCGAGGTTAAGGTAGATGAGGCTCTGGAAGCGGTCCGTGCCGGGGCGCAAGACGCCGGGTAATCTAAAGGGTTGTGACGGCGTGAATGCGGCACGGTCGCACTCGTAGCTGTGGATGCGGGCCTTGGCCTCCATAAGCCCTTCCAGTTGGCTCCATTCATCCCTCCAGCGGAACCAGCCGTGCAGTGACTTCCCGCCGGTGTAGACCACCGCGGCTAGCGGCCACTCCTCGCGCAAGGCCATCAGGAGTGCTGCCTGTTGAGGGATTGCGAGAGTGTCGCTCTCAACGACAAGGAACCGGCGAAGCTGTACGTTTTCACAACACCGCCGGGTGGCGTTTGAGGTGAAGGACGCGGTTGAAACGCTGGGCCCACGAAGCTTCTTCCCGCCGATCAAGGTTCCGACTCTGGCGAAATTCCGCGAACTGGACTGGTAGACCTCACCGGTCCAGATCACATCGTCCGGGTGGAATAGCCTGAGGAATGCGAATCGGTCGTCGCCAACACGCTCCGGCAACGGCGTTGGGCTTTGATTGCAGAGGCAAGCCGGGTGCACTGGCTTGGCAATGACGTTCAGAAACCACTCCCGCCATTCCGGCCGGAAAGGCTTCATCTGGGTGTGCTTGACCCGCCGTGCCAGCGAGTCCGTGGTCATGGCCCTGACCCTGTCCATGGGCTGCCCACGCTCCACCCGCCGAATCTGTCGGCGCAGTTCCCAGTTAAACTCATCTACCATTTCCCGACAGCTTTGGTGGAAGCAGTAGAGGGTCGCAGTCCCGTCGATGTAGATTCTGGCGTGGTCAGTCCCCGCCGTGCTGTGCAGATGATGACCTGGGCATTGGGCGACACCGTAGGTTTCAGTCTCCCACTCGATGCCCTCCAGCAGGGTGTTGGCTACTTCCATTCGCCTGCCGAGGTCTGCATCCGCTTCAAAGAGGGGATCCGGTTGAGTACGAGGCTGGGCCGATTGGGGGTTGGGGGGTGCTCCAATCGGGCAGCTGTTCGCCTGTTGGGTTGCTGGTTTGTCTGAGAGTAACGGATTAACTTCTAGACCGGCCTGGTCGATCGAGGCCGACTCCAATGCTGGGTTGCTGGTATTCATTCGATTCATTTGGGGGTTTGGGGGTTCACGGCACGAGAAAGCCGCGCCCCACAAGCCCTGATGGACATTGCGAGACGCGGCTGTTCTACCGGCCTTGAGTCACTGCTTGAGTGACTGCGAAAAAGACCGGAGGAGAAAAACGAGCAGTGGAAACTGAACCCTACGGTGGCAGGAAAGGTCAGTCCGGGAATTTTGCGAAGAAGTCGAAAAAGGCCGCCGAATGGGCCTCCCGTATGCCAGCTATATGCCAGCGACTGTCTAAGTCGTTGATGACGAAAGTGGTGGCTGCGGCCGG
>SXGQ01891921.1_pt1 | contig 10216 bp, 5 predicted proteins | sample 3178371 | NCBI WGS metagenome assembly SXGQ01 (sample SAMN11356859, study PRJNA531348) | freshwater metagenome | isolation source: freshwater sample F1-20 | place: China: Fuxian Lake, Yuxi | collected 2017-12-25 | reverse complement strand
CGTAACCTCGCCGACCTTCGATCCGCTACGCGAAAAATATGGCGAGAAGTTTGAGGAGTTCATTCGCGAAAAGGTCGTGCCGGTCAATGGCGACGTCGGGAATGAATTTCTCGGGATGAGCGAAGATCAGGCCGCGGCGATAATGGCCGATACCGACATCATTATCAACGGTGCCGGAAATGTGACGTTCAACCCGCCGCTTGAGTCGGCCCTCAGGACCAACGTCGTCGGGTCAAACAACATCATCAAGCTGGCTCGGATGATGAAAAAGCCGCGTGTCGTTCACGTCTCGACGTGTTTTGTCGCGGGCAAGCGGAGCGGTGCGATCTGGGAAAACGAGCCGGTCGTCGGCTACTTTCCCCGGAAGAACGAACTTGTCGGCACGACGTTCGACGTCAACCGCGAGGTCGAGGACTGCGCCCGTCTTTCGGAACAGGCGAGGCAGGAAGCGGACGACGCTGTTCAGGCAGCGAAGTTTCGCGAGCAGGCCCGGAAGCGATTTATCGAAGAGGGCCGCGACCCGGACGACGAGGCCGAGCTGAAGTCCGCCATCTTCCGCGAACGCAAAATGTGGATCCGCGAGCGGACGACCGAACTCGGTGCCGAGCGTGCCGAGTATTGGGGCTGGACGAATATTTACACGTACTCGAAGTCGCTCGCCGAGCAGATCATCGCCTCGCAGGACGACATCGTCAAGACGCTCGTGCGGCCTTCGATCGTTGAATCGTCGCAAAGCTATCCCTTCCCGGGGTGGAATGAAGGCTTTACGACGACCGCACCGCTTATCCTGATCGCACTCCGCGGCCAGCCGATAATTCCGGTCAATGAAAAGCTGATACTCGATATCATCCCGGTCGATATGGTCGCCGGCGTGATCATTGCGGCGGCGATGAACGCGCTGGTCGATGACAATCCGCCGCTCGTTTTTCAGGCGTCGTCGGGCGATTCGAACCCGAACGATATGAAACGCATCGTCGGGCTCGTCGGGCTCTACAAGCGGCAGCATTTCGAAGAGAAAGAGACGGGCAGCAAGATCGTCAACAAGCTCGCCGGAATGATCGAGGCGGCACCGGTCAAGCAGCGGACGTATGAACTGACCTCCGCTCCGATGCTCAACAAGCTTGCCAAGCGGGCCGACGACCTGATGGACCGGGCAACGCCTCGCTGGGGCGGCGGCCGTATCGGCAACATCATTTCGGACCTCAAGAAATCTACCGAAGAATTCAAACGGACGACGAGCGAGACGATGCACGCCTTCGCAATGTTCAAGCCGTTCATGATCGACAACGAATACCTTTATCGGTCGGACAACGTCCGCGGCCTGATGTCCGTTGTACGCGAGAAAGAGAAGCACCTTCTGCCTTGGTACCCGGAAAAGCTCGATTGGTACGACTACTGGCTCAAGGTCCATTTCCCCGGACTGAAGAAGTGGGTCCTGCCGACGCTCGAGGAAGAGCTCAAGACGCAGGAACGGCGGTCGCATACTTATAAGGACCTGCTCGATCTCTTTGATACGGCGACAAAGCGGTTCCCGACGCGCGTCGCGATGCGGATCGAGCGCAACGGCCGCAAGGAGCAATACACCTTTGAGGACGTCCGCGAGTTGACGCTCCGTGCCGCCGGTTTTCTTGCCGATAAGGGCATCAAGCCCGGCGACCGCGTCATTCTTTTCTCGCACAACATGCCCGAGTGGGGAATGACGTATTTCGGCATTCTCAAGGCCGGAGCAACCGCGGTGCCGATCGACCAGGCCAGCTCGGTCGATGAGATCATCAATTTTGCCAAGGCCGGCGATGTTTCGGCGATAGTAATCTCACCGAGGTTGGCGAATGAGAATCCGGATTTGAAGAGTGCCTTAGACAAAGCTCTAAGCACTGAAGCAAAAGAGAACCACCCCGTCGGCGAAACGCCGACACCCCTCCTTCGTAAGGAGGGGAGCTTTAACGTCTGGGAATTCGGCGAGGTCTTTGAGATGCCGGATGAACTTGAGGAGGCAAAGCGGCTCGCGTTGCTGCCGCCGAAAGTGCTCGGCAATGCGGTCGCGTCGCTGATCTTTACTTCCGGGACGACCGGCAAGCCAAAGGCCGTGATGCTCTCGCACAAGAACTTCACGAACATGGTCTCGATGCTTTCGAGCGTGCTCGACATGGACATCACGGACGGCGTTCTCTCTGTCCTTCCGATGCACCACACGTTCGAGTTCTCGGCCGGGTTCCTGACGCCTTTCTCGAACGGGACGCAGATCACATATCTCGACGATCTGACCGCCGAGGAGCTTTCGCGGGCGATCGAGAAGGGCCACGTTACGGGAATGGTCGGCGTGCCGGCACTCTGGGAAATGCTTCACCGCCGGATCAAAACACGCCTCCGCGAACGCGGTGATTGGATCGCCGACGCGGCGGATTCGATGATCGAGTTCAACGCATGGCTTCGCGACAACACGCCGTTCAACCTCGGGCCGATCGTCTTTTTCCCGATCCATCAGGGCATGGGCGGAAAAATGCGTTATATGATCTCGGGCGGATCGGCCTTGAGTGAAAAGGTCCAGAAAGACCTTCACGGGCTTGGGTTTACGGTGCTTGAGGGGTACGGGCTGACGGAATCTTCGCCGGTGCTTACGGTGGCCCGGCCGGGCAATAAACTTCTCCGCGGAAGCGTCGGTAAGCCGCTCCCCGGCGTCGAGGTCAAGATTGATAATCCGGACGATAACGGCGTTGGCGAGGTGCTCGGCCGCGGGCAGAACGTCATGCTCGGTTACTTTAATAACGACGAAGCGACCGAGGCCGTGCTCCACGACCGCTGGCTGCGGACCGGCGACCTTGGGCGGATAGACGAGGACGGGAATCTCTACATCGTCGGCCGTTCGAAGGACATCATCATCGATTCGAACGGGAAGAATATCTATCCCGACGAGATCGAAGAGCTTTATTCCAAGTCCGGTTTTATAAAGGAACTAAGCGTCGTCGGCCTTCCGGACAGCGACGGCGGCGAGAAGATCGCTGCGCTCGTTGTTCCGGATTACGAACACGACATCGCCCTTTCGCGGACCGATGTAAACAAGAAGATCGAGGAACACTTCCGCGAGGTCGCGGCCGGGCTGCCGTTCTTTAAGCGGATAAAGGTGATGCACGTGACGCCTTTCGAACTGCCGCGGACGGCGACCCGAAAGGTAAAGCGGCCCGAGGTCGTTGAGATGCTAACGGCGCTTGAGGAACGCGACCGCAAGAAGACAAAAGCCGTGGTCGAATCCAAGGGCGACGATAATATGCTTTGGATCCGCAAGATCGTCGCGACCGTTTCAAGCCGGCCGCTGTCGGACGTTGCGGTCGAGGACAAGCTCGCCGATCTCGGCTTTGATTCGCTGATGTTTGTCGAACTTCAGGCGGCGGTCGAGGATGCCGGTGGACGCGTGCTCTCGCCCGATACTCTGAACGAGGTGCAGACGGTCCGCGAACTGCTGACCGCCGTTCAGCGGGTCGATAAGACAAAACGGCTGGCTGATGAGCCAAAGGTCGAGGAGAAAAAAGACGAAGAGGAGATCCACATACCTTCGCTCGTCCGGCGGTTCGGGAACGCGGCGGTTGACCTGGCACAGGAGACACTTTATTCGAAGGTGCTTGACACGGCGATCGACGGCCAAGGCAATGTGCCGGCCCACGTGAATTTCATCGTTGCTCCGAATCATGCCTCGCATATTGACACCGGCCTCGTAAAGCGGGCACTCGGTAAGGACGTTGCGGAGCAGACCGTGGCGGTCGCGGCGGCGGACTACTGGTTCGATACGAAATACAAACGGGCGTATATGAACAACTTTACGACGCTTGTGCCGATCGAGCGCACGGGAAGTTTGCGGCAATCGCTCCGCCACGTTACCCGCATCCTACACGAGGGCTACAACGCCCTGATCTTTCCGGAAGGCACACGGAGCCTGACGGGCGAGATCGCGGAGTTCAAGCCGGTGATCGGTTATCTGGCTCTCAATCAGAAGATCGGCATTCTCCCCATCTATCTGTGGGGAACATTCGACGCGTATCCGAAGGGAATGACCATCCCGAAGCGAGACAGCATCGGGGCAAAGGTCGGGGCGAAGATCGGGCGGTTTCTCTCATATGAGGAACTGCGGGATATGACCGAGGGCGTGCCGAATACGGAGGCGTATCGGCTGATCGCCGCACGAGTCCAGCACGAGGTGGAGAACATGCGCGACGGCAAGCGGGATAAATTTGATGTCGCAGCAGTTAGAAAGGCCTGGAAGGCCGAGCGGCGGAAAGCTCGGAAGCAGGAACCGGTGATCGATGAATAAGGAGGCTGCCTGAAAACTTTGGGACCAGAATCTTGACTGCCTCCGTCAGGAGCCAAATGTTTATAGAAATGAAAGCTAAAACACTATTCAGAGCCCCGAAAGGGGCGGCATACGCGATCACAAATTGACAATATGCCGCTCCTACGGAGCTTCGTCTGGTAGAGCAAATCGTAACTATAAACATCATGCTCCTAGCGAAGCTTAGACCAGAAATCGGTCGTTTCAGACAGCCCCTGCCATCTATGCTGGGTTAGCTGACTTACTTCTGGATTGCCGGAAGAAGCAGGCCGATGAGCATCGTTGCCGATGCACTGACGACGAGAAGTTCGATGAGCGTGAAGCCCATGATCCCTTTGATCTGCTTGGTTGTGTTCTTCATTATTAGTTCTCCTTAGTTATTTATCTCGGATGCCGTAATGGCCATCCGAGAGAGAATGCGGAGCGGAACGGGAAAAACTATCATCGAACCTCAAATATTTTTCGTTTCGCTTCGTATCCGGCCACAGGCAGGTCACGGGAAATTTCTGGTGTAAGATGATGAACGGAGGTAGCCAATGCTTCAAACCTTTAAAGCAAAACTTAATAACGGTGTGCTGACGTGGAAAGACGAGGTCCCCGAGTCGGTTCGCGAAGGTGAAGAGGTCGAGGTGATCGTTACGGTTCTCGATGAGAATAAGGAGACAGCACCGAAGGCCCGACGACCGTTCGGCCTGGCAAAGGGCCTGTTTGTGGTGCCGGACGATTTTGATGCTCCGTTGCCGGATGACATCCTCGAGGAATTCTATAACTAATGCAATTGCTTCTGGATACCCACATTTTTCTTTGGTACGTTACGGGCGATACAAAGCTTTCTACCGCAACTCGTGATGCAATCAATGAACCAAATAATGATGTATTCCTTAGCGTCGGATCATTTTGGGAGATCGTTATAAAGTATGAACTCGGCAAGCTGCCATTGCCGCAAGCTCCAGACCGATTCATCCCCTCTCAGCGAAAAACTCACGCAATCCAAAGTTTGCCGTTCGATGAGAATGATGCCCGATTTTTGGTTGGGTTACCGTTTCACCATCGCGATCCGTTCGACAGAATGCTTGTTTCGCAGGCAATGGCTCGGGTGCTAACGATCGTAACCGTCGATCCCGAGATAAAAAAATACTCGGTTCCGGTGCTTTAGATCAAACGGCCTTGCTCTCAACGCCCGACTGATTCGAAAACCTGCGAATGTTGAATTGCGTATTAAACTGCAAACCCGCTTCAGGTAAAAATTATGAGAACTGTAATAGCAATTATCCTATCCGTCTTTGTTTCGCTAACCGCGATGCCGTTGGCTGCCCAACGAGTTGATTCGAAGCCGAGCTTCAAGATCGAGTATCAGATGTTCACGCTGCCGAATGGGCTTGATGTGGTATTTCACATCGACCGGTCGGACCCGGTGGTTGCCGTGAACCTGACGGCCCATGTCGGTTCGGCACGCGAGAAGGCGGGCCGGACGGGCTTTGCCCATATGTTCGAGCATCTGCTTTTCCTCGAATCGGAAAACCTCGGCAAAGGCGGGCTCGATAAGCTCTCGGCGAGGATCGGCGGTTCAGGTGCGAACGGCTCGACCAATCGCGACCGGACGAACTATCTGCAGACGGTGCCGAACGACGCTCTCGAAAAAATGCTCTGGGCGGAGGCCGACAAGCTCGGCTGGTTCATCAATACGGTGACCGTGCCGGTGCTCGAAAAGGAAAAGCAGGTCGTCAAGAACGAAAAGCGGCAGGGCGTCGATAACGTGCCTTATGGCCACACACAATACGTCATAGATAAGGCCCTTTACCCGGCCGATCATCCTTACAACTGGCAGGTCATCGGTTCGCTTGAGGACCTGCAGGCAGCGACGCTCGATGATGTGAAAGAGTTTTTCCGCCGCTGGTATGTGCCGAACAACGTAACGCTGACGGTTGCCGGCGATTTCGACCCCGTTCAGGCGAAGAAGTGGGTCGAAAAATACTTTGGCGAGATCAAACGCGGCGAGGACATTACGCCGCTTGAGAAGCGGCCGGGTGTGGTCAAGGAAACGGTCAAGTTCTACCACGAGGACAATTTCGCCCGCTTGCCGGAACTGACAATGGCATGGCCGACGGTCGAGCAGTATCACCCGGATTCTTATGCACTTAATGTGCTGACCACATATTTGACACGCGGCAAGCGGGCACCTTTCTATCAGGTGATAGTCGAGGACAAAAAGCTCGCTCCGGAGGTGTCGATGTTCACGTACGAATCCGAGCTTGCCGGGCAGACGCAGCTTGAGGTCCGGGCCTTTGCCGATAAGAAGCTCGACGACGTAGCGGCAGCGATCAGCGAGGCCTTTGCAAAATTTGAGAAGGACGGCATCTCGGAGCAGGACCTCAACCGCATCAAGGCCGGACAGGAGACGCAGTTCTACAATTCGCTCTCGAGCGTGCTAGGCAAAAGCGCTCAGCTTGCGCAGGGCAACATATTTGCGAATGACCCGGGCATTGCAGCTAAAGAGATCGACGCGATCCTTTCCGTGACCGCAGCGGACGTCAAACGCGTTTACGAAAAGTACATCAAGGGCAAGAACTTCGTTGCCACGTCGTTCGTCCCAAAGGGCAAGGCCGAACTCGCACTTTCGGGTTCGAAGCGGGCCGAGGTAGTCGAGGAGCCGATCGTCCAGGGAGCCGAGAATGAGGTTGACCCGAACGTTGAGGCCGAGTATGAAAAAACGCCATCGACCTTTGACCGCTCGGTCGAACCGCCCTACGGCCCGGAACCGCAGGTTAAGCTCCCCGCCGTTTGGGAGCAGAGACTCCGCAACGGGATGCGGGTTTACGGCATTCGAAACAGCGAAGTGCCGCTCGTGCAGTATGAGATCGTCATCGATGGCGGCCTCCTGATGGAAGACATCAACAAGGTCGGCGTCGCGAACCTGATGGCTCGCCTGATGACCCAAGGGACCGCAAGGCGAACGCCCGCCGAACTCGAAGAGGCGATCCAGCAGCTTGGTGCCTCGATCAACGTCTCGGCCGGAACCGAGGACGTGCGGATAACCGTTAACACGCTCGCCCGCAACCACGAAGCGACGCTTGCCCTGGTCGAGGAGATACTGCTTGAGCCGCGTTGGGACGCGAAGGAATTTGAACTGATCAAGCAGGGAACGGTCGCTCAGATCCGCCAGATACAGGCGAACCCGAACGCCATCGCGACGATTCGTTTCAACGAACTTGTTTATGGCAAAGATAATATTCGCTCGCGGATCCCGCTCGGAACGATTGAGACGGTCAACGCCATCACGCTTGACGACCTGAAGGCCTTTTACGCAAAGAATCTCTCACCCTCGGTCGCCCGGATGCACATCGTCGGCGACATCGATAAGGCTCGGACGGTCAAGTCGCTTGCCGGGCTTAACGCGAAGTGGAAGGCGAAGAGCGTGACGGTCCCGACCGTCAAAACGCCCGCACCGCCGGCGGAGTCGAAGGTCTATTTCTACGACGTTCCCGGTGCGGTCCAGTCGGTCTTCCGGTTCGGTTACCCGGCGCTCGCCGCGACCGATCAAGACTACTATCCGGCCGTCGTGATGAACTACATACTAGGAGGCGGCGGGTTTGCCTCGCAGCTTACGCAGGAGCTCCGCGAGGGCAAAGGCTACACCTACGGCATCAACTCGAATTTTTCGGGGACGAAGGTGCCGGGGCCGTTTACCATCGCAAGCGGTGTACGAGCGAACGTAACACTTGAGGCGGCACAGCTCGTCAAGAGCATCGTCGAGAATTACCCGAAGAATTTCTCCGCCGATGACCTCGCGACGACGAAGAGCTTCCTGATCAAGAGCAACGCCCGTGCGTTCGAAACCTCGGGAGCGAAGCTGAATATGCTGGAGAACATCAGCAAATACGGCCTGCGTCCGGATTACGTAAAGCAGCGGGAGCAGATCGTCCGCGGTATGACCGTCGAACGCATCCGCGAGCTTTCGGGCAAATACCTGAACGCCGGACGGATGTACTGGGTCGTAGTCGGCGACGCCGCAACGCAGATGCCGCGGCTGAAGGAACTCGGCTTCGGCGAACCCGTTAGGCTGAATTAGAGAGGAGAAATTAAAAGCAGAGACACGGAGACACGGAGACACGGAGACACGGAGACACGGAGACACGGAGAGACGGAGTTTTTTGTGCAGATGCGTTCTATCGGCTGTCATTTGCCGCAGATGGGAAGAGATCGAAATTCATTTATCTGCAAGCCGTCTTTCTGCGTCTTTGCGTCTCTGCGGTGAATATTTATGCCAAAGAAAAAGGCACTCGCAAAAGTCGAAAAGAAGATCCTGATCACGGGCGGGACCGGGTTTTTGGGTTCGGAGATCGTCCGGCAGTTTTTGGCGGCGGGCGAGAAGAACCTCCGTGTGATGGCATCGAGCGTTCCGGCGTGGATGACGGACGCGGGCGTTGAGCCATTTGCCGGGTCGGTGACCGACCGCGAACGCGTTGGCGATGCGGTTAAAGATGTCAGCATCATCTATCACCTCGCCGGCAAGGTCTCGCGGGATAACGATGATGCCGCGGCGATGAACCGGATTCACGTCGAGGGCACGCGCGTGCTTTGCGAGGCGGCGGCCGAGGCCGGGGTGCAGACGATGGTGCTCGCCTCTTCGAGCGGGACGATCGCCGTCAGCGAAGATGAGCAGGTGATCGACGAGTCTTTCCCGCCGCCGGTCGAGATCATCTCCCGTTGGGCATATTACGCTTCGAAGTACTATCAGGAGCGAACGGCGCTCGAGAACTTTGACGGCGAGGGCCGCAAGCTCGTCATCCTCAACCCGACGCTGCTTCTCGGCCCGGGCGATGAACGCCTCAGCTCGACAAAGATCGTGCTCGACTTCCTTGGCCGCAAAATACCCTATTGCCCATCGGGCGGCTTGAGCTTTGTCGATACTCGCGATGTTGCCGCTGCGGCAATAAATGCAGCAGAGAAGGGCCGGCATCAGGAACGCTATCTGATGGGAGCGGCAAACCTAAAATTCGAGGAATTCTTTGGCAGGCTTGAGCGTTTGAGCGGAGTTGCCGCCCCGCGGATCCGCGTTCCGAAGAACATCGCCGTTGCCGGAGCGGGCATCGTCAATTCCGTTTTTCGCAACTGGAACCGAACGTCGCCGGTCGAACCGGGCGAGGTCGAGCAGGCCGAGCACTTCTGGTATCTCGATTCCTCAAAGGCCGCCGAAGAGCTTGGCTTTTCAGCCCGCGACCCGCAGGAAACACTCAACGAAACGATCAATTACTTGAGGAAAGAATTTCTCGGGGCCGACGTTTTCAATTAATCCGCCGGCCGGAAAAAGAAGAAAAAGAACGCGGCAGCCCATTCGCGTTTGATGCCTTTTGCATGGCCGATCGTCCTTCGCGAGCTGTCCTCTACAACGCCCGATGAAGTAACGTGGCCGATGGTCGAGCGGCTCGCGTTCTCGATCGTTCCGCTGCTCTTGATGTAGCCGATCGTCCGCCGCGAGGCGTCCTCGACAGTGCCGTCCTCGCGGATGTGCCCGATGGTCCGCCGCGACGAATCCTCGACCACGCCTGAGTCCTTAAAGTGACCGATCGTCCGCCGGCTCTTGTCCTCGACCGTCCCGCTTGTGCTGATATAACCGATCGTTCGCCGGCTTGAATCCTCGACCGTCTGCCCGGCCGCCGGGAAGCTAAAGAGAGTCAACGCAAATACGAGGAGTATCCAGTGTCGTCTAGTTATATTCAACATAAATCCTCAGCATCTGGAATCGGGTTTTTGATGCATCTTCTCTTGGTGAACTTTGTGCCCGATCTTAGTGCCCTTTGTGTTTAAGAAATCTTTAAACACAGAGCACGCAAAGGTTTGCACAAAGGGCACAGAAGGTCCGCCATACCTTTAAGACGCATCCGCCTTTGGCCT
>SXGQ01882014.1_pt1 | contig 10216 bp, 7 predicted proteins | sample 3178371 | NCBI WGS metagenome assembly SXGQ01 (sample SAMN11356859, study PRJNA531348) | freshwater metagenome | isolation source: freshwater sample F1-20 | place: China: Fuxian Lake, Yuxi | collected 2017-12-25 | reverse complement strand
CGACCACGCCGGCGGCGATCGCTCGATGTGCGGCGGTGGGCGCCGCCGGCGGTGCCTCGTGGCTCAGGTGCGCGCCAGGTCCGCGGTGAGGCGGTCGAAGGCCGGGCGGTCGAGACCGTCGCGAGCGAGGTCGAGCAGGGCGGTGAACACCTCGTCGGGCGCGCCGGCGCGCATCCCGCCGTACAGCTCGGCGCGATCGAGCGGGTTGACGGCCGGGACGATGAGGCGCATGTAGCCGTCGAGGTCCTCGGGCGTGATGGCAGCGACGATCGCAGCGTTCGCATCCATCAGCTCGTCGATGTCGGCGGCGCGGTTGAGCGCCGGCAGCACGTCGACCTCCTCGGTCGTCTGGTGCTGGAGGTACGTGCCGGTGAGCTCGGCCACGGCGAGGTAGAGGCGGTGCTGGGCGAGGCGGCGCTCGTCACCCGTGGCGTCCTCGACGGCCGTGAGCAGGCGACGAACCTCGGCGGTCACCTCGTCGAGGTGCTGGTGCTCGCGCTGCAGCCGCGTGGCGAGGGCGGGAAGGTGGCGCTCGACGAGCGGCCCGAGGTACTCGTCCTCGTGGGCGGCGTGATCGTCGAGGAGGTGCAGCAGGTCCTCCAGCTTCTGATGCGTCGCCGTCACGGCGTCGACGTCGAAGGGATCGACGGCTCCGGCCGCCTCGACGGCACCGAACAGTCCGTGGCGGATGCCCTTGTGCACCTCGCGGTAGACGTCGAAGCGGACATCGGCCAACGGTGCGGCTGCCGAGCGGGCCGGTCCGGGGCCGTGCTCGGCGGGGACGCCGTCGAAGAACACGGCGTCGCTGGCGCTGGCCGCGTGGCGCAGGTCGCGCAGGGGGGCGTAGAGCTCGGATCCGTACCACTCGTGGGCGACGTCGAGGGAGGGGAACTGGATCATGACCGGGTAGGCGGGGCGCCAGTCGCCCTCCACGACCTGCCAGGGGCCGCCGACGACGACGTACTCGCCGCCGAAGGCCGTGACGGTCTCGATGACGTTGGCGACGTAGTCGTCCATGGCGTCCTGGTCGCGGATGTCGCGGACGTCCCAGAGGCAGTAGGCGGTCATGGTGGGGCTCCCTTCGGTCGGCCGGCACGGGGTGCGCCGGCTCTGGTGATGCCCCGATCCTCCGGGTCGACGGTCGACGGGGGAAGCAGCCATCCGCTGTCACACCCACAACGGCCGGTTGTCGACCCGTCGTTACGCTGAGGCCCCGTGGACATCGAGCTCCGTCACCTGCGGTCCTTCGTCGCCGTCGCAGAGGAGCTCAGCTTCACCCGAGCCGCGCAGCGCCTGTTCATCGCCCAGCAGGCGCTGAGCGCCCAGATCCGCCAGCTCGAGGAGAGGATCGGGACCAGGCTGCTGGAGCGGACCACCCGCTCGGTGGCGCTGACCGAGGCGGGCGAGGTCCTGCTCGCTCAGGCGCGCCTGCTGCTCGCCGACGCCGACACCGTGGTCGCCGCCACGCGGGCCGTGGGAACGGGCCGCACGAGCCTCACGGTCGGCTTCGTCGCTGCCGTGACCCACCCGGACACCAGCCACGTCCTCGACCGCTTCGCCGCCGACCACGCCGACGTCGACGTGATGGTGAGCTTCGGCGACCTGCTCGACCCGACCGGTGGCCTCCACGACGGCGAGGTCGACGTGGCGTTCGTGTACGGGCCGTTCGACACCAGGGGCCTCGAGCTCACCCACCTCTACACCGAGCCCCTCGGCGTGGCGCTGGCCGAGGGGCACCGTCTCGCGGCGACCGAGATCGTGGCCGTCGCCGACGTCATCGCCGAGCCGACCTTCGACTTCCCCACCCGCGACCGGCGGTGGCGCGACTACTGGAGCGGCGCCGCCTACCGGGAGGGCCTGCCGCCCCCCCGCTACGTCGCCCAGTTCCGCACCCTCGAGGGCCTCACCGTGTCGATCCGCGCCGGCCTCGGCGTCTACCTCGCCACCCGGGGCCTGGTCACGGCAGCTGGACCCGGGATCGTCTGGCGAGCGCTCGACGCCGCCCCGACCCTCGAGCACCACATCGCCCGACGCGCCGACGACGAACGCCCCGTGGTCCAGGCCATCGTCGACGCCGCCGTCGCGACGTTCGCGGTCTGACCGCCAGATCCCGGCTCCCGAGTCACTCGCCTTCGCCACGACCCGGACACCGTGTGAGCGAGGCGATGCCGACCACGCAGGCGGCGAGCACGGCTCGTGCCCGTCGGACGCTGTCGACGTCGAAGCGGCTGCGCTCCCGACTCAGGACCGACGAGATGTCCGAGGGCGCCGACGCCGCCGACTGAGGCCCGACCGATGCCCGCCGGGGCTGCGTCGCGGTTCTGTGGAGACGATGGGAATCGAACCCACGACCCCCTGCTTGCAAAGACGGCCGGGGCACTTCGCTGACGTGGGAAGATTCGCGAAAGTGCTGGTCAGGAGGGGTGAGCGTCAACCATCGCTGACCGCCGATGACCCCTCGTGCCCACTGCTTTGGGCACGGATTGGGCATGAAGCCCCATGCTGAGGGGAACCCGCCGCGCCAGCCTTCTTCAGCTGCTCGATGATGTCCGGGACCCCTCCGTGGGAATTGCCCTTGGGCGGCCTATCTGCGCTGACCGTCAGAGTCCCCATGGCTCACGATCCGCAGGTGACGATGCGGTCGGCCGGTCGAAGCGCGTTCGCCATCGTCACCGACAGCCACCGGCGCTAGAGAGTGGAACATGTTGCGCACGTCAGTAGCGCGCAGGTGTAGTTCGTCGGCTATGTGACGAGGTCCCAGGCCGCGCTGACGCAGCCCCGTCAAGACCAGCGAGAGAACCGGGCTGGTCTCCACGGGGATGTCGTCCTCTGAGCGGCGCAGGTTCGCCTTGCTGGCCTCGATAGCAAGGTTCCGATACTCCCAGTCCGTCAGATAACCCTGCCGATGCAGTGCTCGGATGAGCGCGACTGCGGAGACCTTCCAGTGGAGCTTGTACTCCCGGACCTCATGGAGACGGCGTGCCCGCACTGGATTGCGGCGCAACCCTTCCGGGGGGAGCAGGAGGGCGCTCGCGAAGGCGTCCGCTTCGTCTTCTCGACCCCGGTCGGAGGGGAGATGGTGCGATCCGGCATGGAGAAGTAGATGACCCAACTCGTGAGCGACATCCCAGCGACGACGCTCAGCGGTGCCACGAGCATTGACGAAGATGTATGGCGTGTCCCCGTCCCAGAACGAGAACGCGTCTAGAGCACGGGCCTGGACTGAGAGGGCGAAGACTCGAACACCCATCAGCTCAGCTAGGTGAACGAGGTTTGGCGCGGGTTGAAGTCCCACCGCCCACTGTTGGCGGAGCATGTCGGCCGCAAGGGAAGGCTCAGCGCCAGCGAGATCTGACGGCAGCGTTACCGGCTCCAGGTCGAAACGATCCGAGATCCAATTTGAGACTTCGATGGTCATTGAGGCCGCTGCCAGTGCCATGTCTCGGACGCCTGCCGACATCGAACGCAGCGATCGGAAACTCGGGTTCTCCGGCACAGGTGGCTCGCTGCTGAAGAAGAAGTCCTCGCGAATCTTGAGTGCGGTCGCAAGAAGCTCGCGGGTGTCGGGTGGCGGGGCGTCTCCTCGATTCTCATAGTCGGCCAGCCGTCGCGGCGTGATGCCGACCTCGTCGGCCAGCTTGGTCTTGGTCCAGCCGACGCTCTGGCGCGCCAGAGTCAGACGTGCAGGGTTGAACCTCATGCGCTGCCGCGACTACGCGGGGTCGCGCCAACGGACGGTCGGTGCCCGAAGCTCCGGACCGGTGTCCGTTGCAGACTCATCGCGGCCCCCAGGTCGATCCTCAACGATCTGCAGTCGCTCGCGCCAGCCGGTGATCCATCCTCCCTTGCCAACGCCTAACGGCAGGGCCAGCTCCGCGTTCCATCCATCCAGGCCGATCTCGTGCATGAGGAACCAGAGCTGCGTCGTCCTAGACACCTCGGCGAACTCCTCGAACAACACACCCTGCACGACCTCGGACGCGACTCGTCCACGGGCGTAACGGACCTGCGGCCTGTAGCCCGGTCGGCCAGTGGCACCGTCACCCGACACCATTGCGATGGCGGTTTCGCCGTTCGGCGAGATCACTAGACCGGCGGCATCCAGAGTTGCCCTCTCCGGCACCTGCCAGCCGAGTCCATGGAGCCGGAGACGGAGCTCCTCCGTTCCATCGATCCACGCGCGCATCCCTCGTGCCGCTGGCGGAGCGAAGCGGCCAGGCACGCCGAAGGCGTTTCCCGCAGCGTTCAGCGTTGGCACGAACACGCTCGTCCGAGACGACGGCGCACCGACGACTCGGTCAAGACGATGATCCGCCGCGGCGCCCACCCGGAGACGAGTAACCGGAATCGAGGAGGCGTTGCTCATGGCGAGGCAGCGTAACATGCAGTTTCCGGTTTCTCGCGCATCATTGAGGCGCACGAAACCGGAAACGCACCCCGGGCTCGACGTCAGGGCCCTCCTGCATGGTCGCCGTTTGCGATCAGCTCGCCGCGGAAGGCCTTGGCAAGGACCGCTTGAGAGCTGCGGTCGATCACTCGGCTGACGCGCTCGAACCGATTCAGCAGTACATCAGCTATCGCCAGCATCTCGGATGCTCGTTCAACGATCTCACGTTGCTCAGCGATGGGAGGCACCGGTAGTGGCATCGCACCGAGCTTCGTGCCGTTGATGTTCGACTGACTAACGCCATCGGTCTTGACGTGCCGTGCCCACATGCGGCCCCAAGCCGAGTTGATCCAGAAGTTCACAAAGTCGGGGTCGGCGACGCCCCGCACGAACCGGACGCGTATCAAGTACGACGCGAACGTCATGGCGCCGCTCCCGTGAAACACCGCTGCCTTGCCCACAAGCTCCGGGCTATTCGTCCGATTGAACAGGAGGTCGCCATCCTGCAGGATCAGGCGATCAATCTCGTGATCTAGTTCGCAGTACTTGAGATCATCGGTGGCGAGCGCCCCATTCTGGATGTTGCCCATTCGCAGAACGGGAACGGCTCCGGCCGCTTCACCCTTCCGTGAGGTGCCGTAATCGAGAACCTCAGCAACCGCCCCAACAGTGCCGAGCGCGTAACTCTCCGGAAGCTCCGGAAGGTTCAGATCGAGCGGTGCATCTACAGTCGAACGCCCTCTCCGCTTGCGAACGGGCTCGCTCGGCAGGATCCCAGCGGCGCCCGGATTTGCCTCACGCCAGTCGGCCGTGAGTCGGCCGGAGCAGGCGGCGGCGAGGACCGCCTGGCGAAATCGCCCGATTGCGTGACGGGCTGACGCCAGGTGTGCCGAGGCCGAGTACTTCGAGTCATCGACTGCGGCGGCGAGTGAAGCAATCGCGCGCTGCGTCTCCAGGGGCGGCAGCTCGATCTCGAAACCCTTCAGCACGTCGCGGCCGATGCTCGCCTGCGACACGTGGTTGTTGCAGTGAGCGGCGAACCAGCCTTCGCGCCACGCCTGATGAAGCCGGATCGCCAAGTAACCCGGGTCGAGCCGAGTTGCGTCGGTTCGCAGCCGAGTCATGTGGTTGGAGAAGGCCGGTGAGTCGTCCCCGGCAAAGAGAGCAGTCTTCCCGACCAGCTCTGGGCTGTTGGTGTTGTTGAAGAGGACGTCTCCACGCGTCAGGCGAACGTCGGCGCGTCCCGCAGCTGGGTCGACGTACTTCATCACGGACCGCTCGATGCAGCCATCGGTTGACACATTCATCGGTCGGAAGTGCGGGATGCCCTCGCCCTCGGAGTTGTGCCGGCCCGAGGCGAACCCGGGCTGGATGTCGGTGAGCACTGTGCCGAGGGGCACGGTCGACCAGTTGATGCTCACGACCCGGCTCCGTTGCCAGTGTCTTCAAGCAGCTTCTGCATGTCGGCGAGGTCGTCGAGAGCTAGATGCAGCTCCTCCATCGCCTCGGTGATGAGCTCCTCAGGCTCTGGAAGATCGTCGGGGTCATCGAGCTCTTCGTCGCGAATCCACTTGAACGCGTCGAGCTTGTAGTGCTTCTGCTTGACCTCATCGAGGGTGAAGCTGCGCCAGCGATCCTCAACGGAATCGCTCTCGGCACGCTTGCTGCGGCCGTTGGGGTCGTCGCCGTAGACGTTCTCGAACTCGGCAAGGTGCTTCGGGCTGAGGGGTCGCGCCTTCTTGGTGATCTTCGGGACATTGGAGCGGGCGTCGTAGATCCAGGTGCGCTCGGTGGGGCGGCCCTTGGTGAAGAAGATGACGTTGGTCTTCGTGCCCTCGGTGTAGGGGCTAAAGGTGCCTCGCGGGCAGCGAAGAACGGTGTGTAGGTCGCAATCCTCCATCAACACCTGGAAGACCTCACCAGCCTGTTGAGCGAAGAGCACGTTGTCAGGAACGACGACCGCAGCGCGGCCCCCTTGCTTGAGCGTGGTCAGGACGTGTTGCAGGAAGTTGAGCTGCTTGTTGCTCGTCTGGATGACGAAGTCCTCACGGTCCGGCGCCTGGGCTGCGCCCTTGGTGCCGAACGGCGGGTTCATCAGGATGACGTCGAAACGCTGGCTAGTGGGCGTCTCGTAGATGGAGTCGCCGAGTGAGATGTGCGGGTCGACCTGATGGAGGTAGAGGTTCATCAGCGCCAGGCGGCGCGGGCGGGGTACGAGTTCGTTGCCGTAGTAGGTGTCCGCGCGAATGCGCTTCGCGACGTCGCGATCGAGCGCACCGCCTTCGGTCTGGTCCTTGAGCCACTCATAGGCGGCGATGAGGAAGCCCCCGGTTCCGACGGCGGGGTCGTTGATCTTGAAGTCGCTGCTCGCCCTGGGGTCGGGCTTCATGCAGCGCACCATCGCCTGGATGAGGATCCGCGGCGTGAAGTACTGGCCGGCGCCCTTCTTGCCTTCGCTTGCTGCCTTCTCGAGCAGTCCCTCAAAGGCAGCGGCCTTTACGTCGGTGTCGATCGACGTCCACTCGGTCTCGTCGATGACCCTGATGAGCTTCTGCAGATTCACAGGGTTTCCGAAGCGGTTCTGCGAGCCGGCGTAGATGTCGCCGAGAATGCCGCGCTCCTTGCCAAGCAGTCGCAGGGCTTCCACGTAGGCGTCGAGGAGGTCGGTCCCGGACTGCTTACGGAGGTACGGCCAATCGGTGTCCTCGGGTAGTTCGATGCCGCGTTCGTCGGCCATCTTCAGGAAGAGCAGGTAGGTCAGCTGCTCGATGTAGTCGCCGTAGTCGACGCCATCGTGGCGCAGGACGTGGCAGAAGCCCCAGAGCTTGTTAACGACATCGGTGGTCATGCGGCGACGAGTTCCCTGTTGAGATCATTGATCAGACCATCCAGCTGGCCGTCGAAGACTCGGTTCGCTCGACCCCAGCCGCCCCGGTCGAACAGGACAGGGATGACCTCGAAGTCATCGCGTTCGATGCTCAGGTTCTGCACAAGGTGCTGACGGATGTACTCGATCCACTTCTGCTGATCGGCGCTGAGCTCTCGGCCAGCGGTCACGCGCTCGACGGCGGCGTTAACGCGTTCTTCGGCAGTCATCAGCGGCGAGCTTTCGATCGCCGCACGCTTCACCATGGAGATGATGTCGACCAACGCCTTGTGATGCGTGGCCTGGAAAGCTCGCTGCAGGTTCTCGACCGTGAAGTGCTGGGGTGCTTGCGTCAGAGCGTCGCGCAGCTGCTTCAGCGCCTCGGCGCTCCACTCGCCCGGGCGGGAAAGCAGGATCTGCACGGCCTCGATCTCGCGCTGGTGCTCCTCGACGAAGCGCACGAACAGCTGCAGGTAGTCCTGTGGCTTGTACTCCTTGCCGACGCCGGCCTTGATGAGCCACTCGGATTCCACGGTGTCGGTGACAGAACTGGCGACGATGAAGTGGGTGCGGGCTCGCGGGTAGTCGACGCAGAGTTTGAGGAAGTCGGCGTTACGCAGGATCTGCATGGTGCCGGTGAAGTCTCCACGCAGCTTGGCCGGCAGGTCCTCCGCGAAGCGGGCCATGTCACCGTCGGGAATGAAACGTGCGAACAAGTCGCGGGCGTCGCCGCTCATGTTCTTGTCGATTCGTTGCAACCGCTTGACGAGCCGGCGGGTGTTGTAGTCGCGATCCTGGTTCTGCCAGATCTCCTCGACGATCTGCTCCAGCTTCTTGCCGTCGCCCTCGGGCGGCTCGACCGTCATGCCGGTGGTGGAGCGGAAGTACTCGAGAAGAGTGCCGTCGAAGCAGTCGAGGACCGTGAAGTGCGTCTTGGCTGGCACCAGGTCGGGTGAGCGGCGGGTGCCGCGGCCGAGCATCTGCTCGAACAGGATGCGGGACTTGACCGGGCGCAGGAAGACCAGGAACTCGAGGTCAGGGATGTCGACGCCAGTCGTCAGCATGTCAACGGTGACGACGATCTTCGGGTTCGGGCGATTGCGGAACTCGCGAATCTTCTGCAGCGGTCGATCGACCCGTCCAGTGATCTTGCCGACGAAGGCTTCGCCCCGCCCGAACACATCCTTGGCCAGCTCGACGAGCTGGTCGGCGTGCGAGGTGTGCGGAAGGTCATTGGTTGCGAAGATGAGGGTCTTCGGGAACCGGCCGGTCTCGGCCTCGTGTGCTTCGGCGTATCGCCTCAGTTCCTCCAGGATCTTGCGATTGCTGTCAGGCGCCGTGATCGCCCGCTCCACCTGGGCGGCCTCATAGAGGCATTCGTCCTCCAGCAGGTCGAGCTGGCGCGCGCCGGAATCAGGGTCGACCTGGTCGATCTGTTCGCCTTCACGTAGGAAGACGCCGTTCATGCGAACGTCGCTTTTGACCTTCACGACGTCGTAGTCGACGAGGTAGCCCTCACCGACGGCCCGCTCGTAGTCGTACCGGTACACGAGGTTCTCGAAATACGCCATCGTGTGAGCCGCCGGCGTGGCCGTCAGCCCGACCTTGACGGCGTCGAAGTAGTCGAGGGTGTTGCGCCACACCGAGAGTTCTTTGGCGGAGTAACCGCGGTGGCACTCGTCGGCGACGATGAGGTCGAAGGCGTGGATCGGGATGTCGAGCTTTCCGGCGTCGTCATCGCGGTCGTCCTCGCCGAAGCCGATGCCCGCGTCGTTGCCGTACAGGTTGATGCTCATCCGCTGGATGGTGCTGACGTAGACGAAGGCGTCCCCGAGCCTCGGACTGGTGAGAAGCGAACCCGGCATGACGTTGGGATCGAACTTCTCGTCCTCGTCGAAGTCGGCCTGCTGAAAGCGCTGGGAGTAGACCGGGTAGAGCTTGTCGAACTTCATTCCGGGCTCGGCCTCGAAGCTGGCGAAAGCTCGCACTGTCTGCGCCGCCAGGGCACGACGATCGACGAGGAACAGCACGCGACGTGCAGTGCCAGACTTCATCAGGCGGTAGATCTCGTTGACCGCCATCAGCGTCTTGCCGGTTCCGGTCGCCATAGTCACGAGCATCTTGCGCTTGCGATCCTCGATGGCCTTCTCGACAGCGGCGTTGGCATCTACCTGATACGGACGAAGCCCCGGGTTCACCGGGATCGTCTCGAGCCTGGCGAACTCTGCTCCGGCATCGCGCTCCAGCAGTTCGCGCAGCGCGGCGGGAGTGTGGAAGGTCGCCACCTGGCGGGAGCGGTTGTCCGGGCTCCGGACGTCGTGGAACCACGTCTCTTCGCCGCTGGTCGAGTAGAGGAACGGCACGCCGAACTCGCCTTGCCACGGTACGTCGTTCGGGATTGCCCTGGCGTACCGCTCGGCTTGAGGGAGGCTCCCCTGAGCGCCAACCGTCAGCTTCTTGGCCTCCACCACCCCGAGCAGCTCGGAGTCATCTGCCAGGACGTAGTCGGCCGGGCCGAGCGCCGTCTCGAACTCCTCGAGTGCAGACGCACCAGCAGCAAGGTCCGACATCTTGACGCGCGCGACTCGCCAGCCAGCGGCGGTCAGCTTCGGGTCGATGCGCCGCTTTCGAGTCTCGCTCTCCGACTCCATTGCCAATCAGGATCCCACGGGCCCGTTGGGGCGCATCTGGTCGGCCGCCGCCGAAAATGCCTTGCGAACCTCCGCCAGCTCGGAACTCTTCACGTGTCGCCTTCCTCCGCACCCAGCCGGGGTGCCGTCGTGAGCGGCACGGAGAACACGCGGGCCCAGCCGACCGCCGGATGTCAACGGTCAGTAGGACGTGCCCGGTGACGGACAGCAGACCTGCCCGCTCATGGCCAACAGAACTGCCCAGCGGTGGCCAGGGGTTCTGCCCGTAGCTCATCGGGCCAGTGGCGTCACCCCCTTGCCGGCGGTGGCTTG
>SXGQ01812810.1_pt1 | contig 10216 bp, 7 predicted proteins | sample 3178371 | NCBI WGS metagenome assembly SXGQ01 (sample SAMN11356859, study PRJNA531348) | freshwater metagenome | isolation source: freshwater sample F1-20 | place: China: Fuxian Lake, Yuxi | collected 2017-12-25 | reverse complement strand
TGCCACCAGATCGGTCTCAACCCGCTCCACCATCGAGTTCAACGTACGGACGACGCCGCGGTTCGCCTGGCGATCGAACCGGCATTCGAGGGTGGAGACGCGGTCCAGCGCCGCGCGGATCACCTCGGTCGAGCCATCGGTTGAGCCATCATCCACCACATGCAAACGGACTCCCGGGTGATCCTGCGCAGCAACGGAGGCGATCGCCTCCGCCACATAGGCTGCGTGGTTGTGGCACGGGATCAGGACCGTGATGGGATCCGCCGGACGCGCCCCACTTTCCAATGTGCCCCTGCACACTCCCTCGATTCCATCGCGTACCCCCTTCGTTCCCATGCGTTCAGGGAACCAGCCGACTCCCCCAGGGGCAAGTTCGTGCAGTACGTGACGTCCATGGCTGGAGAAGGGGCGGGAGGAATCCTTGCGCATGGGATCGCACAAGATTTCCTGAGCCGGTTCCGGTTTTGCCGGTTGCCGATCCCCGAAAGGCACTGGCATTCTTCCTGCGGATGGGTGGTGCCTCAAAACATCATCATTATGAAGAATAACAACACATCGCAGGCGGAACAACCCGTGGTCGGCAACCCGGCCCGGCGTCGTTTCATCTCGCGCCTGTCCAGGACAGCCACTGCGGCCGTGCCGCTCGCCATGGTCGCCTCCATGGGACTGCCCAAGGCCCAGGCCTACTGAACCGGTGCTGCCATGAAACGCAGCACTCCCAACCAGCGTCTGCTTACGGTCCATCGATCCTCACAGCCGACGGTTCTATGCCCGTCCGTCGAAGACAGCCAAGGGTGCGAAGCCATCGGCGATGATCACCTCCGTGGGCCTTTCTAGGGTTCAGGCGGAATACTGATCGGGAGGACAGGGATGGGAGAGAGGAGATGTCAGGGCGAACTGACACCTCCTCACGGTTGTTTTCCTGATCCTCGAACCCACCTGGAGGCCTTCACCGCATGGCACGCGCGACTCCGGCGGATCCACCAGCGGTGGACCCACCTGTGATACCACCGCCCTGTCCCCCGACGTTCGTTGCGACCCTTGCATCGATCCTGGCACACCCTGAGGGTCGCCCCGGCCTGTTGGAAAGGGTCGACGATTGGCACACGCTGCTCTTCCTCGCCCACCGCTGGTGCGTGTCCCCCGCTCTGTGGATCCGGATCCGCAACTCGACTGCTGCATCCCAGATCCCCAAGGCGGTTCTCGATAGGCTCCAGCACGATTACCATCAGAACTTCCGGAGGAACCACGTGCTCCGGGAACAGCTGCTGGCACTGGCCAAGCGGCTTCGAACCCAAGGGCTTTCACCTCTCATCCTGAAGGGGGGCATCCATCTGCTGTCCCCACCCTGCGGAAATCCCGGACTGCGGGTCATGGGGGACGTCGACCTCCTGCTGCCTCACGAAGAAGCCCTGGAGTGCGAGGCGCATCTCAAGTCCTGGGGCTGGGAGGTGACACCCGACGGGGAAACCCGGGAGGAGGACCATCACCTGTCCCGCCGGCGTCTGCCCGGGCACGAACTCCTGGTCGAGATCCATACGCGTCCGTTCTATGACGCGACGGAACGGATCACGGCCGACTTTCTCCGCGATGGTTGTCCCCTGCCCCCCTCCTGTGAGGGACTCCGGATCCCAAGCCTCCACCACCGGTTGCTGCACAACACGCTCCACGCCTTCTCGGACTTCGTCATGGCGCAACGAGCCGTCCAGTTCATGACCTTCCCAGACAAGGTTGTCCCGTTCGTGGACCTCAGGCAGCTCCTCGACTACGCCGACCTCATCCGCATCGGTGGCGAAGGGATCGATTGGGGACGTCTGGTCAACGACGCCGAGTCGGTGGGTGGCCTTCGCCGGCTCCATCAATGGGGGTTCCTGTCGAACCGCCTTATGGACACCCGGATTCCATCCGTGGCGGCCCGTCGATGTGCGTTTCCCAGCGAGTTGCGCACCCCAACGGCACTGCCGCGTCATCTGGTCCGATTGGGTCTTGAGGGCCTGGGACTGTGGGATTCGATCGATCGCTGGCGTCGGAGGTGACCCGGCCCCGAGGTCGGGGAGGTGTTTGATCCACACCACGACCGCAGGGGGCACGCAGGAATCCAGCGTTCCGAAGAATGGTTGTTTTCCGGACCCGATGCGGGCCTGGGTGTGCATCGCTTCTCCTCAATGGAGATCCAGCAGCCAACGGAACGCAGCGTCGACTTCACCGTCACCCACGGAGAGCCCGATGTGAGCCGCACCAGACAGGGCCTCCACGACCAGATCTGCGGCATGATCTGGGCGATGTGAGAAATTCCGCAACTGGGCCACGAGGGCCGGTTTCCAAGATTCGGGGCCAAGACGCTCGGCTTCCAGCCCCGGCGCGCGTCGCCTGCGAAGGTGGATGACCCAACGCACGGGATGCCGTTCACCCACCGGGACAAACCCATCGGAACGTCTCGGAATCAGCTGGGACTGTTCACCGTCAAGACAGGCTTGGAATGTCCCATGAGGCAAACCCACTGGCGGCCGGCCCGCATCGCCAGCCACAACCCGTCGCTTGACGGGTCTCGGGCAGGGAGAGGCATTCCCGTCGGCAGGATCAATCCAGGTCACGTCATCCCCCAGGACGGACAGTCCGGATTCCAAGGCGCGCAGGGAAAAGGACGACTTGCCAGACCACGGTTCACCACAGAGGAGGACGACACCGTCCCGCAGCAGAAACGAAGCGGCATGGACCAGGGTCAGCCGTGCCCTCACCGCAAGGAGGTCGCTGACGCTCAACACAAGCCAGGCCCAGAGATCCTCGGAACACAGGAAGGCCTTCTCCTCCAACCGGTCGGCTGAATGGATTCGGACGGTCCGTTCATCCAACACGTGAAGATCAGGGCGCCCGGGATCATGGACGTCCAAGGTCGCCTCCAGACCCGTGAACGCCGCAACGCGCTGCAGAAGGTTCCGGTCGCGGGATGTCACCCGAACGGAAGCCCCGGACCATGAAAAAACCCCATCGCAGACGGCATGCAAATGCCGCGATCCTATGACGAGGTCCCGGACCGCGCTCCAATGGGCATGACAGGATCCAGTCAATCCCGGGAGTGTGGAGTCCTCCGAAGAAGCCGAACCCGGCCCCCCGGACAACAGTCTCTTGATGGCGAGAGTCTCGAAACCTTCCGGCAGGCCCGAGGAGTCCTGCCCCGTGGCTGACGGCCGGACCATCTGGGACGGCAACAAGGTTCCGATGGGTTCACCGGTCCCCAGCCGACAGGCCCTCGAGAAGACCGGGAACAGGCGTGGCCAGTTCCGGGCCGTTGGTGCAAGGCGGTTCTCCGTGGGGCCGGAGGCCCAGCCGCCGAAGGACTCGAACAACAGCCGGAGTTCCGTGCGCTGTCGCCCGCGATGGTTCCGGTACGTGTTGCTCCCATGTACCCGGTACCGCAACAGGAGTTCCGGGTGGAAGACGGGCTCGACATGCTGGAGAGCCCTCAACAGGAAGTCCCAGTCCTGGGACAACGGCAGTTCCTCGCGGAATCCCCCGATCCGATCGAACAGGAAGCGATCGAACAGGAAATTGCTGGAGGTGATCGCAAAATTGCCCCGGAGAAGGGTGAACCCCACGGTCGGAAGGGCGAGTCCGCCCTGAAGCATCGCCGGGTAGAACTCCCGCCAGGTGTCTGCATCCGGAGCCCCCTCACGGAAGAAGAACTCAACCGCCGAGAACCCGAAGTGGTGACCCTGGTCCGGGATATCACGGAGCATCTGCTCGAACCGGTCTGGAGCCAGGCTGTCATCCGAGTTGAGGATCGCAACCCACTCCGCGCGGACCCCCGCGATGAGCTCGTTCAAGGTGGCGGAACACCCGCGATTCCCGCGGGCGGCGAACTCGCAACGGACTCCAGCCGGGGCGGCCGACAGGGCCCGTTCAATCACCTGCGGAGACCCGTCCGTGGAACCATCGTCGATGATGTGCAGCTCAATGTCCCGATGGGTCTGGGCCAACACCGATCCGATGGCCTCGCCAATGAATTGGGCGTGGTTGAACGAGGGGATGACCACGGCGACCCGCCGGGAACGGCGACTGCCCGAGGCGTCGGCCTGTCCGTTCATTCAGCGGATCCCGGTTCCGGAGCCTCCACGACCAGGAATCCAGCACCAGCCAGCTCCTGGAGGAACAACGCGACGTTCGCCTCGTGGGTCTCACGGGAAAATTCAGGCCGGGCCTCGACCAGCATCGCCACCCATTCAGACGGCTCATGGATCTCTTCCATGGCGTCCCAGAGGACTGTCCCCGTCTCATTCAGAAGGCGGAGCTCGAGGTTGGTGAGATGCATGAGGACGACCTCGTCGCCGATCCGCTCGACATCAATCTCCGCGACCCTGGAAACCCTTCTGGGGAGGCGACCGGGCGACCGCCCGTCCACCCTGGGTTGACGGTTCGGGTTACCCGATTGCCAGTCCGATTTCCCGAATAGGATCACATCCTGGAAACTCAGGGGCTCGGCGACCGCGGAGCTCCAGGAACCATAACGAACCGGCTCCACCACACGCAGTCCCATCGGCTTTATCCAGGATCGCACGGCATCCTCGGGCAGTGCGACTGCGCCCTCTGGATACTCCCGATTCGAGGTCCAACATCCTTCGAGGGCCACCGGAAACCGGATGGAACTACCCTCACGGTCGAGCACCGGCCGTGTCACTTCATTCACAAGGAAGAATGTCGCCAGGCATCGCCCGGAGGGCTTGAGCACCCGGGCCACCTCGGCCAAATAGTGCTGCGCGTCGGCCGGCAACAGATGGGTGAAGACCGAGGTGAGGAAGACGAAGTCGAAGACCCCGTCGTCGAAGGGAAGCCGCAGCTCATGGGGAAGAAGGTGTCCGTCGGGGTTGTAGACGTGGCTCCGCACATCCAGATGCTGGAAATGGAAGTTGGGGTGGGCTGTGGTGAGATGGACCCGACACCACTCGATGGCCGACCTTCCAACATCCAGGCCCCAGTACTGGCCCGTCGGTGAAAGGTACCGAGTCAGCGGCTTCGCCATCCTTCCCATGCCACATCCCAGATCGAGGACCCTCTCGTCGCGATGCAGTTGGGCAAGATTGACGAAGTGACCCAGAAATTCCCGGCCGATGGCCTCGAAATCACCACCACCGCCATAGAGAAGACTGCCAGCGGGAGCTGCTGAGGGTTCCGGAGACTGATCCACAGGACCGATGCTCCACATCCCATACTGACAGACAAAAGAAAAGCGGGCGCCGACCCGATGGCGTCACCCTGTTTGGGAGAAGTATTTTCCTTCCGGGAAGACTGGGGCACTATCCCACACGTGTCTCGCAGGTGCCGTCCGGATCGGTCCAGGCAACCCCCGAGACCCAGTTCCGACCATGCCTATCCCAACCGTCTCTTCCGAAGCCGTCACCGCAGCCGCCCAACAGCTCGACGCCCATCTCCTCGACATCATCCAGTGGCACTTCAGTCCAGAGACGGGATGCCCCTTCTGGCTGGACTGGGCGGCCAAGAACTGGGACCCGCGCAAGGAAATCCGCTCCTTCGCCGACATCGGGAAGTTCCCGCACTTCCAGGATGAGTTCCTCCGGGACCTGCAGCCGGAGTCGTGGGTCCCCGCCGCCTTCAAGGGCAAGCCGTTCAACATCTTCGAGACCGGTGGCACCACCGGCATGCCCAAGCAGCGGATCGGCTGGAACGATTACAAGGTCGATTACTCGGAGTTCAGCGACAAGATCTCGGACGAGCATTTCCCGCGTGGTGGAGCCTGGCTGATGATGGGGCCGACCGGTCCTCGCCGGCTGCGCCTGGCCATCGAGCACCTGGCAAATGTCCGCGGCAGCTCCTGCTACTTCATCGATCTCGACCCGCGCTTCGTGAAGAAGGTCATCTCGGCAAAACAGTTCGACGTGGCCAAGCAGTACATGGCCCATGTGGTCGACCAGGCCGCCACGATCCTCAAGCACCGCAAGGTCAGCGGCCTGTTCACGACCCCGAAGCTTCTCGAGGCCCTCGCCGAGCATGTGAACCTCTGGGAGGCCGGCATCCGCGGCGTGTTCTGCGGCGGCACTTCGATGAAGCCCCAGGAGGTGCGCTTCCTCGTCGAGGAGCTGCTCGAGGGCCGCATTGGCTTCTACCCGACCTACGGCAATACTCTGATGGGGCTCGCGGCAAGCGTTCCGCTCCAGCCCGAGGACAACTTCAGCGTCACCTACTACGCTCCCCAACCCCGGGCCGTTCTGCGCGTCGTGAAGCCCAACTCCACCCACGAGCTGGTGGCCTACGGGGAATTCGGCCGGGTCGAGCTCACCACCCTGACCAAGGAGTTCTTCATGCCGCGCTTCCTGGAGCGCGACGAGGCCATCCGCCGCGCCCCGCGTCCGCCCTACGCCTGGGATGGCGTGGGTGATGTCCGGCCCTTCGGCGCGATGGAGAAGAACATTGTCGAGGGCGTCTACTGACGAGCCCGGACCGGCAGGGGCCTCTCACTCCTGGAACCGGGCCGCAAACTTCGGTGACTGCCGGAGGAAGCGGATGGGATTCTGGTAGATCACCCTGTCGATCGCCTCGGCAGACCATCCCCGTCGGCGCATCTCCAAGGCTGTCCGGGGGATGGCCAGCGGCACGCTCTCACCCCAGTCGCACGCCGAGTTCATCCAGAGCCGGTCGTGTCCGTGGACATCGAGGATGTCCACCGCCCGGGCCGGGGTGCACTTGCTGATCGGATACAGGGTCATGCCGGCCCAGTGGCCACGCTCCAGGACGATCTTCACGGTGTGTTCCTCGACATGATCGATGAGCACCCGCTCCGGCCGGATGCGGGGCTCGTTCCTTAGGACGTCGAGGATCAGCCGGGTTCCCTTGGATTTGTCCTCCAGATGGGGAGTGTGGACCAGGACCAGCTGGTCCATCCGGGCCGCGAGATCGACATGCTTCTCGAGGACCCTGAGCTCGTTGCGGGAGTTCTTGTTGAGACCGATCTCGCCGATGCCGAGCACGGTGGGCCTGTCGAGGAACTCCGGGATGACGGCGAGGACATCCTCTGCGAGGGCCAGGTCTTCGGACTCCTTGGGGTTGAGGCACAGCCAGCAGAAGTGGGGCAGCCCATATTTGGCGGCCCGCGCCGGCTCGTACTCGGTCAGCTGCCGGAAGTAGTCGCGGAATCCCTCCACCGAGCCTCGGTCGAACCCAGCCCAGAACGCCGGCTCACAGACCGCAGCACAGCCGGCCGTGACCATGTCCTGGTAGTCGTCCGTGGTCCGGCTGACCATGTGTCCGTGGGGCTCGATGTAGCGCATAGCTCCTCCAAATGGACGGGGCTCGGGGCCCAGCCGTCAATGGCCCTTTGTTCTGTGCGCTCCAGCTTCCGCTCTGTGCTCTTTGCCATCTCCCCCCACTGGACTTCCTGCCCTGCTGCTGGTAGGCATCCGAATCCCAAGACGGGAAAAAAGACATCTTCTGCCCCATGAAAGCGCTTCTTCGATGGTTGGCCCCGGTCGCACTGATCGTCCCGGTGGCCCTCGCCCAAAACAACACCCCCACCGCAGCCCCGGCTGCTGCCGGCACCACGAATTCCACCCCGGTCGCGGACCGCTTCAAGAGCGCCCAGGAAAAGAACAGCTACGCCATCGGCGTGATGATTGCGACCGACATGCAGCGCAACCTCAAGCGCGGTGGCTATGAGGTGGATCCCGAGGTCGTCGGCAAGGCCTTCGCCGAGGCATTCGCAGGCAAGCCCACGATTGTCACCACGGCCGAGGCCGAGACCGTTGTACGCGCCTACGGCACCGAGCTGCGCCAGAAGGCGGATGAGAAGCGACGCGTCGAGAGCGACAAGAACAAGGCCGACGGTGAGAAGTTCCTCGCCGAGAACAAGACCAAGGATGGCGTGATCACCCTCCCGAGCGGCCTCCAGTACAAGGTCATCACCGAGGGCAAGGGCCCGAAGCCCGGCACCAACGACATGGTCGTGACCCACTACCGCGGCAGCCTGCTCGACGGCACCGAGTTCGACAGTTCCTACGCCCGCGGCAACCCCGCCACCTTCGGCCTCACCGGCGTCATCAAGGGCTGGCGCGAGGCCCTGCAGCTCATGCCGGTCGGCTCCAAGTGGGAGCTCTACATCCCTTCCGACCTCGCCTACGGGCCCCAGGGATCGCCCCCGAAGATCGGTCCGAACGCCGCCCTGAAGTTCGAGGTCGAGCTCCAGGAGATCAAAGCCCCGGCCGCCCCCGCCGCCGCGGGTCCGGGAGGTGGGGCGGTGACGAGCGACATCATCAAGGTCCCCAGCAAGGCCGAGCTTGAGAAGGGCGCCAAGGTCGAGGTCATCAAGAAGGAGGAACTCGAGAAGCTCCAGAAGGAGGCCGCCGCGCGTCGGGCCACCAATCCCCCGACACCCGTCCCGCCGAGCAAGTAATGCGGACCTCCATCCCGGAAACAGAACGAGGCCCTGGATCTCCAGGGCCTCGTTTCGTTTCCACACCAACCGATCAACCGGATCACCTCCTACCCCCACTGACCCCCACTCGCTGGTGCCGGGGCTTGCGGGTGAGGTCGAGGACCACGCGGTTCACCCCGCGCACCTCGTTGGTGATACGCGTCGAGATCTTCGCCATCAGCGTGCACGGCAGCCGAGCACGGTTGGACCGGATCAAGGTCCCGGGATCATGGGACCCTGACCCGCCAGAACCTGGACCGACCCGGGTCATCAAAACGCACAGGAACCCGGATTGGATTCCGAGCCCCGCCACCCACAATCCGCATCATGGGGGTCCAATCCGAGAACTGCGTGGCCGTCTCGATCACGACGTCAGCACCCTCCTCGGCCACAACGTCGAGGACGAAGAGTTTTGCGGCTTCCGACGTACTGGCCCCGGGATTCCCCGAGGCAAGGATCCCGACAGGGGCTTCGGCGGCCACCTCAAGAATGGACAGTTGAGTGTGCCCATCATCCCCGACTCCTGCGTCCCCCACATCGGAGGGTTGGGAAACGATGGAATCCTGGGCTGCCGAAGCGGTCGTACCCAGAAGAGGATACCGCCTAACACCACCGCCACCCACGGTCGGCGCAGGAGCCTGGGACTCATAATCAAACAAGACCCTGACATCAGACTCTGAAAGCGCACGATTGTAGATTCGGACATCATCAATACATCCATTCCAACAGGCCCCGGTGGTCGCGTCCTCGAAATCACCAATCACAATCCGATCTGATGGTGGAGACCTGAGCGTGCCCACGGGAGTTGAATCCGAGAGCTTGCCGTCGACAAACACCGTCATCTTGCGGTCTCCAACGGTCAGGACGACATGGGTCCATTTGACTCCATCGGCCACGATTTCCATGGGCGCTGGCGAACTTGGCTGGGCCGGGATGGACTTGGATCCCGTGGTAGTGATCCCTTCCGCGTTAAGAACCCGCCTGCCAACGGAGGTCGCTGCACGTCGATCCGTCCGCAAACCAATCCAACGCGACCCATTCAGACCACTGCCAAGGATGTAATTCTCTGTCTTGAGGTCCGGCGACCCACTGATCCAAACCGAAGCGGTAAACCCATTCGCGAAGGAGGCTGCCTGAGGGGTGGTGATCCTGCTGGGTTTCCCGGAGGTGGGGCTTGCTCCGTTGAATCTGTAAGCCGCGTTTCCTTTGCCGAACCGATCCGGAGCCGGGACGGGCCCCTGCACCACTCCATGCCGTCGGCTGCCACTTGCATCGTCGGCGTTTCCATTGAAGGGATAGTAGGCGACAAGACCTTTTGTGATCACAGCCGGCACCGGATTCACCACCACCACACTCACTGCCTCAGAATCCACCGTCCGGTTCGACCCGTAGAACACCCGCGCCACAACGCTCCAGGTCCCCGCCGTCACGTTCTGCCACGTCAGCGCATACGGCGGCCTTGCATCCTCCTCAAGGACCACCCCGCTGGCCAGGAACTGCACCTTCTGGATCGTGTTCCCCTGCGGCGTCACCGTCGAATACAACGCGATCTTCGCCGGAGCCACCCACCCTCCTGACGGAGCCGTTCCCGTGCTCACCGTCACCATCGGTACCAGGCTCCCCACCACGACATTCACCGCCGCAGAGTTCACCGTCTGGTTCGACCCGTAGAACACCCGTGCCACAACAGCACGGGTCCCCACCGTCACGTTCGACCATGTCAACGCATAGGGTGCCATCGCATCCTCCCCAAGGACCACCCCGTCGGCCAGGAACTGCACCTTCTGGATCGTGTTC
>SXGQ01850678.1_pt1 | contig 10218 bp, 19 predicted proteins | sample 3178371 | NCBI WGS metagenome assembly SXGQ01 (sample SAMN11356859, study PRJNA531348) | freshwater metagenome | isolation source: freshwater sample F1-20 | place: China: Fuxian Lake, Yuxi | collected 2017-12-25 | reverse complement strand
GTTGTTATAGTAAACAACAACCTGATTTTCATCAGAACAAAACGCCCCATAAACATTGGGTTCATAATGGTTTCTCCTAACAGACATGGATACCAATTGCTTATACCTACGATTTATACCCATATTCTGCTTACACCAGCGAAAAACCCGTTGTGCTAATGCGTTTTTTTCTGCGTAACTCCATTCAGCAACGGAGGTGTTAGCGTAGTATTTTGTTTTTCTTATCATACGATGTAAATATACGAAAAACGTATGAACTATCCAAACTTTGAATGTTAAATTTATGTTAAGTTTCTTTCAATAACTTTTTAACTTTTTTGGCACTGAAAAATACACCATAAGAACCTACCAAACTTTTGATAATATCATCCGTTAATGGGGTAAATTTATATTCTTTTAGTTGCTTTAACTCAACAAACTTTATTTCTGAATGAACCAAAATTTTGGCCTTACCACTCATAAAGTTACATATAATAGGTATTAACTCAATTTCATCATCTATTGCCGATTTGAACTGATGTATTGGTTGTATTTCTATGTCAAACTCTTCCTTAAATTCACGCCGTATTGCATCATATATATTTTCATCCCCCTCAACCTTACCACCAGGAAACTCCCAATATCCACCAAAGTTAGGGTTACTATCTAACCTTTTACCGATTAAAACCCGGTTTTCATTCCTTAATAATCCACATACAACCTTTTGCAAAGGCATCTTTATTCGTTATGTATCCCAAATGTAGTGGGGTTATAATCAACACCCATTTGGTGAAATTTACGCAAAATACCCATCGTCATAGGAAGCATCATCCCTAATTTAACATTCCAAAATAACGATTGTAATATATACTTATTCACATTTAACTTTGAATTTGCTTACATCTGATGTTGTTGGTGCGGTATTATTGAAATAGTAACAATCACACACCCCCAATTTTGCCGAATGAACCTGCTTATAAAAGCCGGAGGGTATAGTTGCCCCACCTGGCACTTTTTTAAGTGGTGGTTTAAAATCCACTCTAATGTAAATCTGAATATCACCTGCTTTTTGTCTCATCACCCTTTCAGATTCTTCCAACTCTTTCCAAGGCCCTCTATTTAAGGATTGGTGTTGAAGAGCCGAGTTCAAATAAGTAAATGTTTGTTTTAATAGATTTATATCACACCCAAACGCTGCAGCAGGAGCCATATGCCCCTTATCCCACTCATTTGCCACATAATCCGCATTATCTGATGTGTGGTATAATTTTTCTTTGTAGAAATCTAACCCTTTGCGTGATACCGAGTTTTCAGCGCATTGAACTCTATACTTAACCCATTTTGGTTGTTCCAAAACTTCAGAGTAAACCATTTCAAATATTTGGGTTTTAATGTAAACACTATCCCTTAATTGTCCATAAGAATATAGTGGTAAAAGTAGTAAAAATAGTATTAGTTTTTTTATCATAGTTTAATTATCCCAATTGTCCTCATCATCATCAAATGTATCATCATTACAACCACAATCATCTTGCAAATCATCCCACTCATCCGAATTAGCATCATCCAAATCGTCACAATAATTATCCGCCCCACCGTTATAATATGAATCATTACTCAAATCCAAATTATTATGCGTTTGTGATGTTAAATCTTCTATACACTCTTCCAAAAGTTCCTCCTTTATGTAATAAATGGCGTTATCCAAATCCATTGTATCGGATATGGTATTCATATCAATCAAAGAACTTAATTGCTTTTCGGTAGAAACGTTGGAAACACTGTTACCATAGTAAGCACCTAAAAATGTTTTTTCAGAGTCATCATAAGTGCAACTTATAGTAAAATTATCATCAATCTCCCTAAATATTTCACAAAATCTTGCCATAAGAGCCGTTGGAAAGTAATTATTTGATTCCACTAACATCATTACTTCCGTAGGGTCATTTACATATGAATAAAGCTTGGTGGTATTTGTTCCCTCACAATCACTATCCACATCTGCCCTCGACTCAAAAAATTGAGATATAAACCAATTACTATCCGATAGTTTGGGGTTGTTTAAAACTGATGATAGCATAGTATGTAAATCATCATTCCCCTTAATTTTAATAGTTGTAAGTACTGTATTCATAAAAATAAATAGTTTTAATTTTTTTATAAAATGTTGTTTATTTCCTCTAATGGTATTTCATACCCAATTTGCGCTTCTACCTGCTTTATTATACCCAATTTAACCTCTTTACTTTGAGCAGTTGCCCATACCCATGCCATAGATTTTTTAAAATTTTCAATTTTCATCTGATATTGTGTAATGTTTTTTTCCAAAAGCGATTCATCCTCCATATCAATCTCATAATCAATATCATATTTTACAGCCAACTCAACCATTTCTATCAAATTATCCTTATCATACGCTGATTTCAACTTTTGAAAATCTTCATTCGTTCCCCCTCTATCGGGGTGGGCTTTAATAGATATTGTTTTGTATAACTTTTTGTATTTAGTGTCTACTTTTTTTTGTTGTATTTCCGGTCGTGGTGGTTGGTGAATATCAGGTTCTTCCGATTTAACCTCACCGGTTTCCTCATTAACCCAATATTCACTAACATCGCCCACTTTTTGGGGTTCTTCCTTTTTGGAGATAAACCTCTCAAAAAATAAGTTAAAATCTTTTAAATAACCATCAAAGTCGGATTCAACATCTTCTAACTCTAATTGGATATATTTAGATTTCAAACTATATTTAACCAATTTTCGATTCACCCCGTTTTTCCTCAGGCTCATTGACAATCATACATTCAGTTGTCAACAAAGTTCCCGCAACCGAAACCGCTTTTTCCAATGCAGTTCTTACTACTTTTGTAGGGTCAATTACACCACTGGTAATCATATTGGTATACTTATCACCAATTACATCATAACCGTATGTAACCGAATCCTGTGATTTAACATTATCAATTATAGCATAGGGGTCTGAATAACCTGCGTTTTGTAAAATGGATAACATTGGTGATATACATGCGCCAATAACAATATCCCATCCCTTACTATAATCACTTGTAGGATTACCTGCAGGTTTTTCAACATGCGATGAATGAATAAGAGCAGAACCACCTCCTGGCACAATACCTTCTTCCATAGCTGCTTTTGTAGCCAAGATAGCATCATCAAACCTATCTTTCTTTTCTTTCATTTCCACTTCGGATTGCGCACCAACCTTAATTACGGCAACACCACCTGATAATTTGGATAATCGTTTGTGCAACTTTTCCTTTTCCCAATCAGATGTTGTTTTACTGATTTCGGTTTTAACATCTTCAATTCGTTGGTTTATTTCCTCCTGCGAACCCTTACCACCAACAATCACAGTTTCCTGTTTATCGGATACAATTCTATCACAATTACCCAAATCATCAATTGTAACATCCTCCAACGATTCATTCAACCCACCAAAAACTTGCGTTCCACACAATGCTGCCATATCCTGTAAGATTTCCGTTCTTTCAGTTCCAAATCCAGGTGCTTTTACTGCCAAACACTTCAATGTTCCCCTTGCAGCATTTACAACCATGGTTGCCAATGCCTCTGCTTCAATCTCATGCGCAATGATAACAATAGATTCACCTTTTGCAGAAGTGTTTTCCAATAGATGCAAAATATCATCCATTTTGTTGATTTTACCATCATACAAAAGAACCTTTGGTGAATCCAAAGTGCAATTCAACCTTTCCCTATTGTTCATAAAATAGTGGGATAAATACCCTTTATCAAACAATAACCCCTCAACAACCACCAACTCATCTTCCGATTGATTACCTTCCTCTACGGTAATCACACCATCTCTACCAACCTCCTTAACCGCATCAGATATCATAGCACCAATCTTTGAATCACCATTCGCTGAAATAGTGGCTATGTTTTCAATCATATTAGTATCCTCTAATTTAACTGAAACCTTTTGGGTTAATTTCTCAATAACGGACTCTGCCGCATCTGCCATTCCCCTACGTAGGTGAATTGGGTTTGCCCCAACAGCAGCAATTTGTTTCATACCTTCATTAAAGATGTATTGAGCAAGCACAGTTGATGTGGTAGTTCCATCACCAGCTTTGTCTGCCGTTTGTTGTGCTGCTTCTTTGATTACTTGTGCACCAATATTAATGGTGTTATCGGAAAACTCCACCGATTTGGCAACCGTGACACCATCTTTGGTGATATGTTGTGTTCCATCTCGCTGAATGATTACATTTCTGCCCTTAGGTCCTAATGTAACTTTTACCGCATCTGCCAGTTCATTTACTCCTTTTAGGAGCTTTTCACGCGATTCCTTTCCGTGAAAAATTTGCTTTCCTTTTGTCATAGATTATTATTCCTCGTTTTGTTTAATTTCGTTTATAAGCCTGTTTAATAAATACTTTTTTAATTTTTCTATTCTAAATTGTGGTTGAGTTCCCCTAAAGTTACCCCTAGTGTTATGATAACAATTGAAACATACAAACATCAGATTTTCAATCCGGTGGTTTTTCCAATCATCATCTAAATGGTCTAATATCAAAGGTATTTTACCATCACTCAACCTTTTTTCGTTATACCCACACACATGACAACAATTTTCAAATGGTGGTGTTAATAAGTGCCCTACTTTGGATAATCGGTTTTTCAACTTCATAACCGTATAGTCCGGGTGCTTACCACTCAAAATCTCATCCAATGATATCCGTAACTTTTTTGGTATTTTTTGTTTTGGTTTTAACCCTAATGTGGTGCTCCTCTTATGTAAATCAAAGAGGTTTTTACCTGTTTGTTCATCAATGTATTGTTTTGCATACTTTTTGTAACAATTGTATGAAACCCTTAAAAAAAGTGCAGCAGTAGCATTGGAAACGCTATTTTTCATAGCATATCTGATTTGAGTTTCGGTCAACCCTAATGGTTGCTTACCTAACCCTAAAACATACCCATTGGATAATACTGAACCTTTTTTGTATTCCATTAATCGTTTTTAACCATCAAAATTTCACTTTCACGATAAAGATTATACTTCACCCCATCAATTTTGATTTGAATACCCGTTCCATCTAAAAGAACATCATCATCCACCTTCAAGCGCATGGGTATTTTAACACCTTGTTGAGTGAACAATCCATCACCAACTGCTATAACTTTTCCACTCATAGTTTCTTTGGCAGTTTCGGGTTTATATAACCCACCTTTGGTTTTTTCATCATGCTTATTCACTAATACAAGCACATAATCATTCATTGGTTTGTAATTCATCATAACTCCTTTTTTTTAACATAAATATATACAAAATAATTTTTAATTTACCAAAAATTTCCGTTAATGAAATCTTTTTGTTTTTGAACTGCTTTTTTAAGTTCCGTTTTATCAATCGGCTCTACACTATCCGCTACCACCGGTTTTGAACTTTTAACCACCGGTTTTGAACTTTTAACCACCGGCTTTACACTTTGAACCACCTCCACAGGTTTTTGCGGAAATCGGTTTTTACTTTTCTCAATACGGGCTAATACCAACTCACGCTCACCCCCTGTCATTGATTTGGTTAAAACTGATGATATGTAACAATATGGGTCATCCGGATCATCCAACTCCATATCGGAATAAATACATCCCGGCTTACTAACCGACCTTACCTTATACGCCGCCCAACCTTCTTTTGTAACATAACATTCCGATATATACCCTATCTCCCTTTCACCATACCACTTATAAGCCACCATATCATTTACTTTAAATTGGTGCTTTTTTAACTTACGCTTACCCTTATTTACATTTTTTACATTTGGTAGTTCCATATAGATTAAATATCAATATTTTCAAATCCACCATTTTTTTCAACCTCAATAGCAGTCGCCCTCTTTTCAGTTGGATTTTTTACACTTTTGTTGTTAATCAATATCCTCTCACTCCTACCAATACCCATTACCAATTGGTGGTATGGAATACCCAACCTTTCCATTTCCTGTTTTGTAATAAGTTCGTATTCTTCGGGTCGAGCGGTTGTTAATACAATATAATAACCGGAATTATACCACTTATTCATTTTTTCCACAACACCTGGTAATGCGGTGCTTGTTACCGGATTGATTTCTTCAAATGGAATCTGATATACAAGCGTTCCATCAATATCACAAAAAATTGTCTTACTCATTTTCATTATCTTTTAAATATTCCAAATAACCCTCAATCTCTTCTTGCATCATATCGTTTAATTCATTATCAAATGATTCTAAATACTTCTCATCCTCCCAAAATTTATTTACATCCCATTGGTAAATATCGATATACTCGCCGGATGAATAATTGGATGCAGTAAGATTAACACCTGCGAAATTATATCCCTCATCTTCAAATTTGTGTTCAATGTAAATATCAGGTTTTATTTTACATAACACCTCCGTAAACTTTTCAACCCATCCAATAATCGGGTCCCATGCCGATTCCATTGATATTGTAATGGTATCATCTTCATCTATATGTTCGATGTTCCCAAAAAACCACTTTGCACCACAATTGTCTATTATCCAAGTTCTATCATAATCCGATTCCCCATTTACCCATATATTATCAAACACACCATTAACTAATTGAACTGTGTCAGCAGCACAACTCAAATCTAAAGGGTTTGGTTTGAAAATATCTTCAACCTTTTGCACTACATCTGAATTGATGTTTCTAATTTTAATCAAATTATAAATGTTATTTGCCATTTTTTTGTTTTTTTAAGTATTGTTAGTGTTGATTTTTCCGTTTTTAATTTTAACCTTTAATTAACTCTTTTTTAAATCTCGTTTCAAACTTGTCAAATCGTGAATCCATATCTCGATACACATTATCCAACTCATTTTTATTTTCGTTAAATCGAGAATCCATATCCCGATATAAACCCGTTAAATCATTTTGATGTTGAATCCACACCTCATCAACCTTACGGTCGCACATGTTACGATTTTCATCGCATACATTAAAAGCGTTTTTTAAACCATCATTTAATTGAGTAACTTCTTCACTCAACTTATTAATTTTTACTCTCACATTAAATATAACTACACCCACAACCAAAGCTGCAGCCGCAACCATACCTAAAACAAAATACATAATTTCCATATTAATTTCTCCTTTCTTTAATTGGAAAAATCAACACTAACTAATACTCAATTTACTTTTTAAATTTTTAATGTGCTTACAATCATTCCCACGCCCAAACTCATATGAAGCACAATTACATTTGAATGTTTGGTGATTAAATGATACAACCTCATAATACTTCCGTTTACCGGTCTTTTTATCGGCCGAACCTAACTCAATATAACTTTGTTTCCAACTCATAGCTTAGTATTCACAGTTGGAGTAATAATCAGACTGATTTCGAGCCCATAAACATACCTCATCCATTTCTTGTGGAGTTAAGATATTACACAAATACTCAAGCTCTTCAGCAATTTCGGTGGTGCATTGGCCATAGGTATCTATCATACGATTGGCCCGTTCTTGTAAAACGATAAAACGGCGAACATTTTCATTATTCATATAAGGTGGGTTTTTTACAGTGTAAATATACAAAAAAAATAGGTAATTTCCAAATTAATTTTAGGTTAATTCGGCCATTACATCTTCTGCATACGGAGTTTCATTAACCATAATAAAAACATCCGTGTCAACTTCCACAACGAATTCAGACCATACCCGACGGGCTTCCTGCCAAAGTTCATTCAACTCCACTCCCGTAGAGTATTCCAAAACATAAGAGGTCTCCAACTCATTGGAGGTGCTACCAAACACATAGTTGGTAGGGAAAACAACATTAAAAGTGGCTTTTTTCATAATTTGGGTTTTTAGTTTCTCAATCATTACATAGTAAAGGTAAGTAAAAATACCCAAATATCCAAGCCCCCAATGTTAAATTTATGTTAATCTTTTTTGTATGGAAACATCTCATTCAATGTTTCCTGTCGTTTACCACACCCACAATCTTCCGCACCTACAACTTCGGCTATCTTTTCAGCTACCTTATCTAATCCGGTTGCATGGGTGATTTTTGCAATAGTATCACCCAATCCTCTACTTTCTTCTGGAATTTCTTGTTTCATTTTTTATCTCCGCTTTAAACCCGTTTTTACTAAAAATTTCTAATATTGGTTCTAACCTTTTGGGAGTGCCATACTTTATGCAACACTTACCATTGTTATTTATAATATTTGCTATACTGTCCGCCTCTAACATCGTGCAACCCAATGTATAAAATAAGAGCTGATGCACCTCATTAAAAGAGTGTTTATCATCGTTATGAATATATAATCCCGCCATCGGATATATTGTGTTTTGATTTTAATTTATTAAGGTATATCTTTACTTCATGTTCATTACACATTTGTGCTGATATAGGTCTACCTGTATTATCTATTACATAGATTATATGGGTAAATGGTCCATCAACTTCATACTTTAACTTTTTTACTTTTAGTTTCATTTTGCTTCTCCAAACGAGCGGCAATGAGTTTTAACTTTTCACAATTTTCGTATTCTTCAGTTTTAATATAATACTGAATTAAGTGTGGTATAACCGCCTGTTTAATGGCGTTAATACCCCGCTTTCTACTTAAAACTATGTTAAGGGCTTCATCCATTGCCTTTTTTTCATAAGTGTTTATCATACTATATATATTAAAGTTTTTTTATGAAATGTTGTTAAGTAACTTATTAAAACTATCTCTAATTTTTGTTTCTAATATACGGATTTTTTCCCTTTTCCAATAATTTTCAGTAACTAATTTTGTTCTTAAATTCACTTCCGGATATTTTGCTTTAAGAGCATCCACCGCACGAACATTGGCCGCAGAATCATCCATAAAAGCAATATCGGTATACCCACGCTTTATATGGTTTTCAATCCAATCCGCTTTATCTTGTGGGTTGTTACTACCCAATGCCACCGGATATACATCCAACCCAAACTGGGTTTTGAAATAATGTCTAATTGGAAATCCAAGCTTTCTTGCAGTTAATATGGTTACCTTTTTATCAGGATTAGATAACATCCTAATAAGTAAATCAACATTTTGCTTAATTTGTCTTGGATTTATAAGTTTTTTTTCAAAATCGGTAAAATCAAACTTATCACCCCGCTTTTCTTTGTAAACGGCGTATTCTCCCGGTGTTAATATAGTTTGCTTCCCGTCAGAGTGGGTTACCCTAACTTTCGATGATGTCTTTATGAGGGTATCATCTAAATCAAATACTCTTAATACTTTTCCCATATCCATAAATATACAAAAAAAGATTTAATAATCCAAGCTAATTAAAAACTTAATTTTGGATTAGGTGTCATAAAGTTACTTTTACGCATGATTGTTTTGGCAATAACTTTATCAGCACGTTGCATAAATGGTATATTTAAGTTTGTTTTGGTATCATGTGCCACCATTTGGTCATATTTCTCTATAAAACTTAAAAACTCTTTCTTATTTTTAGATAATCGTTTGAAAAACCCTACCAATTCAGCCTGAGATATTTCTTTATCATTTCTGGGGTCTTGCAATCTATCAAAAAAGTGCTTATCAGTTAAAACTATGTCTACCGGATTGAATTGAGAGTCTGCATATTTATCAACTTGCATCAAATCACCCATTGGTATTTCATTCAATGATTTTGATTTTGTTTCCTCACCTCTCTGCCTAGCTTTTCTTCCCGCACAATGTGCCTTTTGGGAAAATCCTTTTGGGTTATTACAATCTATTGATTTTTTGTATTTTTTAGACCAATCCTCGTTTACTTTTTTTTTAAAATTTCAACAACCCTATTTTCAATCGTTTTTAACTTATCGTAATATTTCGGATTCTCAAATATATGGTCTTTCGCAATCTCAAAAGCAACCTTTTTATCATTTGTATGTTCCATCTCCACCTTCATACCCTTAGCAATTTGTGATTTTATTTCATCAACACTAATACCATGTTTCTTTGCCAAATCCGTAACCGAATACTTATCTGCCAATCCGCCGGGAAACGCATCTTCAAAAACTGATGGTGTTTTTACTTTAACCCAACCACCACCTGGCACATCAAACAATCGTGCTGGAATAGGAATTATACCATCCTTTGGTAACTTACTCCAATACTGCCTATCAATATGTATCACCCGTACCATATAACTTCTGGTTCTATTATCAACACCAACCATTTCTACTTCAACAGGTACAGGCACCCCACCAAT
>SXGQ01115755.1_pt1 | contig 10219 bp, 10 predicted proteins | sample 3178371 | NCBI WGS metagenome assembly SXGQ01 (sample SAMN11356859, study PRJNA531348) | freshwater metagenome | isolation source: freshwater sample F1-20 | place: China: Fuxian Lake, Yuxi | collected 2017-12-25 | reverse complement strand
GCGAGCCCGCGCGCGTCGTCCCGGGAATGGGCGGATGAGATCGCGGAGGGCAGGGAAACGCCGGCGACATTCTCGGGCCCGAAGGCCTCGGCGGCGATCACGCCGACGACGGCGGAATCGATGCCCCCGGAAAGCGCCACGAGGGCGCGCTTGAAGCCGCTTTTTCCGGCGTAGTCGCGCAGGCCCAGCACCAGCGCGTCGTGCATGTCCTTTCGCGGGTCCTGCGAGAACGTGGCGTGCAACGTCGCGGGGAACGGCGCCGTCCCGGCGAGCGGGAGTTCCGCGACCCGCAGTTCCTCGGAGAAGGCGGCCAGGCCGGCGGTGATGACACCGGCGGCATCGCAGACGACGCTGCGTCCGTCGAAGATCAGCTCGTCGTTGCCGCCGACCGCGTTCACATACGCCACGGGACAACCGAGCGCGCGGGCGGCGCCGGTCACCACAAGGGAATTGCGCACGTCGGCCTTCGTCTCGTGCCACGGGCTCGCGGAGAGATTCACGACGAGGTCGCAGCGCTGGCCGGCGAGCTGCTCCAGCGGGGTCGGGCCGGCGTAGAGACGGCGGGTGGAAAGGCTCGGGCTGGTCCAGATGTCCTCGCAGATCGTCACGCCGATCCGCCGGCCGGCGAGGGTTATCACGGTCGGCGCGTTCGCGGGCTCGAAGTACCGGTCCTCGTCGAAGACGTCGTAGGTGGGCAGCAGGCACTTGCGGGCAAGCGCGGCGACGGTCCCGCGTTGGCAGAACGCGGCGGCGTTGAAAAACGGGCGCCCGTGGCCGGCGGGGTTCGCCTCCACGGTGCCGATCAGCGCCGGCACCTCGCCGATATCGCTCGCGATGGTGGCCAGACTCTCCGCCACATCCTGCACGAACCGCTTCTTGAAGAGGAGGTCGCGCGGCGGGTATCCGCACACGACGAGCTCGGGGAACACCACGAGTTCCGCCCCCCGCGCGACCAGCGTGCGGTAGGCTTCGAGGATCCGCGCGCGGTTCCCGGCGAGGTCTCCGACCGTCGTGTTCAACTGGGCGAGGCCGAGTCGCATGAAGGACGGGATCGTACGGGGTTTGGATGACCTGACAACTCGCAACCCTGTCCGCGCCCCGAAAGAAGCGAATCAATTGGACGCGGCGATGAACCATCGTTCTTTTTTCCGCCATGTCTCCCACGTTTTACCACCTCCTGCACGTCGTCTCCCTGCTCGTCCTGACCGGCTACACCTTCTACGCTTTCGCCGCGCCGGCGGAATCGCGGAAAAAGGTCATGATCATCACGGGTGTCGCCAGTCTGCTCGTGCTCGTGGGCGGTTTCGGTCTGCAGGCCAAGCTCGCGATCGGCTGGCCGGGCTGGATCTTCGTCAAGTTGGTCTGCTGGCTGGGGCTGTCCGCGCTGGCCGGCCTCGGGTACCGCAAGCGCGGCGCGGCGGGCACGCTGGCGGTTGTCGCCATCCTCCTTTCGTTCGTCGCTGTGCTGATGGTCTACACGCGGCCGTTCTGAGCCGCTTCTGATCGTGGCCGGCGCGCTGTGCGGGCTCTGGGTCGACGCGGCGGGCCGCGTCCTCTGCACGCACGAGACCGCCGGCGGCGGCCGGGAGGAAAAATTGGCCGCTTGGCGCCCCTTCGGTTGGCTGCGGTTCAGGCCCGAGGTCATCCCGGACGGCATCACGCTCGAGGAGCTCCGCGGGGAGGGGGCTTTCCGGTTCCTGGTGCACGGCGAATCGATGGAGGTTTTCGAGGACTTCTCATCGGCTCTGGGCAAGGCGGCGGCCCTCGACACGCCGCGTCCGTGGGAGAGCCAGTTTCTCCTGCAGCGCCGGGAGCGGCTTTACGCGGACCTTCCCTTCGGCCGCCTGCGGCGTTGCCAGCTGGACATTGAGGTCGCTTCGCCCGGGGGAGGTTTTCCGGAGGCGGCCCGCGCCGATGACCGTGTGCTGGCGATCGGGCTGAGACAGGGCGGCGTTAATCATGTCCTGCTTTTGTCCGCCTCGGATGAGGCGGCGGAAAAAAAGTTGCTGGAGGAGTTCGGCGAGACCCTGCGGCGACTCGATCCCGACGTCATCGAGGGGCACAATCTCTTCAAGTTCGACCTCGACTACCTGCGGCAGCGCTGCCGGCGCCACACGGTTCCCTGCGCGTGGGGCCGGCACGGCGCAAAGGCGGTGTTCCGCCCGTCGCGCTTCAAAGTGGCCGAACGCTGGTTGGATTTCACGCGGTGCGACGTGCCGGGGCGCGCCGTGATCGACACCTATTTTCTCGTGCAGCAGCACGACGTCACCGCCCGGGAGATGACGGGCTACGGACTGAAGGATGCCGCGATCTACTTCGGCATCACCGACGAGACGAGCGAGCGGACCTACCTGGCGGGCGTTGAGATCCAGCGGGCTTTTCACGAGAATCCCGCGTGCTTCCGGGCTTACCTGGAGGACGACCTGAGGGAAACGGCGGGGCTGTCGGACCAGTTGCTGCCGACTTATTTCGAACAAGTGCGGACGTTTCCGACCCTTCTGCAGGAGGCCGCGCTGCGCGGCGTGACGTCGAAGATCGATCTTTGGTTCCTGGAAGAGTACTACCACCCGCGGCAGGTCTGCCCGTCGCCGCCCGAGGTCGCCCCGTTCGAGGGTGGCTACACGCGGAGTTTCCGGGAGGGCGTTTTCCGCCATGTGCTGCACTTCGACGTGGCATCGCTCTACCCGAGCCTGCTGCTGAACATCGCGCGCAATCCGCGCAACGACACCCTGGGGGTCTTCATCCCCCTTCTTCGACGGCTGCGCGAGTACCGCCTCCGCTGCAAGCAATTGTCGCGGAACGCGGCGGATCCGGTGGAGCGGGCCGAGGCGCACGCGCGGCAGATCAGCTTCAAGATTCTCATCAACTCCTTCTATGGTTATCTGGGGTTTCCGGGGGCGCGCTTCGCCGACGGCGAACTCGCGGCTGAGGTAACCCGCCGCGGCCGGGAATTGCTGCAGGGACTGATCGACGCCTTCGTACGAGAGGAATGTGTGCCCCTGGAAGCTGACACGGACGGCATTTATCTCGCCTCCGAGGTGCACCACCGGGAGCCCGAGGTTCTCCTGCATCGAGTCGCAAGTGTGCTGCCGGAGGGGATCGAGCTGGAGTACGACGGCCGGTACCAGGCGATGTTCTGCTACAAGGCGAAGAACTACGCGCTTTACGACGGCCAGCGGATCACGCTCCGGGGTAGCGCGCTGCGGTCGCGGGGCATCGAGCCCTTCCTGAAGCGGCTGACTGATGAGCTGATCCGCCATCTGCTCGGCGCCTCCCCGGTCTCACCGCTGGAAACGATCGCTGATTACCGCCGGCGTTTGCCGCGACGGGAAGTGCCGGTGTCGGAACTGGCGCGCGGGGAGAGTCTGAGCCAATCTCCGGAATCCTACGAGCGGCTCATGGCCGAGGGAGGAAAGCCGCGCCGGGCCGCGCTTGAGGCCGCGCTGCAGCTGCCGGTGCGACCGCGGACGGGGGATAGAGTGCGGTACTACCTCACCGCGAAGGCGAAGGGCCGGACGGCTGACTGGCAGCGCGCGCGGGCCCTCGCGCTGCACGACCCCGAGCAATTCCCGTACGACCCCGATTATTATCTGGGGAAAATCGACGACTGGCTGGAGCGCTACGGGGTGTTTTTGGGCCCCACCGCGGCGCCGAAGGATGAGTCAGCTCAAGGAGAGTTAGCGCTCTAGCCGGCGGTCCCGCCGCGGCTCACCATTCGATCTTCGCCTTCGGTTCGGGCAGGGGGAGCTCGTGCAGTTTTCCGGCCGCCGCGACGACCTCGTAGGCCGTGCGGAAATGAAGCTTGGCGAAATCGGTGAGGGCGCGCGCCCCGAGGCGGTTCACGATCGCCGCGGCCTGCGCCTTCACTCCGGAACCGGCGCCCTTCTGCAAGGGTTCGCCGAGCTTTTCCGACAAGTCGCGCATCTGCCGCACAAACTCCGCGCGGGCCACGACCGAGGCGGCGGCGACCACCGGGTCCTCCTCGGCCTTGGTGCGCATGCGCAGCTCGAAGTCCTTCACCCCCTGGCGCGTGAGTTCGCGCTGCACCAGGGGTTGCTCGGAGAATTGGTCGAGGAGTCCCCAGGGCACGCGCTTCAGCCCGAGCGCCTGCTCGAGCGCGGTGGCATGCTGCCACGCCAGCAGGCGGTTCAGGTTGGCGCCCGGACGACCCATCAGTTCGTTGTACTTCGGCATCCCGCAGAAACAGGTGCGCACCACCGCCCCGCGGGTGCCGCGGATGAGGGCGTCGAGACGGAGAATCTGGGATTCCGCGATCTTCTTGGAGTCCTTCACTCCGGCCGCGATCCATGCATCGATCGCGGGGCGATCGGCGATCACGGTCGCGGCGATCACCGGCCCGAAGAGATCGCCCTTGCCGCTCTCGTCCAGGCCCGCGTGCGACTCGAACCAATCGGGGTGGTTCACCTCGTCGTAACCCAGCTTGGGCGCTCCGGTGACCTCCGGCTCGAGGATGTCCCGCACGAAGTCCTCGGTTCCCTTGCCGGCCACCACGACCTTCCCGCTGGTGTAGGCGGTGACATTCACCTTCAGGTGGTCGGCGCGGAAAGCGAAGCGGGAGTAGGCCACCTCGAAGGGCGTCCAGCCGCGCTCCTGCAGGAGCCCGCGAAGCTTGTTCATCTGCGCGTCGTCGAGTTTCAGGGTGTAGCTCGCCAGCTTCTTCGTTTCCTCGGGCTCTTCGCGACGGGTGCGGGTCATCGGTCGAAGTACGCCATGAAAGGCGCGCGGGGCACAAAAAGAATCGGCTGGAGCCGGCGCGCCCGTGGCGTTGGTTGAAGCGGATGAAACGCACGCGGGGAAAATCGTCGGCGCGGCCGGCGGCGGGGACCGGAACGGGAGGGGCGGGCCTGCTTGGCGGCGCCGCGGGCTTCCGGCGCGCCCTGCTCGGTTGGTACGACGCGAACGCCCGGCGTCTCCCGTGGCGCGAGCGTCCGTCCCTCTACGGTACCGTCGTGAGCGAGTTCATGCTCCAACAGACGCAGGTGAAGACGGTGCTGCCGTATTTCGAGCGATGGATGCGGGAGTTGCCCGGCTTCGCGGAACTCGCGGCAGCGCCGGAGGAGCGGGTGCTGCGGCTTTGGGAGGGGCTCGGGTACTACTCGCGCGCCCGCAACCTTCGACGCCTCGCGCAGGCGGTTATCGGGCGCGGCGGGCCGCCCTCTACCCCCGACGAATGGCGGGAACTGCCGGGGGTGGGGCCTTACACCGCGGCGGCGATCACCAGCATCGCGCTAGGTGCGCGCGCGGCGTGCGTCGACGGCAATGTGGTCCGCATCCTGTCCCGGCTCACGGCCGATGGCGCGGAGCACCGCGACTCGGGCTCGGCGGCAAAGGTGTTCTCGCCCCTGGCCGAGGGTCTGCTCGATCCGGCGCGGCCCGGAGACCACAACCAGGCCATGATGGAACTCGGCGCGACCCTTTGCTCGCGCCAGTCGCCGGCCTGCGTCATCTGTCCGGTTCGGGAATTCTGCGCCGGAGCGCGCGCGGGCGACCCGGTTCGATTCCCAAGGCTGTCGCCGCGAAAGCTGGAGCAGCGCGAGGTCACCCGCGTGTGGTGCCGGCGCGGGGACTCGCTGCTGCTGCACCGGGGCGCCGCCGGAGCTCGCCGGCTGGCGGGTTTACACGAGCTGCCGACCGCGGAGCAGGCTGGTTTCGATCCGGCGGCTCTGGCCGGCGCAACCGAGTTGGCTCGTCGCCGCAGAGGGATCACGCGCTTCGTGATCACGGAAACGATCGTGGCTCCGCGGTTCCCTGGGCGCGCGAAGACCGACCCGGAGCTGGAGTGGGTTTCCATCCGCAATCTGCCTGGTGTGGTCCTCTCGGGTCCGCACCGGCGCTGGATCAACGAGATTCTCAGCCGGAGCGTGGGCGACGATACTCAGGCTCCGAAGCGCTGACGCCGCAGTTCCTCGATCCGCGTCTTGGTGGCCGTGACCTGCTCCACCTTGAGGCGCGGACTCATCTCCAGGGTCAGCAGGTGCCCGGGCTGCCAGAACTCGCTCACCATCTTGAAATCGATGTGGCCGTCGCCGATCGCCTGGTGGTCATCGCCCTCCGCATTGACGTCGTGCAGGTGCCATCCAAGGAGGCGCGGGGCCAGGCGTTCGAGGTGCGCACGGTGATGCAGAAGTCCCATGCTTTCCTTGATGTCGGCGTGTCCGGTGTCGTGCCAATAACCCACTGGCGCGTCGGCGGGCAGGCTGGAGAACAGATCCTCGAAACCATCATCTAGCGGCAGTTCGTCGAAACGCTCGCGGTTTTCAAACCCGAGGGTGACGCCTTTCAGTCGCGCATGCTCCAGCACCTCCCGGATGCTCGCCTTCACCCGATCAAGGAAGCCGGGCAGTCGCTTCCGGATTTTCGCGAGGCTCTTCTGCAGCAGGGCGTTGTACTTGGCGTCGGCGCCCGAGCGGCCGGCGTCCGGATGGAGCCCGAGGTAATGGTCGAGATTACGGGCGGGATTGAACCAGAAGAACGCCACGCTGCCGAGGTGGCAGACGACGACGCGGGCCTTCACCTGGGCGGCGAAATCGATGCTGCGCTTGGTGTACCGCACCCATTGCTCGTGCTCCTGATGGTCGCCGGCTGAGGGTTGGAAGAGGTTCGGGGCGGCCCGGGTCACCCCTGGGGGGAGCGGACAGAAATTGTGCGTCGAGGTGATCTTCACCACGCCCTCCTCGACTGCGCGGAGGATGCCGGGGACCAGCGTGATGCGGATGCCATGGCTCAATTCGGCGTACTCGAAGCCTAGCGAGGCGATCTCCTTCGCCATCACATAGCCATCCTGGTGCCGGTGCGATAACCAGCAGGAGGACAGGGCCAGGACGGGTTTCATCGGCGGACAAAAGGAAGTGCAGGGGAGGCCGCGGGCCGCAAGTTGGCAAACGCAAACCCGTGGGGAGTCGCGGCTTCGGATGCCGGTTTGGTGCCTGGGCAAAACAAAACCGCGCCCCGCGAAGGCGGAGGCGCGGCTTGGGCGGAAGGGCGTCGGTCGCCTTATTCGGCGTAACGGCGGCGCAGCATCTGGGTGAAGGCCTGGACCTTATCCTTCCGCCGCCGCTTCTCGCAGGGCTTCTCGTAATAGCGCTTGGCTCGGGCGCCCTTGATGATGTTCTCACGTTCGAGCTTCTTCTTCATGCGCCTGAGCGCGCGATCGATGGGCTCGTTCTTCCGGATCTTGATTTCGATGGGCATGTTTGCTGGCGAAAAAGGTGCGTGGGAGGAGTTAAAAGAAAGAGAAAAGCGGTCCGTGCACCCGCGCGTCAACGCGATTTTCCAACGATCGCCGCGAAACGTGCGTTGACAACACCCGGGGCGGGGGGCACTTCCGACCGTTCCAAATTTATGAGCATAGTCCTAGGGATTCTTACGTTCGTCCTCATCCTCGTCTCCATCTTCCTCGTTCTCATCGTACTGATGCAGAAGTCGAAGGACGGTGGGATGGGCGCCGCGCTCGGCGGTGGAGCCGCGGAAGCGGCGTTCGGGGCGGAGACCAACAACGTTCTCGTCCAAGCCACCAAGTACTCGGCGATCCTGTTCTTCGTCCTGGCGTTCGTGCTCTACCTGGGACGTATTTACGAGCGGACCCACTCCAACGCGGCCGCCGGCAAGGCGCTTCCCGCCATCGCCGCCCCCGCCGCTCCGGCTCCCGCTGCGTCCACGTCCGCCCCGGTTGCGGCTCCGGCTGCAGCGATCCCTGCGCCCGCCGCCCCGGTCGCTCCCGCCGCTGCTCCGGCGACTCCGCCCGCCGAGCCGCCCAAGAAGTAATCCTCGGTTTTTAGGGCGATGGCTTCGCTCCGTTTAAAAACGCCCGTCTTCACAAGGCGGGCGTTTTGCTTGGCCCTTTGGGCCGTGGCTTCCGCTCAGGCCGCGGCTCCCGTCGCGCCACCCGAGCTCGCCCAGATCGGTAAGCCCGACGCCGAGGAGGCGGCGCGGCTCGTGGAACGCTTCCGGGCTGCCGGTTTGGCTGGCGATTTCTATCTCGAGTTCCAGCTGAAGGCGCTTCCGCGGCAGGGTGAGGAGCGTTCTTACGCCGGGCGCCTGTGGGGCGGGCGGCGTTCCGCCGCCAGCATGTTCCGGGTCGAGGTGACAGATTCGGCGGGAGTGACGCACCGGCTTTTGCTCCGTAACGGCGCAGCCGCGCAGGCCTGGCGGTGGCGCGACGGTCGCGTTACTTCCTTGGCGAGCGAGGAAAGTCTCGCTCCTCTGATCGCCGGGACCGACATCTCCGCTTTCGACCTGCAGATGCCGTTCCTCTACTGGCCGGGCGCGACGGTCGAGCGCATCACCCGGGTGTGGGGACGCCCCGCCAACGCCTTTTTATTCCGGGCTCCTGCGGTGGTAGGAGAGGGTGATTCAGCCGTAGCCGCGGTGCGCGCTTATCTCGACACCCAGTTCAACTCGCTGATGCAGACGGAGCTGATCGGCCCCACGGGACAAGTGATCAAAACCAGTTATCTCGTGAGGCTGAAGAAGGTGGAGGACCAGCACATACCCCGGGAAGTCGACTACCGCAATGAGGTCACCCGTGACAAAACGCGCCTTGAGGTTACCGCGGCTTTCCTGGATGCGGCGTGGCCCGCGGAGATTTTCGAGCCACAGTCGCTGGCCGAGGGCGCGCCGGTGCCGGAACGCCTGACGCGGATCGCTCCATGACGGTGTCCCCTTCGCACCCGGCGGTGGTCTTCGACCTCGACGGTACCCTGCTCGACAGTCTGCCGCTGGTCCTCGCCGCGATCCGTCATGCCATCGAGCCCTTCGGCGGGACGGCGACGATGGAACTTTTCGCTCACCTGGGCGGTCCGCCGGAGAAATTCATGGGGCCGCTGGTGGGGGATCCGGCGAATGTTCCGGTCGCGCTCGCCCGGATGCATGCGTTTCACGAGAAGCATCATGAACTGATCCGGCCTTACCCCGGAGCGCTGGATACATTGGCTGCCCTGCGGGAGCAGCGTCGGCCGATCGCAGTCTGGACCGGTCGCGATCGCCGCTCGACAGAGACCCTCATGCACCGTTGGGGGTTCGAGGGCAGCCTCGCGACCGTGGTTTGCGGAGATGATCTGTCGACGCACAAGCCGCACCCGGAAGGATTGCGGGAGATCCTCCGCCGGCTGGCGCGCGAACCGCGGGAGTGTGTGATGGTGGGCGATGCCGATGTGGATGTGCTGGGTGCGAATGCCTGCGCTGTGGATGCGTTGCTCATCCGGCACCAGCGCACCCCGGCGAAGGAGGTTGTCTCCAAGGCGTGGCGAATGGTGGAGACCCCGGCGGATGCTTACGCGGCGGTTCTCGGCGGAGCGAACTGAAGGGATTTATCCCGGGCCGGAACTGGGGTGTTTTCCCGGTGCCGATGGACGGTTTTTTCGTTGCGGTCGTTGGAGCACGGATACCTCCTCGCGCCCACCCCGCAGGAACCGCATGGCAAAAAAATCCAAACCATCGAGGCCCTTAACCATCGACCTTCCCACCTCGATGATCGAGAAGATCGAGCTGTGCCGCCGCGGTAATGGATTCTCCAGCAACAGCGAGGTGGTGCGCGCGGCGATCTCCGAGTTTGATTTCGCGACCTGTCGTCCCGAGCAGGAGAAGCATCGGCAGATCTCGGTGCGGATCGCACCCGAGCAGCGGGCGGCACTACAGCGCTACTCCCGCCAGAAGGACGTCAGCGTCGGTGAGCTTCTCCGGATGGCGATCGAGGCGCTGACGGCGCGCAAGTCGCGGCGGCGCTGATCGCGGACCAGGCCGGGCGCGTAGATGGCGCCGCCCCCAGCGGCAGGCTTGCCTTTGCGGCGCACGGTTCTTTTGGTCGCGCGTTTTTCATGAACCTGCCGCCGCTCTCCACCTGGGCCCGCAACGTCTCGCCTTCCCCGACCCTTGCCGTCGACGCGAAAGCCAAGGCCCTGCAGGCGGCGGGCGAGGACGTCTGCGGCTTCGCGGCCGGTGAACCCGACTTCGACACGCCCGAACATATCAAGGAGGCTTGCATCGCCGCGCTCAAGGCGGGCAAGACGAAGTACGCTCCGACCCCCGGCATTGAGCCCCTCCGGCAGGCGATCGTCGACCGGTACTTGGCGGAGTACGGGCTGAAGCTTTCCCCCGCGCAGGCGATTGTTTCACCGGGCGGAAAGTTCAACTGCTATCTCGGCGTCCTCGCGGTCTGCTCTCCGGGCGACGAGGTGATCGTGCCCGCGCCCTATTGGGT
>SXGQ01462568.1_pt1 | contig 10220 bp, 12 predicted proteins | sample 3178371 | NCBI WGS metagenome assembly SXGQ01 (sample SAMN11356859, study PRJNA531348) | freshwater metagenome | isolation source: freshwater sample F1-20 | place: China: Fuxian Lake, Yuxi | collected 2017-12-25 | reverse complement strand
TCAGGGTCCGTCATGGAAGGCCTCCGTGGCCGCACGTCGCGGCTTCATCTGGGACCTCGCGGGAATTGTCGGAACTATCGGGAAATGAGCCCCGCGTGCGCTTGCTGACGCCGCGACGTCATGGCCACATGTGCGACGCGCCGCCGAGGTGCGGCAAAGGAGAACGCGATGAAGAACGGCAACGACAGCAACGCCCGCAGCACGAACCGCGCCACGAAGCGCGCAACCACGAAGCGCGACGAGGCGATCGAGGCGATCGCCAGGAACATCCTCGAGATCGAGACGCTCGCCGAGCGCAAGCGCGACGCCCTCGACTTCCACGAGGTCTCGGTGTGGGGCCTCAAGGACGCCCTCCTCGCCGCCTACGAGCTCGGCCTCGCCGCCGCGAAGAAGGGAGCCTGAGCCATGGCACGCACCAAGCGCACGCCCGCCGCAGCAGCCGACGCGATCCGGCTGGTCGCCGAGATCGCCAGCCTCCAGGAGAGGCGCGCCGAGGTCCTCGCCCGGCTCGCCGCGGAGGTGCGCGAGATGGACATCGCGATCGCCCACGCGACCGAGGCCCTCGGCTTCGAGGTGCGGAACGCGCGCATCGCGCCCGCCGACATGGCGGCCGCGGTGAAGGACGCCCTCGCCGAGAGGCGGGTGAACACGGGCCAGCTCTGCAGCCGGTTCTGCGACGCGATGGAGCGGCGCGGGGCGCAGGTCTGGCCGCCCGAGTACCGACCGATCACCAACGGCTGGGACGTGGTCCCGGCGAACACCACCCTTTGAGATTGCAGGAGACCTGACATGAAGACCGCGACGAAGAACGTGAAGAAGGCCGCCCCGAAGACCGCCACGAAGAAGGCGCCCGCGCCGAAGAAGGCGACGCCGAAGCCCGCGCCGAAGGTCGAGGCGAAGAAGCCCGCGACCCTGGTCGACCCGCGCATCGCCGAGAAGGCGAAGGCGCTCGACGCGGCGGTCGCGAAGCTCGCGACGCACGGCCTGAAGGCCACGCGCAAGGAGGCGCCGAAGGCGGAGGCCAAGCCGGGGGCGAAGCCCGAGCCGAAGAAGGCGCGGAAGATGGGCGCCCTCGACGCCGCGGCGATCGTCCTCGCCGACGCCGGAAAGCCGATGCGCTCGAAGGACCTGATCGCCGAGATGGCCAAGCGCGGCCTCTGGACGAGCCCGGGCGGCAAGACGCCGGAGGCGACCCTCTACGCGGCGATCCTCCGGGAGATCGGCGCCAAGGGATCGGCCGCGCGCTTCGCCCGCGCTGGCAAGGGCGAGTTCACTTCCACCAAGAAGGGAGGTGCCTGAGCCATGCGCGACACGGAGATCGAGGACCTGCTCCGCCGCCTGATCGAGGCGGCCGCGACCGGCGACCAGGACGCGCTCGAGGAGGCTGCATCGGAGGTGGCCGACCGCATCGGCGGCGTGCGGACCTTCGAGGACGAGGGCGTCCTCTCGATGAACCGCGGGCTCGTGATCGACGCGGTCGAGGGCGGCCGGGAGTTCCAGATGCAGATCGTGAGGAGCCGGTAGGTCATGAGCTTCCGAGTCACAGCCATCGTTGCGCCGGGCTTGCTGCGGGATTCGCGCAAGCTCGCGCGCATCGATCGGGCCGTCGGACGTGAGCGCGCCGCGTCCTGGCATCCGCGCGGGCAGGCCGCCGGTTGCATCGCGTGGGATGTCGGCACGCTCGAGGAGGCGCTGCGGGTACGGGCGCTGCTCGAGAAGACCCTCTTGGCGGCGCTCGACCATACAGGCGTGAACCGTGATCCGGATGCGATGCTCCGATCGGTGAAGATCGGGGCAGGGCGCGAATCGGATTGACATCAGCCTGTCCCCTTTTCATCAGCTGAGTTTCGCCGCGCATCCGCCGCGGCGATCCTCTCTCCGATCCAGCGCATGCATGTGACCGCCATGCTGTTGCCGAGCACCTTGTATCGGTGTCCATCGGGAGCGGGCCTGCCTCGGTAGATGATGTCAGTCCAGCCGTCGGGGAAGCCCTGGAGGCGCTCGCACTCCAGCGGCGTCAGCCTTCGGACGACGGCCCCCACCGCAATGCCATGCACGTCCTGTCGGGTGAGCGTGTACATCGTTCCTGCTGCCGATGCACCGACGCCGCATGGGCCGCCACGATCTCGTCCGATCAGATTGCCTTGGATCGCGATCGCCTGTGCTCCGGTCGTGTCGATCGTGTAGGACGGTGACCCGGGCTTCGCGACGCCGATCCCGTTCTGCTGCTTGGCGATCGGGCGTCCGTCTTGGATCGCAGTGATGACGAGCTTGTTCTGGCAGACATACTGGTTGCCAGCGCCCTTCCCGTCGTTCGCACATAGCGCGCCAACGGTGTCGGTCAGTTGAGAGATGCCGCCTGCGCAAGGAGGAGCTGCTCCAACAGCGGAGGCAGCGTCTTGCTGCGCTCCTTCGCTCGTCGGACGATCCCGAGGCACGCTTGGCGGCTCAAGTAGAACCTCGGCGCAACTTCGCCAGTCTCCAGCACGTCGCGCAACGAGGAAGACTCGCCGCCTCCGCTGGGGCACTCCGAAGTGCTGAGCGTCCAGCACTCGGTAGGCGAACCCGTACCCGAGTTCTGCCAGCGCCGCGAGGAAGGCTCCAAACGTCCGTCCTCCGTCGGATGACAGCACGCCGGTGACATTCTCCCAAACGATCCATTTGGGAAGCAGCCGCTGAGCCAGACGGAGATAGACGATGGTGAGCTGGCCGCGGGGATCGTCGAGCCCGCGTCGCATGCCGGCCACCGAGAATGACTGGCAAGGCGTCCCTCCGACAAGGATGTCCGCTTCGCCGATGCCGATCTTCCAGTCTGCATGGTGATTCATGTCTCCGAGGTTCGCGACGCGGGGGAACCGCTCCGCGAGCACGGCGCTCGCGAACGGATCGACCTCGCTGAATGCGAGCGCGCGCCAGCCAAGCGGCTCCCACGCGACCGACGCAGCCTCGATCCCACTACATACCGACAGGAACCTCATTCGCCGCCCTCCGCCTGGACGCGCTCGGCCTTGCGGCCGGTGAAGTCCTCCCAGCGGCGCACCACGACATCGCAGTAGCCGGGGTCGAGCTCCATCGCCATGCAGGTGCGCCCCGTGCGCTCGCAGGCGATGACGGTCGTGCCGCTGCCTGCGAAGGGCTCGTAGACCAGGTCGGCCAGGTGGTTGCGCACCGGCCGCTCCATGCACTCGACCGGCTTTTGCGTCCCGTGCCCGTGGCCCGCGTCGTCGCGCGCGGGAATCGACCAGAGCGTCGTCTGCGTGCGGTCGTCGGTGCGGTGGCCCTTGCCGCCCTCGCGCACGGCGTACCAGCATGGCTCGTGCTGCCAGTGGTAGTCGCCGCGGCTCAGGGCGAGGCGGTCCTTGGCCCAGATGATCTGCGCCAGGATCGCGAAGCCCGCCCGCTCGAGCGACTGCTGCACGGTCGAGGCGAAGACGCCTGCGTGGTAGACGTAGGCCACATCGCCGGGGAAGAGCTTCCATGCCTCGGTCCAGTCGGCGCGGTCGTCGTTCATGACCTTGCCCATGCGTGCGGTGTTCCCGGTGAGCCCGGCGTCCATGCGCCACTCGGGGTCGTACTCCACGCCGTAGGGCGGGTCGGTGACCATGAGCGCGGGCACCGCGCCGTCGAGGAGCCGGGCGACGTCCGTCGCGCTCGTCGAGTCGCCGCAGAGGAGGCGGTGCTTGCCGAGGAGCCAGAGGTCGCCGGGCTTCGTGATCGGGTCCGCGGGCTTCTCCGGGACGGCGTCGGGATCGGTCAGCCCCTCGGTCCCAGCGGGCGCGAGCAGCTTCGCGAGCTCCTCCTCGTCGAAGCCGAGGAGGGTCCAGTCGATCCCTGCGCCGCGGAGGGCGTCAAGCTCGATCGAGAGCATGGCGTCGTCCCAAGAGGCGAGCTCCGCGGTCTTGTTGTCGGTCAGGCGGTAGGCGCGCACCTCGTCGGGGGTGAGGTCGGTCGCCACGTGGACGGGGACGGTCGCGAGGCCGAGCCGCTGGGCGGCCCGGAAGCGCGTGTGGCCTGCGACGATGACGCCGTCGGCATCGACGACGATCGGCTGGCGGAACCCGAACCGGCGGATGCTCTCAGCGACGGCCTCGACCGCGTCGTCGTTTTGCCGTGGGTTGTTCGCGTACGGCTTGACCTCCGTGATCTGCCTCGTCTCGATCTTCATCCGTTCCCTCCGTTGGTGGTGTGTGCTTGAAGCGCTCGATGGCCTGCTTCAGGTCGGCCGGGTCGTAGCGCACGACGTTCCGCATCCGCACGCATGGCACGGGGCCGCGCGGCGACGAGATCTCCCACAGGTAGCGCTCGCTGATCCCGAGGAAGCGCGCGGCATCGCGGGAGGTGAGCAGCCCGAGCTCTTGGGTCTGCTCCTCGTTGAGCTGGTTCCATGCGACGGGCCTCGGCGAGGCCTCCGCCCGCATCGATGCTTCCGACTCGCGCCGCCTGATGTCGGCGGCCTCGTCGCGGGCGGACAGGAACTCGATCATCGCCTCGGCGAGGCGGTGCGCTGCGGCGGTCTCTCTGGCAGTTGGCTTCATGGGTGAAGCTCCTTTCTGCCGAGCAGCATCGCGTCCTTCGCGGCAGGCCGCCGCGTTTGCCTTCTGTGCCCTCGGTGGGCCAGGTGGTGCCACGGCCGCCGCGAGCGCGACCGGCGCGTCCTGGGGCAACGTGGTGGGCTCCGTGGGCCAAGGGCGAGGGCCGCGACCCACGCGAAACAAACTCACTCGCGATTGCCTGCTGCTCCGTTGGGCCTTGATGGCCGTTGATGGCGCAGGGAGGAACCGTTGCCGCTGAGTTGGCCCGATACCAGACCCCCTCTCTTGCACACGCCTCTCGCGCACGCCTGCGCGGGTCACCCTCGGTGACACGCGCGTTGGGGGGGTATGGGGGGGTGTGTGAGAGAGGAGAGCATCTCTTGCACGCGTCTTCCTCACGCATCGCAGAGGTGACGGCGGGCACTCCGACGCAACATGCGTGCGCGTGAGAGAGGTGCGCGGGAGAGGCGTGTGGATGCACGGTCATCACGGTCGCGTTCATTCCGCGTCCTCCTCTTCGGTGTCGTCAGCGTTGTCATCGCCGAGGTCCTCGGGTGCGACCTGCGGAATGAGCCGAGGCGGCTTCCGGCCGTCGAACGGCTCCGCAACCAGAAGACCATGCTGAACGGAGAGGCCAATCAGGCTGCGCGCCTCACGCTCGGACAATCCTGCCGCCTTCGCCGCGGCGACCACCTGATCGCGCGTCGCAGGCGCGGCGAGGAACGTGGCGACGAAGGTCTCGGGTGTCCAGGCGACCGCCTCGGGCACGCAACGCTGCGGCTCACGCGGCTCGCGGCGCCTGCGCTGCGGGCCCTCGGGCTTCAGGGCCGCCGGGTCGAGCATGCCGTCGGCGTTCCAGACGGGAAACGTCCATCGCAGACAGACAGGCTCGACCGGCGCCCAGCTGCGCACGGCTGCATCAAGGACCACCACGCCGTTCTCCTCGTGCGGCCTCAGCACGAGGTGCGTGTCCGTCGCCCGGCTCTGCGCACCGGCCCCCGCACCGACGTCCGTCACCGACTTCCCCGACTGGCTTCCCTTCGTCGAGTGGTGGATCAGGATGAACGAGCAGCGCAGCCGGTCGGCGTAGCTGTCGATGACGTTGTAGATGTTCGCCATCGTGCCGTTGTCGTTCTCGTCGCCGCCGACCGGCATGAAGCGGTAGAAGGCGTCAAGCACGATCACCTTGAAGCGCCCCGGCTCGATCGCGTCGAAGTACGGCCCTAGGTCGAGCAGGCTCCTCAGCCGCCCGCGCAGGTTGTCGACCCCGACCCGATCGTCGATCTCCTTCATCGCGATCCCGCGTGCCTCCGCGACCTTCGGGATCCGGTGCGAGCTCGTCTCGTGGTGCAGCTCGTTGTCGATGATGAGGACGTCGCCCTGAACGGTCTGGAACCTGCCCAGCCACTGCCTCCCCGTCGCGACCGCGAGGGCGAGGTCAATCGTGAGCCAGCTCTTGCCTGTCTTGGGGCTCGCGATCACGTTCATGGTCTCGCCCTCGCGAAGCAGGCCATGGATCACCGGCGGCCGCAGGGCCGGGTAGGCGAGCCTCAGCTCGCGCACGCTGCGGATCCGCCGGTCGCCGCCGTCGCCCTGCGTGAACGCCGAGATGTCGACGCCGCCGCCATCCTTCGCCGGGGTGCCGTAGCCCTCGGATGCGAGCGCCGATGCCGCCTTCGCGAAGTCGCCGCCATGGTCGAGCAGCGCATGGACGGCAAAGGGCGAGTAGCCCTTGTGCGCCTCGAAGGGCATCGCGTTCGAGCTGAAGACGTAGAACGTGCCGTCCTTGAGCGTCGCGCTCGTTCCCGACGACTTGCCCGGCCTGCGCCAGTGCTCGTTCGCCCCCGGCCGCGCCAGCGTCCAGCCGTGGCGGCGGAGCGCGTCGCGCGGATCGCCTCGGCGGTTGTAGTCGTCGCCCGGGCGGACGGCACCGGCGGCGCCGTGCACCGGCTCCGTGCGGCCGACCACGGGCTCGGGCACCTCGTTGAGCGCCCACGCCGACCCGAGCAGGAGGTCGCGCTCGTCGGCCGTCAGGACGGGCGGGTTGCGGAGGTCGCCCTGGAGGACGACGTAGCCCTCGCTCGGCGCACAGAGGAAGAGCCCGCCTTCGCCGCGCGTCTCGATCATGGTGACTGTGATCGCCCATGCACCGGAGGCGTCCTTGCGCGGCACGTACGACTTCGCCCCCACCACGACAGGCTCGGGGCCGTCGGCCTCGATTCGGCGCTGCGCGAGCTTCAGGTTGCCCGACACGGTCGACATCGACCGGTAGACCACGTGCCTGCCGCCCGAGGGCGTGCTCTCGACGACGAGCTTCGCGGCAAGGCCGGGTGCGGCCGCCTCGATGGCGGTGCGCCAGGCGTCGAAGGCCTCGCCGCCGAGGTCGAAGTCGATCATCTCGAGGTTCCCCGAGACCGCGCCGCAGACGAGGCACATGGCGCCGCCTTCGGAGGCGCCGCCGGACGCGAACCACGAGCGGATCTCCTCCTCGCTCGGTCGCCTCGACTGGAAGGGCTTCCACGACGCGAGCGCGACGCGCTTCTCGTCGCCTCTTCTCGTGGCTGGCAGTGCGCAGAGCCCGGCGGCGACGCACGCGGCGGCGTGCGACCCCACCGAGCCGTTGAGGCCGGTGTGCGGTTCGTGGTGCATCAGAATGGGATCCCGTCGTCAGGCACCGGCATCAGCACGCCGGGTGCGTTCTCGAGGCCGTCGGTCGACTCCACGCGCGGCGGCTTCTCGCCAAGCTCGTGCCCGACCACGCGCTCCCAGCCGTCGCCGGGCTTGGTCTCGATCCGCACGCGCTCGGTGCGGCTCAGGCCGCCCGCGTTGGCGTAGAAGAGCGCGTCCTCGACCGTGGCGGGCATCGGGTCCTTGCAGCGGCGGTCCCACCACTGCTCCGCCTTGCGGTGCGGGTAGCTCCCGGCCGGATGCTCGATGCACACCCACTCGCGCACCCAGCGGCCGAAGCCGATCCGGTAGTCGACGCGCAGCGTGGGGATCGCGAGCGGGTCGCCGCGCTTCACGTGCAGGTGGTACGTGGTCTCGAGGACGCGCTCGTCGGAGCGCCGCGGGCCGTCCGATCCCGAGACGATCTCCTCGGCCGAGGCGACCATGTCGTGCTTGACCTTGCGCGGCGGGAACGCGTGACCGCAGTGCGGGCACGTGGCGTAGGCCGCGTGGATCAGCGCGTCGCACTTCGGGCACTGCTTCGCAGGGGGCTCGCCGGGTGGGCTGCCGGAGTCCTTCAGCCGGATGGCGTCGACCGGGCCGTGCCGCAGCACGTTTCCCCCGAAGTCGAGGACAAGGCAGTCTGCCTTCCCCTCGGCGATGCGGAAGCCGCGTCCGGCCATCTGGTAGTAGAGCCCCGGCGACATCGTCGGCCGCAGCATCACGACGCAGTCGATGTTCGGCGCGTCGAAGCCTGTCGTGAGCACGTTCACGTTCGCCAGGTACCGAAGCGAACCCGCCTTGAAGCGTGCGAGGATCGCGTCCCGCTCGTCCGTCTCGGTCTCCCCGTCGACCATCGCGCACTCGATGCCGTGGTTGGACGCCAGGCACCTCACGACGTGCTCGCAGTGGCGCACGCCCGAGCAGAAGATGAGCACCGAGCGGCGGTCGGCCGTCGAGGCCACGATGTCCGCGCACGCCGCCTGCACCAGCGCGTCGTCGTCCATCAGGTCCTGCAGGTCGTCGGCGACGAATTCGCCGCCGCGCACGGCGATGGCGCTCGTGTCGGCGACCGCCTTGCCCGCCCGGCTGCGGAGCGGGCAGAGGAATCCGCGATCCATGAGCTCCCGCACGCCGACCTCGTGGCAGACCGTGTTCAGGACATGCGCGGGCGACGGCCCGCAGATCGGCCCGGTGCCGGTGCGGTAGGGCGTCGCGGTCAGGCCGATCACCCGCTGGTGGGGGCAGATCGCCCTGGCGTCCGACAGGAAGCGCCGGTACATGCCCTCGCCGTCCGGCGGGATCAGGTGCGCCTCGTCGACGATCACCACGTCGAGCGGGCCAAGCTCGTGCGCGCGCTCGTAGACGCTCTGGATCCCTGCCACGGTCACCGGGTAGCCGACGTCGCGGCGGCCGAGCCCGGCGGAGAAGATGCCGACCGGCAGCGACGGCGCCGTCGCGCGCAGCTTCTCCGCGGCCTGGCCGAGCAGCTCCTTCACGTGGGCGAGCACGATCACCCGCCCGCCCCATGCGACCGCGTCCGTGCAGAGCTGCGCGATCACGTGCGTCTTGCCGCTTCCCGTTGGCAGCACGACCGCGGGGTTCGTCTCGTGCTCGCGCACGTGCGTCCACACGGCCTCCACCGACTCGCGCTGGTAGTCCCTGAGTTCCATCATCCGATCTCCGTGACGCGCACCGCGGCAAGGCCGCCGGGCACGGGTTCCCTGCGCTCGATGTTGAGCCTGTCGATCTGCGAGTCGTCGATGAATGCGCCCGCGTGGCCGAGCGAGTCCAGGAGCGCCTTCATCGCGTTGTCGATGTCCCTGCGGCGTCGGTCGGGCGGGCTCAGAGCGACCGTCACCTCCAGTCGCCCGGAGAGCGGCTCTTCGCCCGCCCGGGCCGCGAGGAGGTCGCGTACCGCCCGGCGGTAGCGCCTCCCCTCGCGGCTCACGAGCGTGCGGAATCCGACGCGCCGCCAATAGCCGTTCACCGACGGCGGGTAGGGCAGCACGTAGTCGCGCGTCACCGCTTCCACGGCGGCGCGCTCCCGCCCGCGGCGGCCTGGGAGGGCTGGCGCGTCGGCGTCGGCGCGGGTGCGCCCTCGCGCCGCGCGTAGCCCTTTACGGCGTTCGTGGGTTCGCCGTTGTCCTCGCGGTTGCGCACCGCCACGGTGATCACCAGCGGGACGTTGTGGAGCTCCGAGGAGTCCTTTGGCTTCATCACGCCGGTCGCGCGGCAGATCGCCGCGAGGGCGCCCCGTGCGATCTGGACGGTGACGTCGTTGGTGTGCTTGAGGGTCAGGCGCTCCCAGATGCGGCGGCCCTTGCACGGCCCCTCGACGATCTCGAACTCAAGCTGGAGGTACTCGCCCGCGCCGTTCTTCGTGGGCTTCATCTCGCTCGCGGTGATGACCGCGAGGTACTTCCCGGCCGGGACCGGCTCGAATCCGACCGTTGGCTCGACGTCGTTCGCGTTGAAGTTGATTGCTGCCATGTGCGTGTTTCCTTTGGTTGGGTTGCGTGCTTGCTGATCAGGACTGGATTGGTGCGGCCTCTTCGATGGGGCTCTCGCCGCGCGCGTAGGCCGCGAACACGCGGTGGTCGAGTGGGATCTCGTCGGGGAGCGCGAGGCGGTTCTTCGCCACGTGAGCCGGTCGCTCGGTGGTGCGCAGGACGCGCTCGCCGGTGCCGATCGCCTGGACGCGCTTGCGGTCGAATCCCTCGGTCGCCGTGCGCGTGTGCACGCGGTAGGTGGCGAAGAGCACCTCGTCGCACCATTCCTGCACGAGCGCGCTGGCGAGCTTCTGCAGGCGCGGCGCGTAGCGGTCGTAGGTCTCGGTCTCGGGGTTGGCGAACTTCTCGATCTGTGCGTGCGCGACGAGGATCACCTCCATGCCGCGCTCGTTTCGCAGGGCGTCGAGCCCCGCGAGCACCTCGCGCCAGAGGGGCAGCGCGAAGACGTAGCCCTTGCCGTAGCCGATGTCCTCGATGCTCTCGACGCTGCGCTTCTGGCAGACCTCCG
>SXGQ01842774.1_pt1 | contig 10221 bp, 9 predicted proteins | sample 3178371 | NCBI WGS metagenome assembly SXGQ01 (sample SAMN11356859, study PRJNA531348) | freshwater metagenome | isolation source: freshwater sample F1-20 | place: China: Fuxian Lake, Yuxi | collected 2017-12-25 | reverse complement strand
TCTGGTTCAATTTCGCCATGACCAAATATCATCAATATTCGCGTCTTATTTAAAAAAGTTGTATTTAAAGATAATTTTCTTATATTCAGTTTAGCTAAACAAAACCGCCATGAGAGATCAAAAAATGATTCCACGTCCTATTCAAGCTTTTATTGCTTCCGTTTTGATTTTATCTTCAATCCCTCTTGAGAGTCGAGGACAGATCACCCTTTCCTTGATTCTCATTTTCCTTGGATCTTTTATTTTTGGCCATATTCTGCAAAGTATAAAAACAGAGCAGAATCCTGACGAAACAAACTAGATGCTTTTGGTTCAAATCATAACATCAACTCCAATAATATCTTGTCGCGGTGACCGCGGTATTCTGAAACTTTAATACAACTTTCTATGGGAATTACCATTTTGGGAACATCGTCAAGCATAATAACTTTTTCGTATTGGTGCAGATAAGCCGTTAAGTCTTTGAGGTATTCCACACGGCCGCCATTCCCGTAAACTCTTTTGCAGTTTTTACGGGTGTTTATGAAAACAAACGAGTAATTGGAAAGAACAGTTGAACGGATGATCCAACGGACATAATCCGCCTTACTGGCCGACCATATTGCCAAATCGTATTCCGCAGAACATCGTTCCAAAAACTCCTTTAAATGAGTTCTTTCATATAAATAGAAATACCCGCGTCTGGAGATTAACTGCGCATCTTCAATCGGTGCATATGACGTGTGAATGAGCGTTTCATCCAAATCCATCACAAGCAAATTGCTCTTTTTTACTTTTAACATAGTTATATGTTAGAGACTCATTGAACCGAATTTTTATTGAAGATCATAACTTAGTGTTAAATATTATTTGGGAAAACTAAATATAATGATTTTTCGCAAAAAAATCCAAACCAAACATAATCTTCACAAGATTTTTTAACAACTTCATACGAAACTCATGTACTCTTTTTTGAATCGGTAAAACAAAGCCCTATTTTCGAAAAATGGAATTAGCAACATTATTCAATCACAATCGCTCAATGTTTTTTGATACCGATGATCAAGGTAGAGTTAGTTTCCGCGGCAAGTACCTCGCTGAGTTTGAGGAGACTAATTACGCGACTAAAATTGTTGGCATGTCCCTTTCCGGATTCAAAGGGAAAGATTTAATGGGATTAGCTGACATCTTCCCATTGATAAAGCGCCTAACAATTGAAAAAACAGCAAACTTAAAGTCCTTGAATGGGATTGAAAAATTCAAAGACCTCGAAGATTTAAGTATTGAAGAATGTAGCAAATTAACTGATTTATCTGCCATTGCCGGGTTAAGCAAACTGAAAGAAATCAACACTGAAAAATTCAACTCCCCTGTTCCATTTGTGGAATTTATAAAAAAACAACCACTAAATTCATTATGGATTTCAGGCAATGCAACAGATTTAGGCCAACTCGTCGAAATTCAAAACTTGGATTCACTTAACCTAAACGGTTCGGGAAGCATACTTACAGAATTGCCCATTTTACCAAAAGTAAAAACTTCTCTCGGAATTGATGGTTTCCCCAATTTAGTGTCTGCAGCATTTTTACAAAATCAAGATTCATCAGTCCGTATTAGGTGGTGGGGACCAAAAACCATTTCCAATGTACCCAATCATCTTCTCGATCATGTTGGATTGAAAGATGTTAGCAAAAATTAATTGTTTATTCAGCAGTGAAAAACATCCAAGATGAGATTTCGCGTTGCATTAATCAACTGCTAATAAAGGAGCCATTTTATGCTCACTTATTGGCAGGTGTAATGAGAGTCTACACTGATGAAATTGACACAGCTGCAGTTGGTTTTCAAGATAATTGTATCGCGCTATACATAAACCCCGATTTTTTTGCCAAACAACTTAAAGGTATCAGTCAGCGAGTTGCAGTTGTAAAGCATGAAACCTTACATCTTGTTTTCAAACACCTCTACAGAGATTCAAAGTTTAAGAATCACCAACTTCTCAATGTCGCTGCTGACCTCGTAGTAAATCAATACATAGGGACATGGGAACTTCCTGATTTTGCTATCACATTGAAAACCTTCCCAAATCTCAACCTCAAACCAAAACAATCCTTAGAGTATTACTACAAAATCCTGAGCGATTTATACGAAAATGGAGAAAATACTGACCCTGAATCACATGCTAAATTAAATTCTGTGCTTGGTAATCCAACAAACGGTGATCATTCAAAATGGCTAAGTCCCGGTGATTCTGGAAATTTCTCAGAGTCTATACTTGACCAGCAAATAACCAACTCTCTCAAAAGAACGCCGTTAAAACAACATGGAACAATACCTGGGGATTTAATTGAATACATTAGGTCTTTGGAACAAAAGAAAAATGCCGTTGACTGGAAACGGGTTTTAAAGATATTTGCGAACGCCACTGGTAGAACCTATGTTTCACATACAATGAAACGCGTAAGTAAACGGTATGGGACTAGGCCAGGAGTGAAAATAAAACGTCTTTGGAAACTATGTTTAATTATAGATACCTCTGGCTCGATTGACCTTGATACACTAAAGCTCTTTTTGAATGAAATAAATCATATCCATAAATGCGGTGCTGAAATAACATTGGTGCAGTGTGATGCCAAAATTCAAACAATTTCCAAATACTCTCCCCGATCAGTAATCCGAATTGCTGGTGGCGGGGGAACAGATTTTGACCCTGCATTACAATATGTAAAGGACAGCAAAGTCAACTATGGCGGAGTAATATATTTTACAGATGGTTTCGCTTCAGAACCCAAAGTAAAAATGAGCAAACCTTTGTTATGGGTTGTTACTCCTGAAGGGAAATTGGGAACCCACTTAAAGTATGGAAAACAAATTCAACTGAAATTATCACATTGAGTTCAAAAGCAACTTGGCTAGCCTTGGATCTTTCACCAATTCTTTCACGTCCGTAGTTGCTTCCTTGGAAATATCAAGATAAAAACTCATCTTCAAATCATTTGGAATACAATCCAACAGTAGGAAATTGACCAAGTTCTCTTTGTGTGCTGGTGCCAACTTGTATTCTTCACTGGTAAGGAAAAAATATAATCTCATTACCATTGTGGAAATTCTATCGAGCCGTTGTTCGCCATTTTTACCTACAGTAATTGCGATTATATGTTTTTCAATCGCTTTCCAATCTGTTGAATTAAGAATGGAGTCAGGCGAGATTAATACTGTTAAATCATCATTGACAAACCCAATAAAGGTCGCAACTGTCACATCATCCAGAGCACTGCTCGCCAGAATCTCAACCATGTCAATATTGGCCTTGAGATCCACGATGGTTTTTATTTGATCAAAAAACTGAACCAAACTCCTTGGGGTCGTTCTCTGGCCGGTTATTGATTCTGGGTAAGTTGAAACAAAATCAATCCCTCTACTATCTACACCGGATTTAACAGCCCACTGAATCCAGGATTTCACATCAAATTCAACCGTTACATGCAACATCCGGGTAAGCATTGCATCGTCCATAGTCGTTACTGAGTAGTTTCCATCATCAGGATTGGCTGTAGCAATAATTTGCCATTTAGCAGGTAATTTCCAAGACAACAACTCAAAGTTCTGCAATAATTGCATAACACCACGCAACATCCTATCATCCGCCCTATTTATATCGTCCAAGACCAACAGTCCTGGCCCCTCCTCCTTCGGAATCCAAGATGGTGGGCTATAAATTGTAATTTCATCACCTTGTATTGTTGGATCAGGGTCCAAGATGGAAGGCATTCCGTGCAAATCTCCCATTTCCTCAAACTGAGCAGGAGCACAATAAGCAATCTTCCAATCTTTTTCCTTCGCAAAATCAAGCACACTTTGCGTTTTTCCTAAACCATGTTTACCCCAAACAAGAATGGGTGTACTTCTCATGCCATTTGATTGTAAATGATTATTTGTCTCAAAAACGTGTTCGAGAAGATTTTTCAGTTGAGAGGTTGTTATTACTTTACCGTATGTACTCATATTTATTAAGGTTTAGATTGCCAATCAATTTTGTCTTGTAATGTCGCGGGGAACTGTGATTTCTTCAAATTACAATCTGCAATGTACAACTTATCAATATGAGTATTTGCTAATTTTTCTGGATTGGTAAGTTGTTTACACCCTACTAGATTGAGGATTTCAAGGTGTTCAAAGTGAGCAAAACTCTCAAGAGATATTTCTTTGTCACTATTCATTCGCAATTTCTTTAATTTAGGCACATCACGAAGGGGTGAATAATCAACAAGGGGGTGTTTAGAATCATAATATCCCAGAGAAAAATCAAAACCTGTCACATTTAAATAATCACCAATCCTTTCTATATTTTTGACCGAATGGCAGCGTATTTGTTCACACGCCAATTCAGCTTTTACGAGAGGAAGCGTTTCAGTATCCAAAATAATCAAATTCCAAATAGCCATTGGCAATTCTTCTATGGATTTTAGAGAAAAACATCCACTCAAATCAAGACGAGAATTTTGATATTTAACCCTTTGCATACCCTTGAACGATGATAATTTACTGCATCCGGTCATATCCAGATCTCCAATTTCTGTGATATTCTCAAATCCTGTAAAATCGATTATCTCTTTACAATCATCAATGTCGAGGTCTCCAATTTTCTCAATTGAACGCATTTCGGTGAAATCATTGATTGGAGTGCTTGACAATAGCAATTGATCAATTCGAATCAAATTGTCAAACCTTGGAAACTTCTGAATCGCCGTATTTCTCAGATTGATTTGATTCATATTAGCCGGATATACAGATTCTCCAATGGTCTTCAATGCGCTACAGTTTCCGTAACTATTGTAATTTGTAGCACTAAAATTCAACTCCAACAATTTTGGAAATTCATCACTGGGTGAAAAATGTTCGAGTACAGGCGATAAAATTTCAATGTACTCAATTTTTCTCAAGTGGCGGAGAGCTACTGTATCTTTTATCGCTGAATTACAGATTATCAACCTCTTTAATTCTGACAAGTGATTCAAACCTTCGAGATCAGCAATAGCGCCCTGTGTTGATTTATCGAATTGAATTCTAAGAGACTCCAAAAATGTACAATCTCTCAGGTATTGCAACGTTGTGATTTGATTTTTCTTAATTCCTAAAAGTTCAAGTTCCCTAAGATTTGTACAAATTGACAACGGCTTTAAATCACCCAAAAAATCCAATGGCTCTTCTATAATTAAACGCTCCATTTTAATGGAATCCTGAAAAACACTCAAATTAAATAAGGAATTAAATTGGGGTAAATTGCCACCCCAACCCATTGATTTCCAGTGGAACGTCCTTAATTCTGGTAAGGCAAGTTTAACCGTACTTCTTGAAACTCCTTTAATGTCAACTGTCTCAACATTTCTTAAACATGACAGGTAATCTAATACCATCAATTCCATTTCCAATATAGTAACTGTCGAAACAAACTCTGCCCACTGCGGATATTTTATAGATGAACAAAGGACCCCCATCATTGCTGTATTTAAATAAGGCTGTGCTGGACCCGATCCTGTAAAAATCCTATTGGGTTCAATAGACTTCCCGTTGTAACTTATTCCTTCCAAAAGTGCGTTAAACAATGCTTCATTGTTTAGTCCAGAAACCAAATCTACACCAGAAATAACAACATCTAAATCACGAGATTGGAGTAATTTTTTGATATTTGACAACTCCTTGGTTGAGATCTCTGATGATTTGTTTGTCTTGACCTGTTTCAATAAATTTTGAATTTCATTTATATTAGGTAACTTATAATATTCCGCGATCTTGTATTGATAATTCAACAAGTCAGTTTTTGTCATTTGCCCTGTGGGCTTCGGCTTTACCTCTAGCCTTTCACAATCCTCCGTAAATAGGCTCCCTAAATTTAACATGCCTGCCAAAAATGAAATATTCTGCAATCGGGGTAATTTTTTTATTGACAGTGTTGTTAATTCTGAATTACCATAGATTCCTGTGATGTCATCGATTTCCTTCAGCGAGTCTAATTCAATGGATTTTATTCTATTTTGGTTTAGGCCATTCAAATTCTTGACTTTTCTCGAATATTGTTCTTCAATTCTTAAACACTCTATTTCGCAGTTGGAAATCTCTGCAAATTCTGAATCAATCAATTTTATGAGTTTAAAAGTTCCATTTTTGAGGGACTTGATCCCACACCTTTCAAATACCAAATCACAACTCAATGGAATATCATTGGCCATATCTATTTGGTCACAACCATAAATTCTGAAATACTGTATAGTTTGAATCATTGATACCTCTGCAAATAATTGATTTGTCAATCTACTTTCAGAAATATTCAATGTTTTTAAATTGGCCAACTTCGAAATTCCATTGAAATTGTGTGTACTTGAATTCCATACCCGCAGGCTATCAATTTGCGCCTGAAAAAACGGCAGTGAAAACAAAGGCTCCCATGATTCCACCTCTGGCAAATCACTGAAATTTAATTCTTTCATATCACTAATCACTCCCAACTGCAACTGCTCTATACTTAGACTATCCCCTTTGTAATTGACCCTTAACAAATCTGAAAAACCACCAAACAACTTCAGATTTTGTAAATCACTGATAAAGTCTATATTTCTTAAATTCGTACAACCTTCAATGTTCAAGGCCAACAAATTTGGCAGGTCGACAAGAGCGCCAAAATCATCAACAACGGGTGATTTTAGTATCAGACCCAATAAATTTGGACAAGCGCTAAGACCCTGTAAATTGGCCAAATCTCCACTATCAATGGACAATCCAATCAAATTTGGGAATTTATTCAACCAATTCAAATTTGGCATAGACCCACATTGAATTGCCAAATATTTACAATTAGTGAAAGGGCCATCCGGTAAATCGCCCCAAGTTTTAAGCCGAATTTTTATGTTTTCATGATTAACTGAAATTAAACCATCCAGCGAATTGAGATTTGGGAACCTAAATTCATTCCAGGAACCATAAGTTTTGCTACACTTTATCTCTCTCAGTCTTGATAATTTCTTCAACGATTTAACATCAATTAAACTCTCGCATTCATCCAGTACAATCGATTCAAGAGAAGTGTAAAATTCGATCCCCGCGAGGGATTGCAACTTTTCAAATTTTGCAATTTCAATGTGTTTACGATTCGTCGTATCTGCTTTCCCTTCTAGGGGCTGTAGACTTTCTATTTGCTTGGAGACTCCAATTTCAAAATCTTCTATTGGGAGTCCCCTAATAGCCTCAATAGATCGGACATTGGGGCAATCATTTAGTGCCAACTTGCTTAAATTCGACAAATTCTGAATCCCTTCTAAAGAGGTCAAAGCTCCCATTGAATCAATCAAAACCAATCGTTCAATCTGCGTCAATTTGGATATAGTATGAAGATTTGGGACGTCTATGTGTAACTCTGACAATCTGCTTTTTAGGGTAAAACTGTTGAGGCAGTTTTCATCCACAAGATTAATCAAACCGATAACTGCATAGTTCCGAATAGGCTGTGTTTTTTTTGTTCCTGAAAAAAGAGCATTGGGTACGATTTCGAAATTGATCAATTCAACCCCCTCCAAAAGTGAATCAATTAATACCCTATCTTCGAGTCCATCGAGCATCATCAGACCAGAGTCTACTATTTCTATGGAATCACTCGTCAGTAACTTTTTTACTTTACTAAACTGATTACGATCCTTGACAATTGAAGATTTTAGGACGTCATCTGAATAAAGGGTTTTTACTATACTTTGATCACTATTCTTAGGCGCACCTAATTTATCTTGAACAATCGGTTTTGACGGGAATAGTGTTTGAAACAACCCTGTTCCAACCACAAGAATTCGTGTCCAACCATGCACAGTACATTGCCGCTTGAAATCATCAATGAATACAGTATTATCAGATACAACCAAAAGGGTATTTTGCGAAACAACACTATCGACCGTACCCCCTAATTCTTTAAATTGAACGATGAGCTGAGGTTCAACATCGCTTCCAAAAATAGCATGACATAATGTAAATGGATTATTCCTGGAATTTACTTTTGATTTTACAGCACCATCAACCTCAGTATCACCTGGATACATAAATTGAAAATACTCAAATAGTTTTTCTTTGGAAATGCTGCTACCATAACCACCCCAATTTATGGTCATGTTTTTTAAATTAACAGATCCCTTAAAGATATCTTTAGTCAGCTCAATCTTCTTGCCTGCATGCCAAACTCGAATCCCCAATCTGAATGCTGTATCAATTATTTTCTCAAATTTCAGAGCAAAATCCTCTTCAGTGATATTACCGCTTGAGAAATTTTCAGATAAGAGTTTAAAAACAACTTTCATGATTATTACAATTATATAATTGTTGTAAATATACTCAACTGCCTTCCCATGTGTTCAATCACTTCATACATAATTCATACAATTTCCATAAATTGCTTGAAATACAACGTAAATGAAATACATATATATTACTAGTGATTTAACACCCAATTACGATCTACAAGATCGAGTTTATAACTGTACAGCAGATAATTTAACCACTACTATCTCTGATATTGTTTGCAACATGCTAATGGAATACACTGGGGTATTGAAAAAAATAATCGGAGACCCATGTGAAGTGTATTGGTTAATTACGAAAAATCAAAGAATAGAAAAAATATCGCTACCTGTCATTCAAACCAACATCAATGAATGGAAAAAGATCGTAGAAGTAAATCTTCAAGACGTTATTTTGACCAATAACAGTTTTGATGATGGTGGGATTTTAAAACTGGCATTCTCCAGCCCAACTACAAACATCTGGGACTATGAAATGATTGAAGTTAGCCGCTTGGTCGGACCAACGGCTTTAAAGAGTTTTTACTTGTTTGGATTACATCCAGAACACGGTAACACAATTGTAACACAAGGATATTGCGATGGAGACTTCGACACGGGAATTGTTATAGACCATGATTTGAGTACCTACGGTTCCAAAGATATTCTCAGAATGATTCCTTTAGTAACCGAATCAATGTTTGACCAAAAATTCTACGTATAAAACAAATTATCCCTCTGCCACGAATTATTCTGAAAAAATCTACTCTGTACAATTCAAGATGCAATAATTAAACCCTAACTCATATTTTTGCTTTCATCCTATTCTAAAATATGGCAAGAATATTAAGATTTTTTATTAAAGCTTATTGGTTAATTATTCCCCCTGCAAAGCGCAACCGATGTTTATTTAATGAAAGTTGCTCAAGAATAGTTTATCGCGTTTCTCTGGAAAAGGGGTTATTTCCCGCAATGCGCATTTTCTGGTTTCGATACAACAATTGCCGCTCAGACTACCATTTATTCCTCCACAACAACCAAATTTACTTACGAACAATAAAAAATAACATTGTGGATCACAATGAGATTAACCCAGATATACTACGGAATAAAAAAAGTTAATTTATATTGCCAAGGTTTAGCCAATTAAAAAACAATGCGCACTGTCGGGAAAATAAAAATCAACAATCAAACTAATGGCTATCTCATTCATGGTCAAGTGTTTAATTTGCAATTTTCTTTTCCAAATGTAAGATGGGGGCTAGTTTTCTACAGGCCTGGATCCATGTCGGCAAATTTTCACACCGCAAGAAAATATCGTCCCGGCTCAAATATTTTGAGTTCTACCATTCGGGCAGCATTATTTTTCAGAATTATTAAAGGTGAGGGCCAAATCAATTTAACTTCAAATGCATATTACCCCCACGTTCAGTTTTATTTATTTTCATCGTTATTCAACATTGTACCGACCAAATTACACATCCCTTTGAAAATTAACTTTTTCAACACCCGGGAATGTGACATAGATTCCGACATTTCCATTTATACAAATGTGCCATTAGCAAATCCGATTTTTCTTTCTGAACCGAAACTAGGTCATTCAATTAATCTAAAACTAACCCCTCCGACCTTAAGAACATCACAAATCAAATTAACAAATCTAAACATAAAGACACCAATATTAAAACCCATACACCATCATTAAATTAAATTTATGAATAACAATTCTGCAGATTATCCATTAGAGAAAGCCACCAAAATCACCAAGTTTCTTTGGTGGTGCGCTGGTGCCGATGAGTACTTTCTACTGAAAAGCCCAAAAACAGACCGAGTGAAATATGCAGGTTTAGGGGGTATTGTGTTGTGTACAGGAATATTAGCATGGATCTCAGGTGGCTTTGCATTCCTAACCGTATTCGGCCCTGAT
>SXGQ01265885.1_pt1 | contig 10221 bp, 9 predicted proteins | sample 3178371 | NCBI WGS metagenome assembly SXGQ01 (sample SAMN11356859, study PRJNA531348) | freshwater metagenome | isolation source: freshwater sample F1-20 | place: China: Fuxian Lake, Yuxi | collected 2017-12-25 | reverse complement strand
GCGCTTCTACGGCTTCAACGCCGACGAGATCGTCACCGAAGCGGGTTTCCTGTCGTTGAAGCACGACCCCAAGCTGGCCTGGGCGCTGGCCAATCCCGGCACCTTCCCGCTGGACGTGGACCGCGCGCCGCGCGAGTCGCTGCTGCGCGTGCCGGGGCTGGGGGTCAACTCGGTCGAGAAGTTGTTGGCCGCGCGCCAGCACCGCCGGCTGCGGCGGGCCGACCTGCTGTCGCTGGGGCCGGCCGTGAAGCGCGCGCTGCCTTTCCTGGTGGCGGTGGATCACCGGCCACGCGCCGGCGATGTGATGGCCCTCGCGCGCCCGGCCGCACAGCCCCAGCAGGCCACGCTGTTCGCATGAACCTGCCGCTGCGCTACCCATCCGACTGGGACCGCTTCGCCGCGCAACTGCCGGCACTGCTGCGCGCCGGCGACAGCGCGTGGACGCACGACGTGGGCGTGCAGCCGGCGCTGTTCAGCGCGCCGGCCAAAGTCGTCGCCACTGCATGGCTGCCACCAGCCGGCTGGCACGACCTGGGCCGCCGCGTGGCCATGCATGCCGACGACACGCGCTACGCCCGCCTGCTCGCCTTCGCGCGCCGCCTGCAGCGCGAGCCTGGGCTGTGGGCCGATGTGCTGGACCCGGAGCGCCGCCGCCTGCAGGCCTTCGCGCGCCAGGTGGACCGCGAGATTCACAAGATTCATGCCTTCGTGCGCTTTCGCGAAGTGGCCGATGAACATGCAGCGGGCGGCCGCCGCCATGTCGCGTGGTTCGAGCCGGCGCACCACATCCTGCGTGCGGCGGCGCCGTTCTTTGTCGACCGGTTCGCGCAGCACCCCTGGGCCATCCTGACGCCGCGCGGCTGCCTGCACTGGGATGGCCAGCGCCTGACCGGCGCCGGCCCGGCCTGCCGCGAACAGGCGCCGGCCGAGGATGCCGGCGAAGCGCTCTGGCTGACGTACTACCGCAGCATCTTCAACCCGGCACGCGTGAAGGTGGCCGCGATGAAGAAGGAGATGCCGGTGCGCTACTGGGCCAACCTGCCGGAAGCGGCGTTGATCAGCGGTCTGCTGAGCGAGGCGCCGGCCCGCGAAGGCCGCATGCGGGGCGTCTAGGTGCCTTGCGCCTCGAACAGCAGCCCCAGCTGGCTCGCCAGCAGCAGTTCCTGCCGCGTCCACGCGCGCGTGGCGCGGGCGTCCACCAGCCACAGCGCGCCCGCCAGCTCGGCGCCGTCGTACAGCGGCACTTCGATGCGTGCTTCAGCCGCGCCGCTCAGGCCGGCCAGCTCGGCGTGGCAGGGATGCAGAGCGGCGTCGGGCAGGGCGAGCGGTGCGGCGTGGCGGGTCAGCAGGTCCACATAGCGGGGCTGGTCGGCCGTGTTGAGGCCTTGGGGCCCCAGCGGCCAGCGGATGACGGCGGCCAGGCCCAGGATGCGCGCGCTGGCGGCCTTCAGTTCCGCCAGCGCTTCGGCGGGCGGCGTGGCGGCCAGGCGCTGGCGCTGGCCGCACAGGTGCAGCATCAGTTCCTCGGGTGTGACGGGTGCACCGGCTTCGTCGGCCGGCGGCGCTGCCAGCGTGGCGCGGGCGGGCAGGCTCAGGCGTTCGATCTCGGACTGCAGGGCCAGGTGTTGCCACAGGTGCTCCAGCGCGCCGGCGGCGTCGCCTTCGGTCTGCAGCAGCTGCGCCAGTTGCAGGTGTGCTTGACGGGCCTGTGCGCGGGCCTGGATGCGCTGGGCCAAGTCCAGCCCGTGGCGCGTGGAGCGCACGGCGGCTGCGTTGTCGCCCCGGGCCAGCGCGATCTCCGTCCAGGTGCGGCTGGCGGCGGCTTCCAGCCACGGGTAGCCATGGCGGGCCGCGATGTCCAGCGCCAGTCGGCAGTCGGCCACGGCCCAGTCCATGCGCTGGCGGGCCAGCGCAGCACGGGCCAGGTGCCAGTGCGCCTCGGCCTCGAACACGCGGTGCGCGCCCCGCCGCGCGGCGGCCAGGCCGTGGCTGAAATGACGCTCGGCGGCCGGCAGGTCGCCGGTCTCGAAGCTGCCCACGCCGATGTTCAGCGCGAGCTTGGCGGCGAGGTAGCTGTCATCGGTGCCGGCGAGGTGTTCGCCGGCATTGCGCATCTGCCGCAGGCCGCGCGCCCAGTCGGCCTGCGCGTAGTGGATCTGCCCCAGGCCGATGCGCGCCGCCACGCCGGTCTGCAGGTGGCTGCTGACCTCGGCGAGGTCCAGCGCACGGCTCCATTGCTCGCTGGCGAGCTGGTACTCGCCCTGCTGGTAGGCAATGCGGCCCAGCGCCTCGCACACGCGGGCGGCTTCCACGGGGAAGTGGCCTGCCGCCGCCAGCGCGCCGGCCTGCTCCAAGGCTGGCAGCAACTCCAGTGCGCGGCCACGCGGCTCCAGCAGGCCGAAGCGGGCGTACAGCGCGTCCACGCCGACAGCGGTGTCGCCCGCCGTGAAAGCGTTTACGCTCAACTGCGCGAGCAGCCGGTCGGCAAGGGGAGGGTGGCGGTGCGCCACATGGGCGATGCGGCCCAGCAGGCCGGCCAGGGCCTCGCTGGCAGCGGGTTGGAGCGTGAACACGTCGGCAGGGGCGGGTTGGTTTCTCACTGGTATTCTTGTCGATTCCAGGCGCTGATCGCCCCAGGATTCCGAGAGGACGATGTCCCTTGATCCGGGACAGCCCGTAGCCTACAGCGGCGGCCATAGACCAGTTTAAAACCAATTGACGGGCCACCCTGTTGGTATTAGAGTGGTATCGACTGATCTTCGCCGCCCATGCCGCTTGCTCTCGACCCCGCCCTGCTGACCTCTCGCAATTCTGGCCGCCCCGCGCGCTGGTGGGTGGGCATCGATGGCGGCGGCACCAGCACACGCGCTGTGGTGGCCGATGCCGAGGGCCGCATCCTCGGCCGCGGTGAAGCCGGTGCATCGGCCTTGGGGCAGGGTGCGGAGCAGGCGTGGCGGCATGTGGCCGAAGCCATTGCTTGCGCCGGCGTGGCCGGGCTGGAGCTGAAGGATTGTGCGTTGGGCCTCGGCCTGTCGGGCACCGGTGTGCCGGCGCAATTGCAAGCGTTCGTCGCGGCCGACCCCGGCGTGGCGCGTTTCACGCTCGTCACCGACGGGTTGGTGGCGCTGCTCGGCGCACACAGCGGCCAGCCAGGCGCGCTGATGATCTCCGGCACCGGCTCGGTCGCCGAGGCGCTGCTGCCTGATGGCCACCGCCGCATGGTGGGCGGCTGGGGCTGGCAGATCGGCGACGAAGGCAGCGGTGCATGGCTGGGCCAGCAGGCGATGAAGCTCGCGCAGGCGGCATACGACGACCGTGTGCCCCGCGGCGCGCTGGTGCGGGCCGTGTGGGAGAAGACCGGAGCGTCGCGCGAAGCGATGCTGGCCTTCTGCGCCACAGCCGGGCAGGGCGGCTACGCGAGCCTTGCGCCGCTGGTGTTCGAGCACGAAGCCGACGACCCTGCCGCCGCCGCGTTGCTGGCCGAAGCCGCCCGCGCGTTGGAGGCGTTGGCCGCCGCGCTTCACCCCACCCTGCCGCTGGCCTTGGCCGGCAGCATCGCGCAGCGCCTGGCGCCGCGTTTCAGCCCGGCCTTGCAGTCGCGCCGCGTCGAACCCCAGGGCGATGCCGCGAGCGGCGCGCTGTGGTTGATCCAACAGGAAACGAAATCCGCATGAGCGCTGTGTTCGACTTCAAGCCCGACCCGAATGCCGCGTCGCCGCTGTACATGCAGCTGGCGCAAAGCCTGGCGCAGTCCATCCGCGACGGCGTGTTCCATGCCGACGAAGCGCTGCCCAGCGAACGCGTGCTGGCCGAGCAGCTGGAGCTGTCGCGCGTCACCGCGCGCAAGGCCATCGACCGGCTGGTAGAGCAAGGCCTCATCATCCGCAAGCGCGGCTCGGGCAACTACATCGCGCCCAAGCTGGAGCAGCCGCTGACGCGCCTGACCAGCTTCTCCGAAGAACTGCACCAGCGCGGCTTCATCCCCAGCTCGCGCTGGCTGCTGCGCGGCTTCACGCCGGCGGCGCCGGACGAGCAGCTGTCGTTGGAGCTGAAGAGCGGCGAGCGCGTCGCGCGGCTGGAGCGGCTCCGGTTGGCGGACTCGGTCGTCATGGCCTACGAGGTCAGCGTGCTGCCGCAGACCGTGCTGCCCGATCCGCAGAAGGTGGAGGCCTCGCTCTACACCCACCTCGGCGACCGCGCCCCGGTGCGCGCGCTGCAGCACATCCGCGCGCTGAACGCCGACGCCAAGTTGGCCGGCCTGCTGGAAGTGCCCATGGGCGCGGCCGTGCTGTTCATCACCCGCGTGGGTTACCTGGCGTCGGGCCAGGCCGTGGAGCTGACGCATTCGTACTGCCGCAGCGACTATTACGACTTCGTCGCCGAGATGAGGCGTGACTGATGCGGCTTGAGGGCGACATTGTCACGCCGCAGGGCGTGGTCCACGGTCATCTGGACGTCGAACAGGGCCGCATCGCGGCCGTGACCGGCACGCCCATCGCTGTCGATCGCGCCGGTGAGGGCGGCCGTCCCATCCTGTTGCCCGGCTTCGTCGACATCCACGTGCACGGCGGCGGTGGCCGCGACACGATGGAGGGCGGTGACGCCATCACCACCATCGCGCGCCGCCACGTGCGCCACGGCACCACCAGCCTGCTGGCCACGACGATGACGGCGCCCATCGCCGACATCGAGGCCGCGCTGAAAGCCCTGGGCCCCATCTGCCGCGAGCGCGCCGTGCAGAGCGCGCGCGTGCTGGGCGTGCACCTGGAAGGCCCGTACATCAGCCCCGGGCGGCTGGGCGCGCAGCCCGCGCACGCCATCCCCGCCACGCTGGCCGAGGTGCAGCGCCTGAACGAATACGCGCCCATCAAGGTGCTCACCCTCGCGCCCGAAATGCCGGGCCACCTCGCACTCATCGGCCCGCTGCGCGACGCCGGCATCCGCGTGCAGATCGGCCACAGCAACGGCACGTACGACGACGGCGTGGCCGCGCTGCGCGCCGGTGCGGCCGGCTTCACCCACCTCTTCAACGCCATGACCGGCCTGCACCACCGCGAGCCCGGCATGGTGGGCGCGGCGCTCGCGCATGGCGAACACGCTGAGCTCATCCCCGACCTGCTGCACGTGCACCCCGGCGCCATCCGCGCCGCACTGCGCTGCATCCCGGGCCTGTTCTGCGTCACCGATTCGACCGCGGCCGCCGGCATGCCCGATGGCGAATACCGCCTGGGCGAGCACACCGTGCAGAAGTGCCTGGGCGGCGTGCGCCTGGCCGACGGCACGCTGGCCGGCAGCGCGCTGACGATGGACCAGGCGCTGCGCAACCTCGTGCAGACGCTGGGCCTGGAGCTGACCGACGCTGCACGGCGCGTGTCGACCGCAGCGGCGGAATACCTGGGCCTCACCGACCGCGGGCGCCTCAGCGCCGGGGCGTGGGCCGACGTGGTGGTCATGGATGCCCAGCTCCAGCTGCGGCGCGTGTTTGTGGAAGGTGAAGAGATCGATGTCGTCGCTGATGCTTGAGGAGGCGCTGAGCGCGCCGGACGCGGTGGCCCGCCAGTTGGCGGCCGACCCGCTGAGTTACGCCCGCCTGGGCCAGGCGCTGCAGGAGCAGCCGCCCGCCGGCGTGCTCACCATTGCCCGCGGCAGCTCCGACCACGCCGCCCACTACCTCGCCTACCTCGTCATGGCGCGCCTGGGCCGGCTGGTCACGTCGCTGCCGATGTCGCTGGTCACGCTGTACCAGAGCCGCCTGCACACCAAGGGCCTGCTGTCGCTGGCGTTCTCGCAGTCGGGCCAGAGCCCTGACCTGATCGCGCCGACCAAGTTCTTCCGCGAAGGCGGCGCCCGCACGGTGGCCTTCGTCAACGCAGCCGGCTCGCCGCTCGCCGCCGCGGCCGAGCACGTGTTCGAACTGCACGCCGGCCCCGAGAAGAGCGTGGCCGCCACCAAGAGCTACATCGCACAGCTGGTGTCCGGTGCCCGCGTCGTGGCGGCCTGGCAGCAGGACGATGCACTGCGCGCCGCACTGAACGTGCTGCCCATCGCCTTGGAACAGGCCGCCAAGCTGGACTGGACCGCCGCACTGCCGGTGCTGCAAGGCGCCGAGCGCCTGTTCGTGCTGGGCCGCGGCACGGGCCTCGCCGTGGCGATGGAAGCCGCGCTGAAGCTGAAGGAAACCTGCGGCATCCAGGCCGAGGCGTTCTCGGGCGCCGAGGTCAAGCACGGCCCGATGGCGCTGGTGCGCGACGGCTACCCGCTGCTCGTGTTCGCGCCGCGCGGCCCGGCCCAGGCCGGCCTGATCGCCGTCGCCGAAGAGATGAGCACCCGCGGCGGCCGCGTGCTGCTGGCCGCGCCGCTGGGCACGAAGTGCGCCGAGGGCGTGCAGATGCTGCCGCTGGTGACCACGGGCAACGAAGACCTCGACCCCATCGCGCTGGTGCAGAGCTTCTACCCGATGGTCGAAGCCCTGGCGCGTGCCCGCGGCTTCAACCCCGACGTGCCGCCCAACCTCGCCAAAGTCACCAAAACCCATTGAGGCCGACATGAGCACCTTCGACCCCGGCCGCCTGGTGATGGTGGACATCCCCGGCCAAGCCCTCGACGCCGACACCGCCACCTTCCTGCGCGAGCAGAAGATCCGTTCGGTGTGCCTGTTCCGCAAGAACCTCGGTACCGAGGACGAGGTGCGGGCGCTGATGCGCGACCTCATCGAGGTGCTGGGGCCCGAGGCACTGATCGGCATCGACCAGGAAGGCGGCGCCGTCGTGCGCGCCACGTTCCTGCCGCAGCCGCCGTCGGCCATGGCGCTGGGCGCCAGCGGTGACGCCGACCGCGCCGAGGCCGTGGGCGCCGCTGTGGCGCGCGGGCTGAAGTCGCTGGGCATCAACTGGAACTTCGCGCCCGTGCTGGACGTGAACAACAACCCGGCCAACCCGGTCATCGGTGAGCGCAGCTTCTCCAACGACCCGGTCGAGGTGGCCCGCCTGGCCGCCGCGTGGATGCGCGGCTCGCTCAAGGAGGGCGTGGCCTGCTGCGTGAAGCACTTCCCTGGCCATGGCGACACGCACGTGGACTCGCATCACGCGCTGCCCACCGTCGACAAGACCCGCGAGGAGCTGAACGCGCTGGAGCTGGCGCCGTTCAAGGCGCTGGCGGGCCAGGCGCCGGCCATGATGACGGCGCACATCGTCTACCCGCAGATCGACCCCGACCGCCCGGCCACGCTGTCGCCGCAGCTCATCGGCGGCATCCTGCGCCAGGACTGGGGCTACAACGGCGTTGTCATCACCGATGCCCTGATGATGAAGGCCGTGGCCGAGCGCTTCGGCTACGCCAAAAGTGCGGTGATGGCCATCGAGGCCGGGGCCGACATGGTGCTGGCCCAGGGCTCGCCGGAAGAACAACTCGTCGCCATCAACGCGCTGCGCCAGGCCTTCGCCAGCGGCCGCCTGACGCCCGAGCAGGGCGAGGTGGCCAACGCGCGGCTGGACAAGCTGGCCGCCGCCTACCCGGCCCGTGAGGTGAACGACAGCGCCGCCCGCGCGGCCGACCATGCGTTGATGGGCGAGGCCTGGGCCGCCGGCCTGACCGCGCTGCGCGGCGCGAAGCCGCCGAAAGTGGACGTGCCCATCCGCGTCATCGTGCAGGGCGACGTGCCGACCGACATGGTGTCGGAAGCGGGCCCCACCGGCCGCCAGGCCGTGGCGCTGTTCGAGGCGTTCACCGATGCACAGATCCAGATGGTGGACGACATCGCCCAGCTCGACTGGACGACCGTGCCCCGGGATGGCCGCGTCAACGTGCTCGTCTCCACCCGCCGCGCCCGCTATGGCCTGGCCGCCAGCGAGTGGCGGCCCGACCTGCACCTGTCGCTGTGGAACCCCTACCAGGCGCTGGACGTGGCCGGCCCCACGCTGCTGAGCTGGGGCTTCGCACCCGGCGCGCTGGCGGGCATCAAGGCCTGGCTGGAAGGCAAAGCTGAAGCCACCGGCCGCGCGCCGCAAGGACTGCAGTGATGGACGCCAACACCAAGCCCGCAGCCAGCCCCATGCGCTGGATTCCCAGCCTCTACTTCGTGCAGGGGCTGCAGTTCTTCGTCGTCATGCTGATCGCCGGCCTGATGTTCAAGCAGATGGGCGTGGCCAACGACCAGATCGCCCGCTGGACCGGACTCATCGGCCTGGCCTGGGCGTTCAAGCCGCTGTGGAGCCCGCTGGTGGAGCTGGCGCGCAGCAAGAAACTGGTCGTCGTGGCCATGCAGTTCAGCGGCGCGGTGGGCCTGGGCCTGCTGGCGCTGGCGCTGCAGGCCAGCCACTTCTTCGCGCTGAGCATTGCGGTGCTGTTCTTCCTGGCCTACGCCTCGGCCACGCACGACATCGCCTGCGACGGCCTCTACATGAGCGCGCTGGACAACAAGCGCCAGGCGGCCTATGCGGGCTGGCAAGGCGCGTTTTTCAACGCGTCCAAGTTCCTGACGCTGGGTGGCCTGATGGTGCTGGCCGGCCGGCTGGAAACCAGCATGGGCGTGTTCAACGCCTGGAGCCTGATCTTCGCGCTGCTGGCCGGTCTGCTGGCCGTGCTGGCCGCGTGGAACGCCAAGGCGTTGCCCAATCCCGAGCGCGTGTCCAACGAGCCGGTGAAGCTGGCCGAGATCGTGGCCGACTTCCTGCGCAAGCCCGGCATCTGGAAGATGGTGCTGTTCATCGTCATCTTCCGCCTCGCCGAGGGCCAGGTGCAGACCATCGGCCCGCTGTTCCTCATCGAGGCGCGCGACAAGGGCGGCCTGGGGCTGACGAGCGAGCAGGTGGGCGGCGTGTACGGCACCGTGGGCACGGCCGCGTTTCTCGTCGGCTCCATCCTGGGCGGCTACTTCACGTCGTGGCTGGGCCTGAAGCGGGCGATGCCTGTGCTGGTCATCGCCATGGCCATCCCGAACGCGGTGTTCTGGGGCCTGAGCCTGGCCATGCCGTCGTCGGTCGTCACCATCGGCGCGGCCGTGGGCCTGGAGATGGCGGGCTATGGCTTCGGCTTCGTCGGCATGATCCTGTACATCATGCAGGTGGTGGCCCCTGGCCGTTACCAGACGGCCCACTACGCGCTCGGGTCGGGCGTCATGCAGCTGGGCTTCATCCTCAGCAAGACCATCAGCGGCGACATCCAGGTGGCCATGGGCTACCAGCACTTCTTCCTGTGGACGCTGGTGTGCGGCGTGCCCGCGCTGCTGCTGCTGCTGTGGGTGCCCATGCCGCGCCGCAACGCCTCGCCGGAGCTGGCTGCCGCATGAAGACCCACGCACTCACCTGGCTGGCGCTGGCCGCCGCGCCCGCCCTCGCGGCTGACGGCCAGTTCTTCGACGACTTCTCGCAAAAGAACCTCGACGCGCTGCGTGCCAGCGGTTGGGTGCTGCGCGATGGCACCGGCCACCCGGGCCTGCCCGGTTCGCGCTTCTCGGCGAACCAGCTCGTGCTGGACGGCGGCCTGCTGAAGCTCAAGCTCGCCACCGACGGCACGCCCGCCAACACGGTGCAGCCGCAGCTGTGCGCACCGCGCAAGTTCCTCATCGGTACCACCAGCGCGCGCATCCGGCTGACCGACACGGCAGGCTCCAGGGACCCCATCATCCAGAGCTTCTACCTCGTCAGCCCGCTGAGGCACGACTACGACCCCGACTTCAGCGAGGTGGACTTCGAGTACCTGCCGCACGGCGGCTGGGGCAGCCCCGACACGCGGCTGTACGGCGTGAGCTGGCAGACAGTGCGCATCGATCCCTGGCAGTCGTTCAACCAGGCGTCCATCCTGCCGGGCTCGTTCGCGGGCTGGCAGGTGCTGACGGTGCAGGTCGAGGCCACGCGCACACGGCATTACGTCAACGGCCGCCTCATCGGCGAGCACACCGGCCGCAACGTGCCGTCCAAGCCGATGGCGATCAGCTTCAACCACTGGCTGTCCGGCGGCGCCGTGCCCGGCGCGCCGCGCGAGTACGAGGTCGACATCGACTGGGTGCTGCACGAGGCCGGCAAGACCGTGAGCCCCGACGACATGCAGGCCCGCGCGGCGCAACTGCGCCAGCAAGGCGTGGCCCAGCGCGACACCGTGCCCGACGTGGGCCTGACCAGCGAGTGCACCCTGTGAAGAAGGCGCTGGTTGCCACCGTCGCGCTGGCCGCGGCCGTTGGGGCCCGGGCGCGGGCCCTGGCCCGGGCCGTGGTGGCCGGGGGGG
>SXGQ01212243.1_pt1 | contig 10222 bp, 8 predicted proteins | sample 3178371 | NCBI WGS metagenome assembly SXGQ01 (sample SAMN11356859, study PRJNA531348) | freshwater metagenome | isolation source: freshwater sample F1-20 | place: China: Fuxian Lake, Yuxi | collected 2017-12-25 | reverse complement strand
GATGCCGATCTGCACCGTGGACAGGAATCGCGTCGGCGAGATGGTCTGCTTCAGTGCCAGCCTGGCCAGCCTGCTGCCCTTGCTCGCTTCGCGCTCGAGCAGGGCCTTGCGCGACGAGATCATCGCCGCCTCGGTCCCCGCGAGCAGGCCGTTCATAATGATGAGCACCAGAACCAGCAGGAGGAGTGTGATCACCGGGCTGTCGCCTCCGTCGTGTAGCCCTTGGGGTGCAGCTCGAACCAGCGCCACGCCGAGCGGACGATCTCATCAAGTTCCGTCACCGTCGGCGTCCACCCCAGCTCGCGCGTGATCTTCGACGCGTCGGCGAACAGCCTGGGCGGATCGCCCAGAGCCCGCGGAGCCTCGCGTGTCGCGATCGCCTTGCCCGTCACTCGTTCAACGCTGGCGATGATCTCGCGCACGCTCCTGGGCGAGCCGTTGCCCAGGTTGAACCGCATCTGCTCCCCCGGCCGCAGGCGGTTCATCACCAGCACATGGGCGTCGACCAGGTCCTCGACGTGGATGTAGTCGCGGATGCACGTCCCATCGGGCGTCGGGTAGTCCGTGCCCAGGATTGTGAAGCTGTCGCGCACGCCCATGGCGGTCTGAAGCAGCAGCGGGATGATGTGGGTTTCGGGCTCGTGGTGCTCGCCGAGCAGGCCGGTGCGGTCGCATCCCGCGACGTTGAAATAGCGCAAGGCCGCGAATCCGAACGGCCGCCCGGCCCGTTCCTGCTGGGCCGCGTGGTCCGTCAGCATCTGCTCGACGAACAGCTTGGACCAGCCGTAGGGGTTGATCGGGCGTTGGGGGGCGTCCTCGGTGATCGGCACGCGGTCCATCGGCACGTCGCCGTAGGTCGCGCACGTGGAACTGAAGATGAAGCGATTCACCCCCGCCGCGGCCACAGCCTCGAGCAAGGCCAGCGCCCCGGCGGTGTTGCCGCGGTAGTAGGGCAGCGGCTGGTCGACGCTCTCGCGCACATAGGCCAGCGCGGCGAAGTGCATCACCACCTCGACGCCGTGGTCCTTCAGCAGTCGCTCGATCGTGGGGCGGTCGGCGATGTCGCAGGCCTGGAACACCAGACGCTTCTCGGTGACCCCCGGCAGCGTGCGCAGGCGCGACACGGCCGCGGAGTGGCCCCGGGACAGGTTATCCACGACCACCACGTCGTGCCCGTCGTCCAGGAGTCGTTTGGCGGCATGTGAGCCGATGTAGCCGGCCCCGCCGGTCACCAGAACGCGCATCAGAGACACTCCAACTCGCGACGCGATCCACAGTTCCCGCACGCTGTCGCGGCGAACGGTCGATCGGCCGGTCCGAACGGCCGATGGTACCGTACCCCGCCCGCCACCGGCCGCCGGCGTCGGTCACCGCAGGGCCCCGGCCTCGCAGAGGATCGCGGAACGATGACAGAGGCACAGCTAGACGCCCCGACCGATCAGACGCCCCGGTTCTCCGCGCTCGACGCGGTGGGACTGTTCACCCGTGGCCTGGCCATGGGCGCGGCCGATGTCGTCCCGGGGGTCAGCGGCGGGACGATCGCCTTCATCAGCGGCATCTACGAGCGTTTCGTCGCGGCCTTGGGGTCGCTCTCGCCGGTGTTCCTCATCGAGCTCTGTCGCGGGCGCGTCCGCGAAGCCCTGCGCCGGTTCTTCATGATGCACTGGGGCGTGCTGATCCCACTGCTGGGCGGGATCGCGCTGTCGATCGTGCTGCTCAGCAAGCTGATCACCGGGCTGATGGACAGCCACCCCGGCCCGACCTACGGGTTCTTCTTCGGCCTCATCGCCGCATCGGCATGGGTGCCGCTGGCCATGATGACGCGGTTCAAGGCGCATCACGCCGCAGCGCTCGCGCTGGCGGCCGTCGCCGCGTGGGTCTTCGTCGGCCTGCGCGCCGGGCCGATCCAGCTCCAGGTCGCCCGGGCCGAGGAGGGGGCGCGGTCGTTCGTGTACGCCGGCAAGATCCGGAGCACGCTGGACCTTGCGGTGGTTGCCGGCGCTGCGGAGGTCCACCTCAAGGGCCCGGCATCATTCACGCCGGAGCTGGTGGTGTTTGATCCCAAGGGTGTCCTGAGCAAGCACAGCGCCGAGGCCCCGGCGGGGTTCGAGCTTCGCGTGCTGGGCACGAAGCGGGCGCTCGAGTCCTGGAACGCCGATCGGCCCGCGGTGGTGGTGCTCGAGGAGCAGCGTGCCAGCCTGGGCTGGATCTTCGCCTGCGGCGCCGTGGCGATCAGCGCCATGATCCTGCCGGGCATCTCGGGCTCGTTCCTGCTGCTGTTCCTCGGGCAGTACCACGCCGTCTTCTCGGCGATTCATCAGTGCATCGGCCATGTGCTCGGGCTGCTGGGGCGTCAGCCCGACACGATGACCGCGCTGGTGGCCCACCCGTGGTGGCGCGACTTCCTCTTCGTCGGCGTGTTTCTCATGGGCGTGGTCATCGGGATGGCGCTGTTCAGCAGGGCCGTGACGTGGCTCTTCCGTCACGCCCACGACATCACCATGGCGGTGCTCACCGGCGTGATGATCGGGGCCCTCCGCCAGCCGGGGCGCGAGATCCTGGACGATGCCCAGCGCACAGGCGGCGGCTCGTCCTACTGGGTGCTCGTCGCCGCGACCGTCGTCGTCGGCGCCGTGTTGGTCACGGGGATGAACATCGCCGATCGAGTGATCCGGGCGCGACGCGCTGCGCCCTGAGCTACCTCCCGCCGTCGACCTTGGCCGGCGACGGCGCTGTCGCGAACGTCATCCCGCACTCGGGGCACGATGACCCCGTGGCGCCCGAGAGGTCGTACCGGCACGACGGGCACTCATGACTCAAGGGCCGCCGGGGCTGCACCACGATCAGCAGCCCGCCCATCAGCATGACCACGCTCAGCGCCCCCGACACCAGGTGAAGAATCCCGCCGAACATGCCCAGCGAGCGCACCCACGCGTCGATGCCAAGGTCCAGCCCGCTGTTGGCCAGGCTGGCCCCAGCGGTCAGCAGGAACAATGGGATCGGACCGACGAACAGCACCACCCAGCCCTGCCAGCGTCGGCGCAGCGTAAAGATCGTGAGCCAGAAGGCTGCGGCATAGGCGACGAGAAAGATCACGGTCGTTCGGTATCCCCGGGCGGCCGGCGTGTATCGGCCGCACCATGTGATGCTACGGGGCCGGATTGGCCTTCGACGCCCGGGCCATGGCGGACTCAACAGGCCCGAATCGCTCCCAAGGCCGCCGGAAGGGAGGTCGAAACGGAGCCTTCCCCCTTCCGAACAAGAGGGTATGACGCTGGAACTGCTCGGATCGGTGGGGTTGGGACTGGGGCTCGCGGCCGCCTGCGGCCTGCGGGTGTTCGTCCCGCTGCTGGTGATGAGCCTGGCCACACGGCTGGGTGTGGTCACACCCGGCGAGTCCTTCGCCTGGCTGGGGTCATGGCCGGCGCTGGTCGCCCTGTCGACTGCCTGCGGCATGGAGCTGGCTGGCTACTACCTCCCCTGGGTCGACCATCTGCTCGACACCGTCGCGACGCCCATGGCCACCATCGCGGGCGCGATCGTTGCGGGGGCGGCGATGGTGGGGGTTGGGGCGGCCGACGGCCTGCCCCCGATCCTTCAATGGGCGGCTCCGCTCTTGGCCGGTGGGGGCATGGCAACCACGGTTCAACTGGGTACGGTCGCCATGCGCGGCGTCTCGACCATGACCACCGGCGGCGTCGGGAACCCGGTCGTTGCAACGGTGGAGAATGCGTCCAGTCTGGTGCTGAGCGTGTTGGCGGTCGTGGTGCCGGTGCTCGCGGCGGTGATCGTGTTCGCCACAGTCATCGTGGTGGGCCGGTTCGCGGTTCGCCGGGTTCGGGGGCGTTGCCGTCGGGCAGCGGCGCTGACGCCGGTCGCTGCGACCTCGATCCCGTGTGCGGCTTCGGCGATGGTCTGACGCCGAGTTATCGCAACTCAGTTGCCCAAAAATCACAGCCCCAGCCTCTGGGTTCTCTGCGAGCGGGCCTCCCGAGCATCCGAAATTGGTTCTTTCGGGATCAGGGCTTGGTTGGGGTCAGCCGTTGCGGTACAGATGTAAGTGCACGCGGGACGGTTGGCCCGGGTGTGATCGCTGCAATAGGCGGCGTCCCGAGGGCGATACGCACTCCGGACCGCTGACGGCATCGGTCCTCAGGGTGACCGGCGCGGCCAAGGTGCCGCGAACCGATGGACCGGATTCGTCATGACGAACACGAGGAAGGGGCTCTTGATGTCGCCACTGCGTTTCGTGGAGGGTGTGGTTGCGCGCTTCTGTCTGTGCGCCGGGCTGGCGGTCTCCGCCACGGCTCCGGCGCTCGCGCAGTTCCAACCGGTCTCGCCGACGCCGGCGCTGACCCAGCGGGTGCTCGAGAAGTACCCCGGGTCCCGCGCCCAGTTGATGGGCGAGCGAGTGGTCGCCGTCTTCGGCAAGCGGATGGACAAGCGTGCCACGCCTGTCGAGGCCGCCGAGTCCTGGCTGGCGGAAAACGCGATGGCGTTTGATGCCGGCGAGCTGGAGCTCCGGCCGGTGCGCGAGGTTCCCACTGTTGACGGCAAGTTCACGATCCTCCACTACACACAGGAGATGCAGGGTCTGCCGGTGGAGTACGGCATGGCCCGCCTGATGGTGCTGAACGCACCGGACGGCCAGTCGGTGGTTTTCGCGGGCGCGAAGCTGGCGAAGCTGGCCGAGGGCGCCACGCTGAATCCCCGCGTCATTACCGGCGCTCAGGCGATCAACAGCGTCGCCCAGATGCCCGAGTACTTCCTGCTCGAGGAGTTCACCGAGCCCCAGGAAGTGGTGTACTTCGGCGAGGGCGACATGGAGCAGTGGACCGAGCCGGTGCGGGTCTGGAAGTTCGTCGGCGAGATCCCGGCCATCGACCGCATGCGCAAGCTGACGTTCTTCGTCGACGCGACCACCGGGGCGCTGGTCCACGCGCGCAACGACATCCTGACGGTTGATGTCGAGGGCACGGTCAAGGCGTGGGCCACGCCGACGCCCGTCGGCAATGCCGCGGCGGACCACCCGGGCAACCCGCCCGTGCTGCAGAACGTCCCGCGGATCCGCGTCCAGATCAACGGCGGGATGGCGGTCTTCGCCGGGCTCGACGGCTCGTTCGTGATCCCCAACGCCGGCGGCAGCGCGGTGACCGTTTCGACCACCTTTGAAGCCGGACAGTTCACCGACGTGGAAGAGGGCACCGGCACGCCGATCGGATCGGCCAGCGTCGGCGTGACGCCCCCTGGGCCCGCGGACCTGGTGCTCAACGCGGTCCCCTCGGAGTACACGACGGCTCAGGCCAACGCGTACATCGCACAGACCCTCACCCACAACCACTTCCGCTCGCGGGCCCCGGGCTTCACCCAGCTTGATCCCAACCTGCCCGTCCGTGTCAACCTCGCGTCGACCAGCGGCATCACCTCGTGCAACGCCACGTACTCCGGCACGGCGACCAACTACCTCCGCGCCGGCGGCGGCTGCAACAACACGGCCTTCAGCGCCGTTGTGGCCCACGAGTACGGCCACCACATCGTCAGCACGCTCGGCCTTTCGCAGGGCGCCTTCGGCGAAGGCTTCGGCGACACCATGAGCATGATGATCTACGACGACCCGGTGATGGGCCGCTTCTTCCGTACCGACGGCAGCCCCGTCCGTACCCCCGTCACCGCCAACATTCAGTACCCCTGCAGCACCTGCGGCGGCGGCATCCACTGCTGCGGCCAGATCCTGAGCGCCACCATCTGGCGCCTGCGCAACAACTTCGTCAACGCGTACGGCCCTGAAACGGGCCTTGAGATGGTCCGCCAGCTCCACGTGAACTGGGCCCTGATCACCAACGGCGGCCAGGGATCCAACTCGGCGCACCCGACCACCGCGATCGAAATGCTCATGGCCGACGACATCGACGGCGATCTCGAGAACGGCACCCCCAACTACAACCTGATCTGCAACGCCTTCTCGCAGGCATCAATCTCCTGCCCGCCCCTCGCCCCGGTCGAGTGGGTCTTCCCCGGCGGGCGTCCCAGCCTCGTCCCGCCCAGCCAGTCCGAAGAGATCGCCGTCAACATCCTGAGCCTGGGCCAGGCCCCCGCGCCCGGCACCGGCGAGTTCGTCTACCGCGTCAACGGCGGTTCCTTCATCACCGTGCCGATGACCCAGAACCAGGCCAACCAGTACATCGCGTCGATCCCCGCACAGGCCTGCGGCGACGTCGTGCAGTACTACTTCCGCGTCGGCCTTCAGGGCGGCGGCACCGTCAGCAACCCGTCGAACGCTCCGAACGGCTTCTACAACGCCACCATCGGCACCGACGTGTCCGTCGTCTTCTCCGACACCTTTGAGACCGATCAGGGCTGGAACAACCCCCAGCCCGCGCACACCGCCTCAGCCGGTGTCTGGCAGCGGGCCATCCCCAACTCCACCGCCGCCGCCCCCGGCAGCCAGACCACCCCCGGTGGGCAGTTCTGCTACGTCACCCAGAACGGTTCCCCCGGCGGCGCCCTTGGCGCTGCCGACGTCGACAACGGCACGACCTTCCTGGTCAGCCCCGTGATCGACCTGTCGAACCCCGACTTCGTCGATGTCGAGATTTCCTACAACCGCTGGTACTCCAACAACACCGGCGCGAACCCCAACGTCGACACCTTCCGCGTCGACATCTCGTCCAACAACGGTTCGTCGTGGACCAACCTCGAGACCATCGGCCCCTCCGGCGCCGGCACCAGCGGCGGGTGGATCAACCGCTCGCTGCGCCTGTCGTCGTACCCATCGGTGGCGCTGACCTCGACGATGCGCCTCCGGTTCATCGCCGAGGATGTCGGCCTCCAGTCGCTCGTCGAGGGCGCGGTTGACGACGTGGTGATCTCGGCCGTCCTGTGCGAGGAAGCGCCCCCGCCGCCCACCTGCCCCGGCGATGCCAACGGCGACGGAGAGGTCAACGGCGCCGACCTGAGCGTCCTCCTGAGCAACTTCGGCCTTGCCGGAACGGGCCCCGCGTTCGGCGATTTCACCGACGACGGCGTCTGCGACGGAGCCGACCTCTCGGTGCTGCTCTCGCAGTTCGGAGTGACCTGTAAGTAAATCGGGCCCGGCCCGACTCTGAGTCTGGAACTCGCGGCCGCCGGTCTGGAGAGGGATCGGCGGCCGCGGTCCGTTTTGGACCCGAGCTCGATCGCGGGGATCAGCCAATTGACGCCTTTGGGTGGCGACGCCTGGGCCGGTGGTTCCGCCGGGCTCGCGACACGGCTAAACTGGCCACCGTGGAGTGGGACCCCAAGCACCAGCAAGTCTTCCGTCACTGCTACGGCGGTCGACGGGTATGCGTGACCGGCGGTGCCGGGTTCATCGGCGGTCATCTCGCTTCGGCGCTCCTGGACCTTGGCGCCGAAGTGGTGGTGCTCGATGACCTGTCCAACAGCGATGCCGACCGCGTCGGACGCCTGATTGATCGCTACCCGCGCCACTGCCGCTTTGTCCACGGTTCGATCCTTGATCCCAGCGCGCTCGGTGAGGCGGTGCGGGGCTCGGAGATCGTGTTCCACTTGGCCGCCATGGGCTCGGTGAGCCTGTCGATCCGCGAGCCCGAGCGGTGCATGGCGGTGAACCTGACGGGCACGCTGCGCGTCGCCGAGGCCGCCCGCGATGCGGGCGTCTCGCGCTGGGTCTTCAGCGCCAGCTCCAGCGCCTACGGCGAGAGCGAGCAGTTGCCCAAGGTCGAGACGCAGATGCCTCAGCCCGTCTCCCCCTATGCCGCGAGCAAGGTGGCGGCCGAGTTCGTGGTGCGGGCCTGGGCGGTGAGCTACGGCCTGCCGGGGATCAGCCTGCGGTACTTCAACGTCTTCGGGCCGCACCAGGCGGCCGACAGCGCCTACGCCGCCGTGATCGCGGCCTTTGCGACGGCCCTCCTGCGCGGTGAGTCGCCGGTGATCTACGGCGACGGCCTGCAATCGCGCGACTTCACGCCCGTGGCTGATGCGGTTTACGCCAACCTGCTGGCGGGCTCGACGCGGCGCGATCTCCGCGGCGAGGTGGTGAACGTCGGCACGGGCCGGCGGACCACGCTGCTCGAGCTGCTGGCGATGCTCAAGACACTGACCGGGACCGAGCACATCGAGCCGCGCTTCCAGGCGCCACGTGACGGCGATGTCCGCCACAGCCAGGCAGACCTCGCGCGGGCGGGCGAGGTGCTGGGCTACCGCCCGATCAAGAGCCTGGACATCGGTCTGACCGAGACGGTCGAGTGGTTCGCGCGGAACGCCGCGAGCCGGTAGCGGCCGAGCCGGTCACGCGTCCGGATCGCCAGCGGCGTGGCGTGCCGGTACCATCCGCGCATGAGCCGCATCCTCCGATTGCTCGCCACGCTCCGGATCTCCGCGCTGTTCTTCAGCGTGCCGTACACCATCCTGTGGGCCGATGCCGCCCGCTCGGGTGGGGCGCTCTTGGTCGTCGGCCACGCCGTGACGCTGCTCCTGTTCCTGGCGGTCTTCACCGCCCGGACGATGCGGGCCGGTGAAGAGCCGCGGCTGTCGATCGTCCGCGACCACTCCATGTTCGACATCGATGCCGCCGAGCGTGCCGCATTCGTCCTGACGGCGCTGGCGGTGATCGTGGGGCTGGCGCTGCTGGTGGGGCACTTCTGGCTGGGCGTCGTGCTCCTGCTGACGGTGGCGTTGATCCACGCCCTGACCCGCGGCGTCCGGCCGCGGGCCCGCGGGCTCGAGTTCGCCGAGCTGACCTGGCCCGCGGCCGTGCTGATCGGGCCGCTGACGCTGGTCCACCTGCTGGAGCGCCGCTCCATCGCCCGGGCGGTCGAGGGGATCGAGGGGGCCGTCATCGCGCCGGCGATGGGTTCGGGAGTGGGGGCCGCGACGCTGCTGGGCGCACTGGCGATGGCGGTGTTCGTCGTGCTGTGCCTGCTGCGTGATGAGCCGGAGGATCGCGGCATCGGCGTGCGGACCACCGCCACGGTGCTCGGACGCGCCGGGGCCACGGTGTTCCTGTTCCTCTGGATGTCGCTGACGCTGGTGCTGGCGGCCTGGGGCGGCGTGAACGGCCTGTGGAGCTGGACGGTGCCGGCGATCCTGGGGGTCGCGGCCATGGCGGTCGGCTGGTTCACGGCCTCGCGCATCGAGGGCTACGCGGTGGGCCTCTGGGCCGCGGCGCACGCGCTGGTGGCGATCATCCTGGTGATGACGGTGGGGTGATGGCGGCGGACACCGCGACACATCAACGCGAGGCTCGCCGCATTGGCTGGTGCCTGCTCATCGGCGCGGTGATGGACTTTCCAATTGCGTGGCTGCTGTCGTGGCGCGGTGGGACGATGGCCAGCGGGTCGGAGGAGCTGGCCGTCGCTGAAGCGCCGCGAGCCCGCAGCGTTGAGCGCCGCTTCGGGCCGCCCTTTTCCGCCATGAGACGGGATCTGCACAGTCTCGGCCTCACGCAGTACGAGGTCGAGCACAGCAAGGCGACACTGGAGGAGATTCAGACATCGCGCGCCGTGACGGAGTCATGGGACACACGGTCGGGTCCGGCCGTTGGGATAGCGACGATCTGGCACATCGGCGTACCGTGGCGCAGCATGCAGATTCTCGACCTGGGCTGGGTCGGAGAGAAAGCCGAACGACAGGCGATCTGGTGGGGGAGTACCTCATCCATCGAAAAGGGATGGCGGTTTGAGTATCCCTTCCGATCGCACATCATCGGCCTGGCTCTACAGCCGCTGCCGATCGGCTTCGCGCTCAACACGCTGGTCTACGCCGCGGGGTTGTGGGGCGTGCGATACGGGCCAGGGCGGATCCGCCGATTCAACCGTCGGCGTCGGGGGCTGTGTGTGACGTGCGGATACGACATCGCGGGCCTGCCGCGGTGCCCCGAATGCGGCGCTGTAGACAGCCGACAGAAACATGAGCCGCCAGTGGAGCGAACGGTGGCCCAAGAGCACTGAGTTGGCCTCCGAGCAGGCCAACTCCGTGGGACGGATCAGTTCTTGCCCTGCGGCGACTTCGTCTTGACCTCGGCGTGAACGGTCGGGGCGTCGACTTCCTCTTCTTCCTCTTCGTCTTCTTCTTCGTCTCCGCCCTCGCTGCCGTCGTCGTCGACCTCGACGTACTCGTACTCATACTCGTACTCGTCGTCGTCCTCTTCGTCCTCTTCGCCGTCCTCGTCCTCAGCTGAGTCGTCGGCCTCGTCGACGAGTTCGTCATCCTCGTCCGACTCTTC
>SXGQ01729256.1_pt1 | contig 10224 bp, 1 predicted proteins | sample 3178371 | NCBI WGS metagenome assembly SXGQ01 (sample SAMN11356859, study PRJNA531348) | freshwater metagenome | isolation source: freshwater sample F1-20 | place: China: Fuxian Lake, Yuxi | collected 2017-12-25 | reverse complement strand
GTAACGATTAACGGCCTCCGCTCTCCAGCTAGAGAATCCCTTGGGAGAGATGGCATCCATCATGCGTTCAGCAAAGCCCTTCTCCTCACGCACGGTCGTTGTCTTCTCGATAGAAGCCACGATCTTGGGGGGTACAGTTTTCTTTAAACTTAACTTCTCTTTGTACTCATTCACCGCTGACGGGTTGTAGCCTTGCCCGTAATCAACCACTAACTCACGCTCGGCTGGATGACCAATCATCCAAATATGATCAGGAGTCAAGTCCATCTCAACAACTTTGAGTGTGTCTTTTGGAACTTTTCTATACGTCGCTAAGTTAGCAAATGCTTTTGCAATGTCAGGACGGAGAGTGAAAGAAGCCAATTGGCTACCCATAGCGCCAGTCTGTATCTCTTCTAACTCGTCCACATGCATCAGGCGGTAGCCCTTGAAGTTGTCACCAAGCTCCTTGCGAACCAAGTCTTGGACTTCCTTTATGTACTTCTTACCACCGTTTACACGCTGTAGGTCATAAGCCGAATCCCGCTCACCAATACCGGAAACTCCGCCAACCCAGTTGTCGCGGATGATTTCAACGCCTTGTGGCTCAGGTATTTTCTCTGCCTTGTTAAAGAAGTTGTCAACTTTCTTCAGACTAAACCTGATGTCGCCCTCTTCCTGTGCTTGTCTAGCCTGATCTGCGGTCATGCCAAACTGCTTGGCTTGTGCGGTCGTTATCTCACCTAAACCGAAAGTTCCAATGTTTCCTGTAACGGACTTAATGTTGGTTGGGTTATAGACAGCGTAGTTCTTGGAGCCTGCTTCTAGGACAGAGAAGCCGTCAAAGTCCAAAGCACGGATAGCCTCTTGAACATCTTCACTCTCTATGCGTACCCAATTACCACGGGAGATTAACCCCTTTACAGATTTTAGCCAATCCTCGGGGTTCTCCATGCGACCCAGCGCTCTGGAGTTGTTCATCATCCACTCGTAAACCTTGTTTACATGATTCTTGTTGGCGTAGTCAAAGACGTTCCTAGCGTTTACATACACGGGCATGATGTTGCCCTTGGTAGGTAATAGGTTGTTTAAACTCTCAATGATCTCGCCCTCGATCTGGTAAGGCAGGTCAAGGATTCTGTTTTTCTCTGGGTCTATAGGAGGAACTCGTTTTTTGAGATTACTGGTAATTTCCTTGAGTTCTGCCTTGGTGATTGTTCCGTCCCGCTCTGCCTGCTCGGCAACGACGGTAATCAGTTCCACCTTCTCGTCACGGGTCAAAGCCTTGTAGGCTTCGGTACGCATGTAGTCCACACCCATATCGGCATAGGTCTCAGCCACCTTGGGGTCAGTGGTTACAAAGATGGCCTTGGCTTGCTTGCCCTTGAAGATGGTGATGTCACGGGCAGTGCCGTGGTACATGATCAAAGGCTCACCGTCGGAGGTGAAGTAACTATTGCCAAACCACTGTTTAAACTCTTTAGACTCTGGTGGTTGGCGGGTGCTGCGTAGGCTTAGACGAATGTCTGGAGACTCTGAGCTGTATGTGCCGTAGTTGCCTGTGGCAGATTTGACCTGTTGAGGTTTAAACACGCCAAGATTTTTACTGCCCTGCTCTTTGGTATAGAAGGCATCAAACCCGTTCTTTTCAAACAGATCGTAATCGTTGGCCCATTCAATTGCACGCCACATACCCTCGCGGAATTCATAAACCAAATCTTCAATCTGTTCGCGGTTGTAACCCTCTTCCTCTTTCAAAACTTTTTTAAATTGAGGAATTATTTTTGCCATATGACTATCGTTTTCGTAGTCAAATGGGTTTTTAGCGCTGATGTAAACGGGATAGACCTGTGCGCCCTCCTCAATCTTTCCAACCGATTGCTTTTCAGGAAACCACGCCAGATCATTCAAGGCATATTTGTTTGCAAAGTTTGCGTCTGGACTTACAAAGAATGCGTTTCTGTTGCCAATCGTACGTGGTTCAGTAAAGTCACGGCGTGAACCGTGGTACATGACCTGCGGCTCACCGTTTGCATCAACAACTTTGCTGTCACCAAACCACCGTTTAAACGCAGGTGTGTCAGGTGCTTTGCGTAGGCTTAACTTTGGAGCTGGTTTAGCAGCACCTGCGACACCCGTCTCACCGCCTCTATCTCTTGCATTTTGTGTGAATCTTCTTGCTCCATCGCTAAATGCGTAAGATGGGGAGGGGACTCCAAGTTTTGTAAAGAGTTTTTGTTCATAGAACCAGAGGAGGGACTGGACTTGATAGGGTTTGACGTTTGCATTTTGTGCTACCTCGTTAACTAATTTTTTAATTGCTCTGCGTTGTGGTTCTGTTGGCGCATCTATGATGTTTCCATCTGGGCCAATCATGGTTCCAAAATATCTATTAAAAGTTCTGGTCATCCACTTGTCAACAGTAACATCATGGATGCCGTTTAAATTAGAAACAAAGGGGCCAACCTTTGGCCCAAAAGCATAAAGACCCGGACGCATATCTGACATTTTTCCATCTATGCCTGACTTTATCTTTCCGTACTTTAAGCGAAAACTATTTATTTCAGAAACAGGGTGATCTGACATTATCCAAGCAAGGGCTTTTTTCTTGCCCATGTTTTTGTCTTTGATCATCGCATCTAAAAACTCCAACTGCACTTTCTTGTTTGCAGATTGAGTTCCCCCTTGCCACAGTCCGCCTGTTTCAGGATTTAAACCAGATATATCTCCGGTCGCCAGATAGTTTTGAAAGTTTTTTGCCGCTATAAACCAGTTGTCTCTAGCATTGGTTTGCGGAGACATAATCCCAGCTATTACGCTAAAAAGTATGCGGTTATCATTATTTTTAAGCTCAGGGATTAATGTTGCGGTTTCTTTGAAAGCATTCCTTACGTCGTTGTCATACCAATCCAAACCTGACTTCTCTTGCTCTATTTGATATTTAACCTCTTCTAGCGCTTGATTAAAAGCCCGATCAAAATCATCTGCGTCCTGATAACTTAACTTTCTACCAAACGCATCTAATATAGATTTATCAAAGTATTTTCCTATAGCGTTAACAGATGGTTTTTCTCCAAGGTTTACAAGTTCGTTGTCCCTAACAATTTTTAGGCTTAACTTCTCTTGGAGTTCTGGTTTTGTTCCTTGGTAATTAACAGTTGGATTGTTATTAAGAACAACCATCATTCCCATGCTCGGTATTGCGTATCCGTCATACCCAGCATCTATAACATTAGATTCAAATGTGTTTGAATCACCACGGGAGGCTCTGCTAATTTCGTTCATAGCTGGGCCGGGGCCTAAGATATTGTTAAATCTTTGCGTGTAAACGTTTGCTCCAAGGCCGGACTCAGGGGTAGGCATCTCACCCTTATCATTCTCTATATAGAAATAAGCACGTTTTTTAATTCGCGGATCATCAGACATGTCCAATCTTCTGCGCTCGCCTCCACGCAGTCCCTCTCCGTACCTCTCTCCGTTTAGTACGTTTAAACCGGGTTGTTTGCCGTAGTGGACAGCATCGTAAACCTGCGCCTGCGGTTGCAACTTACCTAAAGTTACGCCTTCTTCGTCGCTAACCATTGCCTCGTTCCACGTCCAATCAGGCATCAACCCAGTCTTCTGTTCGGCAAAGACGGTGTCCTCTAACTTAGCGGTACGATTTTTTTCTCCATACGGGCCAAAGTTGAGCCAACTGTTTTGCCCTCTCGTCTCAGATGTCATAGCCCCACGAGCAAGACCTGTATACATCTTGGCGTGCGCTTGCCAAGCGTTTTCTTCGCCTCTAGCCCTAAATCCTGCTCCTTCAAGGCCGTGACCAAATGCGTCATGCACTGCGCGGAACAAATCATTGGCTGTGACAGAATGCTCTACACCCTTTTGATCTTTCCAGCGCAACCCCGTATCTTCTAACATTGGATTATCTTCAACAGCAGCGCCAGTTATCCCCTCTGTGCCATATCCATCGTAAGTTCCGTAAACTGCCATCTTCTTGTTTTTGCGTAAATCACGCATGGCGTTAAACGGGTTGCCCCCATAAGGGTCAGTCTCGCCATCAAAGAATGTGAACTTGTAGCCAGCATCCGTTAGTGCGTCATACTGCGCCCGCGTCTGGTCTATCAACTCTTGATACGCCCGCCTGACCCTTGGATCATTTGGGGCATGCTCCATTTCGTCGTAAGCCTTGGCTATACGGCTTGCTTTCTGCGGATATACATAAGAATAGTTAGCCTGCGTTCTAAATGGGATACCAGCCTTTTTGGTGTAGGCTTTTGCGACCTCAATTAGTCTTGGGTCTGGCCCCGTTGCCCCTTCGATAGCTGGCGCACCCTCAAGCGGCGCAGGGCTTCCATCCGGTAGCCGTCCTCTTCGTTCTCCTGCTCGTCCAACACTGAATCGCTCTCTTTCATCGCCACCTGTGCTGGGTCTTTGGGTAGGTTCTGTAGGTCTAGTTTCTCCAATTTTTTCTCCTTTTAATTCGCCACGCTCCACCTTGCCGAAGATGTCTTCTGCTGTCTGGAAGCCAGCGCCTGTGATAGCATTTTTTAGGGCCTCAAAGAATTGGTTTAAACGCTTTAATATTGCAGCCATCATCCCGGCAGGGCTGCCGTTGGCATCAAAGTCACCGAAGGCATCTGCAATCGCCTCCTCGGCAATGTCTTCATCGCTCAAGCCCATTTTCTTGTAGGCATCGTAGCGAGACATGGTTTGACCCTCGTACTCGACGTTCTGGTTCTTGAGGTACTTTTGAATCCACTCAGTCTTGGCCTTGTTTGTTAAGGCTTGCCACTGGGAATCGGTAAAGAATCCTAAGTCCTTTAGCGCGTGTAGCGCCTCATGGCGCATAGTCTGAACGGGACTGGTTGCATCAATAGCAACTTGGATTAGGCTGTTTAGATATGAGCCTTCTGCGTTGTTTTTGATAGCCTTGACTATGTTTAAACCTACACTCCCAAGGCCAAACTTCTGAAGCATCGGAACCAGCTTCTTTTTAATTTCATCTGCCTGATCTACAAACTCTGGGGCGAGAGTCTCTGGAACCTTGGTTTTCTTAATTTTGAAGCCAGTAGGGCCTCTGCGTCTATCTTGTTCCGCCTTAGCCTTCTTGCTAAAGAGTCCTAACTTTTTATCGTCAATGGCGGCTTGGATCTCCTCGTCCGTCATTTGGGTGAGGATGGCATCCTGCGCCTGTGCGGAAGCCTTGCCTATATCATCTTGGGAGAAGGTTCCAATGGCTTTACCGTCCTTGGTGACGGTCAGCTTTTTCTTGATAATCGGTTTTTTAACTTCGGATTTGCGCGTTTTGATTGGAGCGGAAAGCTCTTCAATCTTTTCTAAGTTCCTTTGAATGCGCTTACGGAGGTTGGTAACGGCGCTCTCTGCGCGTGTTTTTTGAATCTGAAAATCGCGTGTATTACCTTCACCCTTGGCAACTCTTTGATCCAGTCCTTTTTGAATGCGTCCGACCGTTGCCGAATCAGCTTCAATGCGCTTTAAGGCTTTATCTGCCAGTAATTTGCTCTCGCCAGTCAGGGTGTCGATACGCTCTTGAACTTTGTCTACCGGGATGGTCTCTAAAGGTTGCCCTTTGCCCTCACGCATGACATCGACTAAGTCTTGATCGCCTTCTACCACTCGCTCTTGATTTATCTGGTAGCCAGCGGGTAATGGCGTGCGGTCAGGCAGTGCCGCTTGTTCTGTGGGGGAGATGTAGGACTGGCTATCGCCAATGATGTTTAAATCCTTGCCGCTGGCATACTTTTCTGCCTTAGCACGTGTAGAGGCTGTATGTACAAATTGTCCCGTGACGGGGTCAACAACCCTAAACACAGGCTTGGTGGTCAGGGCCAAGTCGCCGTTCTTAACAGCGCTATCCAACAACGCACGGGCATCCCTGTCATTCTCTAGACCTGTCGCATCTTTAATGTCTTTGACAATCTCGTCTGGATCTAAAGGTTTGTTGTCAAACTCGCCGAACGTAATGCCAACCCATTTAAGCGCTTGGTTGTATTGCTTCTCACTAAAGCGAGTAGCGGCTGTGCCTTGGGGGAGGATTCTTGTTTCTTCGGATGGCTCAAAGTTCTGTAGCGCAGAATATGCCGCATGCAGTTGAGGCTGAGTCATCTCACCAACGTTGTCAGTGCCTGTAACGCTGGTTAGAAAATCTTTAAAGCCCTGCGTGCCAGTGGCAATGTTCTTCTCTTCCTCAGCCAAAGAAAGGATGTCATCGGAGGTGTACTTGATCTCGTTGCCTGTAGTTTCATCTACGGGTTTGTACCCATATTTACCAGCAAGGATGGAATCAAGGATTCCCTTCTCTCCTTCTGGATTAACTCCGGGCATTGCATCTTGGATATCTTCGATGGAGTACGCCTTTAACTCCGGCAGGTTATTAGCCTTGCGGTAATCATCTACGTACTTAGCCGCCTCTGGCCCCATCTCTTGCTTGGTGATGTTGGCTGCGGGGTTTCTATACTTGTCTTCTGCCTTTGGAGCAGGAGCTGGCAGCGCCAGCATGTTTAAACCTAGTTGTTCTTTGATTTTTTCCTGCTGCTCTTGATATTGCTTTGCAAACTCTTCGCGTTGCTTCTGGAATTCTTCTTGTTTCTTTTGTATATCTTGCTGTTGTTGACGCAAGAAATCAGCCTGCAAACTTTTATATTGGAGAGGAGATACTGCCGTGCCTAGTATGGCTCCAGTTAAAGCCTCAGTTGTTGCTTGGCCTACCACACCCGCCATCAAATCACGATCAAATCCAGCTTGCTGTAGAGCGATGTTAGTGCCTACTCCGCCTGTAAAGCTCTGTATTGCTTCTGGAACAGCCTCGCCTACAGTGGACTTTACTGCTGTTCCTATTCTTGTGGGAGCGGTAGCTGGCGCTTTCCCAGCCCTTCCCATGCGACCTAATATGCTTTCAACACCCAGTGCGCCTTCTGCGCCACCCGCAATTCCAGATGCAATTTGTCTAGGAGCATTTTCTCTAGAATATTCGGCGGCTTTCTGTGCGGCGGCTTCGGCCTCTTCTTCCGTAGCGCCTTTCTCTAGCATGGCATCTTTGACGGCTTGGTAGTCTTGACCCTTTTGAGAGCCAACACCCATTGCCGAGCCAACCGCAATTCCGGGAGATGCGCCAGCAATCTTCTGTCCAACTTTTCCCGCAACGCCCGTTCCTAGTAATCTTGCTATCCCCGTAGGAAGGGTAACTTGAGGCGCAAGTGCGCTTGCGGCAATGATTGGAACAGAGCTAAACGCACCGCTGGTTAATCCCTGTAATGGAGATCTGCCAAATGCTCTTGCTGCTGTAGAAAATTCTTCACCAGCCTTACCCTCTGCTCGATTAGCCAACTCCTCTTCAACTCGCAACTCTTGCAAACGCGCAGGGGTCATCTGCCTAAGAGCAGCCTCTTGTTTTTCGGCAAGTATTTTAGAGGCGGCATTATTTGCGCCAAATAAATCAGTCAGGCTTTTAAGACCGCCAGCCAAAGACAGGGCTGCGGTTTCATTTATATCCCTGAGAGTTGACGGAGCCGACGGGGCCTTCTTTAACTCTTCCGTAGTCTGCCCAGCAAACGGGTTTTGCCTTAAAACCTCTCGGATAACCTGATCTTGGGTAGCGCCATCCGGCCCCTCAATTCGGTACTTGTTACCATCAGGCGCACTGATTTCATAGGTTGGCATGTTTTACTACCAAGTTATTTTGCGACTTTTTCAGCTTTACCCCAGCCAGTATTAGCGGCTCCTCCGCCCAAACCGCCACCTTTATCAGATGATACATCGCCATAAATTTCTGTACGAAGTTTATCTTTAACAGTCTTGTTTGCCGCCTCCATTTCATCAGCTTTCTGAGCATTTGTCTTGCGAGTCACTTCAATCATCATTTCAGAATGAGGTCTTGCTTTTTCGTATTTGTCTTGGAGCAATTTTTCTTTTTGTTGATCAATTGCAGCTTCGCGACCCAAGTAGCCAGCCTGTGATTGACCCCATATGAGAAGAGCCTCTTGCAGGCTTAATTCTTTACCTGCCTTTCTAGCATCTCTTCTTAGAGCCTCAGCACCACGCACAGCGTCTGGGTCTTTTGCCAAATCCGAAAGATTCTTTTCGGCTTGGATTCTGTTGGCTTCTCTTTGTATCTTGGCTCTTTCTTGCTCTGAGAGATACTGCAAGCCCTGCCCAAAGCCCGACATGTCTATTTGTGCAACTTGCCCCAAAGAGGTGAGTCTGGCCTTATCTACTTCTCTTTGTTGTTTCTTTTGCTCCTCAACGGCCTTCTGAGCCGCATCCACATCACCCACCAGCTCTGCCCTGCGCTGCGCCTCAATAGCATCTCGCAGCTTGTCTTGGGCATCTGTGAACTGCCTGTCCTCGACTCTGGCGGACTCAAAACCACGCACGGCTGTATTGGCGTAGTCTGAACCCAAACCTCTGCCTTGAATGTTTGGACGGCCATAGGCAGCCATAGATGAGATTAGATTGTTAAAAGCACGATCTTTCTTCTCTTGCTCATACGCCGTACCACGCTCTTGGATGCGTCTTTCTTGGCCTTCACCAGCGGGGCGTACACCCTGCCCCTCAAGAAGAGCCTTGCGTTTGGCAATAATCTCTTGAGGAGTTTCAATTGCCTGATCTGGCTCTTTAATCCGCCTAATTAACTCATCGTATGCTGGGCTGTTAAATTCTGGAACGCCAGAGAGAGGGGAAATTCTTTTTGAGGCTGGTGACGCGTCGGTCGGTAAATTAACCAAAGACCTGCCAGCGGTTGCATAAAAAGGTTTGCCCATTCTTTCGCGAGCCGCCTGTTCTGCAAGCATCAAGCGCTGACGCTCCGCATCTGACTGATCTTCTTGATCAGAAATGAGACCGTAGTAAGGCATTTCTTCTTTAGGTAATTTACGGGCAGCTTTCCCACCAGATTCAAACGCAACAATACCGCCGCCTGCATAGGCTGCTTGGTGGAACATCTCCACAGGAAGTTTGGCAATACCGCTCATCAGACCGCCTGCCGCAGCCTCCTGTACCTCGGGTTGCTCCTCTGGCTGAGGAACATTCTCAGGTATGGTGGGCATGGCCATAGCCTGCTCACCCATTCTTTGAGCGGACATTTGTTGACGCTGGGCCTGCAAAGACTTCAAACCCATAACCTCCTCAAGACGCTCTTTAACGGATTTGTCAGGCGCTTTATTGGCAGCCATCTCAACCCTCTCGCGGCGCTTCATCTCAGAGGCTGCCAGCCACTCAGGAACTACCGCAGGATCTTTCCCATCAGCAAAAGCCTTAACCTGAGAAATGGGTAAATCACGTAAATGATATTGAGTTTGGACTAGGTTCATATTTACGCCTTTGGGGCTGGTGTTTTTTCAATAACGCCAAGATCTTGAAGCTGCTTATAAAGAGCCGCAGACATTGATCCGCTAGACAAAAGATCCTGTAATGCGCTAGTTTGAGCGGGGGTGTAAGACTGTGTCGCGAGAGGAAGTGCCTGCAATAGAGATTGCTGGAACTGAACCTTCTTAAACGGATCCGCTCTCTCCTCCTCAAACTGAGCCTTGTCTGCTGCAATTCCCTGCGCCTCAATATCTCTTTGAGTGCCGCCCAATCTAGCTTGCGTATCAAGAGCGGAAAGACCGTACTTGTTGGTTAGGTCTTGGGCTTGCAGTCCTAGTCCTTGCTCTCTATTGAACTGATCCATTGCCTTGTCGTAGGCAGTTCTATAGCCCTCGGTCAATGTTTTATTCTGTAGAGTTCCAAGATTACGCAACCCTTCAGCCTCTCCAATAGCTTGGCGACCACCGCCAAAAGCGCCAGCCTTGGTGTAGCGTGCCGCCTCACCAACCCTGCCTATTTCTGCTTGCCTGCGCTGCTCCTCTAAGATAGGGTTCAGGGCGGCAGACAAGTATGGGTTCATGTATTTATTTGCTTGGGTCGTATCAAATGTCCCCGGCGTGTATCCACCCATGCCTGTTGGCATGTTTAAACTTGCAGCGTTACCAAACGCTTGGGTCTGGAGTTCAGATGCCCCCGCTGTCAGAGGCCCCGTATAAGCCTGATAGGGAGTTTCTGATAGAGCCTGCCCCTTACCCAGCATTTCTGTTACATACGGGCCTGCGTAGGTTGATAGGTTAGATTCAGTTCCAGCAAGACCTGCTGCCGCAGCGCTACCAACCCCAGTCACTCCGGCAGAACCTCCAGCGGCAAATCCTTTAATACCACCTCCGGGGGTAAATCTCTCAGGGTTAATTTTCTTGCCCT
>SXGQ01714168.1_pt1 | contig 10224 bp, 12 predicted proteins | sample 3178371 | NCBI WGS metagenome assembly SXGQ01 (sample SAMN11356859, study PRJNA531348) | freshwater metagenome | isolation source: freshwater sample F1-20 | place: China: Fuxian Lake, Yuxi | collected 2017-12-25 | reverse complement strand
GTGAAGGCGCGGCCTGGGATGCGTCTCTCTTTGTCGCCGAGGTCAAGTCCACGAGCTACACGTTGCCATCTGGGTTTTATGGCGAGCGTAAGTTCTGGATCAAGGCAATCGCATCGCCCGGCATCTACGGCGATACGCCAACCTTTGTGTCGACCGTGGTTGCCCAACCGCAAAACGCCAACCTGATTCTCGAGCGGGATGAGCAGGCGCTCGGCTTTCCGGGTACCAAGCACTTTGCCTCGGTCGTATCGGTCAACGGTCACAACGTTTTACGCATGAGCACGGGGGCGCAGATAGCCGAGTACTTGTTTGAAGTCGATCTTGTCTCGCCTGTTCGCGCCCAGAACACTCTCCTCAACAGTCTCGGGGCCTCGGTAGATGACCGAACCACTTGGCTAGAGGCCAATTTCCCTTGGAGCAGTGATGCGGCCAGGCGCCAGTGGGCCTACGACGGTGCAATCGCCAACGTGGATGCTCGGTTCCAAATCGCCAGGGAAGATGCACTGCAAGCCGGTGAAATCTACGGTTGGCGTCTTAACGGTTCAACAACCGGACTGGGTAGTCCGGTCTCCAGCCAGGCGGCAGGCGTGGCCTATGCGGCCGGCCGATATGGCGAGGGACTCCTCGTCAAGGACACCACCCGTGTGGCCTGGACGGTGAGCATTCCATCGGTGTTCCATACCTCCTTTTGGTTCATCCCTGCTGAGGTCACAACTTGCGTAATCTGGGTTGCAGCCGGACCCACAGGGCTGCTTTTGGTGGGCTATGACACTGCCACATCGGTCTTTTTCTTGGAAGACCAACTGTCCCGACAAGTGACTGTCCCGTTCGCCTTGTCGATGACCGATCGTATTTGCATTGGTGTCTGCCAGACCGCCTCTGAGCGGCGGCTCTTCGTTGGCCGCATGGGCGGAGATGTCGAGTCAGCAAGCGCAGCCTTAGCCCCGATCGGATCAATCACCAGTTTGCGCTTGTACTAGATCCCAGTTTTTCAACTTATCCCCAACCGTGGCGCTGGTCTCGAAAGAGTCAGCGCCACTTTCTTTTAGCGAGGACTTTTCATGATCGACGAATCCATGCAGCTTCACGGCGCAATGACACTCATCCTTCGCCGCGCAAGCGGTGAAGTCGAGACGGTCCACAAGGACAACATCATCGTAAACGTCGGCTTTGATTTCATTGCCGATGCCATTGGCAAAGCCGCCAGCCGACCCGCGACGATGGGGTTCATTGCGCTTGGTACCGGCACCACGGCAGCAGCAGCGACCCAGTCAGCGCTGGTGACGGAAATCGACCGCAATGCCGCAACCTATGCACACACCGCAGGCACAAAGACGTTCACTTTTACTGCAGATTTCTTGGCGGGTGACAGCACCGGTGCCTTGACTGAGGCTGGCGTCTTCAATGCTGCGACCGGGGGAATCATGCTCGATCGTGTGGTGTTCCCCGTGGTCAACAAGGGTGCGGATGACAGCCTGACTGCGGTCTTCACATTCACTATGAGCTGATTGTCATGCCCGATACGGTGACGGTCAGCGAGACCCAGGGCGCAAGGTACACCTGGGCTTCTGCTGGCTTTACATGGTCGAGCGCGAGCGCAGGGAAGAACTGGACCACAGCCTATCCCGCCGTCTACAACGTGGCGGTGGCCGTCAGCTTGGCTCTAGCCGAGGCGACGGGATGGCAATGGACGAAGCGTTCCAGCGAGGGACTTGGCTTTGTAGAGACCTTAGCCAAGCAATTGACCCTGCGTGAATCAGAAGCTATCGGGTTTGGAGAAACCTACTCAGACCTGATCGCTTTTGTCCTTCGTTGGGTTGAAACAATGGCGTTCAACGAGGTCCCCGGGAAAGCCGCCCGCAAGGAAGTTAAGGAAGCCTTCCAAGCATCCGACTACCTCACAAGGGTGCTGACAAAAAGCTCTGTGGAGAACTTAGTCTGGTCTGACGGATTGCGTCAGACCAGCATCAAGCGCTTAGCCGAAACCCTGCCTTTTTTGGAGTCGCCTCAACGAGGTGTCACCAAGAGCGCCTTCGAAGCCTTTGGGCTAGGGGATGACTTGGATCGCCTGATAACCAAGCGTATCGCTGAGGCGGTGGCGTTTGCCGAGACCTACACCGACCTGATTGCCTTCATCTTGCGTATCAGCGAAGGTTTGGGTGTCAGCGATCTGGGTGCCAAGCAGGTCCGAAAACCGTTTGTGGAAGCTTTCAGCAGCACTGACAAGGGGGCGCGACAGTCAATCAAGCGAGTGGCAGAGGCAGTCGCTTGGGGGGAGGCATTGGGTCGTACGGTGGCCTACCATCGCAATCTGACGGAGAGTCTTTCGGTTTCGGATGCTCTTCGAAAGGCTATGCGCCTGACCGCTCGCGAGGCTTTGTCGTTGGCCGAGCAGTACCGCAGGCATGCCAACGGGGTGATCAGCGACATGATCGTCGGCACCACCGAGATTACTGAGCAAGACTTTACTGCCATCGTCGAGGCGGGGCATCCGCCGGGCTACACCGACTTTCGGGATTTCATCCAGGGTGACTACACCTACCGGCGTGCGCTTTTTAGAGCCGTCTTGAATTCGCGTAACTCAGACCGCGGATTCATCGACGCCCTGCGTGTGACAGTGGATGTTCCGGACATCTTCGATCGAGGCACTGCCCAGATCACCGACGCAGCCGCTGGTGCCGTGATCTATTTTTCGCGCAGCTTTCGTGTCGCACCAGAGGTGACCATGACTCACAAGGGAGGAACCGCAGTGGCCATCCCACGTCTGCTCGGCGCAGTCACAACGACAGGCTTTACTGCCGTTCTCGAAAACAGCACCGGCACACGGGTGACCGGATCCTTCACCTGGATTGCGCAAGGATACTAAATGCAAAACTTCACCGACATACCATCGTCCAGAACGTTGTCTGATTCGCTCATTGAGATTCTGAACAACGACAAGACAGGAATTTCCTGCAATAGCGGAACAACTTTCCCGACAACCAATCTTCAGATCGGGATGCTCTGCTACCGCACGGACCAATTGAAGCTCTACCAGTTGATCGGAACCAACCCCGACAACTGGCGCTTCATCATGGACCTGTCCAGTGGGATCGATACTCAGTTCGCTGCCAAGCTCAACGCAGCTACCTATACCGCTGCCGATGTGCTCGCAAAGCTTCTGACCGTTGATGGCACGGGTAGTGGGTTGGATGCCGACCTGCTCGACGGTCAGCATGCGAGTGCTTTTGCTTCAAGCACGCACAACCACAACACCGCATACCTCGGCATTACTGCCAAGGCCGCCGACGCCGACAAGCTCGACGGATATGACTCCACCGCCTTTGTGAGATCGGTCAACGGCAATTCTCCTGATACTAACGGGAACGCTACCGTTGACTTTTCAAATCGTCTGGTGAAAACGGGCGATACGATGACCGGGCATCTCTATATGGGGAGTGGGGCGGTTATCTACTCGTCCCAGTCCGGGTCTGCAGATAACGCTCGTAACACTGGCTATCGCATGAACGATGGCCAAGATATCGGGGAGATGGGTCGCAGCAACCAGTACTACGATGATTTGGCGGGCAACTGTAATGGTGTGCTACCTACTGGCAACTGCGCAGGTACAGCATACTGGACACCGCCCAATCTGAACTGGTGGACATGGGGTCTGGGCTTCAACTATTGCGCCAACATGGGCCAGTACGATGGTGCCGGTGGGACCAGCTACGGCAACTACGCAATACCAAGCTCCAGCTACAACTACGACGGGTACTACCTCGCGCAAGATGAAATTGGTGGTGGCGAGTACCACCGCTGGTACCGCGCCTGCAACTGCAATTGCAACTGCGGCAGCTACTCTAATTGCAATTGCGGGACAACCGCTTTCAATTGTCGAACCAACTGCAACTGCAACTGCAACTGTGCATGTTGTGGTTGCTGCTGAGCGGGAGATTTGACCGTGAAAGCTTATATCAACCGCTCAGGCTACATGTCACGGGCGCAGGACTATGCACTGAAGGTGCTGGTCGATCGCGTCAATGAAGAAGTTTCAGTGATCTTTGCGACCCCGTTGATGAATTCCGAAGATCATCAGGTGGCTTTCTCCATTGGTGAGAAGAACTATTTCGAGCTAGACCGGTTAGTGGTGCGAACCAAGGAGTTGAGGCTCAGTCGAAATTGGGCAGATCGACAGGTCTTTAGCTGTTCATTTGATTGGAAAAGTGGGAAGTGGCTCGCGCCGTTTCCTTCTTACACCTTCTCAATGCCCACCCGGTTCACCGCATTTGAACTGATACAGATGTACAAGCTCGGTAAGGAAAACTACATGCTGAGCTTCAACGTGCCGTTTGCAGACAGCACTTTTGACGAGTGCTTTTTGACCCTCAATCTACACACCTCTCTTGGAGGCTATGTTATCGAAGGCCTGGAAGCGCAAGACATCATGAGTCTGGGATACGAGACAAATGAAATCACACGAGAGATGATCTTTCCCTCAATACAGGTCAGTCCGCCTGAAGAGGCCAAACTCAATACACCGATCGAGTTCTCAGTGCAGATCGTGGACGGCGTAGGAAATCCCTTGACGGACGACGCTGAGATTTACTTTGAGGCGATCAATGGCTATTTGCCCAAGACTCGCAAACGAACTAGTCAAGGTAGGACCACTGTCAAAGTTTTGCCGATCGGTCTCGACGTAGGTGATTCGATTCGATTGAAGGCCGGATTCAAGTTCTATCCCGCGCTGGACGATGCGCAGGTGGTTATTTCAGCTTGAGGTGGCTATGGAAGTCGTAGATCATTTGATCGATAGCACCCAACTCCTGAGCCTGCGCTCATGGATTCTTGGGCAGCCACTAATCTATGGTTGGAGGGCCCATGGCAATGCTCCTGGTACGTTCTGGCATAGGAACTTCGTGTTGCCGGGCTCCCACAAGCACCATTACGACTCAGGCGCCTGGCATCCCGATCTGACGTTTGAGCAGTTGCTGAGCGCGTCAACGCCCCTGACGGACGTTGCACAAACCATCCAGCACCGATTTTTTGGTGATTCCGATATCACTCGTGTCTGGGTGAACGTCCAAAGCTTTGGCGATGAATCGGCGTTTCACCGAGATTTCCCGGAGGAGTTCATGGGCACTGCGCGTTCAGTGATCCTGTACGCGGTAGACCAATGGGAAATCGACTGGGGGGGAGATCTGGTCGTTCTGGATGAAGCAGGCGAAATCGAGGCCGCCGCCTTGGTCAAGCCCGGCAGGGCGGTGACGCTCAATGGCTGCAAGCGCCATGCAGTTCGCCCCATCTCCCGGTACTGCAATGCATTGCGCATTGCATTGGTCTTTGGGACGGAGGTGTCGCGATGATTGAAATGCTCTGGCCAACACCGGTGCTGAGACAACTTTCGAACTGGTCACAACAGGAGTTGCATGACCTCAAGGTTTTTGCCTTGGAGCGTTTTGCTCACCACAAATCCAACCCGCCGGACCATGGACTTCCAGATGTAGACGTGAAATTGCGCCTGCAGTTGAACTTGTTCCATCAAGTTCATGAAAAGTCTGCCCCCACGGTCTGGACGCGATTCAGACAATGGGTTGATGAGCAGTACAGGGCTTACCTGCTTGCCGCACACGGTGTTCGCAATGCGGCCGATCTTCTGGTCGAAGCGAGATGCATTCCTGTCTGCTATCAGCCCGGCATGAGGGCTCAGCCTCACTATCACCACACTTGCGACCACGTCCTTTGCCTTTACCTGGATTGCGGCGAAGGACGAAGTCCGCCAGGTAAACGCGACTGGACCGTAGGAGATGGTGAACTAATTCTTCAAGACCCCCGCCCGATGGCGGGGTTTCCTTTTTGGGAAAAGGTTCACTACATCGAGACCTTTCCCGGTCTGGTGGTTCTTCATCCTTCGCGAGTTTGGCATGAAACGAACCCATTCAATGCGCAGGGCGATCGCGTTCTGTTGGTCGTGACACTGCGCGTCATGTCGCACAACTATTCCGATTTGTATTGCAACCTACAGGAGACTTGATGAGCACTTCATACACTATTGGGCTCAATGCCCGGCCTGGCTACAGCGCTCAAGTGGCCAAGATCGACGATACCCACATTCAGATGGTGGTGGGTGTCGAGCCACTGAATGGAAACCCTGGCTCGCGCCATACCTTCAATTTGACGATGCTGCCCGGCCAGGATATGGCTGAGCTTTGTCGCGCTGCTTATCCCATTGCGTTTAAAGGGTGTGAGCTTTGAAATTCACACTCACACTGAGCGGTCAACGCGGATTCCAGCGGCAAGCCATTTATGACCCAGAAGATTCCAGTCTGATTTGGGCCGACAGCGGAGAGCCGTTACCCCTGCCGCAAACGTTTTCTCGGCAAGAATTGGATTGGGAGCCGTTCTGGCACCTCCATCACCCATCTAATCCTGCTGGCAAGTCCCGAGACATCAAACACTTGAAGCTCCAACTTGGGCTCAAGTGCAATTACACCTGCCAATATTGCTCGCAAGCCCATCAGCCGCATGACCTCGACGGGCACCCCGAGGATGTCCAGCCTTTCATGGCGCAACTTCAGGGTTGGTTTGCCGGGGGAGCCGACGGCTTGGGTAGTGGCGTCAAGATCGAATTCTGGGGTGGCGAGCCGTTCGTTTACTGGAAGCTGTTGCGTCCTCTGGGGGAGGCAGTCAAAGCTCGGTATCCCCATGCGCAGCTTTCTATTGTTACCAATGGCTCGCTCTTTGACGACGAAAAGCTTGCCTGGGTTGAGGCGCTGGACATTGGGATCGGTCTTTCTCACGACGGCCCTGCTCAATCGTTTCGAGGCCCTGATCCACTGGACGATCCTGAGCGCCTGACGCACATCAAACGCTGGGTTTCTCGCCGTATGCCTATCGATAGGATGAGCTTCAACACGGTCCTGCATCGCCATAACCAGTCACTCAAAGCGGTGCGGAAGTTCTTCGCTGAGAAGCTTGACTTACCTGTTCAAGCCGTTGTGCTGGCTACGGAGGAAGTGATGCTTCCCTATGACACCTCAGGTCAGGCTCTTTCTCTTCAAGGCGCCGATCATGTTCACTACCTACACCAACTCTTTTGGGAGTTGGCTACGGGTTCAGCTATGGCGGTGGGTACGCTGCGCGACAAGGTTGATGAGTTTCTGCGTTCTCAAGGGCAAAGCCGACCCTTGGCTGCGCTGGGCCAAAAGTGCGGCATGGACCGCTCAGACTCGATCGCCGTAGACATGAAGGGCAACGTCACGACCTGCCAAAACATGAGTGCCTCCACCGATCACAAAATCGGGCAGGTGGATTCATTCGACGACATCAGCCTGGATACGGCTTACCACTTCAGTACGCGGAGCGAATGTCCTCGATGCCCGGTGGTGCAACTGTGTAAGGGCGCATGCCTATTTTTGGAGGGTGACTTCTGGAGCGGAGCCTGCGACAACTCGTTTACACACAACCTGGCTGTACTCTCTGCAGCCCTGTACTACCAGACTCAGGGACTGGTCCTCACGAGAGTTGAGGCGCCGGTTATTCGTGCCCAAGGCATCACCGGGGTAGATGTAATCAATCTTGAGTTTGTGGAGGGCGGCGGGGACTTTTCTGCTCTCAGTGAAGCAGTAATTCCAACCATCTATCAGCCGAAGGTTCTTCAAGAGCGAAAGCCTTTCCCTGTCGCCGTTGTCGCTGGATAAGCGGCGCCTCGTTCAAACTGTACATACGCCCGCCTGGCTCCCGCCAGAGCGGGCTTTTTCTATTTGGAGACGACCATGACCGATGACACCCAGAACCCCTCGGTCCTCAGCATGCGCCAGGAGGACCTCGACGAGCTGTTGACTCGTGCTGCCGAACGAGGCGCAGAGCGATGTCTCGCGCACCTTGGTCTAGAAAACGGCAGTGCAGCTCGGGATATCAGGGAGCTTCGCGATCTTCTTGAAGCGTGGCGTGATGCCCGCAGGACGGCATGGCAAACGACCATCAAGGTCGCCACAACCGGTATCCTGGCAGCGCTGTTGGTCGGCGCCGCTATCAAACTCAAGTTGATGGGAGGCACCCAATGATCGAGACATTGCTCGGCGGTCTTCTTGGGGGGGCCTTCCGCCTAGCCCCAGAGGTTCTGAAATGGCTTGATCGCAAGGGAGAGCGTGGCCATGAGTTGGCCATGCAGGACAAAGCTCTGGAGTTTGAAAAGCTCCGCGGTGCTCAGCGCATGGCCGAGATTAGCGCCGCGGCCGACGGGGCATGGAACACCGGCGCCATTGAGGCCTTGAAAGAGGCCGTGGCGGCTCAGGGGCGTTCTTCTGGGGTGGGTTGGGCTGACGCCCTTTCTGCGAGCGTTCGCCCTGTCATTACCTACTGGTTCATGGGGCTGTACTGCGCGGCGAAGACTGCCGCTTTCATCGGTGCTTTAACCGCGGGCGTGAGTTGGGGCGAAGCCATCCTGCATGCGTGGACCGAAGCAGATCAGGCGCTATGGGCTGGCGTTTTGAACTTCTGGTTCCTGGGGCGTGTCTTTGATCGAGTGCGATCATGAACTCTGTTCCGCAGGCGGCGATCGATCTCGCCAAGCGGTTCGAAGGCTTTTGCAGGGTGCCAAAAAGTGATCCTTGCAGGGCATATCCGTATGTTTGCCCAGCCGGGTTCTGGACGATCGGGTATGGTCGACTGTGTAATCCAAAGCACCCTCCGATCACTGAGGCTGAAGGGGCGGCTTACTTGGGGCAAGACTTGATGACCGCTTTGACAGCTACCCTTAGGTACTGTCCGGTACTGGCTACTGAGTCCAATTTGCGTTTGGCGGCGATCGTTGACTTTACTTTCAATCTTGGTGCGGGGCGTCTGCAAACATCAACGCTCAGGCGACGAGTTAATCAGCGGGACTGGCACGGGGTAGCCTCAGAACTGAGGCGGTGGGTGTACGGGGGCGGACGAGTTCTGCCTGGCCTGGTTGCTCGCCGCCAGGCAGAAATCATGCTTCTGGGGTGAAGCCCCAGTGCCCCTCATTTGAGGACAAAGCGTGCAGTAGACTGCTTACCACCCAATGAAATGACGGCGGCCACTTTCGTGCCAGCACTGACTTTGTAACTTCCGGTCGCCTCCAGTTTGTCCCCGCTGGGCTTGAGATCGATCTCTTGCTTTTCAGCGCCAGTCAGCAGCGTCAATTTGGCTGAGGCTTTGGACACATCAACTGCCTTGCCGTGGTCTCGGACATAAAGACGCAGTGTCGTGGTGTTGGCCACCAGTTCGTAGTCGATATCCTTGACCGTGGTCAGAATGCCTCCGTGCATGGGTTTGTGATCGCCATCGTTGGGGCCAGCCCAACAGAGTCCGCTCAGCAGCAGCGACGAAGTGATTAAGAAAGTGCGGAATTTCATGAGATTTCCTTTTTAGGGTTGAGATAGAAAACTAAGTCAGAACGCCTCTGCGTCCTTGTCTTGCAAAAGCGCCTCGGCCGGCTTGCGACCAAAGAGCCAGAACATCGCAGGCGTCAGAAATGTGTCGAGCAACGTGGAACTGATCAGGCCAGAGAAGATCACTACAGCCACCGGATGCAAGATCTCGGTGCCCGGGCGCTCGGCCTCGAAGAGCAGAGGTGCCAGCGCAAAAGCGGTCACCAACGCGGTCATCAAGACTGGGCTCAAACGCTCCAACGATCCACGCAGGATCATCTGCGTGTTGAAGGACTCTCCCTCAAAGCGCATGAGGTTGATGTAGTGGCTAACCTTCAAAATCCCGTTGCGCACTGAAATACCCGCCAGGGTGATAAAGCCGATCAGGGCTGCCACCGACAAGGGCTGACCTGACAACCACAGTCCCAACACGGCACCCACGAGGGCGAGAGGAATGTTCACCATGATCAAGGCCGACACAACGGTGGACTTGTAGCGGCTGTAGAGCACCACAAACATCAGCACCACAGAGACAACCGAGAGCAAGGAGATAAGGCGCGATGCTTCTTCTTGCGCCTGGAATTGCCCCCCAAGGGTGATGAAGTAGCCCTCTGGCAGTCGAGACTCCGCAGTGACTTTGCGGATATCGGCTACGACCTCCGAGAGCGGCCTACCCGAAGCGTTGGCGGAGATCACGATGCGACGCTTGCCGTTGTCCCTGCTAATCTGGTTCGGTCCATCAGCGTCTTCAATCGTGGCAATCTTGGACAAAGGCACCCTGCCCAAGGGCGTTTCGATCAATATCTGGCCGAGGCCTTCAAGCGAACGGGCAGACTCAGGCAAGCGCACG
>SXGQ01385027.1_pt1 | contig 10224 bp, 19 predicted proteins | sample 3178371 | NCBI WGS metagenome assembly SXGQ01 (sample SAMN11356859, study PRJNA531348) | freshwater metagenome | isolation source: freshwater sample F1-20 | place: China: Fuxian Lake, Yuxi | collected 2017-12-25 | reverse complement strand
CCGACTGCGTCAGTGTTTTCGTATTCCTCTAACGCTTCACGCTCGTCTTTGGTCAGTTCATCTGTGTCTATGACTAGAACATCATCACTTGCGTCAATGACCGTTCCAGTTCCTATGTGGACAATAAGAATACTCATTTGTGCTTCTCCCTTTCTTTGGATACTTTTAGATTATCTACACCCGTAATCAGATTTACACTTTTGTTTATAGCCCCGTTGTTTGTGAAACAAAAACCCCACGCTCAACCCGACAGGGAAAGGGGTAAGAAGTCGGGGAGCGTAGGGCGTGGAGTGAAACACCCCACGATTTTGTTTGTTTATGAAACCGTTGCGTTTTCGTCTTTGATTTCCACGAACCCGATACGGTCACAGAGGTATGACTTTTCGCCGATTTTGATTTCGTCACCAACACTCAGCGCAGTGTGAGTGCGATTAGGTGAGAGCAACGGCTCGATAATGTCCCAGACCCAACCCGAATAGCAGTTTGTGTCGGCGAACACTTTTTCGCAGAACGCTAGGTGATTTTCTGGCTCGACTTCCATTGGGAAAGACACAGAGGTAATCCGTGCTTCCCCAGCGTTGCCGAACGCTTTGAGTGTGATGGTGACTGTGGACATTGCTAACCCCTTTTCGTAGTAGTTATCCATAACCTTACTGACCCTCGTAATCAGATTTACGCCGTACAGTTGCGTTTAGCCGGGGCTCAAACGCAAGGTGAAACATTATTCGGTAGAAACTTTTACCACGATGAGGCATATTCAAAACTCCATACATCGTCAAGCAATAGTATTTTTTTGAGTTGCTCAACGGTGTATGCCAAATCTTCAAAATAGTATTGGTCATAATCGGTTGAGCCGAAGAAGAACCCTTCTTGGACAGGGAGTAGTTCATCGGCGAGACTTGGGTCTGCGATAACTTTTTCGCACAGTTTCATCAACTCTTCTAGTTTTTCACGAGCGACATAACCAATGCGACAGTCATCTTCACCGTTTTGGCAGTTATCTACGAAGTATTTATGAACTTGGTTTGACTTACGCCAATAGGCGACCTCAACGGAAACGCCGATAGACGAGCGACGAGTGCTAATGCCTATCACTTCTTTTGGAAGTAGTTCTTTTATTTGCTCGTTCAGTTTATGACCGAACATTTCACGAAGCGTGTCCTTTTTCTCAAAGTCGCCACTATCAAAAGTGTGTCTCTTTGCGTAAAGGTATTGGTCAAGCCCCATTGTGTTTTCTCCCTTGTCTAGTAGTTGTCCTAACACTATCCAAACTTGTAATCAGATTTACATTTCTATCTGGAGCCCCGTATTTGGAGTGGGGTATTATTGGTTTATGCCAAACGATAATCCACCTGTCGCCCCAGAAACGGACAACGACCCAAAACCTATCGTGGTGGAGGAAAAACTGAAACCAGCGAGAGTTGTGAATAAGCCACGCCAACCCTCTTGCTGTCCGACTAGATAAAAGTCGGGTGTTCCCATCTACTTTCCACGAACTGGTGGACTGCTGGTGGGCAGTTGTCTCTGTAAAACGGGTCTAACAGACTTTCACGCAAGGCATCAGCGATTTTTGGCTTTCGCTCATACAGCATATTTGTGTAAAGTTGCCCGTATCTTATTTCACGAGGCTCTGGCATAAGTTCGTATTTCAGGCTTACATCAGCGATAAACGAGTTGTAACTATTTGGCGAACCGTTTTCAGTAATCATACTTTATTTCTGTGATAACTAGACATTTGTTGTCTACGGAACGGGTTGTAGTTGCTGAACCCAGCAACGAACCGTTCGTATTCCGTCTCTGCGCCCCACACTCCATACGGCTCTCTCATTTCTCTGGCGTAATCTCGACACACCGTTATGTTTTTACACGATAAACAGATTTCTTTTGCTTCGTCTTCTCGCTTTTTTCTGCGTTGTGGGCGTTCTGACGCCATTGAGAAAAAAACATTATTTTTTCCAGCGCACATACGCTCACCGACATAAAAGATTTCTTTGTAGGGCATTTGTGGAGGAATAGTCACATTGGCTCCACAGGCATCACGATAATCGGAGTTTGTTCACCAACCCAAGCACCAATACAGTTGTAACTAATGTATTCCTCTGCTTCCTCGTAATCCATACCGTCTCTTTTCATACACACCTCCATCATTTTCTCCCACGAATAGACGGCGAGCAAAGGCTCATTTATTCTCTGACTGAACCCGATACAGGCTTCATCAAAGTTGTCCATAAGTAAAGCATTTTCGTCAATGTTTTCTAACGCTTGCTGTAATCTTTCTCTGGTCATTTGCCCCTCAGTATGTTTGGTCATAATCATCACACTACTTACTCCGACACCAGATTTACAATGCCATTTTGAGCCTATTTGTCGCTGGTGCTACGGGCAGATAAGATACGCAGATGACCAATAACCCTTACAATGCCTTCCATTGTGTTGTGTGTGGATTACCCGTGAACCTAGACCACAGCAATACCCGAAGGCTTGTGGTCGTATGGGCGAAGGGTAAAGGCTCAACGAGTGACGGGGCTGTCGTGGAAGAACTCCATAAATACCGTCACGATTTTTGCCGAGACAATGGCGTTGAGTATTTACAACCCAAACTATTTTAGGAAAGAGACGCTTCCCACATTTCTTTTGCTTTTCTATCAATAATGTCGGCGTATTTATCAGTCGCCCAGACATCATCAGTCATAGGTAGCCAAGTGTTTCTGAGTAGATACTCAATGGCTTTGTCGCACCACGCTTCTTTTTCAGGGCAAGGCACATTATCCCACTCTGTATCTATTTCTGTTTGTGTTTTCATTTATCTCACCTCTCCATTAGTCCAAGCATTTACTTCGTGCGACAGTGCCACGACATCAAGACCATAGTAGTCGCTGATTAGTTGGCTAGCCGTAGTCTCTGCTGTTTCCTCGTCAGTTGCTTCCACATTTACAGTCATCACGAAATAATCGGCGACAAACTGAACTGTGTAATAATGCGTTTTAGTTTTCATTATTGGAGACCTGCCATTTTTACCCAAGCCTCAAACAGATTAGCGCACTGAGTTTCGTCAAGACAGTGGATTTCCAGTATCTGGCTATCCGAACTATCACCCGTAGGGCTTCCAACCCAGATTTGTAAGATGTTGCCCGACTGAACGATACTTCGTGGCAACCCTTTCATTTTGTTCTCTGTCGCTGTCGCTCCGTTTGTTCTCATTTTATTCGCCCCTTTCAGTTGGCTTTGTTTTCGTTATCCCAACACTATCGCCACTCGTAATCAGATTTACACCCCACCCAGCCGACGGATACCCCGAGACGGGGCTCTTTTGCGATTACCACGAACGCCAACTCCTGCCCCAGCGTGGTGATGTGCTTCGTAGCCAGCGAGAGAGTTTCGGTATCGGCTTCTCTATGAGTTCGGGAATAATAATGTGAACGACCACATCACAAGTCCGAACAAACTTACACGGCGAGCCGAACCAAAACTTGCTGACTGGATTTTTCTCAACTTCTCTGAGAAGTCGCAAAGTTTCTCTGAGCGTGAGTTGTCGGTCAAGCACTCTGTTTCATTTCCATTTGCTCCCAGATTTTTGGTCGAGCGTTGAGCAACGCCCAGAACGCTCCGTCTAGAAACAGTTTTCTTTTTTCCTCTGAGCGATACTCTTGCTCAGCGAACGCTTTTATTTCTTTCAGTTGGGTTTCCATTAGTGAGACCCACCACTTGTCTGTGTCGTTCATTTCATTTGCCCCTTTCATCTGGCACTACCCACTCTATGGACAACCGTAATCAGATTTATGAGCCCCGATGTTGGTCTTGGTCGGGTCGGTCGGTCTCTGTCGGTCGGCCTCGGTCGGGTCGGCCTCGGTCGGGTCGGCCTCGGTCGGGTCGGCCTCGGGTCTCGGGTCTTGGTCGTGTGAACAAGGCTCAGAGACATACCGATAACATACCGATAACAAAATCGGGTCAGACCGTCGGCCTCAGGCCTGCTCTCTCTTGGTCAGCAAACTCCCTGACGAGTGAAGCAGGTCGTAGCCCAAGTTCTGGCAACGCCAGCCCACGCTGTTGAGTGCGCTCTCTATGATGTCGGCCTTCTCGTCAAGCCAATCCGTGTCGTCGGCCTCGGCCTCGGCTGTCTCAACCTCGGCTATCAGTCGGCGCAAAATCAGTTTGACTTGGCTCACTCTCTCTTGGTTTCTCTCTGCTGTCTCGGTTTTCATTTCTATCCCCTTTCGTTGGACATACTCACTGTATCTCTGCTCGTAACCAGATTTATGAGCCCCGATGAGAGCCCTAGATTTTGCTCTCCCACTCGTACAACAAGGCGAGCCCAAGTCGGCAACAGTACCAGTTGCTACCCTTGTGGTGTTCTATGCCTCGTACTTCCGATAGGGCAGCAAGCCCCCTCATAACAAGCGCGTGGGCTTCTTCCACTGTGATAATGCCGTCGGGTGACTTCATTGGCTCCAAGTAGGTGGAGCGCCACTCACTTTCGGTGATGCCTTGTTCGGTTTTCATTTCTATCCCCTTTCATTTGGACAGTACCCACCCTAGTTTGACCCGTAACCAGATTTATGAGCCCCGGCGAATACTGTAAATCTGATTACGATTACCCGTATGATGAAAGTGTCCAATGAAAGGGGCGAAAGATGATAGAAAACATACTCTGGATTATCGGCTTCGTTGCCTTCCTGTGCTACTTACAGTGGGGTGGTTTATGAGACAAATAAAAACTGTGCTGATTACTACTGTCGTGGTTGTCTCGGCATTATTTCTATTTAGTTATCTGCGAGAGCAAAACAAAACAGATAATCAGTTCGCTTGCGATACTGCGCCAATAATCGTGAGCGAGGGAGACACACTTTTTCAGATAGCCAAAGAGAACTGTGTTGGAAACTTTATGAAAGTAGTAGATGAACTCGTGCTTACCTACGGCTCGTCTATCAGTGTTGGTCAGGCTATCTATTTGCCGACTAATGAAAGTTGCGAGTTGCGACTAACTGACGGTGGTCAAGTATTAGAGGACTGTATCTAGTCGGGCATTATGTATGAGGGGAACTGTGTTTCTCTAAGTTGCCCGATAGTTTTGCGTAAGTCAGTCAGCGTCTTTACTCCGTCTTGTGCCGTGTAGTTTTGTGAGGCAGTGGATAGTTCGGCGAGGGTTTTTTCTATTCCGTCAAGTCTCTGATTTATTCTCTGAAATGAACCCGTAAGCATTTCTATGTTTTGGGTTATTGCCACTATTTCATCAGACCAGTCAGTTGGTATCGTTGCCATAGCCAGAAAGAGTATCATAATCTCGTGAGACTTTTCCTAGATAGCAACTTGCTGGTATTGGACTTTCCTTATGACGCTGGACAAGTGTCTGAGGTGAAAGCGATAGCCGGGGCTAAATGGGACAAAGTGGCAAAACTTTGGAAAGCGCCCGTCTCGTCGTTAGATGAGGTGCGTCAGTTCGCTATCAAGTATGACTTTGCCATCAGCAACGAGTTGCTTCGTATGACCCTTACCCGTAAGGCATTAGAAAGTGGAGTATTTGAGAAAGACGGTTGGATTTTTATCAGATTTCCATACGAGAGAGTAATGATTTCTGCCGTAAAGAAACTTCCCCAAGTCACTTGGGATAGCACCGAGAGGTCTTGGAAAGTACCCGTAGCGTCTGCTCAGAACGCTGTGGATTTGGCTGAGCAGTTTTCTTTACCCGTACAGTTTGGCGTAAAAGAGATAGCCATCTCTGCTACCGAAAGTCTAAATCGTTTGGTGTCCGATAGCCGTTCAGTAGATGCCGACATCAGCGTAGAGGGCTTACAGGGAACGCTGCTGCCGTACCAGAGAGCTGGCGTTCAGTATGCGTCAAGAGCGAAGCGTAGTTTTATTGCTGACGAGATGGGGCTGGGCAAGACGATACAAGCGATAGCAACGGTTGAGTTATCAAACTCGTCATCACCTGCGTATCCAGCCGTAGTCGTTTGTCCACCAAGCCTTGTGCTGAACTGGGCGTCTGAGTATGGGAAGTGGCTACCAGATAGAACCGTATCGGTAATAACTAATCGTAAGTCCTTCCCTGAGAGTGGATACGACATTGTGGTAGTCGGATACAGCAACATAACTCATTGGGAGAAAGAGTTGCTAGGTCATAAGTCCTACATCTTTGACGAAAGCCATTACTGTAAGACCCCTACTGCTCAGCGAGCGAAGTCTGCTATCAAGTTGGCTAAGTCAGCACCAAAGAACGGCGTGGTGCTGTGTCTTACTGGAACTCCCGTGACTAATCGACCTGCCGAGTATGCCTCTCAGTTGGACATACTTGGAAAACTAAAAGAGTTCGGAGGGTTGTGGGGCTTTTACCGACGGTACTGTGGCGCTTACCAAGACAACTTCGGTCAATGGAACATCAGTGGTCACTCTAATCTTGACGAACTGAACGAACGGTTGAGGGGTACTTGCTACATAAGGAGAACGAAAGACCAAGTGCTATCGGAACTACCACCCGTAGTCCATAGCCGAGTTCTCGTTGAGGGAACGGTTGCCGGTATGACCGAGTATCACAAGGCTGAGAAAGACATCATAAAATACATAACCGATAGGGCTAGGGAGATAGCAATAGAGTTGGGGGAGAACCCGTACTCAAAAGCCGTTGTCGCCAAGTTGAGAGCCGAAAGCAACGAGCATTTAGTAAAACTGTCCGTACTTCGTCGGCTGTCTGCGAAAGCCAAAATGCCTGCCGTTCACGAGTGGGTAGAGGCTCACATTGCTGAGGGAAAGAAAGTCGTAATCGCTGCTCATCATAGAGACATAGTTGATGAGTTGGCGAAAAAGTATGGCAACCTGCGTATTCAGGGTGGTATGTCGGTAGATGATGTGGAGATACAGAAAAAGAAGTTTATGACCTTACCCGTAGAGCAAGCACCAGTTATCGTGCTTTCTATTCAGGCAGCCAAGACGGGTCATACTCTTACTGCTTCACAAGACTGTCTATTCGTGGAACTTCCGTGGACACCAGCAGATGTAGACCAAACATACAGCAGGCTTCACCGTCTGGGGCAAAAGGGTTCGGTGACTGCCACCTACTTCCTTACATCAGGAACGATAGACGAGGAAATCTACAAACTTATTGAGAAAAAGCGAACCGTTGTGAACGCCTCAGTAGATGGTGGGGTATCAGGTGATGACGCTGGTGCTATTCAGTTGTTGCTGAACCTAATGCGCTAGTACCTGTTGCCATTACTTCATCAACGATAAGTTTTGCGTACTTCTTTCGTAAACGCCAAATCTTTTGGTTCATCTCGGCTACGGCTTCGGTTCGCCTTGCTTTATGGATTATGTCTTTATCATAAACCTGATACTTAGCGAAAAGTATGTCGTCTAGGTCGCTGTCCTCCAAAAGTATGTCGGAGACCCACCTTCCTCTGTTGTCTATCGCCATCATCAGTTGGCAAAGACCCTCTGAACCAAACTCATTGTAAACTTTGTAAGCCATCAGGTCGCAAAAGTGTTTGCGATAGATTTCCTCAGCGCCTCTTGCGTCTTTCATAAAGTCGCTTAGCCATAGGGCAAGTTCTTCTCTCGTTGGGTTGTCGTCATCATCATCAAATCCTGAAAAATCATTATCTGCCATAACTCCAACTTTCGGAAGGTTGTATCAATAATACAAGTTATTAGCGTCAAGCAAAAGAAAGTATGATTTCTTGTGTTTTTAGTTTTTTCTGTGTGACCCAACTATTATTATCCATTGACGCTAATGCTCTTTCGGATACTTTTCCTTCTCGGTAATGGTCTAGATACTCGACTACTGCGTTGTATGTAGACCACCCGTTGTACCCGTAGCCTCCTGCGTTCTTTTCGTTTTCGTAAATCGTTTTGATAATACCGACTACTTCATCTCTATTTTTTTTCATCCGTTTTGTTGCGTTTTTGTCTTGTGGAAACACTCCATCTAATACACGGTGAAACTGTGGTGAGTTAGCCCCGATTTTTATTCCGAGTAGAGATGTCGCTGTCTCTTGGAACGATTTCGCCCACTCAGTAGAGAAGTTCAGTATCTCTTGCGCTTCCTCTATGGCGTTATCGGCGTTCCTCGTGTGTCTAGCCGTGAATACTCTGCGTGACGAGGCAAGCCCTGCTAAAACGGTGTTTTTACATACGGCTCTGATAGATGTGTTAGCGAAAGTGATAGCAGTTTTGCCGTCGTGACCATTGCGAACTAAGAGATAACGGTCTATCTTGTCGTTTATTCCTCTGGGGTCAATGATGAGTTGCCCCAAGTCAATGGAACTGAAAAACTCTCTGCCACCGTGTAAAACTCCACAAGTATCCACTACTGCGTCGCCCTTGCTAGCACCGACCACGAGCAACGCTCTATCTATGACCTCTTTATTCTGTTGGACTACATACCTAGTACCTACTGTGGAGAGAGCGTCAAATGTTCCGTCTGGGTTCACTCTGACTGTTGCTCTGCTGTCGTCTACGAGAATAGGTGTGCCATCAGGGTTGCGTATCGGTTCGCCATTATCATCACAAACGGCAACTCTCGTGGTGACTACATCAAAGTCGGCTTGCGCTGCTGAGAGCATTGCCTCTGCTGTTTGTAATCCCTTCATAGCGATACCTAGTCTGTGCCACGGTGCTTCACGGTCAGCGTAAGCCATTCTCGCTATTCCGTTTGTTGTCTCTATCTCGTGTGCCATAGGTAAAGCATAGCCTAGAAAAAAAGTAAAAGACTACGAGGCTGTCTGTCTATTGTTGAGAAAAGTAAAAAAGTAAAGTATTTTACTGATACTCAACAGATTTACAGTGAGGCACGGCAAAGGTGAAAGGGGGTAAGACTGCCGTGCCTCACAAGATGTCTCATTGCTGAGAGCGAACTACTGAGGGTGGGTCAAAGTCTATTTCTGTTCCATCTCTATCAGGGAAGTACCAGTCATCTTGTGTTTGTCTATCACGGTCTATGTGTCGCAATGGTATGAGCATAAACCTGAGATAACTTGGTTGCCTACTAATCCATTCGTGAGCGACATCACCATTAGCAAAAGCACCATAGAACTGTTGAGTTGAGTTCATACCAGTTTTGAGCATAAGGATACAAGGGGTAGGGCAACGAGATACCATACTGCTATCGCTTTCTGGGTTGTCTAATCCAATAACTTTCATTGTGTTCCCTTTCGTATGTAGTAGTACTACGGTATTACCCGTATGCTACCCGTGCGTCTTTTTTTCATTTGGTTTTTTTTGTGAACAACACAATAGATGCTAAGTGGTATCGCTATTCTCCTACAAGGGGTGTTGGCACTTGTAGATGATGGGCATTTTCTTGCTGAGTGTTTCATTTCGTCTTGGCTAGTCTTGCTTACTTTTCTTTTCGTCGGATAAGCAAAGCATAACGCCCCTCGTAATCGGATTTACACCTGTGAGATACCTTCGCTATTCGTCTGGGGTAGGGGGTGATGACTAGGGGTAGGGGTGTATGGCAGGTGTATGGCAATGGTAATGGGTAGGGGGGGTAGGGGAGCAGGGGGTAGGGGGGTATGTGTCTCTATGACCGTGATGTATGAGTACCTATGTGTATGTATGTATCAGGTGAAGGTGATGTAAGGAAAGTACTGAGATGGCAGATGAGTATGACTGTCTGATTATGTATGTATCTGATGTACCTGATGACTGATGATGATGATGAACTAACTATGTGAAGTGGTGATGTGATGATAAAGGTATCAGTATGGGTATGTATGTATCTATGTATGTAGGTGATGTGACTATCTAGTGATGTGATGATGATGTAGGTGTATGTATGAGTAGGTAAGTACCTACTAGATGAGGGGTGAGATAGATGATGTATGGACTAATGATACTTATGTATCTATGTATGTAGTGAATGATGATGTAGTCAGATGATGATGTAGTCAGATGATGTAGTGAGTGAGAGTAAGTAGATGTAGTAAGTAGATGTATGTGGTAGGTAGTAGTAGGTAGATGTATGTACTAGATGTAAGTGATGTAAGTAAGTGATGTAAGTAAGTGATGTAAGTAGTAGGTAGATGATGATGTAGTAGATGTAAGTAAGTAAGTAAGTGATGTATGTAGTAGATGTATGTAAGTGATGTATGTAGTAGATGTATGTAGATGATGATGTAGTAGATGTATGTAGTAAGTGAGTGATGTAAGTAAGTGAGTGATGTATGTAGTAGATGTATGTATGTAGTAGGTAGTAGTGATGATGTAGTAGGTAGATGATGATGATGTATG
>SXGQ01278987.1_pt1 | contig 10225 bp, 7 predicted proteins | sample 3178371 | NCBI WGS metagenome assembly SXGQ01 (sample SAMN11356859, study PRJNA531348) | freshwater metagenome | isolation source: freshwater sample F1-20 | place: China: Fuxian Lake, Yuxi | collected 2017-12-25 | reverse complement strand
GTGGTCGGCGGTGGGTCGACGGGTCGCGTCGCCGACGGCGAGGTCGTAGAGGCACATGGCCACGACGATGGGCACCGGCCCGCCGATCGTCTCGAAGCCCACGCCGGCCTCGGCGAGGTGCTGCATCACGCCGTCCGCCGCGGCGAGCCCGAACGCGGAGCCGCCGCTGAGCACGACCGCATCGAGCCGGGTGACCATGCGGGTCGGCTCCAGGAGGGCGAACTCCCGCGTCGCCGGCGCGCCACCCCGGACCTCGCCCGACGCGACGGTCCCCTCGGGGAACAGCACCACGGTGCAGCCGGTGCGGGCCTCGGCGTCGGTCCAGTGGCCGACCCGCACGCCCTCGACGTCGGTGGGCATCAGCTCGCCACCGGTCCGCCCACCGGCCGGCGGGCGACGCGGTCGCTGACCGCGCAGGTGATCTCGTAGCCGATGGTGTCGACGAGCAGGGCGAGCTCGGTGGCGCTCAGCTCGTCGTCGCCCTGGCCGCCGAGCAGCACGACCTCGTCGCCGACCTCGACGTCAGCGTCCGGACCGACGTCGACCACCAGCTGGTCCATGGTGACGACGCCGACGATGGGGCGGCGCCGGCCCCGGATGAGGACGGCGCCGCCGACCAGGCCGAGCCGGCGCCGGTACCCGTCGGCGTAGCCCACCGGGATGGTGGCGACGACCGTCGGCGCGTCGAACACGCGGTGGTGCCCGTAGGAGACGCCCTCGCCCCTGGCGACCGGCTTCACGAACCGCACGGTCGAGGTCCAGCGCATCGCCGGGCGCAGCGGGGCGACCCCGGCGAGCACCGGTGCCGGCGGGATGCCGTAGACGGCGATGCCGGGGCGCACGAGGTCGAGGTGGGCGCGCGGGTGCAGCAGCGTGGCGGCGGAGTTGGCGGCGTGGCGGATGCCGGGGTCGATGCCGGCGGCGGCGAGGTCGTCCAGGACCTGGTCGAACCGGCCAAGCTGGGTGTCGGTGCCGGGGTTCCCGGGCTCGTCGGCGACGGCGAGGTGGGTCATGGTGCCGGCGAGCTGCAGGTGGGGGTCGTCGACGATGCGCCGGGCGAGGTCGACCGCCTCGTGGGGTTCGCACCCGACGCGGCGCATGCCGGTGTCGACCTTGAGGTGCACCGGTGCGGGGGTGGTGCCGAGGGCGCGGGCCCGGTCCGAGAGGGCGTCGAGGAACGCCGGGCGGTAGCCGACGAGGTGCAGGCCGGTGGCGAGGGCGACGTCGAGCGCCTCGGCCGACGCGTCGCACTCGCTCATCACGAGGATCGGGACGTCGATGCCGGCGGCCCGCAGGGCCCGCGCCTCCTGCACCTGCGCGACGCCGAGCCAGTCGGCGCCGCCGGCCAGCGCGGCGTGCGCGACCGGGACGACCCCGTGGCCGTAGCCGTCGGCCTTCACGACGGCGCAGACGAGCGAGTCGGGTGCCAGGCCGGCGAGCACGCCGACGTTGTGGGCGATGGCGCCGAGGTCGATCTCGGCGACGGAACCGCCGAGGGGTGCGCCGGTCACGGCAGCGTCCCGAGGAGGTGGCCGAGCGCGGCCGGGATGCCGTCGATGACGTCGGAGGCAACTGCGCCGTGCCGGGGCGCCTGCCGTCCGGCCAGTCCGTGGACGTGGGCGCCGACGGACGCGGCGTCGAGGGGATCCAGCCCGCCGGCGAGGAGGGCGGCCACGATCCCGGTGAGCACGTCGCCGGTGCCGGCGGTGGCGAGTCTGTCGTCGCCGCTGCGGGCCAGGCGGACCCGGCCGTCGGGTGACGCCACGACCGTGGTCGGTCCCTTCAGGAGCACGACGGCGCCGGTCCGCTCGGCCAGCTCGACCACGTCGGCGATGCGGTCCGGACCGGGTGGGTGCCCGGCCAGGCGGGCGAACTCGCCGTCGTGGGGCGTGAGCACCGTGCCTGCCCGCCGGCTGTGCACGACCGACGCTGCGTCGGTGCCGAGGGCTGTCAGGCCGTCGCCGTCGACCACGACCGGCACGTCGAGCCCGGCGACGAGGGTCCGGATCTGGTGGCGGGTGGCCATCGCCGTGCCCATGCCCGGTCCGACCGCAACGGCGTGGACCTTGCCCGGGTCGTCCACGAGCGCATCGGCCCACCCGGCATCCTCCAGGTCGAGGGTCACGACCTCGCGAGGGACGTCGGTGCCGTGCCCCCCACCCGGGGTGGCCAGCCGGACCATGCCGGCACCGGCTCGCTGCGCCGCCTCGGCGGCCATCGAGGCGGCGCCCGTCATCCCCGGGCTGCCGGCCACCACCAGCACCGCCTGGTGCCACTTGTGCGCAGCGGTCCCGCGGCGGGGCAGCAGCGCCGCGGCCGACGCGTCGTCGAGCAGGTGGACGCGGGCCCGGGAGACGTCGAGTCCGATGTCGGCGATCCGGACCGCGCCGGTGTGGGCGGGCCCGTCACCGAGCAGCAGGCCCGGCTTCAGGGCGGCGAAGGTGACGGTGAGGTCGGCCCGCATCGGCGATCCGTTCGCCTCGCCGGTGTCGCCGTCGATGCCCGAGGGGATGTCCACGGCCAGCACCAGGGCGGCGCCGGGGTCCGGTGCCTGGTGGGGACGGCTGGCCCCGGTGCCCAGCGCCGCGTCGATGACGAGGTCGGCATCGGGCAGCACCGGCGGCGCCTGGGCGAGCTCGACGACCCGGACGTGCACGCCGCGCCGGCGCAGGCGCTCGGCGGCGACGCGACCGTCGGCACCGTTGTTGCCCGGTCCGACGAGGACGACCACCGTGCGGCCGTACGCCCCGCCGAGCAGGTCCAGGGCGGCTCGGGCCACGGCGGCGCCGGCCCGGTCGATGAGCACGTCCACGTCGTCCGCGGCGTCGGCGTCGATCGCCTGCATCTCGGCGAGCCGGACCACGGGGAGCACCGAACGATCCTGCCACCGGTGGCGTGACCTGCGGGATCCCGCCAGGTCGCCGCTACGGTCGTCCGGCCACCGAGGAGGACGACACCCCATGAGCGAGCTGCAGACGACGCACCGGACCTCCGTGACGGAGGACATGATCGACCACCTCGGGCACATGAACGTGCGGTGGTACGGCGTCGCGGCACGAGCGGCGAGCGATGCGGTGGTCGCCGGCCTCGACGGCTCCGACGAGCTCGACGTGCGCGCCGTCGACCTCTACACCCGCCACTTCCGCGAGCAGCTCCTCGGCGCCGACCTCGAGGTCCGCAGCCTCGTGCTGGCGAGCGGCGGCGGCTCGCTGCGGCTCTACCACGAGCTGCGCAACACCGCGACCGAGGAGCTGGCGGCCAGCTTCGTCCACCGCCTGGAAGCCCGCCGGGGTGGCGACCGGGCCGAGGCCTGGCCCGCCGGTGCGATCGCCACAGCCGACGGCGAGATCCCCGAGCACGGACGTCCGCGCAGCATCTCCCTCGACACCCGGCCGCTCGACGCGGCACCGACCTTCGACGCCGTCCGCCGGGACGAGCTGCTCGCCATGCGGCTCCCCCGCACCATCGGACCCGAGGAGTGCCTGGCCGACGGCAGCTACGACCCGTCCGGCGCGCCGTTCCTGCTCTGGGGCGGCGAGCCGCTCGAAGGCGCCACCGGGCCGACGCTGCACCCCGGCCCCGACGGCCAGCTCGTCGGCTGGGCGACCATGGAGAACCGAATGGTCATCCACCGCCTGCCCCGACTCGGCGACCGCATCCAGTCCTTCGGCGCCGTGGTCGAGATCCGGGACAAGACCACGCACCGCGTCATGTGGGGCTTCGACGTCGAGCGCGGGGACCTGCTGGTCGCCTTCGAGGTCGTGGACGTGGCGCTCGACACCGTCAGCCGACGGGCGGTGCCGATCCCGGACGAGCTGCGGGGCCACGCCGAGGCCCGCTTCCGTCCCGACCTCCTCCCCCGCTGAGCGCCGAACCCCTCAGGCCAGGGCGACCACGACCGCGCCCGCCGACGTCGCGGTGTGGGTGAGGCTGAGCTGCCACCCGGCCACGCCCCGCTCGACGGCGAGCAGCTCGGCGGCACCGACGACCCGCAGCGACGGACGGCCGCCGTCGTCGCGCAGGACCTCGACGTCGTGGAACCCGAACGCGCCGAGCCCGACGCCCATGGCCTTCATGACCGCCTCCTTGGCGGCGAAGCGGGCGGCGTAGCGCTCGGTCGGATCGTTCGCGGTCTCGGCGTAGGCGCGCTCGCCCTCGGTGAACATGCGCTCCCGCATGGACGGCGTGCGCTGCAGCGAGAGCCGGAAGCGGTCGACGTCGACCAGGTCGATGCCGACGCCGAGCACGCTCACGTGCGCCGGCTCCGGATCAGGACCGCCACCGGTCGGCCAGCAGGCTGATCGGCAGCGTCAGCAGGTCGATGACCGACACCTCGGCGAGCAGGTCGTCGCGGAAGGTCGGCTCGGTCTCGGTCACCGCATCGCGCAGCGCAGCGAGTCGCCGGTGGTAGCCGGCCAGGACGCCACGTGCCGTGGCCACCGAGAGCCGGTCGGCGAAGCGCACGTGCAGCAGCGTGATGCCGGTGGTGGTGCCGTCCTTGACCTCGGGGACGATGACGATGGTGCGGCCGTCGCTGCGACCCCGACCGACGAGGAGCTCCTGGTCGGCGGCCACCTGGTGCTTGGTGCCCCGCAGCACGGGGTTCTGCTCCGTGCGCAGCGGCAGGTCGCGGGCGATGCCGCCCCTGTCGATGACGGTGATGGTGGCGCCGGCACCCGAGGTGTCGTCGACGGTGCCCTCGATGCGGTAGCGGGTGTAGCCCACGACCTCCTCGACGGCGGGCGAGACGTCGGCGAGGGTGCGCAGGTTCTTGTAGGTGAGGCGATCGCGGGGCGCGCCCGACGCCAGGACCTCGCGGACCAGCGGCACCTCGAGGAGGGACTCATCGGTGCGGGAGATGCCGACCGTGACCGTCTTGGCCTGGTGCTTGATGGCGTCGATGGGGCGGGTCAGCTCGTCGATGGCCCGGGTGAGCGCGGCGGTGAGATCCTCGACCAGCACCGACGGCGTGCCGACCTTGCCGTGGTCGAGCTGGTAGGCGTCGAGCGGCACGGCACCGCTGGCGTAGCGGAGCAGGTTCGCGGTGCGGACGGCGGTGGACGCCTCGAGGTGGCCGTCGTAGCGGCCGGCCCGGAGCCCATCGAAGAACGCCTGCACGGGTGCGGTGACCCCGGACCGGAGCTCGGCCAGGACGCGCTCGCCGTCGAGGGCGCCACCCTCGATCGCGGCTTCGATGCCGCCGCGGACCTCCTTGAGCGGCATGGCCTGCGCGTCGATGGCCAGCGCGGCCTCGTAGCCGAAGAGGTGCCCGACCATGGTGGCGAGGATGAAGGCCAGCGCCTCGTGCGTCTCGGGCACGGTGAGCACGGCCAGGGCGGCGGCGAAGCGGGCCTCGCCCTCGGTGGCGATGACGATGGGGGCGGCCTTGTGGGCCCGGTAGATCGCCACCTCCTTGGCCACGTCGTCGACGTTGGAGCCGGTGAGCCCGGCCGCGCACACGAGGATGAGCGGCTCGGAGGACAGGTCGATGTGCTTCTTGTCCTCGGTGGCATCGCAGGCGATCGACTTGTAGCAGAGCTCCGACAGCTTGATCCGCAGCTCCTCGGCGGCGATCCGGTTGGTGCCGTTGCCGACGAGGGCCCAGTAGCGCCGGGGCGGGCACCACTCGTGGGCGGCCTCGGCGATGGCCGGCCGGGTCTCGAGCGTGGCCCGCATGGCGTCGGGCAGGTCGCGCATGGCGCGCAGCAGGCCCTGCTCGGGCTCCTCGCCCCACTCGCCGGCGATGGCGAGGGCGAGCAGGTTGCCGGCGGCGATCTGGGCGTAGAACGCCTTCGTCGACGGCACGGCCATCTCCACGTCACGGCCGTCGGACGTGTAGAGGACGCCGTCGGCCCGGTCGGTGAGGTCGGAGCCTCGCCGGTTCACGATGGCCACGACGGAGGCACCACGGCCCCGGACCAGGTCGACGGTGCGGTTGGTGTCGGTGGTGGTGCCGGACTGGCTGATGGCGATGATCAGCGTGTCGGACATGTCGCCCCGGAGGCGGAAGCCGGACAGCTCGGTGGCGGGGATCGACTCGAGCTGGACGCCGCGACGGTCGGCGGCGTCGGCGAGCAGCGCCACCAGGCCCCGGCTGGCGATGGAGGCGGTGCCCTGGCCGATGGCGAGGATGCGGGTGATGGACCCGTCGGCCAGGCGGCTGCGGATGTCGGCCGGGAAGGAGTCCTCGGGCAGCACGACCCGCAGCTCGTCGCCGTCCTCGACGAGGCGGCCCCGCAGGGTCTTGTGGAAGCTCACCGGCGACTCGGTGATCTCCTTGAGGAGGAAGTGCGGGAAGTCACCGCGGTCGATGTCGCGGGTGGTGATGCTGGCGGTGACCACGTCGTCGTCGGTGAGCGGCAGCACCATGCCGTCGTAGGCGATGCGCTCGATGCCCTCGAGGCTGCCGGCGCGGGCACCGTCGAGCAGGAGGATCTGACCCCGGCTGGCGTTGGGGTTGTCGGGGTTCGCCGGCGTCTCGCCGTCCATGCGGACGTAGCGGGCGGTGTCCTCGACGAGGCCGTAGGGCTCGGACGCGACGATGTAGGCGTCGCCGGCCAGGCCGACGTAGAGCGCCTGGCCGGACCCCCGCAGCGCGAGGGCGAGGGCGTCGGGGCGGCCGGCCACGGTGGCGGCGATGGCGACCGAGCCCTCGAAGGACGCGACGGTGGCCCGGAAGGCCTCGAGGGCGTCGTCGCCCGCCGTGACCCGCCGGGACACGAGCGTGGGGATGACCTTGGCGTCGGTGGTGACCTCGGCGTGGATCGACAGGCCGTTGGCCGACTTGAGGTCGGCGAAGTTGTCGACGTCGCCGTTGAGCGCGGCGGCGACGAACGGGCCGGTGTCGACCTGCTCGTGCTCGAGGGAGTCGAGCGGGTGGGCGTTGGCCTCGGAGATGATGCCGACGCTGGCCCAGCGGGTGTGGCCGAGCACGACCGCCTGGGCGTCGGGCGAGGCGAGGGCGAGGTGGAGCAGCTCGTCGCCGACGATGTCGGCCCGCAGCGCGGCGGTGTTGTCGCCGAGCTCCCCGATCTCGGCAGCGGCCTTGTAGGCGAAGGCCAGCTGGCTGGCGGGCCCGTCCTCGCCGTCGACGAGGCGCACGGCACGGGACCGCAGCAGCGGATCGTCGGCCCGTCCGTCGAGCAGGCCGACCACGGCCGGGTCGGACGGGTCGAGCCCGTGGTCCCGGACGAGGACCATGATGCCGGCGGAGTCCCGGCCCCGGACCTCGAGGCGGTCGATGGCGGAGAGCGACTGCTCGATCTGCGTGCAGGCCTCGATGGCGGACCAGCCGGTGTCCCGGCCGACGAGGGTGGCGACGCCGTCCGCGGTGCGCAGGCGGTCCCGCTCGATGGTCCACGCCGCGTCGCGCACCCGCACGGCGGCGGCGTTGCGGGCCTCGGTGTGCTCGTCGACGACCAGGAGGTCGAGGGCGGCGTCGAGCGCGACCACAGCCTGCCCGAGGGTCCGGGCCAGGCCACGGATGCGGGACGACGCCCCGGCGTCGGTGAGCAGCAGCCGGACGCCACGGGGACCGTGCAGGTCGGTGGCGACCTGCTCGAGGTCGACCGCGACCGCCTCGAGCGCATCGATCGCCGGTCCGGCAGCGCCGGCGTCGTCGATGGCGTGACGCAGGCCCTGCACGCCACGATCGAGAGCACCCAGCAGCGGATCGGCCGACAGGTCGGTCCGTTCGACGGGGCGCCGGAGGACGGCGATGATTCCACACATGGTCCGAACAGTCTGCCCGAAAGGCCGCCCATGACCTTCCGACTCGCCACCGTCGACGGACGGGCCACACTCGTCCGCGGCGACGACCTCCACGACCTCGAGCGGTGCAGCGGGGGCGACCTCGGGCCCGATCCGATGGCGGCAGTCGCGGCGCACCGTCGGCTGCACGAGATCGCTCACGGGCTGGACGGCTGCGAGGTCACCGGCCACCTGGCCGGGGCCACGCTCGGTCCGCCGGTCCCCCACCCCACCAACGTCTTCGCCATCGGCCTGAACTACCGGTCGCACGCTGCCGAGACCGGCATGGCCCTCGACGGCACCCCGCCGGCGCCGCTCGTCTTCACGAAGTTCCCGAGCTGCATCAGCGAGCCGCGCACCGACATCGTGCTCGAGGCCGACAGCGTCGACTACGAGGTCGAGCTCGTCGTCGTGATCGGCACCGGCGGAAAGGACATCGCCGAGGACGACGCCTGGGACCACGTCGCCGGCGTCACCATCGGTCAGGACATCTCCGACCGGACGCTGCAGTTCGCGGCCAAGCCCCCGCACTTCGACCTCGGGAAGTCCCGGGACACCTACGGGCCGATCGGCCCCGTCCTCGTGTCGCCCGACTGCTTCGACGATCCCGACGACATCACGCTCTCGTGCGACGTCAACGGCGACCGTCGCCAGCACGCCTCGACCACCGACATGATCTTCCCGGTCCCGGCGCTCATCGCGTACCTGTCGTCGATCCTGACGCTGCGACCCGGCGACCTCATCTTCACCGGCACGCCCGCCGGGGTCGCCATGTCGACGGGCGACTTCCTGGTGCCGGGCGACGTGATCACCTCCACCATCGAAGGGATCGGGACCTTGATCAACCGCTGCGTCTGAGCGACGTCCCGGTCAGTCGGTGGCCCGGAGTGTGACCACCCGGCCGTCCTCGCCGACCAGCCGCAGCCGGTCGCTGTCGACCGACCACGTGACCGTGCCACGGAGCACGGTACGGAACCGCTCCATGCGCTCCTCGAGGTCCGGGCAGGCCATCGGCGTCTGCGGCGCCTCACCCGTGAAGGTGATCTGGTCGCCGTCGATCGCATGCCGGAGGCCGTCGGTGGCTGCGCCCTCCGCCGTCGAGGACCCGAAGCTGGTGCACCCGTCGCTGCCCGTGACGAAGCCGTTCTCGCCGAACACGACGACCGCAGGCTGCTCCACCGTCATCGACATCGCCGCGTCCTCGGGATCCTCACCGTCGGCGTAGCCGTCGACCTCCCACGTGGTGCCGAGGAGCGCCACGTCGGGTTCGGCCACCTGCGCGTCGCGGAGCACGAGGGTGGTGTAGCCGTCGTTGATCACCAGCTCGTCCCCGCTGGTCAGCAGCTGGACACGGCTCGTCAGGAGGTCGGTGAACCAGCGGTCCTGCTCGTGGAGCGCCGGGTCACAGCCCATCTCCGTGGACGAGAGCCCGTCCACCACGAGCAGGGTCCCGTCGATGCGGAAGCCGCCCGCCAGCTGGTTGCACCCGAGCGACGCGCTGAGCTGGTGATCGTCGAACCGGAGCCGGATCTCCGTGCCCTCGACCAGCGGCCGGGGCTCCCCGCCCGCGGTGACCTCGACCGAGACGTACTCCTCGGCGAGCGGCGTCCCACCCGGTCCGGCGCCGGTCGCCACCGGCTCGTCGTCATCTCCGCACCCGGCGAGGGCGAGGAGGCCGACGAGAACCAGGAGCACGCCGCGCACCCCGGTCAGACGCCGCACGCCCACCGACCGGTTCCCGTCACAGGCCGGCGAGGCGGCGCACGGCGTCGGCCAGGGTGTCGGCCTCCTGCCTGGCCCGCTCCGCTGTCGGCGCCTCGACCATCACCCGGAGCAGTGGCTCGGTGCCCGAGGGTCGCACGAGCACCCGGCCCTCGTCGCCGAGGCGGTCCTCGGCGGCCGCCACGTCATCGGCGAGGCGCTCCACGAGGTCGGGGTCGCGCCGCTCCAGACGGACGTTGACCAGCACCTGGGGCAGCGACGTCATGGCGTCGGCGGCCAGGTCGGCGAGGGGCCGACCGGTGCGGTGCACGACGTCGAGCAGGCTGAGTGCGGTGAGGAGCCCGTCGCCGGTGGTGGCGAGGTCGGTCTGGATGACGTGGCCGGACTGCTCACCGCCGAGCGCCGCGCCGGTGCGGGCCAGCGCCTCGAGCACGTAGCGGTCACCCACGCTGGTCTCGAGCACGGTGATGCCGCGCCGGGCCATCCCCTGGCGGAACCCGAGGTTGGACATGACGGTGGCGACGACGGTGTCGTGGGGCAGGCGCCCGTCGGCCTGGCGGTCGATGGCGAGGATGGCGATGACGTGATCGCCGTCGACCAGCGCTCCCGACGCGTCGATGGCGAGCAGGCGGTCGGCGTCCCCGTCGAGGGCGAGCCCCAGATCGGCGCCGTGGTCGACGACGGCACGCTGCAGGGCCTCGGGCGAGGTGGAGCCGGCGTCCTCGTTGATGTTGACGCCGTCGGGCCCGGCGTG
>SXGQ01768251.1_pt1 | contig 10226 bp, 9 predicted proteins | sample 3178371 | NCBI WGS metagenome assembly SXGQ01 (sample SAMN11356859, study PRJNA531348) | freshwater metagenome | isolation source: freshwater sample F1-20 | place: China: Fuxian Lake, Yuxi | collected 2017-12-25 | reverse complement strand
GCGCGGCCAGAACAATGTGCAGGGCGCCAGCGATGCGGGCCTGATCCCCATGATGTTTCCCAACTACCAGCGTGTCAGCGATGAATCTGCGCACGCCTGGTTCGAGCAGTTTTGGGGCACCCCACTGGACAAGACGCCGGGCTACACCGTCACCGAGATCATGGACAAGGCCCTGGCCGACGACAGCGATCCGCACAAGGTGCGCGGGCTCTACATCATGGGCGAAAACCCGGCCATGAGCGACCCCGACTTGCACCACGCACGTGCCGCCCTGGCCGCCCTGGAGCATCTGGTGGTGCAGGACATCTTCATGACCGAGACCGCCTGGCTGGCTGACGTCGTGCTGCCGGCGACCGCCTGGCCTGAAAAAACCGGCACGGTGACCAATACGGACCGCATGGTGCAATTGGGCCGGCAGGCCATTGAGCCGCCGGGCGATGCCCGCGCCGACCTGTGGATCATCGAGCAAATGGCCGCCGGCCTTGGACTGGACTGGCGCTATGCGGGCGAGCACCATGGCGTGGCCCAGGTCTACGAAGAAATGCGGCAGGCCATGCACGCAAGCATTGCGGGCATCAGCTGGCAGCGGCTCGAACAGCACTCGAGCGTGACCTATCCCTGCCTCAGTGAAGATGACCCTGGGCAGGCGACGGTGTTCACCGAACACTTTGACACGCCTGACGGCCGGGTCAAGTTGGTGCCAGCCGATCTGATTCACGCCGACGAATTGCCCGATGCGCAATTTCCTTTTGTGCTGATCACCGGCCGGCAGCTCGAACACTGGCACACCGGAAGCATGACGCGGCGCGCGAGCATGCTCGATGCCATCGAGCCGGTGGCCACCGCCAGTTTGTGCGGCGCCGATCTGGCCGCGCTCGGTCTTGAGCCCGGCGATGTGGTGACCCTGCGATCGCGGCGTGGGGCCGTGACCTTGCAACTGCGCCGTGACGACGGCACGCCGCGCGGAGCGGTCTTCATGCCCTTCGCGTACCACGAGGCTGCGGCCAACCTGATGACCAACGGGGCGATCGATCCCTTTGGCAAGATCCCTGAATTCAAGTACTGCGCCGTACAGGTCAGCCCGGGCGGTGTGCTGCCGGCTGAGCGGGGTTACCGCGGCGATCTGGCACTGCCATGATGCATGTGCGCTCGGTGGCCAGCCGTGCCGGCGCCTTGCCACACCTGAGCCAGGCTCGGCTGCCGATGACTTGTCCGATCACGGCGGTTGACGAAAGCGGGCAGCCGCGCGAGTTGGCCATTCCCGTTGAGCGGCCCTTGACGCTTTATGTGGACAAACGCGAGTTGGTCACGCTCATGACCCTGGGCGCGCGACCCGAATGGCTGGCCCTGGGCTATTTGCACAACCAGGGCTTGATCGCATCGGCTCAGGAGGTGCAATCCATCACGGTCGATTGGGAAGTGGGCGCAGCGGCGGTCAAGACTCACCGCGGCATTTCGAATCTGGATGAGAAAACCGCCCATCGCGTGGTGACCACAGGCTGTGGTCAGGGCAGCGTGTTTGGCAGCCTGATGGAAGGCGTGGCCCAGATGCAATTGCCGCCAGACGCATGCATCACGCAGCAGCAGGTGCACAGCCTGGTCAACACCATACGCCTGACCGACAGCACCTATAAGTTGGCCGGATCGGTGCATTCCTGCGCGCTGTTCAGTCTGGCGTCGCAAGAGCCGGACATGCTTGTTTTTGTCGAGGATGTGGGTCGCCACAATGCGCTCGACACCATTGCCGGCTGGAGCCTGCTCCATGAGGCGACGGCGCCGCTGGCGCTCTACACCACAGGCCGGTTGACCAGCGAGATGATCATCAAATCGGCTCAGATGCGCGCACCGTTTGCCATTTCGCGCAGTGGCATCACCCAGATGGGCCATCAGGTGGCGCAGCAAGTGGGGCTGTGCACCATCGGCCGCGCCACCCACAACCGCTTCCTGTGCTTTAGCCACCCCGAGAGGCTGCGCATGGATCCGCGCGATCGCGCGCAAGGCAGTGCGGCTGCGGGCGACCTGGCCGTCACCTGACCCCTGCCTTCACCCCAATCCTCTCCCAGAGTTGACGGATACATCCTGTCCTGCGCCCTGTCCGAGGGGCAGAGTGGGAAATACTGCCGCATCCCACGTTGCGGTTGTGGGAACGGCGCGCTTGCAGCGATAGGGCAATGCCCCGAGCCCATTGCGGGTTCATGGCTTTGCGCTATGGTGTGGGGATGAAATTTTGGGAACTCGGTTTAAAAAATGCCTGGCGCGACTGGCGTGCTGGGCAGTTGCGCCTGCTCCTTGTGGCAGTGTCCCTGGCTGTCGCGGCCCTGACGGCGGTGGGTTTTTTTGCTGACCGATTGCAAGGCGGTCTGGAGCGCGATGCCCGCCAATTGCTCGGTGGCGATGCGGTGATCAGCAGCGACCGCCCCATGCCCGCAGCCTTTGTTGACCGAGCCCGTGGTCTGGGCTTGAGCATGACCCAATCGGTGAGTTTTCCGACCATGGCTCGGGCCAGTGAGCAAGACGGGGGCGACAGCAAGCTGGTGGCCTTCAAGGCGGTTGAGTCTGGTTATCCGCTGCGCGGCAAACTGCGCATTGCCGCCGGCCCTGGCCAGGCTGAGGAAGTCGCCCGGGATGTGCCAGCGCCGGGGCAGGTCTGGGTCGATCCCTCCTTGCTCGATGCCTTGGACCTCGATGTTGGCAAGAGCCTGCTGCTCGGCGATGCCAGCTTTCGCATCGACCGGCTGATCATCCAGGAGCCAGACCGTGGTGCCGGATTCATGGGCTTTTCGCCGCGCGTCATGATCAACCAGGCCGACGTCGCAGCCACCGGCCTCATTCAGCCGGCCAGCCGAACCAATTACCGCTTGGCTGTGGCTGGCAGCGATGCCCAGGTGCGTGATTTCAGCCGCGCTGTGCAGTCTCAGATCGATGCGGACAAGCTGCGCGGCATCCGGGTCGAATCGCTCGAGGGCGGGCGACCGGAGATGCGTCAAACCCTGGACCGCGCTGGCAAGTTTCTCAGTCTGGTGGCTTTGCTGGCTGCGCTTTTGAGTGCCGTGGCCGTGGCCATCGTGGCGCGTGGCTTTGCGGCCAGCCACCTGGACAGCTGCGCCATGCTGCGGGTCCTGGGGCAAAGTCAACGCAGCATCGCGCTGGCCTATGCCTTTGAGTTTTTGCTCGTCGGTTTGATCGCCAGCTTTGTGGGCGTGGCGTTGGGCTACGCGGTTCACCATGTGTTTGTGTTGCTGTTGGCCGGGCTGGTGGAGTCAACGTTGCCCATGCCCGGCTTGGCCCCGGCCCTCCTGGGTTTGGGGATGGGCCTGACCTTGATGCTGGCCTTTGGTTTGCCGCCGGTGTTGCAGCTGGCTCAGGTGCCGCCGCTGCGGGTGATGCGCCGCGACATTGGGAATTTGCGCCCTGTTTCTCTGGCTGTTTTGCTGTTGGGCGTGGCCGGTTTCGCAGGCTTGCTGCTGGCCGTCAGCAGCGACCTCAAGTTGGGCTTGATCGCGGTCGCTGGCTTTGCCGCGGCCGTGTTGTTCTTTGCGCTGATCAGCTGGCTGGGCGTGTTGGCCCTGCGCGCCAGCGTGAACGAATCGACCGCCCCGCGCTGGCTGGTGCTGGCCACGCGGCAGGTGGCCGCGCGACCCGGTTATGCGGTGGTGCAGGTCAGTGCGCTGGCTGTGGGCTTGTTGGCCCTGGTCTTGCTGGTACTGCTGCGCACCGATCTGATACGCAGCTGGCAGCAGGCCACGCCGCCCGACGCGCCCAATCGCTTTGTCATCAACGTGCAGCCCGAGCAGGGTCAGGACTTTCAGCAGGCCCTGCGCGATGCGGGCGTGCAGCGCTTTGACTGGTTTCCGATGATCCGCGGCCGCCTGGTGGCGGTCAATGACAAGGCCATAAGCCCCCAAAGCTATGGTGATGACCGTGCCCAGCGCCTGGTCGAGCGCGAATTCAATTTGTCGCACGCGGCCGAACTGCCGCCGCACAACGAGCTGGTTGCAGGGTTGTGGACGGCCAACGACAGCCAGGGCCTGAGTGTCGAGGACGGCCTGGCCCGCACGCTGGGTCTCAAACTTGGTGATCGTTTGACCTTTGACATTGCCGGGCAAAGCACCAGCGCGCGCATCACCAGCTTGCGCAAGGTCGACTGGGGTTCGATGCGGGTCAATTTTTTCGTGATCTTTCCGCTTGCGCAAATGCAGGATGTGCCGCTGACTTATATCTCGGCATTTCGTGCCCCGAAGGGCGGCGCGCGCGTCGAGCAGGGCCGGCGTGCGAGCTTTGACAACCAGTTGGTGCGGCGCTTTCCCAACATCACGAATGTTGACATGACCGCGACCATTGCTCAGGTGCAGCGTGTGCTCGGTCAGGTGATCCGGGCGGTGGAGTTTTTGTTTGGGTTTACCCTGGCCGCCGGCTTGGTGGTGCTGTTTGCGGCAGTCACGGCCACGCGCGAGGAGCGCACACGTGAATTTGCCATCATGATGGCCTTGGGCGGGCGCGCCTCGCTGCTGCGACAGGTGCAGCGGGCCGAGCTGCTGGGCGTAGGTTTGTTGGCCGGTTTTTTGGCCTCTGCAGTGGCTTCGGCTGTGGGCTGGGCGCTGGCGCACTTCGTGTTTGACTTTGAATGGACCGCTTCGCTCTGGGTCCTGTTGGCTGGCAGTGCGGCGGGCGCGGTGTTGGCCCTGGCTGCGGGCTGGTGGGGCTTGCGCTCGGTGCTGACCACTCCGGTGGTGCAGACGCTGCGGCGGGCGCAGTAAGGCTTGGATTGGACTGCCCCTGAACGGCGCCGGCCCGAACGACAATTGCGCCCATGCAGAGTGAACAGCCGCCAGGCGATCCCCCTTTGAAGACTCCCTTTGAATGGATGGGCGGCGAGGACAAAGTTCGCGCCTTGGTCGATCGCTTCTACGACCTCATGGACCTTGAGCCCGACTACGCCGACCTGCGTCGCGCGCACGGCAGTGAGCTGACGCAGGCGCGCCAACGGCTATTTTGGTTTTTGTGCGGCTGGATGGGCGGGCCTGAGCACTACACGGAACGCTTTGGCCACCCGCGCCTGCGCATGCGCCACATGCCGTTTTCAATCGGTCTGTCAGAGCGAGACCAGTGGCTTGCCTGCATGGATCAAGCCATGCAAGAGACTGGCGTCGACGACACCTTGCGGCGGCGCCTGAACAGCTCGTTTTTTCAAACAGCCGACTGGATGCGCAACCGGGGCGTTGCGCAGTAGGACCGCCTCTTTGTCTGTAAGAGGCTTGTGGTGAGGGCACACGAGCAGTCTTCACGACAGGCTGCTTCGGCCTGCGTTCAGCCCAGGCCGAATTCCCCGACGAACCTGGCACTACACCGTCAGGGCGTGGCCGATGGCGCCAACAGCACCACCAAGGCCCCAGCGCCGCCCTCTGCTGGCCGCGCCTGAACAAAAGCCAGCACCTCTTTTTTTTGTACCAGCCAGCTCTGCACCCGGCCCTTGAGCACCGGGGTCTTGCCCGGTGACCCCAACCCCTTGCCGTGCACCACGCGCACGCAGCGCCAGCCGGTTTTGTGCGCCTCGCGTATGAAGTCGGCCAGCGCTTGCCGGGCGTCCTCGCGCCTGAACCCGTGCAGGTCGATCTGCCCCTGCAAACGCCAGCCGCCGCGTCGCAGTTTGCGCACCACATCCGGCCCCAAGCCGGGGCGCCTGTAGCTCAATGCCTCGTCGGTGTCGAGCAAGGTCTCGACATCGAACTCGTCGGACAGGGCCTCGCGCATCACGGCCTGATCGTCTAGCCGCTGCTGAACCGGCACCGGCTGTGGCCTGGGTGCTGCGGGCGGTTTTTTGTGTCGGTGCTTGTCGGCCAGCGGCCGCACCGCGCCCACGCTCTGGCTGAACAACTGCTGCTCGGCCTGCTGACGCTGCTGAGCCTCGATGCGGGCGGCCTCCTGCTCGGCCCGAATCTGGGCTTGGCGCTCGATCTGCTTTTTAAGCCCCTTGAGCTCGCGCAGGTCTTTGATGGGCTCAGCTTTCATGCTCAGCACTGTAAGCCAAGGATCCATCGGCTTGCGTTTTAAGGTCAAGACGCGCAGCGCTCAGATCAGCCCCATTTCAGCCATGGACCGCGCTTGATTGGCGGTGACCACAAAATGATCGAGCACCCGCACATCGACCAGAGCCAGCGCGCTTTTGAGGCTCTGTGTGAGCACCTCGTCGGCGCGCGATGGCTGGGTCGAGCCACTGGGGTGGTTGTGCGCCAGCACCACAGCAGCGGCGTTCAAGCCCAGGGCTCGCATGACCACTTCGCGCGGGTACACGCTCGTTTGCGTGAGCGTGCCGCGAAACATTTCCTCCAGCGCAATGAGCCGGTGCTGGCTGTCGAGAAACATCACCGCAAACACCTCGTGTGGTCGGGAGCCCAGTTGCAGCTGCAGGTACTGGCGCACCGCCTGCGGGCTGTCAAACAGGGGCCTGGCCTGCAACTGCTGGGCCAGGCCCCGGCGTGAAATCTCGAGCACTGCCAGCAATTCGGCCTGCTTGGCAGGCCCCAGCCCCTTGATCCGCTTGAGCGCCTGGGCCTCGGTGTGCAGCAGACCGGCCAGACCCCCAAAGGTCTGCAGCACCTCCTGAGCCAGCATCAGCACGCCTTTGCCCCGCAGACCACTGCGCAGCAGCAAGGCCAGCAGTTCGGCGTCGCTCAGCGATGCCGGCCCGCGCGCCAGCAATTTCTCGCGCGGCCGAGCATCAATAGGTAGTTCTTTAATACTCATTTTTGCTAGCATAGCGCCGATGTCCCATTCCTCCTAGACCCCAGCGCCGCCTGCGGTGGTCTGCCGTCCTCGGCTTTGGGCCGCCGGGCCGGGGCTGCCTACAATCGATCGGTCTATGACCGCTTCAGCCACCCTGCCCGTCGTACAAGCCGACTCTTTCCTCACCCTGCACTACCGTCTGGCCGCTTTGGGGCCGGCCGGGGAGGGCGCGCAAATCATCAACACCTTTGCCGACAAGCCCGCCACCCTGAGCCTGGGCACAGGTGAGTTGTCGCCTGCGCTGGAAGCGCGTTTGCTGGGCTTGGCCGAAGGCAGTCGCACCCGCTTTGAGTTGCCCGCCGGCGAGGCTTTTGGCCCGCGCAATCCAGACTTGCTACAGTGGGTCGCGCGCAAGTTGCTCAATGAATTGGGCGATCCGCAGGAGCGCTATGTTCCGGGCGATGTGGTGCAATTTCCCACGCCCAACGGCCAGGGGCAATACGCCGGAGCGGTGCTGCAAGTGGGCGCCGACGGTGCGGTGCAATTTGACTTCAATCACCCCCTGGCAGGCCAGGCCGTGGTGTTTGAGGTGCAGGTGATTGGAGTGTTATGAATTTCTCAGCTTCCAAGCCGGTGCGCCAAGTTCTTTTGGCTGAACCCCGTGGTTTTTGTGCCGGTGTCGACCGTGCGATCGACATTGTGGAGCGTGCTTTGATCAAGTTTGGCGCGCCCATTTATGTGCGCCATGAGATCGTGCACAACACCCACGTTGTCGAAAATCTCAAGTCTCGTGGCGCCATCTTCATTGAAGAGCTTGACGATGTTCCGGCCGGGGCCACCTTGGTCTTCAGTGCGCATGGCGTGAGCAAGGCGGTGCAAGAGCAAGCCCAGGCGCGCGGCTTTCGCATTTTTGACGCAACCTGCCCCTTGGTGACCAAGGTGCACGTGGAAGTGGCCAAGCTTCACCGCGAAGGCTATGAGTTCATCATGATCGGCCACAAGGGCCACCCTGAGGTTGAAGGCACCATGGGCCAGCTGTCTGACGGCATCTACCTGGTTGAAGACCTGCACGACGTGGCCAAGGTGCAGCCGCGCCAGACCGATCGTCTGGCCGTGGTCACACAGACCACGCTCAGTGTGGACGATGCCGCCGAGATCACCGCCGCCGTGCAGGCACGATTTCCCCAGGTGCGCCGGCCCAAGCACCAAGACATCTGCTACGCCACGCAAAACCGGCAAGATGCGGTCAAGCTGCTCAGCCCGCAGGTTGATATTTTGATCGTGGTGGGCAGCCCCACCAGTTCCAACAGCAACCGTCTGGCCGAGCTGTCCAATCGCCTGGGCACCGAGGCCCACATGGTCGACAGCCCGGCCGACGTCCAGTCGTCCTGGTTCGATGGCAAGCTGCGCGTGGGCCTGACGGCGGGCGCCTCGGCCCCCGAGGTGCTGGTGCAGGCGGTGATCCAGCGCATCCGCGCCCTGGGTGCCATTTCCGTTCAAAAAATGGACGGTATCACCGAGACGCTCAAATTTCCGTTGCCCAAAGGCCTCAAGCTTGACGAGCCGGCGTCTCCGCTCTGATCTGGGCCTGGCATGGGCCCAGAGCGTGGGTACTAAAATCGTTCGATGCTCGACATCCAACTGCTTCGCAAGGACCTGCCCGCCGCCCTGGCCGGCCTGGAAAGCCGCAAGACCCCGCAGCCCTTTTTGAACGTTGCAGCCTTTGAGTCGCTCGAGGCCGAACGCAAGCGGCTGCAGGTGCGCACCGAAGAGTTGCAAAACCAACGCAACCTGCTGTCCAAGCAAATAGGCCAGATCAAGTCGCAGGGACAGGACGCCAGCGCCGTCATGGCGCAGGTCGCCCACTTCAAGACTGAGCTTGAGCAGTCGGCCCAGCGGCTCGAGCAGATCCAGCAAGAGCTGCAAACCCTGCTGCTGGCCGTGCCCAACTTGCCGCAGGCCAGCGTTCCGCGTGGTGCCGGCGAAGCGGGCAATGTCGAAGTGCGATGCTGGGCACCGGGCGCCGGCTTGGGCGCTCGCGCCCCTCAGATGGCTTTTGAAGCGCGCGACCACGTGGACGTGGGAGAGCCCCTCGGCCTGGACTTTGAGCTGGGAACCAAATTGGCCGGTTCGCGTTTTACCGTGATGAAGGGCCCGCTGGCCCGTCTGCACCGTGCGCTGGCCGCCTTCATGCTGGACATGCAAACCCAGCAGCACGGCTACACCGAGTGCTACGTCCCCTACATCGTCAACGACCAATCGCTGCGCGGTACCGGACAGCTGCCCAAGTTTGAAGAAGACCTGTTCGCTGCCAACAAGGGCGGGCAGGGCGGCACACAAGCCGAGAGCGTGCCGCTCTACCTCATCCCCACCTCTGAAGTACCGTTGACCAACTTTGTGCGTGACCAGGTGCTGGCGCAAAGCGAACTGCCGATCAAGCTCACGGCGCACACCCCCTGCTTTCGATCCGAGGCCGGCAGCTACGGCCGCGACACGCGCGGCATGATCCGCCAGCACCAGTTTGACAAGGTCGAGATGGTGCAGATCGTGCACCCCGAGCAAAGCGACGCGGCCCTCGAGCAGATGACTGGCCATGCCGAAGCCATCTTGCAGGCCCTGGGCCTGCCCTATCGCGTCATGCTGCTTTGCACCGGCGACATGGGCTTTGGTGCAGCCAAGACCTACGACCTTGAGGTCTGGCTGCCGGCGCAGGGCACTTACCGTGAGATCAGCTCGGTCTCCAATTGCGAGGCGTTTCAGGCGCGGCGCATGCAGGCTCGATTCAAGAACGCCCAGGGCAAAAACGAATGGGTGCATACTCTCAACGGCTCGGGCCTTGCGGTGGGCCGCACCCTGGTGGCCGTGCTTGAAAATTACCAGCAGGCCGACGGCTCGGTGACCATCCCCGAGGTGCTGCGCCCCTATATGGGCGGCCTGCAGAGTTTGCGTGCCCACGAAAGGTCATGACCATGAAACCGTTGCTAATCGTTGCCTTGAGTGCTGCTCTGCTGGGCGGGTGCAGCAGCACCCCGCTGGTTTCTGGCAGTGCCGATCAGGTGCAAGCCCCCACCGAGGCCATCAGCCAATCGACTCTGCCGCCGGGGGCCACCATGAAGCCGGAGTTGTCGTTGATCATCGGCTCCGGTGATCAGTGGGTTGGCCGCGTGGTGGCCACCGTGGGCAAGGACATCGACGCAGCGATCCGCTTTTTTATCGACATCTACCAAGGCCAGGGCTGGACCTTGATCTCTTCGGTGCGCGGCAAATCCAGCTTGCTGGTCTTCACCAGACAAGATCGGACCGCCACTGTGGAACTGGTCGAAGGCGGCTTGATGAGCGGCGGCACCGTCACCCTGACCGTCGCCCCGCGCAATGCCACCGTGGTAGCGCCCAAACGCCCCTGAGCCAGGCGCTCAGCGCAATCGGCCAGCCCAGCGCTGCGCGCCTGCCCTCTGATAGAATTTAAGACTCGAGTCGAAGCAGGAGAGGTGGCAGAGTGGTCG